>Ga0105245_10006544_pt1 | contig 10228 bp, 5 predicted proteins | sample KBSM54metaG_FD_81523 | JGI IMG/M metagenome (GOLD analysis project Ga0105245, IMG submission 81523) | Miscanthus rhizosphere microbial communities from Kellogg Biological Station, Michigan, USA - KBS M5-4 metaG | ecosystem: Host-associated > Plants > Roots > Rhizosphere > Soil | place: Michigan... | reverse complement strand
TCTCGATCATGTCGTCGATCAGGCTGACCTTGATATTCTCACCCATGATATCGGCGGAATGACGATTGCCGCGAAAGACGGCGATTCGAATGGCGATCATCAGGTGAATTTCGCGGATCTTGTGGCGGTTGCGCAGAATTATGGGAAGGGCGTGAGCGGCGCGACTTCTGGCGATTTCAATTTGGATGGGCAGGTTGATTTTGCTGATCTGGTGGCGGTGGCGCAGCATTACGGGAAGGACGGGCGAGGCGATTTGAACGGGGATGGAGTGATCGATCAGGCTGATCTGGATCTAATTGATGCGATTTTGAATCCGCCGCCTGCGCCAGCGGCGGCGGTTGCAGCGTCGGCGGTGGGGGCGATTCTTGCTGAAGCGCCTGAGGCGGTGATGGTTTATTCGGCGACGATTCCGGTGGCGGATTCGCTGGTTTCGAGTGCGCGGGTTGTGGCGGCTGTTGCGACGGGTTCGGTTTTGCCGGTAGTGAATATGGCTGCGCATGTCGCGAAGGTCGTTCGTGCTTCTGCACCGATGATGAAACCCGCGGCGAAAGTTGGCGGTGCAGCAGTTTTGCGCGGCGGGTCGAAAGGTGCAGTCGCCAATCAGCCGCGCGTTATGCCGACAACGCCTCCGCCGTTCAATCAGTCGAAGCGGATCAAGCGGCGCTGGCTTGAAGATGCGAATTGAGCATTTGATTCGATCCCGGCACGGCACGCGCCGCCATCGAGCAGAGCGATTCATACGCATCGAAATCCGCCCGCGTCAGTCGAACACTCGTTCGCGTGGATCGATCAGACACCAGCAAACCGCGCCGATCAAAAAGAAGCCGCCGATCACAAAGAGAGGCGCGTTCCAGCCACCGAAGTGGTTTTTTGCATAGATGGCGATGATTGGGCTGAAGATCGCGCCGCTGTTGCCGGCGGTGTTCATCAATGCGCTGACGACGCCGGTGTGGTGGCCTCCGATGTCGATGCAGGTGCCCCATGCCGCGCCGAGCGTGAACATCACAGCGGCGACGGCGATGGAGAGCGCGAGGATCGCGGGAAAGGAATGCTCGGCCGTCGCGGCGATCATCATCGCGCCGGCGGCCAGCGCGTAGCTGATTGCGCCCAGTGCGCAGCGGCCGATGCGCAAGCCGTATTGGCTGGTCAAGCGGTCGGTGGTAATGCCGCCTAGGAAATCTCCCACGACGCTGAGCGTTAGCGGAAGTCCGGCGTAGAGGCCGAGCATTCCGCGCGTCACGTGATGGCGCTCTTCAAGGTAGGTCGGCAGCCAGGTGATGCAGAAGTAGAAGGCGTAGGAATTTCCGACGTACATCAGGCAGAGGGGCAACGTGTTGCGATGGGTGAGCAATCGCCGCCAGTATTCCCAGCGGGCGGTGTGCCCTTCGCGCGGTCTGCGGCCGACTAGGATTGCGCGCAATTCGAGCGGATTCACTTTCGGGTGGTCGGCGGGGTGATCGCGATACCAAAGATGCCACGCCAGCGCCCAGACAAAGCCGACCAGGCCAAAGACGATGAATATCGCTCGCCAGTTCATGTAGCCGGTAAGGAAGATGACCAGGATCGGCGTTAGCCCACCTGAAATATGCGCGCCGGCGAAAAAGATGCCTTGAACAGTGCCACGCTCTTTAGCTGGGATCCAGCGCGAGAAGGTGCTGGCGACGCAAGGCCAGGCACCTGCTTCGCCTGCGCCAAAGAGGAAGCGGATCGCCAGCAGCATGCCGTAACTCAGTGATGCGGCCGTTGCCATGGTCAGGGTCGACCACCAGATGACGATGCGGGTTAACACGCTGCGCGTTCCGCGTCGATCGGCCCACCATGCGGTGGGGATTTCGAAGATTGCGTATGCGAGGGCGAAAGCGCCAAAGACGTATGACATCTGCTCTTCGGAGAGTGACAGGTCGCGGCGGATGTCTTTGGCGACCGTGGAGATGCATACGCGATCGAGGTAGGTCACCATGGCCAGGGCGACCGCGAAGGCGACCACACCGAAGCGCACGCGCGTGGGACGGGTGTCGACTTCGGTTGCCAGGGGGGGCGGTTGGTCCATACGCGCGACTGTACTCGAAATCGAGGAAATACCAGGGTTAGCCATCGAAAACGGCATTTGATGCGCGTGCTGTCAGCTTGTTGGGAAGGAATTGAAAAGATGCCGACAAAACGCATGCGGTTTTCCAAGGTACCTCTAATTAAGCGAGTGCTTCGGGCCTCCGCGGGCACAGATAAGAAAGCAGTTTGCACAACGTTTGGCGCGACGGATGCGACCAGGTCCGATGCAATTTCAAGCAGACATGTTTCTCAGGAACCACACATCTCATCGTTTGAAGCACTGGCCTGGCCGAGTGACATGGCTCAGCGTGTTGATCGCGGGCATTGCTTTGGGCATCTTGAGCGGGATTGCGCGGGAGACGTGGGCAGCCGGTACCGATGATAAGGCGCCTGGCGACCCCACCCGGCTGCTTTTCGCCGAACATTGTGAGAAGTGCCACGCGGGACCCAAGCACAAGGGTGAATTCCAGATCGAGAATCTTTCGCAGGATTTTTCAGACAGGAAGAATCGCGACCGGTGGTTGACTGTGCTCGAGCAGCTCAAGGCGGGCGACATGCCGCCTAAGAAAGAACCGCGGCCGCCCGCGCAGAAAGTGCAGGCGGCGATCGATTGGATTGGCGGACAGACTCGAACGGCGGAGATCGCGCAGAGGGCCGCCGAAGGGCGCGTGGTGATGCGGCGGCTGAATCGGGCTGAGTATGCGAATACCGTGCGCGATCTGCTCGGCGTTGAGGTCGATCTGACCGACCTGCTACCTCCCGATACATCGACCAGCGGTTTCGACAACAGCGCCGAAACGCTGCATACGTCTTCGTATTTGTTGCGGAGTTATCTCGATGCAGCCGATCGCGTGTTGAATGAAGCCATCGCCAATACTCCGCGGCCCTGGCAGATCAAAGAGCGGTTCGATATCAGAAAAGAGAAATCCGTCAAACCGACGGGGAGCGTGTACCGGCATGTGGATGATGGCGTGGCCATTTTCGCCTCGTGGGAATCAGCCAACATCCGCGTCACGATGTGGAATTTTCAAAGCCACTTTCGAGGCAAATATCATTTCCGCATTTCGGGGTATGGCTATCAGAGCGAAGGGAAGCCCGTCAATTTTCATGTGACGGCGGGCACGCTTAAAGAAGTGACCGAAGAGCGATTGATCGATTACTTCGCGTTTCCCGCGGATAAGCCGTCGTCGATTGAATTCACCGAGCAACTGGAGCCGGAAAATCGGATTCGGATTATCGCGGATGGGTTGCCCGCGCTGCCGCCGGCGGTGGAGAAGGTGGGGGCGGATAAGTACAAGGGGCCGGGCCTGGTCATTCAGTATGTTGATGTCGAGGGGCCATTTTTGGAATCGTGGCCGCCGGCGAGTCATCAGCGGATCTTTGGAGATTTAAAACAGGCGGTCGTGCCAAGTGCGAACGATCCAAAGCGCATGGAAGTGGTTTCGCAACAGCCCGTGATTGACGCCGAGCGGATTCTTCGCGAGTTTGCGCGGCGAGCGTTTCGGCGTCCCGTGACGGATGAGGATATCAAGCCGATTCTTGCGCGTGTCAAGGCGAGGCTGGAGCAGAAATATTCGTTCGAACAGGCGGTGCGAGTTGGTCTGCGGGCGATTTTGATCTCGCCAGACTTTTTGTTTCTCCGTGAGAAGGAAGGCGGGACGGCTGCACCGCAAGGTATCGTACTTGATGATTATGCGCTGGCGAGCCGGCTTTCTTATTTCCTCTGGAGCTCGATGCCGGATGAGGCGCTTTTCAAACTTGCCGAACAGCTCAAGCTGCGCGAGCCGGGCACACTTCGGCAGCAGGTTGAGCGCATGTTGCGTGATCCCAAGGCAAAGGCGTTTACCGAGAACTTCACGGGCCAATGGCTTAGCCTTCGCGCCATCGACGCCACGTCTCCCGATCGCACGCTCTATCCGGAATACGATGACATCGTCAAAGTGGCAGCCGTCAAAGAGACCGTGATGTTCTTCGATGAAATATTGAAACATGACCTGAGCCTGACAAATTTCGTGTCATCTGATTTCACGTTTCTCAATGCCCGCCTGGCGAAGCATTACGGTATACCGGGAATCGAGGGGACAGAGATGCGCAAAGTGATGTTGCCGGCGAACAGTCATCGCGGTGGCGTGATGACGATGGCCAGCGTATTGAAAGTGACCGCCAATGGCACGACGACTTCGCCGGTGATCCGCGGGGCGTGGGTGCTGGAGCGCATTCTGGGTACGCCTCCGCCCAAGCCGCCGGCGGATATCGAAGCGATCGAGCCGGACATTCGCGGCGCGACGACCATTCGCGATCAACTGGCCAAGCACCGCAAGGTCGCCAGTTGCGCCAGTTGCCACAGCAAGATCGACCCGCCGGGCTTCGCGCTCGAAAGCTTCGACGTGACCGGCGGATGGCGGGACCATTACCGCGCGACCGGCGAGCCGCGAGAAGTAAATGGCCGGAGGGTGCGCGTCTGGCAAGGGCCGGCGGTGGACCCGAGCGACGTTATGGCGGACGGGCGGCGATTTCGCGATATCGATGAGTTCAAGAAACTCTTGCTCGATGACAAGGATCAGCTTGCGCGCTCGCTGGCGGAAAAGCTGCTGGCCTATGCCACCGGCGCTGCGCCTGCAAAAGCGGATAAGCCGGAAATCGAGAAAATCGTCGGCAATATCCGCGATAAAAACTACGGGTTCAAATCATTGATACAAGAGGTAGTGCAAAGCCCGGTTTTTCAGAGCAAGTAATATAGAGAGGACGTTCCCATGGTCATCCCACGCCGCACGTTTGTCCGAGCCGCCGGCATAGCACTTGCGCTTCCCTGGCTTGACGCCTTTGCGGCCGAGCCGAATGGCGGTGGCAAATCGGCTAACTCAAAACAGCCCCCGCGCCGAATCGTTTGCGTATGCGCGCCGCTGGGTTTGCATCCATCCAATTTCTTCCCGGAGAACGCGGGCAAGGATTACGCGCTTTCGCCTTATCTCGAAGTCATCAAGGAATATCGCAATGAATTCACCGTCATCTCAGGACTCGCGCATGCGGGGATGGGCTCGAGTTTCGCACATCAGGCCTCGGCCAGTTTTCTAACAGGCGTTCCCGGCGCGGGCAGGCCTGGCTTTCGCAATGCGATCTCGCTCGATCAGTTTGCGGCTGACCATATCGGCAACCAGACTCGATTCCCAACCCTTGCGTTGTCGGGCGAAGGTTCGGGCGGGCTTTCGTGGACGCGCACCGGCGCGCTCATCCCTTCCAATAACTCACCGTCGAAAGTTTTCGCCCAGTTATTTCTCGAAGGCAAAGCCGACGAAGTTCAGGGCCAGATGCATCGGCTCGAAGATGGCCGGAGCATTCTCGACGATGTCCGCGACCAGGCGAAGTCGCTTCGCAATGGCCTGGGCAGCGGCGATCGCGACAAGCTCGACGAATATCTCACCAGCGTCCGCGAGTTGGAACAGCGGATGGTCAACGATCAAAGCTGGGCGAAAAAACCCAAGCCGAAAGTGAATGTCGAGCCGCCGAAGGATATTCCCAACGCCTCCGACCTCATTGGCCGCACTAACTTGCTCTTCGATCTCACGCATCTTGCGCTGCAAACCGATTCGACCCGGCTGATCACGATCATGCTTGCTGGTTCGACGTTTGCGCCGCCCATTAGAGGCGTGACGTTGGGCCATCACGATCTTTCGCACCACGGCAAGGACCCGCGCAAACTTGAGCAGCTCAAGATCATCGAAGAGGAGACGATGAAGACCGTGCGCGGCCTCCTGGCGAAACTAAAGCAATCGAAAGAGGACGGCGAAAACCTGCTCGACCGCACAACGATATTCCTGGGCAGCAACCTCGGCGAAAGCAGCAGCCATTCCACCAGCAACCTGCCGGTGCTTCTCGCCGGTGGCGGCTTCAAACACGGCCAACACCTCGCCTTCGATCCGAAAAATCCCCCGCCGTTGTGCAATCTCTATGTGAGCATGCTCCAACGCATGGGGATCGAAACCGCGAAGTTCGGAACAAGCACCGGAACGCTCAAGGGCCTGGAGATGCAGGGATAAGCGCGGTTTGGATTGGAGAAGCAATGTCAAAGAAAACTCTTCTTATCAGCCTGCTGTCAGCGCTTCTATTGCCGTGGTTAAGTTCAGCCTCGGCTGAAGTGATCTGGCGCGGTGATTTCGAAACCGGCACAACCGAGCAATGGCCGGGAGCGCCCAAAAGCGAAGCGATTAAAATCGTTGAAGATCCAGTGCGCGACGGTAAATACGCCCTGCGGATCGACGGAACCAACGCCGCGAAAAGAGGAAACTTCGACCGCATCGAACTCCAGCATCAACCCAAGCCGCCCGGAACCTCCGAAGGCACTGAACGCTATTTCGGCTGGAGCGTGTACCTCCCCAAGGCGTTCACAAAAGAGATGCACGCGCTGGGGTTTTTCGAAACGAGAAACAGTTGGCGGCAACTGATGGCGTTCGAAGTGCATGGCCAGGACATCCAATTCAGCACGCGCGTGCCCTACGCGCTTCGCTGGAAAGGCGCGGGAAAACTCACGCCAGGGCGCTGGCACGACTTTGTCGTTCACGTCTTCTGGTCGCGCGATGCCGCCAAGGGTTTTGTCGAGGTATGGTTCGATGGCGAGAAGGTGGTGGAGCGCGTAGCCACCGCCACGCTCCGCGATGAGGACGTTAAGAACGTCGCATTTTTTCAGATCGGCTTGTTCCGCGACACCAGCGATGTCCCCGAAACGATCGTCATCGATCATGTGATCGAAGCGACCACGCTCGCGGAGGTCACGCCGCCCCCGCTTGCGGAAAAGCCAGCGAAGGCCCGTCCTAAAGATTGAGGTCAGCGGAGGCCGCTCGCAACAGAACCTGACGGCGATCAGTATGAGGGGGACTAAATGGAGATGTGCAATGGGAATGTTGTGGCGATCGCTGGTGAACTTGTGCATTGTGACTTGTCTGGGGGCGTTTTCGGTTGAGAGCCTGGCGGCTGAGAACGCGGACGGACCGCTGCTCGGCTCGACCGATTTCAAACCCTCACCCGATCATCCCCTCGGTTGGCGCGGCGATTGGACAGGCCGGTTTCCCGGTGCCAATCCGCCGACCGAGTGGAGCCGCCGGGTGAAGGGAATTACCAGCCAGATTAAATACCAGGCCGCCAAACCATCGGGAGAGCCGAATGCCGATAGTCAGCCGCTGGAATATTTTACGATCAAAGAATGGCTCGTGGCCGGACCATTTGGAATTGACGATCCCGCAGCCGACATCGAAAAAGATTTCCTAGGCGGAGAAGACAAGACCGAACCGACAACCGATGCCAAAGCCGGCGATATGACATGGAAGCGCCTGCGCACCGGCATCGATAATCAAAGCACGCACTATCACAACGAAGGCACCTGCGGCGATCTCAACGTCGATTTCGTCTACGTCTACGGCGACCTCCCCGCCAGCGGAATGGCGAAGATCCCCAAGTCGCTCGATAAAAAAGTCGCCTACGCCCACAGCTATATTCACGCTCCCGAAGCGGCTGAAGTAATGCTGCGAATCAATTACACAGCCGCCGCGATCAAGGTCATGCTCAACCGGCAAGTCGTCGCAACCAAGCGCGGCCAACCGACAAAGATCAACCTGCAAAAAGGCTGGAATCGGCTGCTCGTAAAAGTCGCCAGTAGCGAAGCGGCAGTGCCCGAAGGACAAAATGCCTGGGTCAGTCATTGGCGGTTTGCGGCTTATCTCGAGCCGATTCTGCCCGTGTCGTACGAGAGCAAAAATATTGCCTGGATGACAAAGATGACTGGCCGAAGCATGTCCCAGCCGATTGTCGTGGGCGATCGGATTTTTCTCGGCTCCGGCATGACCGATCTACTCTGCATCGACAAGAAAACTGGCAAGATTTTGTGGATGCGATCCAACACGCCGTGGGATTCGATGACCGAAGAGCAGCGTGCGGCTGATCCCGCGATCAAGGAAAAGATCGAGCCGCTGATGACGACGCTCAACGCCGCAAACTACGCGGCGGTCAAGGCGATCAACGCGGCTGTCTCGCCTGTCGGCTTAAGCACCGATCAGCAGGCGGCGCTCGATAAAATCATTAAGACCAAATCGGATGCCGAGCGCGCAGTACATCTGGCGTTCCGCTCGATCGATCGCAAGAAATTTCCGCCAATGTACGAGAACGAAGTTTCCGCGAGCAACTCCACGCCCTGCAGCGACGGCAAATTCGTCTACTGGTCGTGCGGCGGCGGAATGAAGGGGCCGGGCGCGCAGGTCATTTGCTGCTTCGACATGGAAGGCAAGCGGATTTGGAGCATACACGACCCATCGCTGGGCTCGCCCGAACATGGCAATCACATCTCGCCGAATCTGGTTGATGGCATGCTGATTTACGCGGCTAGAGGCACGCTGCTCGCGATCGACGCCAATACAGGCCAGGAGAAATGGCGCAACCATCCCAACGATTGGCAGAACGAAGGCCACGGCAGCAATTCGCCGATGATCGTGAAGATTGGCGACAGCAAAGCCATCGTCGAAATGCGCTATATCCACCGCGCTTCGGATGGCAGCGTGATCTGCCCGAGCAATCTTGATATCTGGGGAATTCTCACGCCGATTATCGAGAACGATGTGATTTACAATCCATGCCGCTGGCATGGTTTTAAAGATCCGGTTTCGTTCATCGGCGTGAAATTACCCGCAAGCGCCGCAACCGGCGCTAAAGTTCAAACGGTGCTCGATCTGGATGGAAAGTCCGTGACGATGCCCGCGCGCGTGGATGGCCCGATCTTCATGGTCGCCTCGCCTCTCTACGTCGACGGCGTCGTCTATTCGATTGAAATGGGAGGCGGTCTCTGTGCCGTGGATACCGTTTCTAAAAAAGCGTCCTACCGTCAATTTCTCGACGGCTATAACCGCTTCAACCGATTTTTGTATGGCGTGGCTGCCAGTCCGGCGCTGGCCGGAAAGAATATTTTTATCACCGATGACGCGGGTTATACGCAGATCATTCAGCCGGGCCCGCAACTCAAAGTCGTGGCGCGCAACGTCATCGAGAACATCGATGTTTCCGGTCTGGGCGGCAACCCGGCAAAGCAGGAATGCTTCTACACCGGCGCGTTCTTTGAAGGCAACCGTATCTACCTGCGCGGTGAAGAATATCTGTATGGGATCGGCCAGGAATGAGAAAGATGACCCGGCCTATTGCGCTGGCATTCATCGCAGCCGCCGCGGTGTTGGGTGTGGTGGCGCAGCGCATCGTGGCGGGCGATGCCGCGACCAAGCCGGCCGCGCCGATGGGCGCCGCCGATTTTCGGCCATCGCCCGAGCACCCCGTCGGCTGGCGCGGCGACGGCAGCGGGCAATATCCCTCCGCCCATCCACCCACAAAATGGTCCGCCAATGAGAACATCGTCTGGAAGACTGAAGTCGGCATGGGCGCTTCTTCGCCGGTTCTGGCCGGGCAGCGTCTGTTTGTCACCGCCGAACCCGATCTGCTGATCTGCCTCGACGCCGCCAGCGGAAAGGAGCTATGGCGCAAGTCGCACAACCTCACGGACTTTCCCGCAGCGAAGAACGCCAGATCGCCGAACCAGCGAACCGAATATGGCGACGCCAACGCGGTTCCGGTCAGCGATGGCAAATGGGTCTGGGTCACCTACGGCACAGGGATCGCCGCCTGTTACGATCTCGATGGCAAAGCGCGCTGGGCGGACTGGTTTGATTTCAGGCGGACCACCCAATACGCCCGGACCGCTTCCCCGGTTCTCATCGGCAATCGCCTGCTGGTGCATTTCGGCCCCCTGGTTTGCCTCGACTCCGCCAGCGGAAAGGTTTTATGGAAAAACGAAAAAGCCGAGGCGACCTACGGCACTCCCGCCCCGGCGCGCATCGGCGATGTCGATATCGTCATCACTCCCGGCGGCGATGCCGTTCGCGTTTCAGATGGCGCGCTGCTCGCTTCGGATCTTGGCCGCTGCGCTTACTCCAGCCCAATCGTTCAGGGCAACATCGTTTATTTTATCGACCGGAGCAGCAGCGCCGTGCAGTTGCCCGAAAAGGCCGCCGATCAGATCGAGGGGAAGGAACTCTGGTTCAAAGATCTCAGCGGCGAATTTTATGCATCGCCGATCATTCACGACGGTCGCATCTACGCCGTCAACCGCAGCGCTCAGTTTTTCGTGGTCGATGCGAAAACCGGCAGGACG
>Ga0105245_10006543_pt1 | contig 10228 bp, 5 predicted proteins | sample KBSM54metaG_FD_81523 | JGI IMG/M metagenome (GOLD analysis project Ga0105245, IMG submission 81523) | Miscanthus rhizosphere microbial communities from Kellogg Biological Station, Michigan, USA - KBS M5-4 metaG | ecosystem: Host-associated > Plants > Roots > Rhizosphere > Soil | place: Michigan... | reverse complement strand
TGACTTAAGTGCTCAGAGAGGCGCGACGCAAGCAGTCGCCCGTTCTTGTTGCACCACGCCACGCCACGGCCGACTCGCGACGCAACATAATGCGACGGTCAGCGCAATTTCTGGACCCTACTGTATTACACGCATTACATGGGCGCAGGGTCGCTTGTGTGATAGCTTTTGGGCGGACAGCAACAAATGCATTAGTGCGTTCGAACGCTCAGGTGGGCGGAAGTCCTCCGGACTCACGGGCAGTGCTCGAGTTTGCACGCGGGGGACACATCATGCGCCGATACGTGCGACGAATGGCAGCGGAATGGCGCTCGATGGTCATGTTCGCATCGTTTCTTGCGCTGGCACCTGCGGTAGTCAACGCCCACAATCCGCACGATCCGGTTCTGGCACTGGGCGTATCGCCGGACTTCGCCGATGACCACACCCTGTACGTCACGACATTTGCCGAGTGGAACTGGGGTTACAAGGATGTCCTGCGCTCGACCGACGGCGGACAGAGCTGGACCAAACTTCCCAAGGGCCTGACCAATCGTGGCCCGGTCTCGGTCATTCGCGTGTCACCAGGCTTTGTTCTGGACAATACGGTGTACACGGCGACACACAACGATGGCGTGTACGCCTCTTACGATCGCGGCAACTCCTGGCAAAACATCAACACCGGTCTTACCGGCACCAATGTCGGCGCGCTCGAGGTTGCCGCAACCGCGGCCGGTCACACGTTGTTTGCGGCACCCGTGACCGGTGGCCTGTTTCGGCGTGCGTCTACCGACAGTGCCTGGACCCAGGTGCTCGCAACCTCGGTCAAGTTGACCGTCGTCGCGGCATCACCCGATTTCGCTACCGACCTGACCGTGCTGGCAACCGATGGAGCCGGGAATCTCCGCCGGTCCACGGACGGCGGCACGAGCTGGTCACTGCTCGGCATGCCGGCGGCCGCGCCGATCTATCACATAGCTATTGCACCCGGCGGGGCCAAGGAGATCTTCCTCGCCACCAGCAAGCCGGGCGTCTTTTACAGCTCGGACTTTGGTAACAGTTTCACCAATGTCGTGGCCAACCTGCCCTCTGAGGCGGTGAATAATGTCGCCGCTTCACCAAATTATCTGGTGGATCACACGGTGTTCTGCACTACGCCCACCCACTCGGTGTACAAATCGACAGACAGTGGTGCCAGCTGGACATTGTTTCAGACCGGCGCGGTGGACACCGGGCAGACCACACTGATCAAGGAATTCGCGGAGCTCCAGGTCTCGAAGACCTATACGGCGGACGGTGCAGTGTTCCTTTCGGCATTCGACGGATTGTTTGTGTCCTCCAGTGCCGGCACGCTCTGGACGCAGCCCCAGACGCGTGTGGGCCTCGTTACCGGGCTCGCGTTCTCGACGAGTTTCGCCACGGACCGGCACGTGATGGCGTCCAACTACGCCGAGGGGGGCCTGTACTCCAGTGCCGATGCCGGCTCGACCTGGACTCGCATGTGGAAGGGCTGGAAGCTTCTGGGAAACACCTTAAGTTCCTTCGCCATCGAATTCGTGAGCAACCACGCGGGTCCGCCGCTGGCCATCTCCACGAAGAACTTTACGCAGATTGGCTCCACCAGCGATTTCGGCACCACCTGGAAGGTGCTGAACATACCCAACAACCCGGCCAACCTTCAGGTCTTCCCCAACGTCATGAGTGTCTCGCCTCAGTATGACGTGGACCATGAAATCTACCTGGGCACGCGCCGCCAGGGCGTGATGCATTCCATCAACGGCGGCACCTCGTGGACGGTGGCACCCGGCGTCCCGAACACACAGGAGATCATGGCCACGGCCATATCCCCGAACTATGCGAACGATCACACCGCCATCGCCGTTCTTGGGGACGGTCAGGTATGGCGCACGATCAATAAGGGCGCGAGCTGGGCGCGGGTGGGCGCCACGACCTTCAAATTGCTGGCCGGACAGAAGGTCCCGTTGCTCGCCTTTTCACCCGATGTGGCGGTGGATCACCTGGTGATGCTGGGAACGAACAATGGCGTGTACTTCTCGACGGACGGGGGCGCCACCTGGGCAAGCGAGCAGGACGTTACGATCAAGGCGCCCAACATCATCGAGCAGGTCGAGTTCTCCCCAAGTTTCGCGACGGATCGCCAGATGTTCGTGACCGTGCGCGGTCGCGGGCTCTACCGGTTAACGATGGGCGCGGCCGGTGCCGTGACCTCCTCCGCCAATATCGGACAGGCTCTGCTCGACCAGAATGTCCAGTTCACGGAGTTTCGGTTATCGCCCACATTCAGCCAGGACGCCACCATACTTGGAGCATCGGGACGTGAGGTCTACGGCTCCACAGATGGCGGGGTAACCTGGACTCACATGGGATCACCGCGAACGTAGACGCCCGGCGGAAAGCGAAGCTGCGTCGTGCATCCACGGCGTGCTGACGCTATGGGGCAGCCGTTGAGGATTTGCCAACTCAGCCAGTGCTACCGATGCACGGCCTCACTCACTCTGACTGATTGCTGGCAACTGTGACGGCCGAACTGCGGTGCGCCGCTGCCAGCATCTGCGGCCATGTTCGACTCATGTTATCAGCGACGTCCGCTTCGTGGTTTGGCTGACGAACCTCGTGCTTAAGCGAAAAGTCATCCATCTCAGAGATCCGCATGCACAGCTGTTGCATCGCCGCAGTGCGAACGGACTGGCGTCACGCCGGCTGGAATCGTGAGTAAGGCCGAAATCATTGTGCACATTGCGGAGGAAGGCGGATCCTTGATGCTGTTCGGGCTCGTCGGTCCGGACCTATATTACAAACGCTTAACGGGCGAGTTAGGTGACTCGACAGCGCTGGCGCGGGCGCATTAGTCTGCAGGCCAGATTGGAACGCCCGTTCATGCGGATCATGAACAGGCAAATTCACGAGCGCAGCCTTTGGGGTCGGGGGCGCACATGAAAATAAAGCCTTTCGGTAGCCTCGTTAGCCAAGCTTCCTCCAGCGCCCTGGGCTTGCTCTCGCGTTCACGGACGCGCGTTGTCGCTCTATCGCGGGCAGGGGCGGGTAGCGGCGTTCTGCCGGCCTTACTCATAATGCTTGCTCTGCAGGGGTGCGGTAAAAAGCAGGAAACTCCTCCTGCCGCACCCACCGCAACTCGCGGAGAAACCGCAGCTCCCTCCAGCTCACCGAATTCCTTCCACTCTGGATTCTCCCGCGGGGCCGATCAGAGCGCGATCCGCCAATACCTTCAGACCGTAAAGCCTGTCACGCCGCGGAAATTTTCGGTGACCTGGAGTTCCGATGTGGTTGCGGTCAGCCGCGAGGAAGCCTTGCGCTCGTTGCGTCGGATCAGCATCGACGGCGGGACTTTCATCTTTGCGGCCAACGAACCCGTGGTGCAAAAACTGCAGCCGGGCAAGATTATTTGGCTCTGGGGCATCGCGATTCGGCGCATTCAGGCCATCGGTATGCTCGACGACGCGGTCTTCGTCCGCACTGTGGAGGTCCCGCTCAGTGAGGCGATGCCGGATGCGGACATCGAGTTCGAGAGTCCGGTGGATTTCTCCAGCGCCTACGGAGTGACCTGTTGCGCTCCGGAAGCGCCGGCCCCGAAAACCTCCGCGCTGCCCCCCCGTCCCGGTCTGGTGCCGGTCCTGTTTAAGAACCCGCCGGACGGAGAGACACCGGGCCAGGGAACCACCCCCGGCTCCGGGACGGCTCCCGACACGACCACGCCGCCTGAGGGCAATGGACCTGATGCGTCGGACTTCGTCGCCGGCACCCACGATGGTTACCGCGGTACGGTGGGGGGATTCGAATATTCCATCGGGTACAACGTGAAGGGCAGCTCGATGACATTTGAGCTGCAGTCGCGCAAGCAGGAGAGTGCCACCGCGGGCCCCAGCCAGGAGATTCACCGTGATGAGCGCCAGGAGTTCTACGAATACGTGCACGAGCAGCACGTAGCCGAGCGCGACGCCGAGAAAGCGCAGGAGAACATGGCAGAGCTACAGGCGGAGATCGCCGGCCTGGATGCCAAGATGAAGATGCGCCCGGGAAAGGGCGATAATGTGCCGACGCTCGATAAGACGATGGTGATCTACAAGCGGAAATTCAACGACTACAAGGACCAGTACACAAAGGACGAGGAAAGGGCGAGCAAGGCTGAAAAAGCGGCCAAGGATCTGGCGCAGGCCCACGCGTTTTTCCGCGAACTGTTCTATATCGCTTCCGACAATCTCGACGTGCGGCTCCGGGCGAAGATGACCCTCAGCATGGCCGCGGTGGTGGGCGCCATTCACCTGGTCAGCAATAATCCGGCGGCCACGAGCGAGACGGTGCAATTCAAGGACATGGCGGGCAAGCTCGATCTGGAGGTCATTGAGCGCGTGGGCGAGCACGGCGAGGAAGGTGTCAATCTTCCCATCGCTCACATACCCGTCAAATTCAATATCCCGCTGGTGGTCATGGGCGTGCCAATAATTGTTCAGGTCGGGGCCGATTATCTGCAGAAGGTTGGTTTCTCGGGACGACACGCGACCCAGCATTTCCACATTAAAGCCGGCTTTGACGGCAGTGGCGGCTTTACGGGTTCCACGGAGCATCACTCCGACATGAATTTCACCCTATCGGGTGAAGAGCCTGAGGTGGAGGCCGCGGAGGCGATGAGTCCAGGCGTCTCCGGCACCGTGGTGGCCGTGCAGATTCCACGGCTCGGGGTGGGCCCCGGGCTGATGTCCTTCGCCGCAGTGATGGGATTCATCGATCACGTGGTGGTGCTGACAATGACGAACGGCGCGTCGGTCGCCGTGCTGAATCCCGTATGCAAGCGGCAAACAATAGACCGCGTGGCCCATGTCGGCGCCGACCTGACCGTGATGCTTCCCATCCCCGTACTGGCGGCGATACTGCCAGGCTACACATGGAAGAGAGAGGTTTGGCGGGCGAAACGGAAAGAGCGGGTTGATCCGGATATCCCCATGTGCCATATCTAGCAGAGGCAGCGTGTCGCAGAACCCATACAGTTCGCCGACATTGTTCACCCGGCTCACGGATTTTTGGCCACGCCGTGCCCAGGCGAAGCGGTCGACACTGCAAGCAAGGTTTTCAAAGTGTCACATAAGTGGAACCCAGGCGTCATGTTAGGCCGAGTTAGCGACCGCCGTTTCGGGGGCTAGCAGTCGTAATTATCATGCGGGACTTGGCGTAGCCTGCTGAACAATGTTTGTTACCTGCGCTTGTAAACAAAAACTTGCGGGGAGGATCTTAGAGTGAACATTCGTCAAACTTCCGCACAACTTATCGTCGCCTTCCTGGGTGGAGCCGGCGCGTGCCTGCTCAGCAATCAAGCGATGGCATCACCGGCCGATGCCTGCGCGCTAATTAGTCAAGCCGAAGTCGGTACTGCGCTGGGGGTGGCAGTGGGCCCGGGGGAGCATCTGACACCGACCCAGACGAGCTACTGCACCTGGCACGAGGAAGGAAATGAGAAGCGCAGAAACGTGAAAGTGAGTGTCCTCACTGAGCAGCAGTATCAACTGCCTAAGTCGATGACGTCTGGCCCATCGGTCAATACTCCAGAAACTGGTATTGGCGATGAGGCATACTTCTCGAAATCTAAAGGCATGGTCTACATCCTCTCCGTAAAAAAGGGTGCTAATTACATCCGCGTGCAGGCCCGGAGCAATGCAGACGCCCTGGCGAAAGCGAATGACGCTGCCAACGATGAGAAGGACAAGGACATCGATCGGGCGATTGCGCGGGAGATTCTCAAAAAGCTTTAGCTGGCTGATCTCGGTTTCGCACCCACGCGCGTCGCCGTGATAGGCGGGGTTTGCCGTGACGCACAAGGCGTTGTGGCCTTGCATGCAAAACTCGCTGATGCAGCGCAACGCAATTTGTCGACGGCCACGATTCGATGTGCGTGGCCGGTAAGAGCATCGAACTCCCGCATTACTAATTCTTCACGTGCATACGCATCGGATAAAACCACAATCCCTCGCGAACGCGGGAAGGATTCCTCTGACGCGCATTCGTTCCGGTTACATGACAGCGTTTACGTTTCGTGCATGAGCGCTTAGAGGCATCCGAACTCCAGCCAAGGCACTTAACGCGCCGCGAACCATCGGTTCGAAGGGGTTTGTCATGATGCAGCGAATTTCTCGCCTCCTCCGCGCCTCATCCTTGAACGAGCACCCGGTACACGGCTTACTGGTGGTAGTGCTATTCGTCGCCGGCGCGGCAGCCCCGCAGGCCGGCTCGGCTGCAACGTGTGCAGTCATGGCAAATAATGTCGGCACCGGCACCGCAACGGTGAGCAACGCCGTGGGTGGCGCACCGATCAGCGGCGCACTCGTCAACTGGACGTATGCCGGGCACGCTATGCATACCGCGACCGATTCGCTCGGGCGCATGAAATTCCAGATCCAGGTGCAGAATCAGACCAACGGCGATCCTGTCTCACTGACGGCGCAGGACAACGGTTTTGGTTCGGTCACGAAGAGTGCCACCATTTGCCCGGGTACGAATACGGCGATCCGCCTGCAGCTCTCGGCGGTTGCCAAATTTGGTACGGTGACAGGTCTTATCACCGACCCGGCCACCGGACGCGGCATAGCAGACGTCACCGTTGCGGTGCTGATCGGGGACTTTCCGCAACGCGGACTTATTGCCACCACGGGTACCAATGGCAGGTATTCGATTCCGCATGTTGGCTTTGCGAGCGGATTGACCCTGCAAGCGACGCTCGGCGAACCAAGCTGTGTCCCGCCGATCCGAAGCGCATTAACTGTCGCTAGCGCGACGGTGACCAAGAATTTCAAGTTCCCTGTGACCACCGCGATCACCTATTGCCCGCCTGCCGAGAGTGGCGATCTCAGTGGCGCTCGGCCAGCGTCCAAATCTCAGGCGCGAACAACAGACGACGCGTCCGCCTTGGCAACTCCGGCGCTCGCCGATTCCGGCATTTCCTGGCAGTCCGCGACGCCCAATTCGATCCTGGTCAATAACTCGACCAACTCCTGGAATTCCGGGCACATCAACGACATCTTGAAGATCGGCCCCAGTGCGGCACTGATCGCAAGCGACACGGGCGGAGTCTGGTCGCTGAACTGGAGTTCATCGAGCGCGGCAGCGCTCCCGGTCAGCACCAAGTGGGGATCGGTCGCCATCTTCTCCCTGGCCCAGGGACCCGACGGTGCGAACCACGTATACGCCGGCACCGTCACCAACGACAGGTCACCAGGGAGCGCCGGTGGAGTGCTCTGGGAAACCAACACTTCGGCCGTATCGCCGCTCCTCAACTGGCGGCAGCACAAGCCCGATGCCTCGTGCGGCGGCGTCAACCACATCCTTGTGATCCCGGAGTTTCGCCGCGTGGTGGTGGCCTGCGGCAACGGTGTTTGGTGGTCGCACATACCGCCCGCTCCCGCGGCACTCGGCACATACCACTGGTTACGGGCCCTGCCCGGCACGGGCATTGTCAATCCCGCCCTGTTGCAGGGTGGATTTGCGCGCCTGGTCAAAGGACCTGGCTGGGGCGCGGCCGGTGCCCCACCGACCGAGGGCACCATCGCCGCCGTGGCCTGGGGTGGCACGGCACCCAATGAACTGATTTATTGGGGCGGCTGGTCGGGTGGACAGTTGATTTTGAATGCCGCGACCGTAGCTCCGGCATCCGGTCAGAGTACTACGGTGTATGGACGATCCACGGCGGCATCCTGCGCCCTCGATGCCCATACGATGTACGCCGCCGCGGATTCGTCCGCGCCCAACGGATCCCCTGGGTTTGGAGATCTGGCTGGCATGTGGAAGTCCACTGACGGCGGCCACACCTGGGCCATGGTCAATCTCCCGCCCAACGGAGCACCACCGAGTGCGACCGGTCATCAGGGCTGGTACAACCAGGCGATTGCGGTGTCGCCGGCCGCTTGCAGTACCGTGGCCATCGCATGGTCGTACTCGGCCTTTGTGTCCTTCGATGGCGGCAGCACGTATCCCATGGCGCTCAACGGGGCGAACAGTGGCTGCGGAACCGGCGGCTGTAATCTGCACGACGATTACCACGCGGTGCTGTTCGATCCCTTCGCGCCGCACACGCTTTGGCTCGGCAGTGATGGCGGACTGGCCGCGGTCAACAACGTGTTCAAGGGATCAACGCCAAGTTTTAGCAGCTACTACAACCAGCACCTTCTCGACCTGCAGTTCTACCATGCCTCGCCGAGCCTTCGAACTTCCAATCTCGTCGCCGGAGCGTTGCAGGACAACGCGGTCGTCTACGGCCTGCTGCCGGGGCCGTGGACACACCTACCGGGCTCAAGCGGCGATGGCGCATATACGGAATTTCTCGGCGCCGGCTCAGGCGCCGGTGCCGCCGGCCAGGGCGATACGCTGATCTGGAACAGCCCTGGCAATGCCTGGCAGCAGTCCCCCTGGAATGGCGGCGCATTCTTGAGCCCGAGCGGCGTACCGGTCACGGATACCAAGAGTCCCCGTGATCCGGCCGGCGTTGTCGGAGGTCCGAATTGGAATGTCCGACACCCCTCGTACGGCAACGGGGCCGGCCAATTGATGTACGCGGTGGCAGGCTTGGGATCGAGCGTGTACGGAGCCTTCGGCAACAATGACGGCACCGACATGCATTGGGAAGGTATTGGACTTATCGGCAATACCGACTATGTGGCCTCGGTGTCCTCTCCGGACGGCAACTCGGTGCTGGTGGGCACTGGCCTGGGAAATATCTGTCAGTTGACGCAGCCCTACACGCCGACAAGCTCGTGCGCGAATTACGTGATCAGTGAGCCGAGCGGGGCCATCGCGGCTCCCATCCATGGCGTGCTGGAGTTCGCCAATACCGTGGGCCTCGCCGCGACAGGCTCGACTGCCGGTGGTGGCTACGTGCTCTCGCTCCTTGGTACTACCTGGCAGCCCGTCAGTGGGCTTCCGACCAACCTTCCCTACAACAGCGTCGACGGCGGCAGCTTATCGTCCGTATTCGTGGCCAACACCAGCCAGGTGTTCATGACGCAGAACCTTGGCTCCACGTGGCTCACTGCTTCGGATGGTCTGCCTAAGGTCGCCAACGGCATAGAACTGCACTATGCCCTTCAGCCCGATGGCTCGCAGTTCATGTATCTGGCCACGTATGGCTGGTCAATGTTTCGAGCATCGCTGCCATGACCGCCCGTCATAATGCAATAACCTGAGGCGCGGCTGACTTCGCGATAACTATCGCTTATTGCGAATGCACGAGCCTATTGCATTGCCCCGCCGGCGCCTGCGTTGCTCCAGTGCGCTTACGCACCCCCCATATAGTCTCGCTTCCCGATCGGCAATCCGTTGTGCCGCAAAATGGCATACGCGGTAGCGACATGAAAGAAGAACTGCGGCAGACCGTAGTTCGCGAGATACGCCTCACCGTTCATTTTCTTTTCCTTTGGCGTGCCGGGACGAAGCACGATGTCCTTCGCTTCGCTCCCTTCAAACCCTGACGCAGGCAGTCCATCCAGAAAGGCCAGTGTCCGGGTCAGGAGTGCCTCAAGATCAGCAAAGCTCCTCTCTTTGCCTTCATAGCTAGGCACGTCAACGCCCGCCAACCGCGCCGACACACCACGCGCAAAATCCGCGGCAATCTGCACCTGCTTGACCAGCGGAAACATGTCCGGATACAGCCGTGCCTGTAGGTAGGCGTCAGGCTCTATGGATTTGGCGGCCACCTGCGCACTGGCCTGCGCCAGTATGGCTTTCAGGGCGTTCAGCATCTGCTTAAAGACAGGGACGGAGTGGGTATACATCGCTGTGGTCATGCGCGTTCCTTGGTCAGATTGATCGGTATTGCAGCCCACAGAGTACTACGTCCCATGGCTACGGTACGCTGGCAATCCCGCGCCCTTCACTTCCGAGGTCATCAGCGTCCCATAACTTTCGCTATCACGGTGTGTTCACCGTACCTGTGTATTGCCCGGTTTGCCGGGATCCAGGCGATGATCGGAAAATACGGCGATGGGATTGCAGGGATCATCGCGGGCGATCCGGAAAATGCTCACCGGTCCGCACGGTGAGGCTCTGAGCGGCCGTGCCAACGGGCCCTTGCAGATCGCTCAGCACAGACAGCGTTTGCCCGAGACCTGTCGGACCGAAACTCACGCGCGTATCGAAGCCGACCCACCCCGCTTGGGGCTGGCGAAACAAATGCACGGTGAAATCCACGTTGGCGAAAAAAACACTGCCAGGTCGCTCACGAATCACCAAT
>Ga0105245_10006542_pt1 | contig 10228 bp, 8 predicted proteins | sample KBSM54metaG_FD_81523 | JGI IMG/M metagenome (GOLD analysis project Ga0105245, IMG submission 81523) | Miscanthus rhizosphere microbial communities from Kellogg Biological Station, Michigan, USA - KBS M5-4 metaG | ecosystem: Host-associated > Plants > Roots > Rhizosphere > Soil | place: Michigan... | reverse complement strand
TCGCGAGGAATGATTCGTGGGTTTCGACCAATACCATGAGCCTCCGGAAGAACTTCCGGAGGCCAGTCGGACGTTCGCGCGCATGATCGCATCTTTGACTGAAGAGGCCGAGGCAATCGGTTGGTACGAACAACGCCTCGCGCTCGAGAAGAACAAGGCCGCGGCCGCCATCATGCGCAACGCCCAGCACGAAGAGATGAAGCACTTCGGGATGGACCTGGAGTTTTTGCTTCGCCAGAAGCCCGAGTGGCGCAAGACGCTGAAGGGCATCCTCTTCAAGGCCGGCGACATCGTAAAGCACGGCGACGAGGCGGAAGAAGCGAGCGAATAGGGATCGGAACGCGGTCGGCGAAACTTCGCTGTTGCCCTAACCGTACTAGGGAGGTAGGGTACTTCCCTAACTGCACTACGGGAGCGGGCGTGGCTGCCGACAAAGACGTCGATCTCATCCAGGGCACGCTCAACGTGCTCATTCTCAAGACGCTATCCCAGGGCCCGATGAACGGCTATGGGATCGCTCGCTTTGTGCGCGAGGCCACCGCCGGCGACATCGAGGTCGAAGAGGGCGCGCTCTATCCCGCCCTCCACCGCATGGAGCACCGCGAGTGGATCGAGGCCGAGTGGGGCGTGAGTGAGAACAACCGCCGTGCCAAGTATTACCGACTCACCCCGCTCGGACGGCGCATGCTCCGCGCGCGCACCGAGAGCTGGGAGCGACTGGTCGACGCCGTCGGAAAGGTGTTGTACGCCGAACCACGCCGAGCCTGAGCGAGCGATGCGACGCGACGACACTCATTCGCAAACGCGTGAGCCGGCCTGGCGACGCTACCTTCGCTTCCTCCGGCCGAACTCGGCCGCGGATCTCGATGACGAGTTGCGCGATCACATCGAGTCGTCCGTCGAAGATCTCGTCGCGCGCGGAATGACCCGTGACGCGGCCCGGTCCGAGGCGGCTCGTCGCTTCGGCGATCTCTCGCGCGTGCGACACGACGTCCAGCGCCTCGACCAGCGCCATTTCACCCGCCAAAACCGTATGGCCATTCTCGAAACAGTCGCGCAAGACATTCGGTACGCGGCGCGCGGACTCCGTCGCAGCCCGGCGTTCACACTTGTCGCCACGATTTCCATCGCCCTCGGCATCGCCGCCAACGCGACGATCTTTTCCGTCGTGAACGCGCTGCTCCTCCGTCCGATTCCCGGCGCCAGCGCCGATGGACTGGTCCGAGTCTACCGGGGCCATCACAGCCCATTCCAATGGGACGAGGTGTCCTGGTTTCACGACCATGCTCGGTCGTTCGATTACATAATCGGCGAGCGAATTCAGTCGGTGTCTTTTCGACCGGCGACGAACGCCGACGGCGAACGCGTTCGCGCGTCCTTCGTCACGCAGGGCTTTTTCCCCGCGCTCGGTGTGACGATGGCGCAGGGCCGGGCGTTCGACAGCGACGACCGCGATGCGGCCGCTCCACCGGTCGTAGTGATCAGCTACGCGTTCTGGCAGCGCCGCTTCGCCGGAGACTCGGCCGTCGTGGGTCGAACGATCGCCGTGGCCGATCACCCGTTGACGATCGTCGGCGTCGCCTCACCGTTGTTTCGGAGCTCGGTACTTGGTTGGACGCCCGAGCTGTTCATACCTCATTCGTTCATGCCGGTCCTGACCGGCCGCCCGCTCGCCGAATTTGGCGGGAGCTTCTACACGACGGGTCGCCTGCGCCGCGGTGTTGACATGGGAGCCGGTGAAGCGGAGCTACAAGGGCTGACGCGGCAGCTCGTGATGAGTGACACGTCGCGCTACGGTGGAATGACCACCCGGCTCGATCACATTCGAGGCGTCAACGCCGAGGATCGCGCGGCGTTTGCCGTGGGTGCGGCGTTCCTCATGACCATGGTCGCGTTGGTATTGCTGATCGGCTGCGTGAACGTCGCCAACATGTTGCTTGGACGCGCCGCCACTCGGCGCACCGAGTTTGGCGTACGCCTGGCCATCGGCGCGAACCGGATCCGACTCGTCCGCCAACTGCTCACTGAGAGCCTGATGATCGCCGCGATCGGAGGAGTCGCGGGCTTTCTCACGGCGCGAGCGATAACGAGAGCACTGCCGTCGCTCCTGCCACCCGAGGCCGGCCTCGACGACACCTTTCTCCGACCGGATTTCCGCGTCGTCGTGTTCACGTCGGCGCTGTGCGTGCTGACGACGATCGTCTTTGGCCTCGCTCCCGCGCTCCGCGCCGCGTCGACCGACGTCGTCACGATGTTGAAAGGCTCCGACTCGCGCGCTCGGCGGCGGGGACGTCGTGGTGCACTCGTCGTCGGACAAGCTGCACTCTGCGTGGTTCTGCTCGCGGTCGCATCGCTCTTTCTGCGAAGTTTGGCGAGCTCGAAGACCGTGGACCCCGGTTTCCGCGCGGACGGCGTCATCGACGTGAACATCGATCTGGCGCTGCTCGGCGATCGTGCCAATCCTCCGGCGACCTTCGCCCGGATTCTTCGTGAGGCCGCGGCGATGCCGGCGGTGAGCTCGGCCACGCTCGCCGCTGTCGTTCCGCTCACCGGCAGTAACATGGAATCACGTGCGATCCCCGAAGGGGCGGTGCCGGTTGGCGACCGGCGCGCCGGGTCGATGGTCTACTTCAACATCGTTGCGCCGAAGTTCTTCGCGACGCTTCAAACGCCGATTCTCCGTGGCCGCGAGTTCGCGGCAGCCGACGACAGCACGTCGACGCCGGTGGCAGTGGTCAATGAGACTGCGGCGCGGCGTCTATGGCCCAACGGCGACGCGCTCGGCAAGCGATTCAAGTGGGGCGACGACCGTCTCTACCAAGTCGTCGGCGTCGCGCGCGACGCGAACTATGTGATGCCCGGGGAGGCGCCCAAGGCCACCGCCTACCTCCCGTTCGCTCAGGCCGAGCACCGCGCCGACATGACGCTTCAGCTGCGCACGACGGCCGATGTCGCGACGACGCGGCGGGCGGTCTGGGCGCTGTTGCGTGATGCGGCGCCGCAGCTGCCGCCGCCTCCGGTGGTGCGCATGGAGGACGACATGGCAATCACTCTCATCCCGGTTCGTTTGGGTGCCGTGCTCCTCGGCACCTTCGGTGCGCTCGCGCTCGTGCTGGCCGCCGCCGGTATCTACGGCGTCGCGTCGTACTCGGTCTCGAGGCGGACGCGCGAGATCGGAATCCGAGCGGCCCTCGGAGCGACGCGGACGCGGATCATCGCCATGGTGCTGTGGGAGAATGGCCGACGTGTCGCGACGGGGACCGCGATCGGACTCGCCGTCGCCATTCTGATCGGCATCGGGTTGAGCAGCATCCTCTACGGCGTTCGCCCCGTCGATCCGATCGCACTTGGCGGAGTGGTGGTCGTGATCGCGACCGTTGCCGCCGCGGCAGCCTTTGGTCCAGCGCGGCGAGCGGCGAATGCGGATCCGGTGAGGTCGATTCGGGCCGAATAGACGGTCCGGATCTCTTCGTTCTCCGCCTCCTCTCCGCTCTCTGCGTCAGGTAGTTAGAGCAGCGTCCCGATAGTCTGGCGCTCAGGCCCCCCGGAGCGCCCCCATGAACGCCGTCGCCCGCGCCCCCGCCGGCCCGGGCGATTTCGGCCCAGGCAGCCCCACAACCGACTCCACCCGAAGCCAAATGAACGTCGGCCCGGGCGCGAAGAGGGCGTTCCGCGCGCCGCGCCGCCAGGTCTCGAGATCAGAGAACTGGAATGTCGCCTGGAAGCCGGCGCCGTCCGCCAGTTGCAGGAAGTTCACGCTTCCCGCACCGGGGACTCGCTGCGAGCCGGTGACCTCGTAGGTCCCGTTGTCGAAGACCAAAACGGTCAGGTTCGCGGCTCGTGCGTCGGCGATCGAGACGAGCGAGCCGAGGTTCATGAGCATCGATCCGTCGCCATTGCACACAATGACGCGGCGTTCGGGTTGCGCCAGCGCGAGCCCCAGTCCCATCGACGTCGCGTGGCTCATCGCCGACGGCACGAGCACGAGATCGAGCGCGCTCTGCGGCATCGTCATCCAGTCGCGCGCCGGTGTCATCGTCGTGACCACGACATCGTCCTTTCCGCGCAGCGCGTGAACGACGGCCAGTGCTTCCTTTGCCGGCATCATATCAGGCCTTTCCCTCGGCGATGACGATCGCGCCGGCGGCGCATCGCTCCCGCGACGTTGTGAAGTGCTCCGCGATCTGCGGAAACTGGTTCGGCGCGGTGATCAGTCGATAGTCGATCTTCCACGCGTCGAGCGTCGGTTCGGTGAACACGAGGCACGTGTCCCCCGGAAGCGTGTCCTGATTCAAGTAGCTCCGATATCCGATGATGGCGAACAGCGGCAGCTTCCAGTCGTGCACCGCGTTGCGAATTGCGTCGCCCGACTCGAACAAGCCGGTGCACTGGATCATCACCAGTGGGCTTGCCCCGCCCATATACAGCCCGGCCGCGATCTGCCACGCTTCGCCTTCGCGACAGACGCGCACCAGTCGCGTCGCGCGGCGCCGCTCGATCGCGTCCTGCCATTGTCCGATCGTGCTGTCGGGAACCGTCACGACGTGCGTGACGCCGAGCGTTTCGAGAAGCTCAGCGATCTGTTCTCCGGAGAACATGCGAGCTCAGTTCGCCTTCGAAGATGTCGCGGACTGCACGAGGTGCTCGATGAAGAATTCCATCATGCGGGCCTGGTTGAGCCCCGAGTGGCCCGCGTCCGGCCCGACCTGAACGTCGAAGCTTTTGCCCGCTTGCTGCAGCGCCCGAATCAACTGCATCGAGTTGGATGGATGCACGTTGTTGTCCGCGGTTCCGTAGTAGAGCATCAACCGTCCGCGAAGATCACCCGCGTACGACATCGCCGATCCCTTGTCGTAGCCTTCCTGGTTCTCCTGCGGAATCCACATATACCGCTCGGTGTAGATCGTGTCGTAGTTCCGCCAATCCGTCGGCGGCGACGACGACGACGCGGCCGCGAACACGTCGGGATGACGAAGCAGTTCCATGACCGCGGTGTAGCCGCCGTACGACGTCCCAAAGATGCCGACACGGTTCTTGTCGATGTATGGCCGGCTCCACAGCGCCTTTACGCCTTCCGCCATGTCGTCGATCTCGGTCTGTCCCAGCTTCAAGTAGAGCGCGTCGAGCTGCCGCCGGCCCATGCCGGGCGTCGCGCGGGAATCGAGATTGAGAACGATGAAGCCGTACTCGGTCAGCGCAGTGGGCACCGTAAAGCGCTCCGTCGCCGTCTGAGTGGCTGCCGCGGGGCCGCCGTAGACAGTCAGCAGAACCGGATGCTTCTTGCTCGGATCGAAGTTCGACGGATAGTGGATCATGCCGTGGAGCGGCGTCTTGCCGTCCGCCGCCGTGAACGTGAACATCTCGACCTTCTTGAGTCCGAGCTCGTTGAAGCGCGACAGGTCTGTGCGCGTGAGCTCGGCCACCGGCTTCCCGCTCGCATCCATGAGTCGGGTGACCGGTGCTTGATCGTGCGTCTCGGCCACGTCAACGAAATACTTCGCGTCGGGCGACAAGTTCACGGTGTGCAGAAACGCCGGATCGGTGAGGCGGCGCTCGCCTTTGCCGTCAAGACCGACGCGATGCAGTTGGACCTTGAGATAGTTCTCGCCGTCGCGCGCCAGGTAATAGAGCGCGTTCGCGCTTTCATCGACGCGGACGATCCCCGCGACTTCGAACTCGCCCTGCGTGATCGGATGGATCAGGCGGCCGGCCTTGAAGTCGTAGAGGTAGTAGTTGCGGAAACCACTGCGCTCCGACTCCCAGATGAACCGGTTGTTGTCCTTGAGCCAGGTCGCAGTCGGCGCCGGATCGTCCTCGATCCACCCGGTCGGCCATTCCTCACGCAACACCACGCGACACGCGCCGCTCTCGGGATTGCACGCCGCCATCTCGAGCACCTGGTGCCGCCGATTCAAACGAAGAAACGTCAGCTCGGTGCCGTCCGGCGACCAGCCGACGTTGTAGACGTAATGCCCCACGACCGCATTGTCGAACGGCTTGCCGTCGCGGACGTCGATACGCGTCGTTTTCTTCGACGCAACGTCGTAGACAAGCAGATCGACGACGGGATTTGGGACGCCGGACTTCGGATACGCTTCGATATCGAGCGTGTCCTGCAGTCGTGTCAGCCCGGGCGTGAGATAAAAGTCGGGGACCTTGCTCTCATCGAATCGATAGAACGCGAGCTTCTTTCCGTCGGGCGACCACCACATCGCGGTGCGCTGGCTCAGTTCCTCGCCGTAGACCCAGCTCGCGGTCCCGTACTTCACGCGCGACGGCGCGCTGCCGTCGGTCGTGATCTGGATGGCGCCGGCCCCGGTGGAGTCGCCGATCCAGATATTCCGATCGCGATAGATCGCCATGTGATTGCCAACAGGAGCGATCGCCGACGCGTACTGTCGTCCGCGCTCCGGTACGCCGAAGCCGCCGCGGCCACCCCGACCGGTCGCTGCGGGCGGGGTCGCCGTCGTCGCCTCGGCGAGCTTCTTCGTCCCGACGTCGAAGCGCATTCGCTTTCCGGCGCTGTCGAACTCCACGGTCTTGCTGTCGTTCGACCAGCTGACCGTTGAGCCGCGTCCAAAGCCGCGGCCCCCCGAGCCGAGCGCCGACTGAATGAGTGGCGCCATGCGCTGATAGCGCTCGTACCCGGGCATCGTGCGCAGGCGATCCTGCGCGAGGCTGGTGCCGGCTGATGCGAACAACAGAACCAGCGGAATGGCCTGACGAGTCATGAAACGAGACACGGATTCCTCGAGCAGTTGCGATGCTGGTGCAGTTCCCCAGAGACCAAGGAGACCTGAGACCTGTGAAAGCTCTAAGGCGAGCCGTCGAAAGTCGATAGCACTATCTTGCCTCAACAACGCGAGGTGGACCGGATGGCGAACAAGACGGTCGTGATCACCGGCGCAAGCGCCGGCATTGGCGAGGGCGTTGCGTATCGGCTGGCGCGCGACGGACATCGCCTGGTCTTGGCGGCCCGGCAGCGCGAGCGTCTCGACGCTGTCGCTGGCGAGGCGGCCCGGCTTGGCGCGGCCGGCACGCTCGTCGTCGAGACCGACGTCACCAGGCGAACCGACATGGAGCGCTTGTCGCGCGCAGCGATCGATGCATTCGGCGGCTATGATGTCTGGATCAACAACGCGGGGCGGGGCATCACGCGGTCCGTCCAGCAGCTCACCGACGAGGACGTGGACGCGATTTTCGCCGTGAACGTCAAGTCCGTCATGTACGGAATGCAGATCGCCGCGGAGCACTTCAAGGAGCGCGGCAGCGGCCAGATCATCAATGTCTCGTCCTTTCTCGGCAGGGTGCCGCTCGCCACCCACCGGTCGGCGTACAACGCCGCGAAGGCCGCGGTGAATTCGCTCACGGCGAATCTTCGCATGGAGCTGCGCGTGAGTCACCCGGGCATTCAGGTCACGTTGCTGATGCCTGGTACCGTCAAAACGTGGTTTGGCCGCAACGCGCTCGGCTCGCCACCCGACACCCCGATGTACTCCGGACCACACGTGCAAAGCATCGAGGACGTCGCGGACGTTTTTGCGCGTGTCATCGAGCATCCCGTCGCCGAGGTGTACACGAACCCCTCGTCTCCGGAAATGGCGCGGCGGTATTTCGAGGACGTCGACGCGTTCGAGAAGAACGCCGAGAATCCTTGGCTCCGGCCACCGACAGCGGCCAGGTGATGCGCGCCAGGCTCTCCGCGGCGATGCTCCTCGTCGCGACCGTCGCGGCGGCTCAACCGCGCGACCCGCACGCCGTGCAACCCGAGCGGCCGACCGTTGCGACGCATGCCGGCACGGTCGCACCCGGATGGTTCGAGTTCGAGACCGGCGTCGAGCGCGATCGCTCTGGTCGCTCGCATTCGGTCTTTTCTACGCCGACCGTCTTCAAATTCGGGATCGCTCCTCGCGCGCAGTTTTCGCTCGGCGGGTCATTCGTCAACAACGACGCGGGTACGGGTGCCGGCGACCTCTTCGTCGGCATCAAGGTCCGCCTGCTCGAGGATGCGCCGGTCGTCGGCGACTTTGCGATCCTGCCGTCGATCACATTCCCGACGGGAAACGCAGACCGCGGTTTCGGCAGCGGCGAAAGGCAAGGCGCTTTGCTCTTTATTTCGAGCCACCAGTTCGGCGACGTCGAGATGGACATCAACTTCGGCTACGACGCCTCCCATGGCTGGCCGCAGCACCTGGGGTTGTGGACCTTTTCGTTTGGCGGCCCCCTGCACGGTCGACTGGGATGGACCTTCGAGGGCTTCGGGTTCAACGATGATCCGGGGAGCAGGGCGGCGCTCCTCGTTGGTCCGACCTACCTCGCGGCGAAATGGCTCTCGTTCGACACCGGGCTCATCGTGCCACTGCACGGGCCGCAACCGCACGCGCTTTACGCGGGCACCGTGTGCAACGTTGGACGTTTTTTGCCCGCCCGCTTGACTCGCTAACTCGCGATTCGTCCGACATAATTCGGGCGCCCTTAAAAGAGGATGATCCCCCAATGCGATTCGCGTTTCGTCATCTCCCGACGATCGCCGCGCTTCCACTCGTTGCCGCATCCACTCTCGCGGCGCAGGGACGCGGCCAGCGAAGTGAGGCAACCTTCAACCTGTCGGCCAACCCGCTCCTCTCGAGTTTCCGGTTCCGTTCGATCGGACCGGCGAGTATGGGCGGCCGCCTCGACGACATCGAAGTGTCGTTGAGCGATCCGAACGTCATCTACATCGGATACGCCGTCGGCGGCGTGTTCAAGTCGGAGGACAACGGCGTTTCGTTCCGGCCTGTCTTCCAGACGTACACCACGGCGTCGATTGGCGACATCGCGATCCATCCAACGAATCCCGACATCGTTTACGTCGGCACCGGCGAACCAAACAATCGCCAGACGTCGTCGTTCGGTGACGGCATGTATAAGTCGACCGACGGCGGAAAGACATTCACGAACATCGGTCTCAAGGAAACGCAGACGATCGCGCGCATCGTGATCGATCCGAAGAATCCTGAAGTCGTCTACGTCGCGTCGCCCGGCCACCTCTTCGGACCCAACGAAGAGCGCGGCGTGTTCAAGACGACCGACGGCGGCAAGACCTGGAACAAGATCAAGTACGTCGATGAGAACACTGGATTCACCGACATCGCGATTGATCCGTCCAACTCCAACGTGCTCTACGCGGCGAGCTATCAGCGTCGTCGCACCGGCTGCTGCTTCAACGGCGGTGGTCCGGGCAGCGCGGTGTGGAAGACGGACGATGCCGGAAAGACGTGGAAAAAGCTGACAAGCGGATTACCGCCCGGCACCTACGGGCGCATCGCGCTCGCCGTCGCGGCGTCGAGTCCGAGCGTCGTGTACGTGCAGATCGAGGCGGGTGAGAGCGGCACCGATCTTCGCGGCCGTGGTGAGGCGAATCCGACCGCGACCGAAACGGTCGCCGGCGGTGGTGGTGGCGGCGGTGGTGGTGGTGGTGGTCGCGGTGGCTTCGACTGGTGCAACAATGGCGCGCCCGTGCCCGTGAATGCTGGCGGCGGCGGAGCCGGTGGTCGCGGCCGCGGCGGTCGTGGAGCCGTTCCGGCGGAGACGACCGTGACGACGCCTCCCGCGCCGCCGAAATTGGACGCGGCGCGCGGCGGTGTGTTCCGCTCGGACAACCGCGGCGGCTCGTTCACGCTGCAGAGCAACTGCAACGCGCGTCCGATGTACTTCAGCCAGTTGCGCGTCGATCCGCAAAACCCGAACACGATTTACGTCGCGGGTCTTCCGGTCGCGAAGTCGCTCGACGCTGGAAAGACCTTTGCCACGCTCGACGATGCCGGCGGCAACAACTCGCCGGCGCACGTCGACCAGCACGCCATCTGGGTCGATCCCAAGAACAGCAAGCACCTGATGATCGGCAACGACGGCGGCTTGGACATCAGCTGGGATCAGGGCAAGACCTGGGATTTCGTCGCGACAATGGCGACGGGCCTCGCGTACGTCGTCACGGCCGACAATGAGCGGCCGTACAACGTCTACACCGGTCTCCAGGACAACAACAGTTGGGGCGGTCCGAGCTCGAAACGCGGGCGCGGCGGCATCACGAACATGGATTGGTTCGGCATCTGCGGCGGCGACGGTTTCTACACCGGCGTGAACGTCGACCACCCGAACATCATCTATTGCGAATCGCAGGACGGCAACACGCAGCGTTATGACCTGAACACTGGCCAGACGATCAGCATTCGTCCGAGCTCCGGTC
>Ga0105245_10006540_pt1 | contig 10230 bp, 12 predicted proteins | sample KBSM54metaG_FD_81523 | JGI IMG/M metagenome (GOLD analysis project Ga0105245, IMG submission 81523) | Miscanthus rhizosphere microbial communities from Kellogg Biological Station, Michigan, USA - KBS M5-4 metaG | ecosystem: Host-associated > Plants > Roots > Rhizosphere > Soil | place... | reverse complement strand
TGTGTCTGGGAATACGATGCCGCTTTGTCCGACATTGTTCTGAAACATATCGGGTATGTCCGGCAGGCTGCTCTTTGGTATGCTTACATTTTTAGTGTCCGTAGTCGGCACAGCATCGCAACGGCAGCCCCAATCATTCGGCGGGTAATACGTCATCCAAAAAGGGTCGTCAATTGGTAAAGTGATACCCTCTAAAATGGCATGTTCCTCCCTTACCCGGTCGTCGCCTGCGGTTTGGTAGGATAGCATCTCAACGCCGTTGGTTTCAAAGTCCTGCCAAGCTTGAGCCATTTGCGCCGATGCAACAGCGTTCGCGTATTCCGCTGCCAGGTATACCTCGTTATAGGTTTCGTCAACCTGCTTTACGTCGGATAGAAAGTCATCGAACGATTTAAGCTTACCGTCGTCAGTCTTGAGCATTAATGATGCCTCTTTAAGTTCATGATAGTTTTTGAAGCCGCTGAACACGTACACATTATCGTTGATCTTATTTAAGAATGTGCGCTCCTTATCGGTCAGGCTTTTGGCGTCAAGCGTTTTGCCATAACCTTTGAATATGCCTTTCATTAACTGCTCGGCAATCTTCTTGGTCATAGCCTTGTCTATCTGTCCGGGCTTCAATTTGCCCGAATGGATAAGCTTAGCCACGCGGACAAACTCCGGCTCTAAACCGTCAATTTTAACGGCTGACAATTCAGCCATGTGGCATTTAATGCACATTCTTACCTCCGTAAAGCTTTAGGATGCTGCCGTGTAATTTGATAAGGTCACGCGCTGTCAAATTCTCATCGTCGCTGCCCTCAGGTATTACCTTGTTGCCTTTTTTGCGCTTGGTTGCCTTGTCGGGCTTTTGCGGTGCGTCCTCCTGTTGCTCCTCGTCAAACTCCGGGTCGTCAGGCGTGGGCTTGTCATTGCCCGGCTTTGCTGGCGTCACCTGCTTAAGGCCGAGTATCTTTACATTAAACTTTTCAGATACCTCGTCCGGGTCAAGCTGAAAGCCCATGTTATTGATGCCAGTATAGATTTTGAGCAGGGCCTGCAAGTCCTCAGCCTTATAGAACTCAAAGCAATCGCCCTCAACAAATGGATATTTATGTACGTCCCTTAAAAGCGGGATAAGTAGCTCATTAATCAGCAGCGTGACAAACATCTCGTCATCTGCGGTTACCTCGTCCTTAACGCGCTCGTGTACTTCGCCCTGTGACTTGGAACTGCCGTTCATTGACGTCATGGTTTGACCGTTAATCATTACGGCCAGTTCCTCATCCACTTTATTGATGAGTTCCATAAACACCTGATAGGCGTCGGTCTTTTTACTTTCCTTAATATCCAGTTCGGTATCCTGCGGGAAAATACCATAAGCCCCGGTCGATAGGTTTTGCAGCCAGCCCTCAATCTCGCTTTGCACACGCGGGTCTTGCGACGCGGTTTTAACAGTCATGATAGGCATACCGAAACGCTCAGCGAACTCGTCCCAATTGTTCCAACCATGTTTTTTGAGGATCACTAAAGGAGTCGCCTTGTTAAGCAGCCCCAAATCTTTTTCACGGCCTACAGGTATAACGTAGTTGCTTGTCGGTGGCACTGTATAATCCGTCCCCTCAAGATCGCTCTCGTAGATAGTCCATAGGTGCCGCTCCTGGTGAACGTGTTTGCGCGGTATCAGCTCCAGCTTTTTGATAGATGACATTTTCCCGTCGTAAACCAGCTCTTTCATGTAGATAAGCGAATAGCCATAAAACTTGCTTTCCAACGCCCACTCTATAAAATCCCTGAACCATGCGTTTTTAAACAGTTTTGCCTTTACGTCGTCCGGCTGACCTGCCGCGTTTTTGATCTTAAACTCTTTGTTTTTTACAGGTAATATCCGGTGATTGTAGATAAGGCCATGCAAAAAGCCGTCGATCATCGTATCGTCGTAGATGTCGTAAAGCTGTGTGCGGATTGGATATATAGGGTTCTCAGCGTTTGCCCTTGCATGTATCCAGTGCTCTATCTGCTTTGAGTATAAAGTACGCTGCTGCTGAATGATCGCGGCCATAACTTTTGCCGGGTCTTTCTTTATCTGCTGCTTGCTAAAAGTCTGCCCATCGGCCAGCGTGATCGTGCCTTTATGTTTTACGCCCCTCGGCGGATTGCTTTGCTTGTTATTACTGCGTTTTTGCATCGTTTAAACGGTATTTAAATAGTGGTTACCATCTGCTTGAAACATAGGTGTTCGACCCGAAACGGTAAACCGGGTCAATGGTAGTGTCAGGTAGTTGCGGCAGATCGGGCAGCAGCTTATCTCTGTTTACCTTTTCCAGCCATTCAACGGCTGCCTTGTGCCTGTCCTCCCTTACCTTTGGCATTACCCTTGAGGCTGTATTGCTATGCAGGTGATAGAGTATAAGGTCTATCATATACATAATTATTAGCGGGTTGCGGTCGTCGGCAGTCTTGTTGAAGATGTTCGCCACATCGTACCTCGTCCGCAGGTAGGAGGACATTTGCTCCTGAGCGGTCAGCTCGGCTGTGTCGAGTGTGGTATCACTGATCTTTAATACTGACAGTACCTCATTGCGTACCTGATACTCGGTAAAATCGTCGTCGGTTAAGAAATTCATGATTTGTGGTCGTTATGGTTTTTATTGAACCGTTGCAGCTCTGATGTTAATTTGCGTACCTCATTAGCAAGCTTGTTTTTTTCCTCCAGCTCCTGATAGTACTTCTCTCGCCACTCTGCCGATGTTCGCTCCAGGTGTTCAACCTTTTTGTTGTTTTCATCAACATTTTTTTGGAGCTGCTCAACCAGCATAATCAATGCCTGGTATTGCTCATTTTTAGTCATGCTAAAGCGGTCTATAATGATCTTTAGCACACCTCCTGAAAACAGCACGCCCGTTGTGCTGGCTACTAATCCTAAAATTGTCATGCTGTTACCATCCTTTTTTAGTGGGTGTTTTTATTATTGGTTTAAAATCTCTGCCGGGTTTATGCTGATCTAAGTAATACCACGCCCCCTCGTCGGCGTCCGGGCTGTCGTCCGGCCCTGAATAACCCGGCTCAATTCCTTTGAGCTGGTTGTTGCCTGTGATCATGTCGGGATTGTGAATTTCGTGGACGTTGTAAAAGACCTCGCCGTCTGTATAGGCTGGCTCCATTTTCACCATACGGAGGTACTTATTTTCCTTTATCCTGGTATCGGTCAAAACAACGAGGTTCTTTTTGCCTGAACGCTGCCTCTCGATATTGAGGTTGTAAAGCGCGTCCTGTATGGGCCTGTTGAAAAACTGCTTTTCTACATACCAAAGCACACCAACCCCCGCAGGGAGTTTGGCTTCAAACTCGCACATAAACTCAAAAGCCTTTTGTATTTCGCACTGTCGGACAAACGCTTTAAGGCAATGTTTTTCCCAATCGTTTTGCGGCGTTGCATAGCCTCCCCAAACCCGGACGGCCTTAAAGTCGGACGTGGGTTTGTTTTCAAAAGACGGGTCAAAGTAGCCTATGATTATTTTGTACTTTGACAGGTTTAAAGGCTCTTTCCATCTAAAGAGGCCGTCCTTAAATATTGAACCCTCAACAGCGTTTTCGTGGAAAAACTCTTTCCGGCCTATCACCGTACCTGCTTTACGTACCTTGCTTTCTATCAGGTCTAAAGTGTAACGCTGATGCCAGGCAGGTTGCCCGGTCTTCGGGTCAATGGCAAATATTTTGGAGTGGTATATATCCTTGCGTATTGGTGCGCCCGGTTTTATATCGCCTACGATGTGAGCTAATACCGATTGAGGGTGTATGCGGTTACCAGCAATGACGAGCGTCGCGCCTCTTGTATCCAGTGCAAAGAATAGCGCACCCATGATACGCTCCACAATTTTCTTTACCCGCTTTTGATTATTTACCAGCTCGTCATCATCCACGTCATCAACGGTCGCATAGTTCGGGCGTCGCTGGCCTTTCCTTGCACCACGCGGCGACTGATCACGACCTATCGCTAAAAAGCGTATGCCGGACTTTGTGGTAAAGTCACCTGATTGCCAGTCCCCGAAATTGAACTGTTCGCCAAAGTCATGAATGAACAGGTGATTAAACTGGAGCTGCGCCTGAATGTCGCTGAGGAGGTTACTTGCGTCATCCTCATTTTTACCCATCAGTATCATACCGTTGAGCTTTTCATGAGCCATCATCCACATAGGGATGATAATGTCAACGTGTACAGATTTGGCGTGTTCGCGCGGCCACTCAGCAACAGCAACTAAGTTGGGGTCGTTATCGGGCCGTTTCTTTTTGACAATGGTATAAGCAAGGTCAATGTGGAAGTCTGCGCAATCCGAGTCGGCGTAAATCGGGAAATACTTCTTTACAAAGAAATTGTACTCGCTGAGGGCCTTTTTCTTACGGGCGTCCTGTTCGGCCTTTGTCTCGGTAATATTAACGGCAGTACTGTTCTGAACCTGTTCGCAAAACAGTTTCCAGTCCTCATACGTCCGCCTCTCAATTACTTTATTAGCCATTGCTTACCAATTCGTTAATAAACTCCAGTTGATATTTATTCACTTCTTTGGCTAACTCCGGCTTGCGTCCAAACAACCAGGTAGTAAATTCCTTTGAGCAATTGATATGCTGCGAAACGGTGACCTTTTTGTTTGATAAGAACTCAATGGATTTGGTGACCTTAATAAGGGCGTCAGCGTCGATCTTTTCATTGTCAACGAGTATCTCCAGCTTTAAGTAAAGCTTCTTGATAATGTTGGCTGCTGTGATGGTAGTTGCACCCTTTAAAGCCTCCCAATCTCCCTTTTCTTTATTTTCTGTAAAAGTCTTTGGAGTCCACCCTATAATTTCGCAAATCTCCCGTTGCGTCTTATCCGTGTTCAGGTACATCTCCAGTGCAAGCTCGCGTTTCTGCTCCCTGCTTAATTCTTTCTTTTTAGCCATGTATTGCCCTTTGTGAATACAAAGCAATAGCAAAAACGCCCCTTAAAATAACGTGAAATTCAGGTTTATACATAGTTCTGTATGTTCTGTATTTGTTTCTGTATGTTCTTGAAATAGTTGTTTTTTTTCGCCCGTTTTTGCATCCATTTTTGAGCCTAATTAAAGAAAAGCACAAAGAAATTGCTTAATGAAGAAAAGCTCAAAAACCTTTATTCTATCTGACGAAACGCCGAACCTGTACGATTTTGTGACAGTGACCGCAGGACTTGATTTGGAGGACTTTCTGAAAAATCCGGTAATGCTTTACAATCACGATTATACTAAGCTAATCGGTCAGTGGACAGATGTAAGAAAAGACGGGGACAAACTGCTGGGAGTGCCAATGTTCGACGAAGACGACGCAGAGGCCATGAAGTATTACAGTAAGGTTGAGCAGGAGATTTTAAAAGCAGCAAGCATAGGCTTAACCCCTATACAATTCGACGAAGTTTCAAAACGCATGGAAAAGAGTCGTCTAAAAGAGACCAGCCTCACGCCAGTCCCCGCAAATCGCGCTGCATTAACCCTGTATGACAACGACGGCAAGCGTCTGTCAGCCACTAAGGCCCTTGAGTATTGCCTATCACTAAAGCCAGTTTCTGAGCAACAAACCAAAAACGACAACATGAACAAAAATTTAATCGCTTCCCTGGTTGCGTTGAGTGCGCAGTTAGGGATAATCGTCACACTTAGCGACAGCTCAAAGGACGAGGACGCTATTGTGGCCCTTAACAAGATCGCCGAAAAGGTGACTGTATTAAAAGCCAGTGAGACAAACCTGTCCGCTAAGGTGAAAGACCTCGAAAAAGCCGAGACAGACAAAATTGCAAAACAACATGCTGACTTGCTTAAAAAGGCAGTCGACGACAAGCAACTAAGTGCAGAGCAGGCAGAGGGGTTAAAATCTCTTTCGATTGAACAGCTTACAATAGTCCTGTCTGCTGCAAAGCCTGCCGCGATCGTGCCGATTGAAACTGGTAAAGGTAATGAGGCAGCCGTAGCCACTCTTGACGCACGCAAAGACTGGACTTATGACGACTACGCACTGAAAGCTCCTGCCGACTTGGAAAAAATGGAGATCACCGACAACGCCAAGTTCATGAAGCTGCTATCTGCAAAGGCCGAAAAAGCCCGCAGCGAGCATTCAATACAGGTATAACCGTGCATATCAACCGACAATAAACACTTAAAAAAAGACTTAAAACTCACTTTAATACGATGAAAAATTACATCAAAACCCTTGCAGACCTGCTGATTAACTTCGCGACAGGTACGGTATTAGGATTGTTTTTACTAATGCCTTTCGGCTACAACCCGCTTTCGGGCGGCGTGCTGTTCGTGCTGTTTACCCTTGTGGCGTTTGCCTACACCTTTTACACTGGCAAATCCATCCTGCCGCGCTTTATGCTTTATGCAGGGCTGCTAAAGGAAATTTGGATAAGCCGCTTAATGGAGAAATTCTACCCGACCGCTCCCTGGCTCGACAGGGCGCAGGACTATAGCGGTATTGTAGAAAACAACACAATCAACCTTGCGGAGATCGGCGCAGACCCTGCGGTACTTGTCAATAATACGACTTACCCTGTTCCTTTCTCAGATCGTACAGACGTGCCTTTGGCTTTGCCGCTCGACTATTACGATACTCAGGGTACTGTAGTACGTAACGCTGAAGCTATCCAGTTGGCATATCCTAAAATGGATACTGTTGTTAGGCAACATGGTAATGCACTTGCAACCGAGCAAAGCAAAAAAGCAGCGTGGAATTATTCTCCTCAGGCCAATGGTGCAAATACTCCGGTGTTAGGCACAGCAGGTATACCAGGCGTTACCTACGCAAGTGGCGCACGTTTGCCGTTCACTTTCCAAATGATCATTGCGGCACAGCTTGCATTGAATAACCTGAATGCTCCCCAAACTGGCCGCGTGTTAGTTCTGAATGCGCAACATCAGGCCGATTTGCTTGCTCAGGATGTAAACCTGTTCAAAGGTTTCGTCGACTACAAATCAGGTATGATAGGACAGCTTTACGGGTTTGATATTTACGTATCAACTCAGACCGCAACCTACAACGGTACTACCAAAGCGAAAGCTGCCTACGGTGCCGCTCCTGCCGGAACTGACGCAATCTCCTCTTTCTTCTTTTTGGATACTGAGGTAATGCGTGCTAAGGGAACTATGGATATGTTCTCACGTCTGCGTGACCCTGAGGCTCGCGGTGACATTATCGGTTTCCAACAGCGTTTCGTTGCCCTGTCAATACGCAATAAGTATAACGGTGCAATTGTAGACCAAAAAGCAGCATAAAGAAATACCCGTTAACAGTCCTGTTTCAGCCCCCGCGTTTGGCCGGGGCTGACAGGTTGGGTAAACCAAAAAATCAAAGCAATGGATAATACTGAAAAATTAGAAGCGGCTAAGGCTTGCTTCGATTATAACACCAACGCTACAGAGTGCTATGTAACTTCTGACCTATCCTGTTTTTTAGCCAAAAACCATGCAGCTAACCACGCCGCAAAAATTGGCGACAGGGAGTTAGACCTGTACATCAAAGACGAAAACGGCGATACTGTAGCTAAGACGCCTGAGGTTGAACAGCCGCAGGTTGAGTCCTACAAAATTGACGGTCAGCACTTCGGTAACCAGGCTGCAATCGACGCAGCTAATAAACCAGCAGAGGAAACTCCAGTAGTCGAACAAACTCCAGCTGTGGAAGAAACTCCAGTAGTGGAAGAAACCCCGGCAGTTCAGGAAACCCCGGTAGTTGAGGAAACCCCAGCAGTTGAGGAAGCCCCGGCAGTTGAGGAGACTCCCGTAGTGGAAGAAACCCCGGCAGTTGAGGAAACCCCGGCAGTTGAGGAAACCCCGGTTGCTGAGGCTGAGGACGCTATCAAGCATGTCGTTGAGGAGATCGTTGACCAGGTTGAAAAATTAACAGGCACAGGCAAAAAAGCAAGCAAGTAATGGAGATCGTTATCCGCCGAACTGATAAAACCTCAAAGAGCACGATTAGCCCACTTGCAATAATGGGCAACCCGTTCACTTGCTTTACGCTGGAAGATCAAGACAGGGGCCTGAGTAAAAACATGCCCCTCTCCGAAATACAAAGCGCAAAGGTGTTCGGCAGGACTGCAATACCATCAGGCCGCTATCAGGTGACCATTGACCACAGCACACGCTTTGGGCACGACATGCCTCACATATTGGACGTGCCGGGCTTTGAGGGTGTTCGCATTCATTCGGGCAATACCGACGCCGATACAGAGGGCTGCTTGCTTGTAGGTCTTGAAAAAGGCACGGACATAGTGACCAGCTCACGCCTGGCATTTACTCAATTCTATATCCTGCTTAAACAGGCAATTGACAAAGGAGAGACAGTTTACATCACGATAGTATAATGGACGCGAGGACAATCACCACAGATCAGACCAAAGCCATTGCCGCAAAGTACGGCGTAGAGTACGCTGCATTAATGTCGGTGATCACCGTCGAAAGTTCAGGCGTAGGCTTTAACCCGCCAACGGGTAAGCTGATTATACGGTTTGAGCCGAGTTGGTTTGAGCGTGAATTTGCCGACTGGAGAAACCATAAAAGCGACTGGCTAAACCTGCCTCCCGGTAACCAGGCTCAGGAGTACAAACTGTTTAACAACGCCTTTGGCATTAACCCAACTGCGGCAATGCTTTCAACCAGCGTCGGCATGATGCAGGTAATGGGCTTTCATTTCAGGGAGATCGGCTTCGGGACAGTGGGCAGTATGTGGGATTTTGCAAAGGTGAACGAGGCTAACCAGGTGGAGCTTGGTATGCGCTTTATAAAGTCTGAGCCGGTAATACTAAAGGCAATGATAGATAAGAACTGGCCGCTTTTCGCGCTCCACTACAACGGTGAGCGATACGCCGAAAACCATTACGACATACACTTATTAAACGCTTACAATAAATACGCAACAGTATGATAAGCTTAAAGAACTTTTATAAACAAACCTCCCCGAAAGTCAAAAAGTTTGGCCTGTGGGTTAAGGGTCTGATAGGCACAGCAGCAGCTACAACCTTTATTCAGAACGATGTTAAGACCTCCTTTTACCTGATGATCGCCGGAGCTGTCATCACGGGGCTACTTGAGTGTTTGCCTCCTGACAAGCCCGGTGACAATTCAGGTAATGGCTCGGCAACTGGAGGCGTGGCAATGGCTATGTTAGCCGGACTGCTTATGCTGGCCTTTGCCGGGTGTACCGTAGTAAAGCCGGAGGTTGACCGCACCAAAACGGATACAACCGTAACAAGCTATAGTCAGGTTGATTTATTCGTAAAGGGGGCAAAGGTTGTGGCTGGTATCAATATGGACAGCCTTTATCATGCCGCTTTAATGGCCCGTGATCAGCGCAAAGATGATAGCCTGGCACAGCTCAAAATGGAGCTGAAGTATAAACAGGATTCTATTGCGGCGTTGCAGGCAAACAAGCCCTTGCCTCCAAAGCCCGTGTTTATTCCGTCGCCTCCGCAGATCAGGTATAAAACCGACCCTGACACCAAAGCGCAGTTGAGCTATTGGATAGATCAGTACGGCCAGCTCAACCTCGGATGTGAGAGTAAGGATAAGACTATTCAAACCTTGCAGGCTCAGGTAACCAAGCTTACTAAAGACACTACCGTAACGACAAAGGTTGTCACACAAACCCCGGCATGGAATAAGCTCATCATGATCTTGGAGGGCGCAATCATCGGGATACTAATTGTAGTACTCATCATTAAAACAATTTAAAATGCCAAGAGCTAACGTAACCATCAATAAAACCAACGGCGGTCTCGGACGCAGGACGCCTAACACCGACTCGGTATTCGGGCTGGTAGTATCCGCTCCACTGATCACCGGAACGGGCAACATGCAAAACGGCGTGACTTACATCTTTGCCAGCATTAAGGATGCTATGGCAATAGGTATCACTGCTGCTTATGATACAACCAATCACGTATTGGTGTATCACCACATCAACCGATTTTTTCAACGCAATCCAAATGCAACCTTATACTTTTTAAGCGCACCGCAGACGGCCACACTTGCAAACATGTGCGACCTGTCGAACGCCTACGCTAAAAAGCTGCTAAGGGATGCAGGCGGTAAGATCAAATATTGCGGCATTGCCCGTAACCCGTCAACTGGTTATACTCCGGTTTTAACCGCTGGCCTCGACGCCGATGTAGTGGCAGCCGTTGCCAATGCTCAGGCACTTTATGACGACGAGTTTGCACAGTTCCGTTATTGCGACTTCTT
>Ga0105245_10006539_pt1 | contig 10230 bp, 7 predicted proteins | sample KBSM54metaG_FD_81523 | JGI IMG/M metagenome (GOLD analysis project Ga0105245, IMG submission 81523) | Miscanthus rhizosphere microbial communities from Kellogg Biological Station, Michigan, USA - KBS M5-4 metaG | ecosystem: Host-associated > Plants > Roots > Rhizosphere > Soil | place: Michigan... | reverse complement strand
CGACATCGCGCGCGGCACGCAGGACCGCGCTGCGGTGGACGCGATCCATCATGCGCTGCGCGAAACTCTTTCACTGGATGACTTCTTCGTTTGCCCGCACGACGATGCCGATCAATGCGACTGCCGGAAGCCGCTGCCAGGTTTGCTGCTGCGCGCAACGGAAAAATACGATATCGACTTGCCGCAGAGCTTCATGGTCGGGGACCGATGGCGAGACGTTGACGCCGGGGCCAGCGCCGGATGCGCCACGGTCTGGATCGACTACGGCTATCGCGAAAAGCGCCCTGCGGCGAAGCCTTCGATCGAGGTCGAGTCGATCCGCGCGGCGGCCGATTGGATCTTGAGCCAGCCGTGACCGTGCCCGGTTCGTTTCAGGTGTAAACTTGGCTGAAATGAAAGCCCCAAATGACATGACCCGCCGCAGCCTGCTGCGCAGCGCCGCGCTCGGGACAGTTGCGCTTGCGTCTGGCGTCGACAATGCATATGGGCAGCGACCGCTGGGATCTCCGAATATCGTTTTCATCATGGCTGACGATCTCGGTTACGCCGACCTATCGTGTTATGGGCGGCCCGATATCAGCACGCCGAATATCGATGGCTTGGCTGCGAAGGGTGTGCGCTTTCTGCAGGCCTACGCAAACTCCGCAGTCTGTTCGGCGACGCGCACCGCGCTAATCACCGGCCGCTACCAGTACCGGCTGCCCATCGGGTTGGAGGAGCCGCTGACCGGACGCGATGTCGGCCTGCCACCGGACCATCCCACCTTGCCATCCCTACTGAAGAAGGCGGGCTACGGAACGACTCTTGTTGGAAAGTGGCATCTCGGCTCGCTTCCGAAATTTGGCCCTTTGCAAAGCGGATACGACCATTTCTACGGATTCCGCGAGGGCGGTTCCGATTACTATGCGCACGACTCAAACCTGTGGGAAGACGACGTACACGTGCATGAGATGGGCTACCTAACAGATCTTCTTGGCAGCCGTGCCGTCAATGTCGTCAATGGATATGCGAAATTGGGCCGCCCGTTTCTAATGAGCCTGCATTTCAACGCGCCGCACTGGCCGTGGGAAGCGCCGGGTGACGAAGCGGAGTCGAAGCGCTTAGCGAGTGGAGGCCTGAGGAGCTTATTTGATTTCGACGGCGGTACGCAGAAGACTTATCAGCGCATGATCCAGGAAATGGATCTTCAGGTAGGCCGCGTTCTCGCGGCGCTGAATGCGAACGGTTTGGCGGAGAACACGATCGTAATTTTCACTAGCGACAACGGCGGGGAGCGATTCTCGGACACGTGGCCTTTCACTGGCCGGAAGACTGAACTGTTGGAAGGTGGCTTGCGAATACCAGCGATCATCTCCTGGCCGGCGCGCATTCCGCAGGGCCGAACCACCGATCAAGTGGCGATCACCATGGATTGGTTGCCGACCCTACTGGCGTCCGCAGGCGCCTTATCCGATCCTGGATTCCCGCCCGACGGCATCAATTTATTGCCGATGCTCACGCAGAACGCAGCGCCAATCGAGCGCAAGCTGTTCTGGCGTTATAAGGCGAATGCACAGCGTGCCGCGAGGGACGGCGACTATAAATATCTGAAGATCCTCGATAACACGTTTCTCTTCAATGTCGTTGAGGACCCGATGGAGCGCGCCAATCTGAAGGAGCGGCGTAAGGATATTTATGACCGAATCACGGCGGAATGGTACGCTTGGAACGCAACCATGCTGCCGGAGATTGATGAGAGCTCCACCGACAATTTCACCGGTGGCCAGCTTGCCGACCATATCGGCACGCCGAAGACGAGCGGCAAAGCGGACAATCCTGTGTCGCCCAAAACGCCTTCTGCTCAGCCTCATTGAGCGCAGGGCCGCTCACCAGTTGCGCGTGTGGTAATGCTCGGAATGCGCGTTGCGAACGTTGGTGATCACGCGGCTGCCTTCAAACTCCGGGGCATAATGCAGGCGCTCCATCCCCTGGCTCTGCATGAAATCCATCAGGCGGCGTCCGTTCTTGGGACAGTACAGCATTAAGAAGCCGCCGCCGCCCGCGCCGGCTATCTTGCCACCCAGCACGCCATATTCCGCGCGCAGGTGATCGTAGAGACGCTCGACTTCGGGGATCGTGATCTTGTCGGAGAGCTGGCGCTTGGCCATCCAATGGGTGTGCATCAACTCGCCGAATCGATCGAAATTCCCGGCCTTCATCGCTTCGGCGATCTCGTGACCGATGTCTCGAATGCGCAGCAGATTGCTCTCCACCGCGCCGCCAATTTCCTCGCGGACCTTGCGGCTTTGCGTTTCCAGGATGTCAGTGGCATTTCTTTGGGTCTTGGTGTAATACAGATGCGTGTTGGCGACGAAATCCGATATCGAGTAGGCGGGCAGCGACAGTGGCGTCACTTTCACGGCTCCGGATTTTTCGATTTCGAGTTGCGTGAGGCCGCCGAATGCTGCCATGTATTGATCCTGTTTACCGATGGGCTGCTTCAGCACGTCGAGCTCAATGTGGCAGGCCTCTTCAGCCAGGGTCTGCAAGGGCACCGGGCGTAGCAGGTACGCTCGAATGGCGCTCAGCAAACCGACCAGATAGCAACTCGAGGAGCCCAGGCCAGTGCCGGCGGGCAGGTCCGCGACGGATGCAATCTCGATGGCGTCGTGAATCCCGTGCGCCCGCAGCGCTTCGCGCGCGAGCTCGTGCTGGAGTTGATCGACGTGCGCGACAGTCTCGCTCTTGGTGTAATGCAGGCGGATGAGGCGGTCGGCATTCGGCACGTTCAGGATGACATACATGTACTTGTCGATGGCCATGGCCAGAACGAAGCCGCCATGCTTTTCGTAGAAGCTGGGCAGGTCGGTGCCGCCGCCACCGAGCGTGACGCGGAACGGAGTGCGGGACACAATCATAAGGAAGGAGAAGGAGCGCCGCGCGCGGCGATGCTCGTTCGGCCCAGTATACATCGAGTTGGCGGACTCGGCTCTCGGGCTGCGCGCTATGATTGTGCAGATGCAGCTTGGGGATTTAAAAGTGAAGTTGTTCGCAGATGGCGCCGATCGCGCCGGAATCCTGCGGATGTACGAGAACCCGCTGATTCGCGGCTTCACCACCAATCCCACGCTGATGCGCAAAGCCGGCGTCACGGATTACGAAGCCTTCGCCAAGGATATCGTGAGCGCGGTGCCGGATCGGCCGATCTCGCTCGAAGTATTCGCCGATGAATTCGCGGAGATGGAGCGGCAAGCGCTCAAGATTTCCGGGTGGGGCGAGAATGTTTACACTAAGATCCCTGTCACCAACACCCGGCGCGAGAGCTCGCTCGACTTGGTTTGCCGTCTGGCTCGACGCGGCGTAAAGCTGAACGTGACCGCGTTGATGACGCTGCAGCAAGTCAAGGAAGTCGCAGCGGCGCTCGCGGGCGGCCCACCGGCTTATGTATCGGTGTTCGCCGGCCGCATCGCGGACACCGGACGCGACCCGGTGCCGGTCATGGCGGAGGCTGTAGACCTCCTGAGGCCGTACCCGAACACCGAATTGATTTGGGCCAGCCCGCGGGAGCTGTTGAATATCTTCCAGGCGGACTCGGTGGGTTGCCACATCATCACCGCGACCCATGACCTGCTGCATAAATTAGCGCTGGTCGGTAAGGATCTGGACGACCACTCACTCGATACCGTGAAGATGTTCCACCGCGATGCCGTGCAGGCAGGCTTCGAGCTGTGAAGCGCGGTCAGGCTCGCCCGTAAAACTCGCGGATCAGGCCGGCCACCGTGGCGATTTCTTCGTCGGTCAGTTCGGCGAAGATAGGCAGCGCCAGCACTTCCTTCGAGAGTTGTTCACTCACCGGGAAATCACCGGCCTTGTGTCCGTAGGCGGCCAGTGCGGGTTGCAAGTGCAGCGGGAGAGGATAGTAGATCTCGGTCCCCACGCCCGATTCCGCCAGGAACTTCCGCAATTCATCGCGGCGCGTGCAGCGGATCACGAACTGATTGTAAACGTGACTGGTCTGGTACGGCTGTTGAAAGGGTAAAGTCACCAGCCCCGCAAGCGCCTCGCGGTATAAGGCCGCATTGCGCCGGCGCGCGAGATTCCAGTCATCCAGACGGTCCAGCTTGACGTCGAGCACGGCGGCTTGCAGCGCATCCAGCCGTGAGTTCATGCCCGACCATTGATGCACGTATTTTTCGAATGACCCGTGAATACGCAGCGCCTTGAGTTTGCGCGCAAGGTCTTCGTCATTGGTGGTTAGCATGCCGCCATCGCCGAATCCACCCAGGTTCTTCGTCGGAAAGAAGCTGAAACAGCCGACCGTTCCGATGCTGCCGGCGCGCTGGCCTCGCCACTCGGCGCCCACGGCTTGCGCGGCGTCTTCAATGACCGGAATGCCGCGAGCCAGGGCGCACTCCAGGATTGGACCCATATCCGCGCAGCCGCCATATAAATGGACCGGCAGAATAGCCTTGATGGACGGATGCGTCGCAAGCGCGTGCTCCAGTTGCCGGACATCCATATTGAAAGAATCCGGCTCAACGTCAACGAATACCGGCCTCGCACCGGCGCTCATTATGGCCCCCGCCGTGGCAAAAAACGTAAAGGGGACGGTGAGCACTTCGTCGCCAGGTCCAATATCGGCAGCCATGAGAGCCAGTTCCAGCGCATCCGTGCCGGAAGCGCAGCCGATCGCGTGACGCGCTCCGCAATAAGCGGCGAAGCGGTCTTCGAAGCGGTCGACTTCCACGCCCAGGATGAAGCGCTGCGATTCGATCACACGCGCGAGCGCAACCTGCATTGGTTCGCGCAAGGGCTGATATTGGCGCGTCAGATCGAGCAAGGGAATGGCCCGAACGCCGCTCTTGATTGCCATTCTTCCAGTCTACTCTGCGTAGTGGCCCTGCAACCAATTCCAGCGGATGCGCAGCAAGTCGAGAAACGAGGCGATCCCCTGCAACAGACTCACCTTGGTTCCTTCCACATTATTCCAGCGCACCGGGACTTCGATGGTGGTAATCCCCAGCGTGTGCGCGATGAACAAATCTTCCACATCGAAACTGAAGCCGTCCAGGCGCTGCCGCTTAAAGACGCGGCTGGCAGCGTCGCAGCGGAAGAGCTTGAAGCCGCACTGGGTGTCGGCGAAGGGCAAGCCGGTGGTCAGGCGCATGACACCGTTGAAGACGATGCCGGACATTTCGCGCCACTGGCTTTGGTGGATTCCGATGAGCGTGCGGTCCAGCGCGCGGGAACCGATGGCGATGGCCGCTCCCTGCTGCTCGGCGGCAGCCAGCAATTTGGGAAGTTCGGCGATGGGAGCGGAAAGGTCGGCGTCGGAAGATAAAATCCAATCGCCGGCGGCTTCGAGCATTCCATGGCGCACGGCGTAACCCTTTCCACGATTGCCGGGATTGCGGAGCAGGCGCAAGCGTGGCTCGCTGGCGGCGCGGTTTTCGACGATGGCGGCGGTGGAGTCGGTGGAACCGTCATCCACGATCAACAACTCGGCATCTCGATAGGAAGTGTTGTCCAGCCATGCCAAAATCACATCCAAGGTGGAGGGAAGGCGGCGCTCTTCGTTGTAAGCGGGAATGACGATGGAGAGCGTCAACGGTCCATTATAGCCATCGGTCATCATCTTACGCTCAGGTGATTAACACTCACGCTATAGTGGCAGCATGGTGGAGAGGCTGGCTTAACAAGGATGGACCGGCTGCCTTTTCGCGCCACTCCGCTGGCTTCACCTTACGAAGGGTTCGATACGCTTCCGGTGGCGATCTTGTTGGATAACGTGCGCAGCATGTACAACGTCGGATCATTCTTTCGCACGGCCGATGCCGCGGCCGCGGAAAAACTTCTGCTGACCGGGATCACGGCCTGTCCGCCGAAATCGGGGATTCGAAAAACCGCGCTGGGGGCTGAAGAGACGGTGCGCTGGGAACACGCGCGCGACCCGATGCCCGTGCTGGATGGGCTGCGCGGGCGCGGGTATGAGATCGCGGCGATCGAAACCACTCCGCATGCCGTCGACTTGTTTGAATGGGTCCCGGCCTTCCCGGTATGCATTGTTTTCGGACATGAGGTGGATGGCATCCGCCCGGAAGTGGCGGCGCGCTGCGACACGCACATCCGGATTCCCATGCTGGGCAGCAAGCATTCGCTAAACGTCGCGACCGCCGGTGGAGTCGTGTTGTTCGAATTGCTGCGCAAGTATCGGGCGCTGGCAAAGCAGGCGGGAGCCTAGGGGTGGATCGTTATACACAAGGCACGGTGGTCACGGCGAATGCGCGCTTGAGCCGGCAAATGCGCCGCGATTACGATGGCGAGCGGCGGCGGCAGGGTTTGCATGTGTGGGAATCGCCAGATATCCTGCCGCGTGGCGCGTGGCTGGAACGCGTGTGGCAGGAATGTGCGTATCGCGATCCGTTTGACACTCCGGTTTTGCTCAGTGCCGTGCAGGAAGAAGCCTTGTGGGAGCAGACGATCGCCGGGTCGAGTGCGACCGACGTGCTATTGGACCTTCCGGCAACGGTATCGGCGGCCGCGCAGGCGTGGAGTTTAGTGCATGCCTGGGAAGCGCCGTGCGAGCCGGCGGAGTTTCGCGGACTCCACGATCCGGAGGCCTTCCTTGGCTGGATGCAGACGGTAGAACGCAAATTGCGGGAGCAAGGATGGATCACAGCGAGCCAGCTTCCACGAGCGGTGCTGGATCGCGTCACAGCCGGTACGGTGGTTCCCGTCGCGCTCTTTCACGCCGGCTTTGACGAACTCTCGCCTGCGGATCGGCGTCTGCTTGAGGCGTGCCACGCGCAAGCATGGAACACCCGGTCGGCGACAGGTGAACCGGTGCAAACCCGCGTGGGCCTACGCGACGCCTCAGAGGAACTCATGCATGCCGCGGCGTGGGCCCGACGGAAGATTGAAGCGCATCCCGAAGCCCGCGTCGGCGTTATCGTGCGAGGGTTGGCTGGGCTGTCGGCGGCCACCGAGCGGATCTTCGATGATGTCTTTCATAGCCGTTTGGATTTTGCGCAAAGCGCCACCGCCGCATTCCATTTTTCGGCGGGCGCGCCGTCATCCGATGTTCCCCTGATTGCGGGAGCATTGCTCGCCTTGGGAATTGTATCCGGACTGCGGATCGGCGAAACGGGCATGCTGTTGCGCTCACCGTTCCTGGGGATCGACAAGGCGCATGCTTCGCGGCTCTACGCCGAGCTGCGCCGCCAAGGCATCGAAGAAATTTCCTTCGAGGTGGAAGCCGTGCGGCGCGCGTTCCCGGCCATAGCCAAGGCTGCAGGTGAATTGCGCGAACGTCAGCATCCGAGTGAGTGGAGCGCCGCGTTCTCCAGGCTCCTGCAGCGTGCCGGATGGCCCGGCGAGCGTCCGCTCAATCCCGCCGAGCACCAGGCGGTGGAGCATTGGAAGAATCTGTTGTCCGAACTCGCGTCGCTGGATGTGGTGCTCCCACGCATGGGATATGGCGACGCGTTGCAACGGCTGCGCCGCATCGCGCACGAGCGGCGCTTTGCCCCGCGCGATGAAGGCTCACCGGTTCAGATCATGGACATGCTGGAAGCGGCGGGATCGCAGTTCGACGCGTTGTGGATCGCGGGTTTGCATGGCGGGGTGTGGCCGGAGGCGCCGCGCCCCAATCCGTTCCTGCCGTTGTCACGGCAGCGGTCCGTGGGCATGCCACACTGCTCGCCGGAGCGCGAATTGGGGTACGCAAGGCGCGTCACCGAGAGGCTATTGGCTTCGGCGACCGAGGTCGTTTGCAGCTATCCGTTATTCTCGGGCGAAGAAAAGCTGCGAGTCAGTCCGCTAATTGAGATTCTGCCCGAAGCCCCGGCATCCGATGTCGTATTCGACGCGCCTTTGCATAGAATTTTCGCGGCGGCCGTTCCGCTGGAGGTTCAGCCGCTAGGGCAAGCGCCGGCGTTGGCTCCCGGCACACTGCAGAGAGGAGGCATGGGCGTGCTGGTGGATCAGGCGGCATGCCCGTTCCGGGCTTTTGCGAGGCATCGCCTGGGCACTCGAGAATATGGTGCGCCCGACATCGGTATTTCGCCATCCGAGCGCGGCAATGTGGCCCACAAGGCGCTGGAATATTTTTGGCGCGACGTCCGATCGCGGCGCGAATTGCTGGCGAGGCCGGCGGAGGAAATCGACGCGGCGATCGAAAGCTCCGTCAATGCCGCCCTGGACAGCGGTCTCAGCCGGCGGCAGAGGAACACGTCGCTCGAACGTTCGCGCGTGCTGGAGCATGACCGTTTGACGCTGTTACTCGCCGAGTGGCTTCAAGTCGAGAGAACACGTACAGATTTCGAGGTCGTCGAGCGCGAGGCGCCGCGTAGTGTCGATGCCGGGGGCGTGCAACTCGACTTGAAGGTCGATCGTATCGACCGCATGCCGAGCGGTAAGTATGTTGTCTTGGACTATAAAACCTCCGACAACCTGAATGTCGACGACTGGGATGGCGACCGGCCGGATGCGCCGCAACTGCCGCTCTATGCGGTGAAGAGCGGCCACCAGGTAGAAGGCGTGTACTACGCGAAGCTGGTTCCGCGCGGGTCGAAACTGCTGGGCCATGTGGGCGAGGCGCTCGCTTGGCGAGAGCCGGAGTGGCGCAGAGTAGTAGACCAGCTAGGATCCAGTTTCCTGCGTGGTGACGCGGCGGTGGATCCGAAGTACGCCGGGAAAACGTGTGAGCTGTGCGATCTTCACTCACTGTGCCGGATCGCCGCAAAGGACGAAGCCGGTGAGTAGCCCCGTCATTCTCCACCAGCTCGACGAGCCGCAGCGAAAGGCGGCGCTCGATCCCACGCAATCCTTCACGGTGCGCGCGCCGGCAGGCTCCGGCAAGACCGAATTGCTGATTCAGCGGTTTCTTCGGCTCCTCGCGATCGTCAAGAAGCCGGAAGCGATCGTCGCAATCACTTTCACGCGGAAGGCCGCGGGCGAGATGCTGGACCGTATTCTGGTTGCACTCAGCGATGCCCAGGCTGGAACGCCTGTGGACAAACCGCACCTGGCCATCACGCGCGAGTTGGCGCGGCAAGTCCTCCAGCGGGATAAGGAAATGGGCTGGGACCTGCGGGAACATCCGGGGCGCCTTCGCGTGCAAACCATCGACTCGCTGTGCATGAGCATCACCGGCGAGATGCCGTGGCTGGCACGCCTGGGTGGTATGCCGCGCATCGAAGAAGACGCGCGCCGGTTGTATGAGGAGGCGGCGCACCAAACGCTGCTTGAAAGCGATCCTGAATATCAGCCGGCTCTCACCACGCTGCTGCGGCACCTGGATAACAATTCGACTCACGCACGCGATCTGATCGCGACCATGCTGGCGAGCCGTGACCAGTGGTTGAACTTGCTGAAGCTGGACGATGACGGCGCGCGCGCCGCACTCGAAAAGGCATTGGGGGACGCCATTGTCAGGGGCCTCCAGGCTGCCGATCAATGTGTCCCGCCGGATCTGCGCGGTGCATGGGTGAAAGTGGCGCGCGAAGCTGCCTCCCACATGCCGGGGCATGCCGCGTATGCGGCGATTCAGAATCTGACGGCTTGGCCCGACCCCATTGCCGCCGACCTGGAAATCTGGCAGGGCCTCGCCGGGGTGCTACTCACTGGTGATGACGAGTGGCGTAAGTCCAGAGGTCTCACAGTGAGATGTGGATTCCCACCGGGAAGCGCCGCCCACAAGAACCGAGGCGTGGATTTGATCGCCGCGCTCCAGGAGTGCGATGGCTTGCTGGAAGCGCTAGGACACGTGCGCGAACTGCCGCCGCCAAGTTACAGCGACGCCCAATGGGACGTTCTGCGAGCATTGCTGCGGACTCTCAAACTGGCAGTCGCTCAGCTCAGCATGGTTTTTCGCGCGGAGCGCGTCATCGACTTTATGGAGCTGGGCATCGCGGCGCGGTATGCGCTGGGACAGATCGACAATCCCACCGAGGTCGCGTATCGCATGGACTCGCGCATCGAACATCTGCTGGTTGACGAGTTTCAGGATACCTCGCGCGCACAGTTTGAGTTGCTTGAAAAGTTGACGGGCGGATGGCAGCCGGGCGATGGCCGCACCCTGTTCCTGGTGGGCGATCCCATGCAATCGATCTATCGTTTTCGCCAGGCTGAAGTCGGGTTGTTTGGAGAGGCGGAAGAAAAAGGCATCGGCGGATTGCCGATGGCGCGTCTGGAGCTCCGCTTGAATCGGCGCTCGCGCCCGGCCATCGTGGAGCGCGTGAACACACTATT
>Ga0105245_10006538_pt1 | contig 10231 bp, 8 predicted proteins | sample KBSM54metaG_FD_81523 | JGI IMG/M metagenome (GOLD analysis project Ga0105245, IMG submission 81523) | Miscanthus rhizosphere microbial communities from Kellogg Biological Station, Michigan, USA - KBS M5-4 metaG | ecosystem: Host-associated > Plants > Roots > Rhizosphere > Soil | place: Michigan... | reverse complement strand
TGATCGGCGGCCTGGGCAACGATTGGCGCACGGCTGACGGCTCACGCTGGTCCCAAGCGGGCTTCACCACCGCGTTCGATGCGCTCGACGCGATTTCTCCGTGGATGGTCGGCGTGATCGGTGACAACGCCGGCTCCGACGGCAATCGCAAAAGCTACAACGAGGGAGACGTGGCCGATCTCCACGCGCGCGGCAAACACTACCAACCGTGCGTGCTACCCGGCGATCTGCAAGGCAAACAACGCCACCACGGCGACTTCATGTGGCACCAGTTTTACAACATGATCCAAATCGGCGCCGACGGCCTCTACATCTCGATGTACGACGAATACAACGAAGGCAATCAGATCGCGAAAACAGCCGCCACTTCCGCCAGCATCCCGAACGGCTCGAACTTCGTCACGCTCGATGAAGACGGCACGAAGTGCTCGTCCGATTACTACCTTCGGCTCACCGCTGACGGCGGCAAAATGCTGCGCAAAGAAATCGCGTTGACCTCGACGCGCCCCACTTCACCGATGTGAGCGCGCTCGGCGCTCGCCACGGCGCGCCGACGCAACCAGCGGTTTGCTACGCTGGGTTGCGTCTCACGCGCGAAACGGCGGAAAAGATCGGCCGTTTCTCTCAAAAGTCGCTCGCCTCGAGCTGGCTCCCGAACAGGCACTGCGCTTCGGCCGGCATGGCAGGAATGTCCGTCGCCCAGCCGTCGATGCTGTGGGCAGCGAGCACGAGGTGAAACACGTCGAGGGCATATTGAGGGCAATACGGCAGCACCGCGTCGCTCCCGTCCCCAATCACCTTCGAGCCGACGTCCGTGTCCCAAACCGGATGGCTGAGCAGGAGCGGCACCTTCGGTACCGGGTCGTAGCTGCGACTGAATTGGCTGAGCACGAAGCTGGGCGCTTCGGGGCCTTGCAGCAAACGGTAGCGATAGCCATCGACGAAGGCTTCCGTACCGAGCTTGGGTGGATTGAACGCCACCACACGCACTCGAAAGCGAATGCCCTTTGCGAGCAGGTAGTCATAGATGTCGTACGCAGCGAGCTCGGCCACGGCAGCGCCCAAGCTGTGCCCGACGACGGTCACGGTGAGCGTGCGCGTGTTCGCGGGTGCATAGGTATCGGCGCTAGAGAGCAGCTTGATGACCTTGTACAAATTGGCCGCGTTCGCTTCCTTCAATTGGCTGCGCCAGCGCGCCTCCCAACCTCTGCCGACGCTGCCCGTGGTGTTGGCGACGAGCTCCACCGGTAGCGACGAGGTATCCACGTCGGAGTGCTCGAAGAGCGGGTTTTCATGCTCGATTACCGCCTGCGATTCGAGATCGCGCCCCAAGTCACCGGGGTGGAAAACGAGAGTTGAGTGCCGGCGAACGCGATCAACAGGCTGTCTTGCTTGTCGGCGACGAGCAACTTGGTGGTCAACGACCCGACGCTCACTTGCTCGTCGCAGATGCTTTCGCCAGCGACGCGCCGGGCTGGGTACGCGTGCGCCGCGCCTTTCTGAGCGCAGCCGTAGTAGCTGGTCGGATTGCCTTCACCGCCGGCTCCATCCGCACTGGGTGCGTTGGCCGCAGCAGTGACCTCAGCAACGATGGCATCCGCCGTTGGGTCGGCCCCCGTCGGCTCGGGCAATGCGCGCGTGCGATCGATGATCGCTTGTTGCTTGGCTGCTGATTCGAGATCGGGATCGGCGAGCGCGCCTGCTTCGCCGCCTGCGCCCGCCTCTTCGAGCGGCGCCGCACCAGCCACGCCACCGTTGCCCGCGGCGCTACTGCCACCACCGGCGACAGCCGCAGATCCGGCAGTGCCCAAGTGCCCCGCAGAACCACCTTCGCCAGCGCTACCTCCCGGAGTGGGGTCAGCGTCCGAACCACACGCGATCGCCAAACTCAAGCCCAAGCCACAGGCGACCAGCGCCGATCCGCGCAGCGTTTTGAAAATTCCAAGCATCGAAGTCGGCTCCCTTGCAGTACACGGAGCGCGGCACCTGGCCCGCTCGCGTCACCACACTGCAAGCCACGTGCCGCTACACGTGCAACTCAGCGCACGCGCGCAACACAGCGGGTGCACGCAACCAGCAACGCGACAGCCTGCTCTTCAAGTATCCAAGGGCAAGAGCTGAATATTGACCAAAGCGAGCCGCGTGGGCTGCCGGCATTCGGCGACGATCGCGCGAACCCGCTCGTAGTACTGCAGGTGCGCCTCGCGAATCTCTTCGAGTCCAGCATCGGAGATGGCGAACAAGTTGTAAGAATACTGACTGCCTCGCAGGAGCGAACCGTGCTCGAGTCGCTCCCCTGCCACGCGCGCCCAATGTTGCTTGAGACGTAAGTTACCCGCGGGATCGTCGCGCGTATCGACAGCCAAAACTCGCCGCACACGCCATTTTTTGCGCCGTTTTTGGATCTGTCCGGCGCCGGCGAGCGCCTGCAGGCACTCGTCTTCGAGCTCGACCTCGATGCCGATTCGCTCGGCGATGAAACCGCGTCGATGCTCGGGTAGCCGCGCGTAGTCCTCGAGCTCCAGCACGCGGAGCACCGCGTGGGCCCAGGGCAGCTCGTAAGCGATGCGCCGCTGACGCTCGAGATCGCCCCAAACTGCACTCAAGCTGGGCAGTGAGCTCGGGTCTGCGAAGCACGCCACGAAATCCAACACGCGCTGCGTGGTGGCTTCGACGAAACGCAGCAGATCGGGCAAGCGCGGTTCGCTGCTCCCCGCAAGCCAACGGGCGACGGTGTTGCGATCGCGTTGCAGCGCGCGCGCGAGCTCCGCGTGCGATCGGCCGCGCGCCAGCGCGTTGAGCCAAGCGGCGACACGGCGCGGGCCGAACTCGACGCTCGCGCCGCCCTGCGCGCCATCACCACCGAACTCACTCAGCACTCGAGCCACATCGATGCGAGCGAGACTCGCCAGTTTGAAGAAGTCCGAAGCGGCGGGCTTTCGCGAACCGCTTTCCCAGGCATGCGCCACGTTGCTCGAGCGACCGAGCCGGCGGTTGAGTCGGCCTTGAGAGCGCGTTCCGCGGAGCGCACGAATCAGCTCAGAAGCCAGGCGTTCGTGATCCATGTAGCGCGAAATAGAGCACCCTTTGCCCATCTCGCGGGATGAATTGTGCTAAGTTGCGCTAGCGCAGCGGAAGTTTCTCCTCAAGACTGGGCCACATGAACTTCTCGCGCTGGGGATTACTGGGACTCGGACTGCTGAGTTTTTCGTGTAGCAGCGGGCAAACGGGTTCCCCGTCTTGCGGCGGCAATCTTTCCTGCCAATGCCAGCAGCTGGTCGGCCAGGATCTGGCCCAGGCAACGGTGCTCTCGATCGGTCAGAAAACGAGCGCAAAAGGTGAGGTCGTGAACACCGGGGTATTCGAGATCGAAGCGATCATCGTCCCTAGTCCGATCTTCGACGACCACGATCTGCATCGCAAGATCTCCGGCGTGTTTTCCACGAAGCTCGCCTGCGACCCCAAGGCGCAGCCGATACCGAACGTGGGCGACAGCGTGTTGCTGTCGTTCTCGGACTACAGCTACAAGAGCGAGCTGTGTTCAGTCGCCGCCGATTCGTGCGTTCAACAGAACTGCAGGGCCGATGCAGGCGATCTTTCCGACTGTCTTTCTAGGTGCGAAGCGCAGTGCCCGACGGATCGCAGCTCCGATACGATCTCCATTGATTCGCAAGTGCAGCCATTCGCCGACGCCCTCGCGCTCGGCCAAGGACAGAGCTTGCCATTCCCAGTGGTCGCGACACTCACCGGAACTCTCGAGTGCCAGCCCGCTTACCCTTCGCCAACACCTCTGCGCTGCGCGGACACCGGCAGGTTATAGCTCACCGCTCGAAGCCGCGTTCAATGCCTTCAATGCGCCGTGTAAGATTGCTGCTGCTGTCGTTGTTGCTGTTGTCGTTGCGCAGCAGCGGCGGCGGCGAGCACGACATAGCCGGTGGTCGCCGCGGACGCGCCCTCTTGTGAGGCCCCTGCCGCCGGCGGAGCCGCTTGCGGGCTGCCCTGCACGATCAGCGGCTGACACACGCAGCCCGGCAGGTCATCGCCCACGAGCACGAGCGCGCCCATGCGCATGCCCAGCTCCTCGCAGCGCGCAGCGCAGTGACTCGGCCCTTGTTCCTTGCGCTCGAGATCCGCGGCTTTCATGTACCCCGGTGTGCACGCGAACAAATTCGACGCCAACACCCCGCCCATCACCAACCACGCCCAAGAACTTTTCATGGGCGCAGCCTAATCGGAAATGGCACCTCGTCAGTGAAGGAACGGACACCAACAAGCGAAAAAGCGCGGGCTCCGAAGAACCCGCGCTAGCCCGCGAACCGTGTCAGTCGTAGCTCAGAAGGGAGCGCAAACTTCGCCTACGGGGGCGATGGTCACGCACGCTTCGGGTTTGCCGCTCGAGACTTTGACGCGGCCACCAATCAGGGGCGCGCAGCTGCTGTCGGTCGGGCAGTATTCGCCATCGACGGAGCCTTCGAGCCCGCTGCTTCCAATCTTGACCATCACTTTGCCCTCGAACGCGCCGTAATCGAAGTCTGGCACGGTGACGTGCGTCTCGCAGGTCTTCACCTTTTGGCAGCTCTTCGGCACATCGCAGGTCTTGGCGATGTTGCAGGTCGCGGCCACGCTGCATTTGTTCGCGATGTTGCAACTCGAGGCCACGTTGCAGGATTTCGCGAAGCTGCAATCACAGCTGCCGATCCCGAAGATACTGCCCACGCACGAGGCCCCGCAGTGCAGCGCATCACTGAAGTAGTCATAGCCGCACACCGCGCCGTCCGTGATCGCGTGGTAACCGCACTCCGCGCCGTCTTGCACGTAACTCGTGCCGCACAGCGCCGCATCCTGCACCACCGTGGTGCCGCACAAGGTCGCGTCTTTCACGGTGTCGTAGCCGCACACCGCGCCATTTTCGACCGTCTCCGAGCCGCACACAGCGGCGTCGGTCACCGTTTCGTAGCCGCACACGGCGGCATCCGTCACCACCTGCAAGACCTCTTTGCCACCCGTGATCGGGATCTTCACCGTCGCGATGCCTTCCAGATCGACTCCCGAACGGTTGATGCTGCCCTGCATCGCGATGGATCCAACCGGCGTCTTGAACGAGCCGCTCACGGCCATGCCCGTCTGATCCATCCGCGCGTGGGCATCCGTCGAGAGTTCCACGCCGCTCACTGCGAATTGCCCATCGAGCGTGATGTACCAATCCTTCGGGTTGCCGTTGAAGTAACCCACCGTCGCGAGATCGCCCTTCAAACCGATGTAAGGCGAGATGCTGGTCGAGGCCACGCCGGTCACGGTGAGGCCGTCTTTGTCGGCATTCAGCGTGGCTTTGGCCATGGCCAAGTCCTTCAGATCGAGCCCCGTCCATTGGCCGAGCTTGCTCGCGTCGAACGAGAGATCTCCCTCTGCCTTGAAGTACGTGTCCGTGATCTGCGTGCTGGCGTGACCCGCGGCTTTCAACTGCGCGGTGTTCTTCAGCGGCACCGCGTCCGGCATCCAGCCGTTGCCCGCCGTCACCACGCCGCTGTAATCCGCAGCGCCACTCTTGCCCACGATTTTGCCGACCGTCGTGCTCTGTGCCACCGGGATTTCGAGCCCGAGCGCGCCCGCCGAGATGCTCACGTCCAGCTCGGAGTTGGAACCGAACTGAAAACCACCCGAGGGATCCGTGAAGAACGTCTTGCCGTCGCCGTCCGGATCGAGGTTGACGACGGTGTTGCCGCCAATCGCGAGCGGGATCTTGAGATCGTTTAGGTCGATCTTCCCGCCGATCCACAAGTGCCCGTCGAAAGTCGCCGCGTTCGCGTCGATGCCCCAGGTGTTGTCGGGGGTGAAGGGCAAGTGCCCACCAATCGAGAAGCCCACGCTCGCTTCATCGACCGGCCCCATCAAGCCGCCGAGCGACGCCTTCACGAAGAAGGAGGGATCCGACGGATCGAGCGTCATGGTCACGCTCTGGTTCTTGGAAGCAGACACCGTGAGTTGCCCGATATTGGCCGAAAAACCCGCCGAAAAGGTGAAGTACAGGTATTTGCGGTCGGCCTGGATCGGCGCATCGACATTCTGAATGTTGGCACCCAAATCATAACCGACGGCCGCGTAGACCAGATTGTCCACGCTCACGCCCTGCATGAAACCGAGGTCCGGGAACGGCAAACGCACGGAGCCATTGAAGCCCTGCAAGCCCTCACCCTTGCTGGCATCGTAGCTGAGTGAGAGCTTGGCTTCGGCCAAGGTGATGTGCGCGTGGTTCGGCGCATCGATGAGCACCGTACCGTTCAGCGAAAAACCACCGTTAGCCAGGTTTTGCACGTTGCTCGCCAAGGTGCGAAGCGTCACCGGCACTGCGCCCTTCGGGTCGAGCGTGAACACCGCAAAACCGTTGGCTGCCACCGCACCGTCCACGCTCGGAGCGCCAGTGCCCGTGAGCATGCCCGCGCTCCCGCCTGCGTTGCCGACCGCGTTGCCGCCAGCACCCGCCGCGTTCATCGCAGCGCCGCCACCCGTGCCGTTCACCACCGGTGTGGCGTTGTTTTGGGTCCGTTGCGCGAGCGAGCAGCCGTTCCCGTCCACCGCCACGCCAGCGGGCGTATTCGGACACAAGTCTTGATCCGCCGGCAGGCCGTCCGAGTCACCGTCGCTGGTCGGCTGCGCCGCCGCGTTCGGATCGGCGATACCCGGCTCGCCCGCCACGTCCGAAGCGGAGTGCCCCGCAGTGCCGCAGCCAGAAATCAGAGCCACCATCAAAACCAGGGACGTGTGAAGGGATGCGCGAGTGCAAGTCATAGGAAAATCCTCCTCGAAAACGGGGTCGATGACGCGAGCGACCCAGCCAGGTGGCCTCGAAGTCGTTGCTGCGCGTCGTGTCCGAGCATTAGAGCAACCTGCGTGCCAGCCACGGATCGAGCATAAAACCTGCTGAATCCATGGTTCGAGCCACACCGCGTGCAACGCCTTGCACGGGCGCTTGCAAGCGCTTGCCGGCGCGTGCAACGCCTTGCACGCGAGCGCGGCAGCCACCGCCGACAACGACTCACCGGCGCTTCCCGCCTTCCCATCGCGTTCGCTCTGACCGGTCCTTGCTTTCGTGTCTGGCCGGTCCTTGCTTTCGCTTCTGCCCTTCGACATAAGCTCCGGTATGGCTAAAGAGCCGGCCTTCCTCCTCGCTTCTGCAGACGACGCCAATGCATCGGCATTGGAGGCACTGCTGTTCGAGGGCGGCGCACGCGGCCGGCGCGTGACCAACCTGGCGGAGGCTTTTTCCGCTTTGGATTTGGGGTCCTATGAGGTGCTGATTGTCGACGCAGCACTCACCGATCTATCGGCGCCCGAATTTTTGACTTCACTCGCTGCGCGCGGTCAAGAGCTCGCGCTGATCGCGCTCGTGGACGGCAACCGCCCGGGTGACGGCGCTGCCGCCGTGCGCGCCGGTGCGACGGACTTCTTACGCAAACCCGTCGAGCGGGACGAAGTCACGTACGTCTTGGGCAAGGCGCTGCAGAGCGTGCAGCCGCTCAGCGACGAACCGCCGCGCTCACGGCTGTTCGCGCCCACCGTGGAGCTGATCGGCAAATCCGCGGCCATGCAAGATCTGCAACGCACCCTGCGCCGCGCGGCAGACGGCATCGCCACCGTGCTCGTGCGCGGCGAAAGCGGCACCGGCAAAGAACTCGTCGCCCGCCTCGTGCACGAACTCTCGCCGCGCCGCGCTGGCCCGTACGTCAAAGTGCACTGCGCAGCGCTCCCGGATCAGCTCTTGGAGAGCGAACTTTTCGGCTACGAACGCGGCGCTTTCACGGGCGCCACCGCGCGCAAACCCGGCCGCGTCGAACTCGCCGAAGGCGGCACGCTGTTCTTGGACGAGATCGGGGATATCAGCCCGGCCACGCAGGTGAAGCTGCTCCGTGTCCTGCAAGATCGGCGCTACGAGCGGCTCGGAGGCACCGAAACTCTCTCGGCCGACGTGCGCTTCGTCACCGCCACGCACCGCGATCTCGAAGCCTTGGTGCGCGAGGGAAAGTTCCGCGAGGATCTGTTCTATCGGCTCAACGTCGTCGCGCTGTGGGTCCCCCCGCTGCGCGCGCGTCAAAGCGACATCGAGACCCTCGCGCTGCACTTCTGTACCACCGTCGCGGCCGCCAATGGCCGCCGCGCGCCCGCGTTCGACGCCGATGCGCTATCGCTGCTCGCCGCGGAAGCATGGCCGGGCAACGTGCGGCAGTTGCAAAACGTGGTCGAACGCTTGGTCGTCCTGGCCTCGGGTCCGCGCATCGTGGCAGCCGATGTGCGCCGCGAACTCGGCCAAAAACCAGGCACCTTGGCGTTCGCAATCAGCTCGGGATTCGCGCCCGAAATTGCCGTGGAGCAGACGGCGATGGAGTTGCAACAGGCCCTGCGCAAAGCCGAACGCCGCGCCATCGAACGCGCCATGACCAGCGCCGCTGGCGACAAAAACCTAGCCGCACGCCTGCTCGGCATCAGCCGGCGCAGCTTGTACTACAAGCTGGAAGAACACGGTCTGTAAGGCCCGCTGCAACAGCAGAGCTGCGTCGCTAGCCGAGCTTTGACTCGAGCAGCGCCAGCTCACACGTATCGAGCAAGACGCGCGCGGCCGCTTCGGGGCTGGCTGTCACGTGGCTCATCGCGTCGAAGGTTTGAAACGACGTGAGCAGCCACAGCACCTGAAACGCTCGCTCACGCGAGACCCCGCGGCGCAGTCGCTTTTGCGCGGCGAGTTTGTCCACCAGGTGTTGCACCAGGCCTTCGCGCCGCTTGTCTTTGTCAGCCATCAGCACGCGCAGATCGGCGTCGACATGGGCGAGCCCGAACAATTTGCGAAACATCGCTTGTTCGCGCGCCCACACCGCCCCGCCGACCTCGAACGCCGCGCGCAGCGAGCCCAGCGCATCCGGTTGCTGCAGCACTTCGAGCAGGCGTTCGACGCCCGCTCGCTCGCTCACCGAAATCTCAACCGCCCGGAGTAGCCGCTGCTTGTTCTCGAACTGTTGATACACCGTGCTGCGGCCCACCTCGGCGCGCTCGGCAACGGCCTCCATGCTGAGGTCCTGAAAGTCTTCGTGGAGCAGCAGCGCGCGGGCGGCCTCCACCACTTTCTCGCGCGTTGCGGCCGCCGAAGCGGCGCGCTTGTGCTGTTTGTAGGCTCGGGGTTTGGAGGCAGCGGGCAACGGTAAACCTATGAAACCGTAGCACAATCGGCCCGGCGGCGCAATTTCAACAAACAACATGTCCACTGAAACTTATTTGGACGTACAATGCGTACACTGAATTTATGAAACACGAAATCCGAGTCAATCTCAGCGGGAAGCAATGTGTGGTCACGGGCGCCAGCGCCGGCATCGGCAAGGAGCTCACGCGAGTGCTGGCGGGTTTGGGCGCAGAAGTGACGCTCGCCTGCCGCGATCTCGAAAAGGCGCGCGCCGTCGAAGCCGAACTGAAGACCCAAAACCCGAAAGCCAAGCTGCGACTGGAGGAGCTAGACGTGAGCCGCGCCGATTCGATCCAGAGCTTCGCCGAACGCCTGGCATCGACCACGCCCAAACTCGACGTGTTGCTCAACAACGCCGGCGGGTGGGTGATGGACAAGCGCCTCACGGCGGACGGCCTCGAGCAACAGTGGGCCACCAACGTGCTCGGCCCGCATTTACTCACGCGACTACTCGCACCGTCGCTCGCGAATGGCGGCCGCATCGTGAACGTCGCCTCCACCGCCGCGGGCGGTTTGGATTTGAGTGACACGCAATTCGAAAACCGCAGCTACAGCGGCGTCGGAGCGTACAGCGCGACCAAGCAAGCCTTGCGCATGCTCACTTGGTCCTGGGCAGAGCGCTTGGCACCGAGCGGCGTGATGGTCAACGCGATGTCGCCCGGGCTCGTGAACACGGCACTGAACCGCAACGCCAAAGGCTTCTTCGCGTTCGCGTTCAGCCTCACCAAGCTGTTCGCAAAGACAGCCAGCGATGGCGCCGACACCGCCGCATGGCTCGCCGCAACCCCTGAATTAGCGCAAGAAACCAACCAATTCTGGGAGAACCGCAGAAGCATCCCGTGCAAATTCCGAAACGCCGAACAACAACAACGCCTCTTCGAGCTCTGCGAACGCCAAACCCACGCCCGCCTCACGCAACGCCGCGCCGCCTAGCGCCCACCCACCATCACGCGTGCCCGCCATCCACGCGTGCCCGCCATCCACGCGTGCCCGCCATCCACGCGT
>Ga0105245_10006536_pt1 | contig 10233 bp, 8 predicted proteins | sample KBSM54metaG_FD_81523 | JGI IMG/M metagenome (GOLD analysis project Ga0105245, IMG submission 81523) | Miscanthus rhizosphere microbial communities from Kellogg Biological Station, Michigan, USA - KBS M5-4 metaG | ecosystem: Host-associated > Plants > Roots > Rhizosphere > Soil | place: Michigan... | reverse complement strand
TCGGACCAGCTCTGGCGCGGATACCAGGCCCGCAACGCGCGCAGATGCGGGCTGGCGTCGCCGTCGCCGGTGAGGGTGATCCTGAGCTGCAGATAGCGGCCGCGCATTCGCTGCAGCAGCAATTCCCAGCTCCCCTTGCCGTTGGCGGCGTCGGTCGCGGGGATGGCAGACGGGCCGTAGCCGGCGAATTCGCTTCCGGTGGGATTGAGGATCGGCCGCGGCTGGGCGAACCATTCGCCGACCAGGTCCGAAGCGGGCGCCGCCTCGTCCGCGCTGATCGCCTCGACGGTCAGCGCGGTGCCGGCGGGGATGCAGCCGTCGAAACGGAGTCGGTCCCAGACCGATTGCGGCGTGCCGGCGTCGAAGACCGGCGTCTTGAAGGTGATGCCGGTGGTGAAGCGCAGCCGCGGCCGCTCGACCAGCACCGTCCAATTGGGGCTGTCGCCGCTGTCATAGTTGAGCGCCCCGCGCACCGAGACCAGGGCGAGGCCGCCGTAACGGCGCAGCGGGAACACCTCCGGCGTCGTATGCAGCCGCTGGGCGGCGCCTTCGCCCTCGATCCGGAAACCGATCGTCCAATTGCCCGAACCGCCGGTCACCGCGAGCCGAAGCGCGGTGGCGCGGTCGCGCAGGGTCACCGTCCCCAGCGCCATGTCGTGCGGCACGAAGGCGATCGGCAGCGGCGGCGGCGGCGGCGCGCCATGGGCCGGGAGCAGGTACAATCGTCCATCCGCGGCGCCGCGCGAAAGCAAGGCGACGGCGCCGTCCGGCAGCGCCTCGATGGCGATCGCGTCGATCGCCGGATCGAGCGCGGTGAGGTCGCGCCCGCCCGGCGCCGGCGCGGTTGCGTGGCTGCGCGGCTCGGCGCCGTCGGTCTGGAACAGATCGGTCTCGGGCGTGCCCGGGTCGAGCCCGACGACGCCGAGCGTGCGGTCGAGCTCGAACAGGCGCTGGCGGTCGTCGAGCAGCCACAGGCCGCCGCAGCATCCCGGCGCCAGATCGCGCGCCCGGATCGGGTCTTCGGCCGGCCAGAACGTGTCGCTCGGGGCGCCGCCGCCGACCAGGTCGAACTGGGCGAGCCCGGTCGCGCCGGCTTCCTCGAACGCGGCGATCAGCCAGCCCTCCTCGGTCACGGCGAGCGCGGTGTAGCGCCGCTCGGCGGGCCGCTCCGGCTCGACCGGCCCGAAAATGTCGCGGGCGGGCCGTCGCGCGCGCGGATCGGGCCAGAACGGGCCGCCGCGCGCCGAGCCCGCGGAGCGAACGAACAGCCGCCGGGAGTCGCTGCCGATCCAATAGATGTTGCCGTTGACGTCGGCGGCCGCCGCCCTGCGGTTCGCGAGGTCGAGCGGCAGCTCGCCCTGCGTCATCGCTGCGAGGTTGCGGACCTGGGGCAGGGTGAGGACGCGGCGCTCGGCGTCCCAGTCCGGCGGTTCGGCCGGACGCATTCCGAAATCCAGCGCCCACAAGGCGGCAAGCGACGTCTCGGTCGTGCCGGCGGTCATGCGGCAGCGGCCCCAATCGTCGCTGCCGAGCAGCATGTGGAAGCGGGTTTCGTCGGGGCGCATCAGCAGGTCTCCGCCACGACCGGGACCGGCAACCGCTTCTTCGCGTCGGTCCCGCCGCCGTCGCCGCCGCTGCCGCCTCCGCCCGTGCCCGACGAATCGCCGCGCAGGCTGGCGAGATCGACCGGGTCGCCGGCGACCACGGAAATGCCGAGGATTTCGGGCAGCTCGATGCCGTCGATCGGCACCGTCTCGACCGCCGCTCCGGCGCCTTCGGCCAGCACCACCGGCGCGACCGAGCGCACCCCCGCGACGCGCGCCGCCTCGGCGAGGAGCACCCGCGCCTGCACCGGCATCCGGAGCGGCCAGCCGCGCTGCTCGGGCGCGGGCGGCGCCCCGTAGAGCGGCCCCAGCTGGTCGGCGAAACCGAGCGGCGAAAGCGGGCTGAGATAGTCACGCAGGCGCTGGCGGACGGCCTCGCTGGTCTCCGCGATCGAGACTCCGGCGACCGTCTCGATGCCGACCGAAATCCAGATGCCCTTGTAGATCGGGCCGCGCAGCACGAGCTCGGTGGTGACCAGCCGCCGCGGATCGAGGTGGCGGCACAGGGCATCGAGGAACATGCGGTCGGCGCGCGGCGCGTCGGGATGCTCGGGGTCGTAGCGCGGAACGGCGAGCAGGGTGACGATTCCGGGCGCGGCGCCCGGCGCCGCCGGCGACAGGCTCGGATGCCAGGCCGGAAGGACCTCGATCCGGCCGATCGCGATGCCGGGCGCGCGCCATGCGATCGCTTCGAAATCGCCGGCCGTGACCAGCCGGTCGCGGTGCTGGAGGAAGCGGCGAACCTGCTTTTCGCCGTCGTCCACCGTCTCCGCCTCGGCGCCGCCCCAGGTCGGGATCGGATTGGCGGCGGTGAAGCCGGCCGGCAGCAGCGGCCCGCTTTTGATCGCGCCGGCGCCGACATTGCCTTCGACCCCTTCGCTGTAGAGATAGCTCGCGAACAGGTGCGCGCCGGCCGGCGGGCGACGCCCGGCGAGGCCGTCGCCGAAACGGAGCAGGCCCGCCTCATGGTCGGCGAGGAAGACGTCGGTCGGGCGCGGGTCGGTGGTGTCCGGAATGGCGAGCTCGGGGCCCGCCGCGAGCAGATCGTCGATCTCCTGCCAGCTGCGCTCGCCCTGGCCGGTGATGCTGGTCAGCCCGATCGAGCCTTCGAGCACCGGCGCGCGGGCGAGCCGGCGGACCTGATCGGGCGTGCCGTCGCCGTCGGCCAGCGGCTCGGCAAGGACGCGCTCGATCTGCCGGATCGGCGTCGCGTTGATTCCGGCCCAGCGCAGCTTGACCTGGGCGGCGCCGGTGGCGCGGACGCGCAGCCAGGTGACGATGCGTTCGCCGAGATCGGTGTCGTCGATCGCCGGCGGCAGGTCGCCGACCCCGGCCTCCAGCGGATCGAGATTGAGCCAGCGCTTGAGGCTGTCGGTGCCGGGCAGCGTGATCTGGACGACTCCGGCCTCGGTCAGCGGGTCGAAGTCGCTGCGCGCCTCGAGCCGCCGGTAGGTCGGGTTCGGCGCGCCCTCGGCATCGAACCCGATCAGCCCGTCGGCGGCGACCTGCGGCAGCTCGAACGCGAGGAGATCGGCCGGCTCGGGCCTGAGGCCGCCCGCGCGCAGCGTCCGCTCCTCGATCTCGGTGGCGGGCGCGAGGCCCAGCGAAAGCGTCCGCCCGCCGAGCACCTTGCGCACGTCGTCGAGGGCCTCGTTCTTGCGGCCGACGAGCGCGACCCAGAGCGAGCGATCGGTCGTCCCGGAAAGATCGATGGCGTCCTTGGCGGGGTCGAGCTGGACCGATTCGTAGAGCGCGGGCTCGGTCGCGGGGAAGGTCGTGTCGTAGGAGGCGTAGAGCAGCTGGTAATAAGCGAGCAGGTCCGGGTCGAGCTCCAGGATCGGGCGCTTGATCACCAGCCGCGCCTCGACCGGCAGCACGTCGAGTCCGAGCTGGGTGCGGAACGGAATCTTGCCGGCGACGAGCTCGATATCGGCGGGCAGCGTCTCGACCGAAAGCGGGCCGCGCTCGTTGGCGATGGTGGCGAGCCCGCGGGCCTCGCTGGCGGTGCGCAGCGCGATGCCGAGCAGATCGAGGAATTTGGCGCGGTTGCGGACCGGGATCTGGTTGGCGCGGTAGATCATCGCCTCGGCGAGGAAGGCGAACAATTGGACGATCGTGACGCCCGGATCGGACGAATTGAAATTGGTCCATTCCGGTGTGTGGATCGGGACCCGGGCGAGCGTCTCGTCGACGAGCTGCTGGTAGGTCCGGGTGTCGATCGATGGGACGGGCAGGGGCATCCTGTCTCTCCCTATCCGGCCGCGCCGAGCGGCACGGCGACGCTGGTGCGTTCGCGCGCGCCGGTGGCGACGAGCCGGTAGTTTATCGTGGCGATCGCGCTCGTCCGGTCCGCCGGGTCGGCGGCGACATCGACGCTCTCGACCGCCAGGCGCGTCTCCCAGCGGGCGAGCGCGGCGCCGATCGCGTCGGCGATGCGCGCGTGCGTGGCGGTGGTGTTCGGCTCGAACAGGAATCGCATCAACCCGGCGCCGAAGTCCGGCAGCGCGATCCGCTCGCCCTTGTCGGTGCTGAGCACGACCCGGATCGACTCGCGGATATTGGTCTCGCCTTCCGACCAGCGCATGCGGCCGTCGGAGCCGACGCGGGGCGGGAAGCCCAGGCTCTTGCCGAACGGGCTCATCCCTTCCCCCTCAGCTTGGGCACGGGGAAGCAGAAGATCAGCCACGGCAGCCAGCGGAAGATGAAATCGAGCAGGCTGACGATGATCAGCAGCAGGATCAACGCGCACAGCGTCACGATCGGGATCGACAGCGAACAGATCATGCCGATGTCGACGCTGCCGCTCTTGCAGCCGCCGCTGCCGCCGCCGACGCTGATGTCCTTGTGCAGCGGCCAGGGCAGGACCTGGCGGACGAGATCGACGAAGCCGAGCCCCTTGGCGCGCTGGACCTGGCCGCACAGCATGTTGGAGAGGACGAAGGCGGTGCCGCGCGAATGCTTTCTGAGGCCGGCCGGGCTGGTGTCCATCGGCAGGGTGATTCGGACCGGGCGGGCCGGCGCATCGGGATCGAAGAAGCTGGCGAGCTCGAACCTGGCGCTCGGCTCGGACAGGGTCGGCGGGTGGAGCGGGCCGCAATCCTCGTTGAGGTGGACGAAGCGCAGGCAGAACTGGCTGGTATCGCCGAAACTGTCCTGGATCGATTGGGCGAGCTGCTGCGCGAAGGGGAGCGCGCGCGCCGTCGCCTCGGTGTTGGCATCGAGCGCGCGGGCGACGAGCACGGTGAGCCGGTCGACCAGGCCGATTTCGGCGGGCGCGGGCGGGGCGGTCAGCGGCGCCGTCATCGCCGCGACGTCGGCGTCGCCGGGCGACGCGCCGGCCGGGATGTTGACGAGCGTCCGGAAGGTTCCGCCCGCGGCGATGATGCCGCCATCGTCGCCGCCCTTGCCGTTGCTCGACGAGATGCCGGCGAGCAGATAGTGGAAATCGGGCCAGGCGGCGCGCTCGGCGGGATCGTCTCGATAGTCGGTCTCGACCGCCTCGAGCTTCGCCGCGACCCCCGCCGCCGAAACCCTGCGCAAGGCGTCGGCGACGCTGAGCACATAGGCCGGCCGGCCGCTGGTGACTGCGCCGCCCGCATTGTCGAAGCCATGCGCGAGCGCCTTACCCGTCGTGTCCGGATCGATCTCCGCCGACAGCCAGTTGTAAAGGTCGCGCCCGGCCGTGTTGAGGCCGGCCGGCGATTTGTTCGTGATCGCCGTCGCGACCGTGCCGAGATGGCGCTCGAGGAAAGCCCAGAGGTCGAGCAGCAGCAGCCAGCTTTGCGTCTGCAGGCCGAGGTTGCGGTCGCGGACCTGGAGCTGGCGGTTGCCCGCGGAAGAACCGTCGCCGGTATCGGCGGCGATCTCGCCGGCCGCCTTCAGCGCCGCCTGGATCATGCCCTTCCAGGATTCGGCGAAGTCGAGCCTGAACTCGCTGGTCCGGGCGAGCTTCGAGTTCCTCGGCGTCGCCGGCGGCGCCCCGGCGAGCGCGGCCTGCTGGCCGGCGGCGAGCGGCACCGGCGTCCGGGTCACCGGGGCGCTCATATATTCCTCGCGCCGGCCGACCGGGATCAGCCCGCCCCACATCGTCCGGCGCAGGCCGTTGCCGTCCTGGTGCGCGAGGGCGAAGGCCGGCAGGCGCTCCTCGCCGGGGGCGAGCATGGCGTCGCCGTCGGCCGAGATGCGTTGCCAGCGCGCGCCGGACGAGTCCTTGATCAGGCCATATTCGACCAGCGGTGCGCCGGCCTGGGCATTGGCAGTCGCCGGCATCAGCCGCCGGATCACGAAACCGACCTGCTCGTGGCCGCCGCCGAGCTTGCGATCGGGCAGGCCCGGGATCGCGCAGGCGAGCGTCGCCGCGGCGATATAGTAACGCTGGTGCGCCGGCTGGTAGAGCTTGAGCAGCTTCTGCGCCACCGGCGCGGCGATCGGGATCGGCGCGCGCGCCAGCCGGCCGAGCAGGCGCTGCTTGCGCAACGGGGCCGGGATCGGCACGCGGTCGACCAGGTCCGGGGTAGCCAGCCCGCCGGGCGGCGTCCGCCAGGTCTCGTACCGCGCGACATGTTCGGCCAGCCGCCCCGGATCCGTCGCGAGCACACCGAGCAGCTGCTCCATGAATTCGTCGCTGGCGAAGCGCAGGATGGTGGGCGCGCGCCCGGGCGTGGCGGCGGCGCGCCACAGCGGCCGCGGCGAGGCCCAGGTCAGCGGATGGCCGAGCGCCGTCACCAGATGTTCCCCGCGCCCGGCGTGTAGCTCGCCGACACGACCGAATTGGCGATCACGGTATCCGCCTGGACCACGCCCGAGAATTTCGACATGCCGGCATCGACGGTCACCATGCCGGCGGAGACGGCCACCTGGCTGGCGTTGACCGTGACCTTCGCCGATGCGGTGACGGTGATGCCCGCCGCCTCGAGCTTCACCGAATTGCCGTTGGAATCCTCGATGGTGACGGCGCCCGGGCCGTCCTTCATGGTCAGCTTCTGGCCGCCCGGCGTCTCGAGCTTCAGGCTCTCCTGGCCGTCCTGGTCGTCGAGCGTGATCTTCACGCCGTTGCGGGAGCGGATGACCTTCTTGTAGTTCTGGCTGCTCATGCTCTCGGGCGGGCTGTCCTTGCCGTTCCACAGGCCGCCCAGCACATAGGGACGGCGCGGATCGCCATGTTCGAAGGCGACGAGCACCTCGTCGCCGACGTCCGGGATGAACCAGCTGCCGCGATTGTTGCCCGCGAACAGGGTCGCGATCCGCGCCCATGCCTCATAGCCCTGGCCGTCGCCGCCGTCGGGGGCCCAGGGGAGCTTCACCTTCACCCGTCCCTGTCCGTCCGGATCGCTGATGTCGCTGACGGTGGCGGGCGCGACTCCGTACCAGCGGCCGCCCCAGCCGTCGGCGAGCCGCTCATGGACTCGGGCGTCGGCGCGTTCGAGGTCGAGCAGGCTCGTCATGGCTGGCCCAGCCCCGGCCGCTCGCAGGCGAATTCGCTGCGCTGGCCGTCCGTGAGGTCGAACAAATGGGTGACGGCGGTCATTCGGTAATCGCCGTCGAACAGCTTGCCGAGACCGGACAAGGCGAGGGTCGCGCCAACCCTGAGGCCGGCGCGAGTCTCGGCGATGCCATGGCCGCGCACGAACCGGCGGGCGAGCTGGCGGAAACCGGCTTCCGCGATCGCCTTCGCCTCCTGGGCGTCGCGGGCGACGCCATGGGCGACGGTGTCGACGCGCGCGGCGAACGCGCCGGCGAGGATCTTCGCGCCCGCGTCGAGGCTGCCCACCTCGGAGGAAATGGCGGAATCGGCGGCGCGGTGGCTGGCGGTTTCCTTCGCGGCGACGTCCCAGCCGGCCGCGACCAGTGCGGTACGCTGGTGAGCGAGGTCGGCCTCGACGTGGAACTCGCGCAACGCGCCCGGCCAGCGCAGCTCGACCTTGTCGGTCGGGCGGGTCGCGGCGGCGCGCAGCTTCTTGCCCTCGACCCAGATTTGCGCATCCTCGCGCCGGGCAAGGTCGTGGAGCAGGGCGAGATCGCTCTGGTTGACCTGGGCGACCAGCTTCGTCGTCGGCCCGCTCAGCGACACGTCGGCGGTCAGGCCGTGCTCGCCGGCGATCTGGCGAACGATGTCGCCGAGCGATTTGTCGGCGAAGCTGCGGCTGCGCCGGGTCATGCGCAGATCCTGCAGCCGGTCCTCGGCCAGCACCCCGATCGTCGGCGGGCTGGTTTCCGGAAAATCGGCGACGATCGCGCCGATCCGCCCCTCAAACGCGATTTCGTCGGCGATCTTCACCACCAGCGCCTTGCCGAACTCCAGGAGCTTGCGGTCGAAATGCTGGAAGCCGGGGGAATCCGCGCCGCCCCAATTGCCGAAGCTGAGCTCGGCGCGCGCGATCGAGTCGACCGCGTCGTTGAGCTCCATCGACAGCAAGGCCGATTCCAGCGTCGACTGGCGCTCGCCGTCGATCTCGAGCGTCGGCCGCGCCGGGCGGGACGGCAACGTCGCGACGTTCGAGGCGGAGGCCATGGCGGCCGGCTCCTAATGCGCCTGGAGCCGCGCGCGGCGCGCGACCAGCATTTGCAGTGGGCGGCGAAGCTCGGCCGGCATCAGCTTGTCCTTGGGCGCGGCGGCGCCGGAAGCATCCCCGCTTCTGGCCGGGGCGGGCTCGGCGACCGCTTCGAATTCGTTGATGACGACGGCCATGACGCTGCCTTTCAATTGACGCCGAAGCGGGTGGAGACGCTGGGCAGGGTGATCTGCGGCACGGTCACGCTCGCGCCGGCGCCGATCGAAGCCCCGGCCGAGACGCCGAAGCCGCCGCCGACCGCGGCGGACGCATTGAGGTCGATCAGCTGGCCGGGCTTGAGCCGGAGCGGATCCTCGATCCCGTTCGCCGCGGCGATGCCCTGCCAGCCGCCATTCTTGCCTTTGTCTCCGGCCAGCGACTGGATGCTGTCGCCGGCCTTGGCCGGGCTGAGCGGCTTGTTGCCCTCGGTCTTGGCGACCTCTCCGAATTCGACCGCCAGGATCTTTTTCTGAGTCAAGCTCAGGTTGACGCTGGCGCGCAGCGGCCTGCCCTCCGGGGAGAAGAATTCCAGGCTTTCGTCGAGCCCTTCGACGATGCCGTCGAACAGGAACGAGCCCCAGCTGAAGCGAACGGCGGGCGGAATGAACTGATTGGAGTCCTTCGCGGTCGGCGCCGGAATCATGAAATAGATAACGTCGCCGGTCAGGAGCCGCACGTCCTCCACCGCGGACTGCGTCATCGCGGTGACGTCGAACCACAAGGTGAGGGTGAGCTTGGTGGTGCCGGCGCCGACGAATTGCCGGCTCTTGGTGCCCGACGACTGATCGCCCCCCTTCGACTCGCCCCCCTGCGACTCGACCAACTGATTGGCGAAGGTGACCTTGAGCGTGTCGGGGTTGAACTGGACGGTGACCGTTTTCCCGCCCGTCTTCTCCTTGAGATTCTCGTCCAGCTCGATCAGCTGCGCCTTGGCCAGCCCGGTCATCAGCTTTTCCCCGCGACGAATTTCAGGGTCTCGTAGGCGAGCTGCATTTCCTCGATCGCGATCGCGCCGTCCTTCGCGCTCAGCGTCGGCGCCTTGATCTTGATCGGGATGCAGCGCGCCAGCTGGAACCGCGCCAGCTCCTTCTTGCCGTCGGCGCCGAGCAGTACGACTTCGGCATCGGCCCGGAGGCGCGGATCGGCCGCCGAATCCGCGAACCAGGTCCACAGATCGTGATTGCTGGTCATGCCGCGCTTGAGCGTGAGGTTAGAATAATTGACCGGTCCGCTGACCCGGATCGGATGGTCGTTGGCGCCGCCTTCGCGGATCGTCTTCACTTCCATCGTCATTTCAAGGCCGTCGCAGTCGGAGAATTCGGCGGCCGCGAGCGGGCCGCCATCCTGGCCGCGGTTGATCTCCACGGAGAAGTTGAAGGCGGTAAAGGGATAGGCGGCGGCCATCAGGCGTCCTCGGCGATCGTGAAGCGCTCGCCGGTCTGGGCGAGCCGGACGGTGAGAAACCGCATCGGCTGGGCCGGGGCGACGCCGATCTCGACGATCAGCCGGCCCGCGTCCCGATCGGCCGCGGTCGGATCGACCGACAGCCTGAACGCTTCCTCGGCCTTGCGCCCGACGAAGGCGCCGAGCCGGAACATCTGCTCGAGCATCTGGGTGAAGCCGCGCTCCACGGCGCGGCGGAGCACCTCGCCATTGGGCTCGAACACGTAGGCCGAGCCGCGCCGGATCGCGGCGCGCCGGAGCAGGCTCATCAGCCGCCTGACATTGATCTGGCGCCACTCGGGCTCGTCGGAAAGCGTGTCGGCGTCGAGCAACAGGAAGCCGCGCGCGTCGCGGCGCAGGAAGTTGATCCGGCCCGCATCGAGCGCGGGCCAGTCGCCGTCGCCGATCGTCGGGCTGAGGGCGATGATGTCGCGCATCTGCTCGTTCGCCGCGGCCCTCCAGGCGCCGCTGGCGAGGGTACGCCGGGCGTGAACGCCCGCAACCGCTCCATCCGGGGGCGCCGCGCGCGCGGTACCGTCCGACCCGCGATAGACGACCCACGGATGGTGAAGCGCCGCGAACGAGAGCGTGCGGCGTTCGTTGGTGTCGAACATGTCGGCGTCGCCGAAGCCGCC
>Ga0105245_10006535_pt1 | contig 10236 bp, 14 predicted proteins | sample KBSM54metaG_FD_81523 | JGI IMG/M metagenome (GOLD analysis project Ga0105245, IMG submission 81523) | Miscanthus rhizosphere microbial communities from Kellogg Biological Station, Michigan, USA - KBS M5-4 metaG | ecosystem: Host-associated > Plants > Roots > Rhizosphere > Soil | place... | reverse complement strand
GGTCTACATCGCGATCGCGTTCTTCGTGCTCTACGGCCTGGCCGTGTACGGAGGCAACGAGTCGTCGCTCGAGTGAGCGACTGAGTCCGTAGCGCGCCACCCGGCGACCTGCCCACTCCGCGAAACTCGGTTGTGGTGCAGCGCCGGGTGCTCGCGCAACGACGGCTCGCGGCCGCGATGCTCGCGGTCGCGTTGGTGGCGTTGGCGATCGTGTTCCTGACTCGCGGGAGCGACTCGGGAACACGATCGTCCGCGTCAGGGAACAACTCGGGCACGCGGCCCGCGACGTCGGCACCACGCAGCACGACGAGCCGTCCCGCCGTCACGACGACCACCAAGCCGCCGACGCCGTCGGTCGAACGGCCGCTGCAACTCGTGCGTACGATCACGGGCGAGATCTCGCCCAAGTCGGTCGTTGCGACCGACACCGGCCTCGTGTTCGCGCAGAACATGATGTACCGCCACACGATGACCGTGTACGACCGGCAGGGCTCGCTCGTGAAGACGATCCCCGACGGTGTCGAGCTCGCGCACTACGGCTACGACGATCATCCCGGTGTGTCGCAGGGCGCGCCGGTCGAGGGCGCGGTCAGTCCCGACGGCCGGTACTTCTACGTCACCAACTACTCGATGTACGGCGCGAACTTCGGGCCCGAGGGCAGCGACGACTGCAGTGGTCCCGGCGGGCTGTCGCCCAGCTTCGTGTACCGCGTCGACCTGAAGACGCTCGCGATCACCGGCGTCGCGCAGGTCGGGATGGTGCCCAAGTACATCGCGGTCACACCCGACAACCGCTACATCCTCGTCACCAACTGGTGCTCGTTCGACCTGAGCGTCATCGACCGCGCGACATTCAAGGAGGTGCACCGGATCCCGCTCGGTACCGACCCGCGCGGCATTGCGGTGAGCCGCGACTCGCGCACCGCGTACATCGCGGTGATGGGTTCGAGCGACGTCGCGAGGCTCGATCTCGGCTCGTTCGCGCTGGGCTGGTACCGGGGCGTCGGCCTCTCGCCGCGGCACGTCGTGCTGTCGCCCGGCGGCCAGTTCCTGTACGTGACGCTGAACGGTGCCGACGAGGTCGCGAAGCTCGACACCGGCAGCGGCCAGGTCGTCGCCCGCGTCAACACGGGATCCCGGCCGCGCAGCATGGCGATCTCGCCCGACGGGACCGCCCTCTACGTCGTGAACTATGACTCGAACACCGTCACGAAGCTGCGCGCATCTGACATGAGCATCGTGCAGACCATCGGGGTCGGATCGAACCCGATCGGGATCACGTACGAGCCCACGACCAACCGCGTGTGGGTCGCGTGCTACAGCGGCGAGATCCTCGTGTTTACCTCCTGACCTGGTTCGAAGCGTGATCGTCGCGACCCGGGGGTACCCTGACGCCCGTGGCGGACCAGGAGAAATTCGCGGAGCTCGCGACGCCGTACATGTCGGCGTTGTACGCGGCCGCGCTCCGCATGACCCGCAACCCCTCCGACGCGGAGGATCTCGTGCAGGAGACCTATCTCCGCGCGTACCGCGGCTTCGGCGGATTCCGCGAGGGCACCAACTTGAAGGCCTGGCTCTACCGCATCCTCACCAACACGTTCATCAACACGTACCGGGCCAAGAAGCGGCGTCCCGACCAGGTCGACCTCGACGACGTCGAGGACTTCTACATCTTCCGGCGGCTCGGTGGTCTGGAGGCGGCGGATGCCGAGCGCACCGCCGAGACCGAGGCGCTCGCGGCGATGCCCGACGACGAGGTGAAGAAGGCGCTGGAATCGATACCCGAGCAGTTCAGGATGGCCGTGATCCTCGCCGACATCGAAGGCTTCTCCTACAAGGAGATCGCCGAGATCCTCGACGTCCCCATCGGGACCGTGATGAGTCGGATCCATCGCGGAAGAAGACAGCTGCAGAAGCTGTTGTGGGATTACGCCACCGAGCACAACCTTCGTCCGCGTGTCGAGACCACAACCGGGGGATAGGCAGCGATGATCCGAACGAGCAGAGCGGGCGACGACGCGGGGTGTCAACGTCGTGGATTGTGACGACGCACTCTTCCGGGTCTACGAGTACCTCGACGGTGAGCTCACGATGTGGCGCCGGCGAGCGATCGCCCGGCACCTCGACGAGTGCCCGCCCTGTGCCGACGGCTTCACCTTCGAAGTGGAGTTGCGCCGCATCGTCGTCTCGAAATGCCGTGAAGAGGTCCCGCACACGCTGCGCGTGCGCATCGCCGAGTCGCTCGGCATAGAGATAATCGAGGGCTGAGCGAATTCCCGGTCCGGCTCCCGGGCGCCGGGCCGCACCTTCTACGATGGCGGGACCGTCGTGGAGGAGGAACGTTGAAGGCGCGACCGTCCGACTACATGCTGCTCCCGTTGGGTGTGTTGTTCGCGCTGGCCGGCATTGCGAGTGGTATCTGGGTCATCTTCGACCACAGCGGCGGCAAGTTCTGGTTCTACTGGATCGCGCCGCTGCTCATGCTCGGCCTGGGTCTCCTGTTGATCTCCCTCACCCTCGGCTACTGGCTGAAGGTCGTGCGGCTCTCGGTCAAGGGCCGCCCGCGTAGTGACTGACCACGCGGCCACCGTCCGGGTTGCCGACCCGGTCGACTGGGCCACGGCCCGTACGGTCGCGCGTGTCGTCGCCGGACGCGACCCACTCGTCAGCTCCTATCTCGGCGCGTCCCTCGATGCCGACTTCGGCGCGCTGACGGTCGTCGCCGAGGAGATGGTCGGCGAGCACACCGGCCTTCACCCGGCCGGCAACGTGAACGCGGTCGTGCTCGATCGGCGCGAGTGGGTCGACTCCAACCTCTCTTCGATGCGCAATCTGCTCGACCCGCTGATGCAGCGGTTCGGCGAGCGCATGGCGCACAACCCGTTCGCGCCGATCGGCCGCAAGGTCGCGGCCGCGGAGCTCGGAGCGCTGCTCGGCTACGTCGCGCAGCGCGTGCTCGGCCAGTACGACCTCCTCGTTCCCGACGACCGCGGCGAAGCCGTCTACTACGTGGGCGCGAACGTCCTGGGACTCGAGAAGCGCTTCGCGTTCCGTCCGCGCGACTTCCGTCTCTGGATCGCGATCCACGAGGTGACGCACCGCGCGCAGTTCGTCGGCGTCCCGTGGATGCGCGACTACTTCCTGTCGCTCGTGCACCAGGTGTTCGAGCTCGTCGACCCGGATCCGCGCACGCTGGCGCGCGCCCTGTCGAGCGCGGTCGACTCCATGCGGCGGGGCCAGAACCCCCTCGACGAAGGCGGGCTGGTCTCGCTCATCGCGAGCCCCGAGCAGCGGGGCGTGCTCGGCCAGGTGCAGGCGCTCATGTCGCTGCTCGAGGGGCACGGCAACGTCGTGATGACCGACCTCGGCCGCAAGCACGTGGCCGGCGAAGAGCGCATGGCGCGCGTGCTGCACCAGCGGCGCCAGGCCGGCGGGCTCGTCAGTCAGCTGCACAAGATGCTCGGCCTCGAACAGAAGATGCGTCAGTACGAGGTCGGCGAGAAGTTCGTACGCGGCGTCATCGACCTCGGCGGACCCCGCGCGATCGACCATGCGTGGGTCTCGCCCGAGAACCTGCCCGTGCTCGACGAGCTCGACGACCCGGCCGCGTGGCTGGCGCGCGTGCAGAAGCTGCAAGCGGCCGGGCGCTGAGGCCCGGGTGGCGAACCGGTTGTTGGTCGACGCGGCGCGCGAGCGCGTCGAGGCGTGGCGAGCCGCGCTCGAGGCGGCGGGCTACCGGATCGACGACGCCGACCCCGACCTGATGGTGCTCGGCATTCCCGGCGGCGCCGCCCCGCTCACCGACGCGTTGGCGTCGGGTGTCCCCCTGCTCGGCGTGGTCGGGCCCGAGTCATGGGAGGAGGGGATGCGCGCTGCGATCGAAGGTGCGGTGCGGTGCGTCGCCGAGCCGGTCGCACCGCAGACGATGGTCGCGGCCGTCAACGCCGTGCTCGGCGCCGACGCGCCGCCCGTCTTCGAGCAACGCCGGCGAGCCCGGCGACGCGCGCTCACCTTGCTCGCTCGGTTCGAAGCGCGCGGTGCCGCGCCCGACGACGACGATCAACCGCGCTCGGTGCACCTCACGCGCCTCGAGCACCGCCCCGGCTCGGACGGGCCGGAGCCGGCGTCCGATTCGCTCGCCGACGCCCGCCGCCGGCTGACCGCGCTCACGACGAAGCAGCGCGGGCTGCTGCACGTGCTCGAGGCGGAGGGCGGCGTGGCGGCCGCGGCTGCCCGGCTCGGCACCAGCCGCGGCAACGTCTACGCGGGCTTGCGGCGCATCGTGCATCGGCTCGGGCTGCGCGACACCGGCGAGCTCTTGCGCTTCGTCGGCAGCGGCGAGCTGCTGCGCGCGGCGCGGTCGTGACCGGCAGCCGCATGAACGTCGCCGGCGCGGTTGCGCCGTGGCTCGCCCGGGTCGAGCACCTCGACGACGTGGGCGCCGGGACGCGCGTCGTCGTCGGCTGTTCGGGTGGCGCCGACTCGCTCGCGCTCCTCGCGCTGGCCCGGGCGCGCGGGCTCGACGTCGTCGCGGTGTACGTCGATCACGGACTGAGAAGCGGAACAACGCACGACGTTGCGGTGGTGCGCGCCGCCGCCGCCGCGGTCGGCGCCGACGTGCGCGTCGCTGCGGTCGCGATCGACGCGCGCGCCAACGTCGAAGCGCGGGCACGCGACGCCCGCTACGCCGCGCTGGAATCGGCGGCCGACGACGCCGGCGCCGCGACGATCCTCGTCGCACACACCCGCGACGACCAGGCCGAAACCGTGCTGCTGGCGCTGCTCCGCGGCAGCGGCACCACCGGGCTGGCCGGAATGCCGGCCGTGCGCGGCCGCATCCGGCGACCCCTGCTCGGGCTGCGGCGGGCCGACACGCACGAGCTCTGCGCCCGGCTCGGCTGGGCGCCCGCGGCCGATCCGATGAACGAGGACCTCCGGCACCGCCGCGTGTGGTTGCGGCGCGAGGTGATCCCGCAACTCGAACGCGGCGCGCGACGCGACCTCGTGGAGGTGCTGGCGCGGCAGGCCGCGGTGCTCCGCGCCGACGACGACCTCCTCGGCGAGCTCGCGGCGGCCCACGATCCCTGCGACGCCGACGCGCTGGCCGCGCTACCCCCCGCACTCGCATCTCGCGTCGTGCGCAACTGGCTCGGCTCGCCGCCTGCGTCGGCCGCCACCGTCGCTGCGGTGCTCGCGGTCGCGCGTGGAGAACGCCGCGCCGCGGAAATGCCGGGAGGCCGTCGCGTCGAGCGGGCGCGGGCGCGATTGCACCTCGTGGAAGCCGACGCGGCGCCGCCGGATCCCGCGCCGCTGAGGCTCCCCGGCCGGGCTGCGTTCGGCGCCGTCGCGGTCGAAGCATGGATCGAGCACGCGCCGCCGGTGGCCTGGCCCGACGGCCGGGAGTGCGCGGTCGTCGACGCGGAACGGGTCGGGGCGACGGCATCGGTGCGGGCGGCGGTCGCCGGCGAGCGATTCCGGCCCCTCGGCCGCGGCGGTTCGAAACTCGTGCGCGACGCGCTGGTGGAGGCGGGCGTCCCGGCCGCCCGGCGCGCGGCCAGCCCGGTCGTCAGCGCCGGCGCCGATGCTGCGGTCCCGGCCGACTCGGCGCTCTGGGTCGTCGGTTACCGTGTCGACGACCGCGTGCGCGTCACCACGCACACCCGTCGATACCTCTGGTTGAGTGTCGAACCGTTCTGAGCTCCGCATGAACGATCCCAACATCGGACGCGTCGTCGTCGAGGAAGATGAGCTCCAGCAGCGCATTCGCGAGCTGGGCAAGGACCTCACGTCCGACTACGCGGGAAACCCGCCCTTGCTCGTCGGAATACTCAAGGGTGCCTGCATGTTCATGGCGGATCTCTCCCGCGCGATCGACCTGCCGGTCGAGTTCGACTTCATGGCGGTGTCGTCCTACGGGTCGGCGACGCGCACGAGCGGCGTGGTGCGGATCATGAAGGACCTCGACATCGACCTCACCGACCGGCACGTGCTGATCGTGGAAGACATCGTCGCCTCCGGGCTCACGCTCGCGTACCTGCGCAAGAACCTCCGGGCGCGTCATCCCGCCTCGCTCGAGGTCTGCGCGCTGCTGGTGAAGGAAGGATTGCAGCGGGTCGACCCCGACCTGAAATACGTCGGATTCCGGATCCCCGACCGGTTCGTGATCGGGTACGGCCTCGACGTGGGGGAGCGCTACCGCAACCTGCCGTATGTCGCCGAGTACAACGGCGACCTCACGTCGGAATGAGGACACCATGACCGACGCCCAACCCCTCCACGCCGTACCGATCGCCACCGAGCCCGTCGACCTCGAGCGCATCGAGCGCGCCGTTCGGGAGATCCTGTTCGCAATCGGCGAGGATCCCGATCGCGACGGGCTCGTGCGCACGCCGGCCCGCGTCGCCGAGATGTACGCCGAAGTGTGCGCGGGGCTGTCGGAGGACCCCTCGAGCCACCTCGTCGTCACGTTCGAAGCCGACCACGACGAGATGGTCCTCGTCCGCGACATCGCGCTGTACTCGATCTGCGAGCACCACCTCGTTCCTTTCCACGGTCGCGCGCACGTCGCGTACATTCCGGGCGACGACGGCCGCATCACGGGCCTGTCGAAGCTCGCACGGCTTGTCGACGGGTTCGCGAAGCGGCCGCAGGTGCAAGAGCGGCTCACCACGCAGATCGCCGACGCATTGGTCGACGCGCTCGCGCCGCGCGGCGCGTTCGTGATGATCGAAGCCGAACACCTGTGCATGTCGATGCGCGGCGTGCGCAAGCCGGGCACGCTCACCGTCACGTCGGCGGTGCGCGGGTTGTTCAAGGAGAGCGCCGCGACCCGCGCCGAGGTCATGTCGCTGCTGGGCTCGCCGAGCGGACGCATCTGAGCGGGAATTTTCCGGCTCTCCGGGCCAAATTGATGCGTTCGAACTGCCCTTCCGATCCGAAGGCGTTCGCTAGTCTGCGACGGTGACCCCGGAGGCGAGCGGCCGTGAGGCGGGTACCCCGCCGAGCAGCGAGCCGTGGCCCGAGCGGCCCGGCGCCGTAGGCGCCAAGAGCGGAAGACTCGCTCGCGTCGCCGATCTTCCCCGGCGGGCGCTGATGGGGATCGTGAACGTCACCCCCGACTCCTTCTCCGACGGTGGCCGCTATTCGGAGACCGCTACAGCGGTTGCCCACGGAACGGACCTCGCCGCCGCGGGCGCGGCGCTGCTCGACGTCGGCGGCGAGTCGACGCGGCCGGGTGCCGCCCCGGTCGACGAGGCGGAGGAGCTCCGCCGCATCCTGCCGGTCGTGGGCGAGCTGGCCGCGAACGCGGGCGTTCCGGTGAGCATCGACACCACGAAGGCCGCCGTCGCGGCCGCGGCGCTGGCATCCGGCGCGGCCATGGTCAACGACGTGTCGGGCGGCACCGCCGATCCCGATCTCGTTCGCGCGGTCGCCGATGCCGACGCGATGCTCGTCGTGATGCACATGCGCGGGACCCCGCGCACGATGACGGCCGAGGCGCACTACGACAACGTCGTCCGCGAAGTCGGCGACGAGCTGCGCGCCCGAGTCGACGCTGCGGTGTCGGCCGGTGTGCGCGCCGACGCGATCCTCGCCGATCCGGGCATCGGCTTCGCGAAGAATGCCGAGCAGAACCTCGCGCTGCTCGCCGCGCTCCCCGAGCTGTCGGCACGCGTGGAGGTGCCGCTGCTGGTCGGCGCGTCGCGCAAGTCGTTCCTCGGGCGGTTGCTGGGCGACGCGCCGGTCGACGCGCGCGACGAAGCAACGCTCGCCACGACCGTGTGGGTCTTCGGACGCGGCGCCGCGGTGGCGCGCGTCCACGACGTCGCGGGCTCGGCGCGCGCGGTCGCGCTGCTCGACGCACTCGAACGGGCTACGCAGGAGGGGATGGCGGCATGACGACCACCACGGGTTTGCGAGGGCGCTGGGCACAGGGACTCCAGCCTCGCTACTTCACGTGGGTGATCATGGACCGGCTCGGAGCCGGAGAGCGGCCGGGCGGGTTCGCCCGCAACCACCGCAAGGTGCGCCGGCAGGAGGAGCTGATCTGGCTCTCCGTGCACGGCTTCACGCACATCGTCTCGTTGCTCGACTCGCCGCACAACCTGCACGCCTACGACGAAGCCGGGCTCGCGTCGGTGCACGTGCCGCTGGGCCCGCACGACGAGCTCGTGCCGCGCCTCGAAGTCGTGTACGCCACGATCGGCAAGCTCCTCGACGACCCGATCGAGAAGCTGTTCGTGCACCACGAGGAGTTCGGCGACCGCCTGCTCGGCGTGATGGGCGGCTATCTCCTGTATGCCGGTCTCGTCGACCAGGGCACGCACGCGATCTCGATCATCGAGAAGCTCACGGGCCGCAGCATCGGCTCGGTCGGCCGCGAGATCGTCGCCGCCACGCTCGACGAGCACCTCCACCGCTGACCCCCTTCCTCGCAAACTTGCGTCACCACACCAGACGACAGCTGCTCTGGTGACGCAAGTTCGCCGGTAGGTTCTCGTCGTGGACCGCATCCTGATCTCGGGTCTGCGGCAGATGGGCGTGCACGGCGTGCTCGCCCAGGAGCAGGAACGCGCGCAGCCGTTCGGCGTCGAGCTCGAGCTGCTGGTGGACCTGCGCGCCGCGGGAGCGAGCGACGCGCTGGCCGACACGGTCGATTACGGCGCGGTGTCCGACGCGGTGCGCGCGGTGGTCGCGAACGAGCACCACCAGCTCCTCGAACGGCTCGCGCAACGCATCGCCGACGTGTGTCGCGCCGATCCGCGCGTCGTCGGCGTGATCGTGGAGGTACGCAAGCTCGACCCGCCGGTGCGCGCCCGCGTCGACCACGTCGGCGTACGCATCGAACGCTGAAGTGCGCGCGTATCTCGGCATCGGCTCGAACATCGGCAGCCGGCTGGGGTACTTGCAGCTGGCGGTCACCGAGCTCGTTCGCACCCCCGGGATCGATGTCGTCGGGCTGTCGCGCGTCTACGAGACCGAGCCGGTGGGCGGTCCTCCGCAGGATCTCTACCTGAACGCGGTCGTCGCGATCGACACCGACCTGGAGCCGCACGACCTGTTGCGCGAGTGCCTGCGCATCGAGGAACGCGCGGAGCGCGAGCGCGCCGAACGATGGGGCCCGCGCACGCTCGACGTCGACGTCTTGTTGGTCGGCGACTATCGGATCGACGATGCGGATCTGACGCTGCCGCACCCGCGCATGTGGGAGCGCGGCTTCGTGCTGGCGCCGCTGCGCGACGTCGCGCCCGACCTCGTAGATGCCGACGCGAAGTGGGAGGGCGTGCGCGACGCGCAGGTAGGCTTGGTGATCCCACTCGACGCGTAGAAGAGCGCGCATGGCAGCTGGCAACACGGCGGCGGGAACCGGGACGCTCGCGTTGGTCGGTCCGGGACGCGCCGGGACGACGATGACGCTGGCCCTGCTCGAGTTGGGTTGGGAGGCGCTCGCGGTGGCGGGACGCGCGCCCGATGCGCCGTCGACGCAAGCCGCGGCCGCGTGTCTCGGTGCGCGCCCGACGCTCGTCTCGGAGGCCGGACGCGGCGCGACGCTCGTGGTCGTGGCCACGCCCGACCGAGCGATCTCCGCGGCCGCGTGCGCGGTCGGGCCGTCGCTCGAGCCCGGCGCGCTCGTGCTGCACCTCGCCGGTTCGGTCGGGCTCGACGCGTTCGAAGCGCTGCGCGGGATGCGCTCCGACGTCAGGGTCGGTGCGCTCCACCCGCTGCAGTCGTTCCCGTCGACCACGATGGGCGTCGAGCGGGTGCGCGGCGCCTGGGCCGCGGTCGCCGGCGACCCGCAGACCGAGGAGCTCGCGGTCGCACTCGGGATGCGGCCGTTCGCGCTGCCCGACGCCGAGCGCCCGCTGTACCACGCCGCCGCGGTCGTCGCCTCGAACCACCTGGTCGCGCTGCTCGGTCAGGTCGAGCGGCTCGCGGCTTCGGCCGGCGTGCCGTTCGAGGCGTTCGCCCCGCTCGTGCGGTCCTCGGTCGCGAACGCGTTCGGCGTCGGTCCGGCCCGTGCGCTCACCGGCCCGGTCAGCCGGGGCGACCTGGCAACCGTCGAGGAGCACCTGCGCACGCTCGACCCGGGGGAACGCGACTCGTACCGCGCGCTCGCCCGGGAGGTGGCGCGGCTCACCGGCCGCCGCGACAGCGCGCTCGATCGCCTGCTCGGCGACATGCGCAACGCGCCGGCCAATCCCGATCCCGATCCCGAATATTGAGTTGAGTCAGGCC
>Ga0105245_10006534_pt1 | contig 10236 bp, 9 predicted proteins | sample KBSM54metaG_FD_81523 | JGI IMG/M metagenome (GOLD analysis project Ga0105245, IMG submission 81523) | Miscanthus rhizosphere microbial communities from Kellogg Biological Station, Michigan, USA - KBS M5-4 metaG | ecosystem: Host-associated > Plants > Roots > Rhizosphere > Soil | place: Michigan... | reverse complement strand
GGATGGGTCGCTGTTGTACCTGGTCTTCATTTCCCCAGAACCGGACTTTTCATCCTTGCGTCCCGCCTTTGAGCAGATGGTTAGATCGATGCGAATGCGGTGACAGCGAGGTTCTAAGCGGCTCGGATAACTCATGAGCTCCTCCGATCGCCGAATATCATTTCGAACGCTTTCCCACGGATGGTGTCTTGAAAACATCCTAAGCGCTCGAACGCCTCATCACGCGTATCAAAAAACCCATTGTCTGTTTCTAGAAATCGCGACAGATTGTGCTCCGGCTTAGCGCAACGTATCGCGCAAGTCTGTCCCAGAAAATCGACAGGCGTGTGCGTGATTGCCTCAAAAAGCGACTCTCCATCGTTTGTAAATCCGGTTGGATCTCGGCCAGCCAACTGATCCATCGACGCGTGGAGTTCAGCAAGATCCACCCACGTATTCTCAAAGAAAAACTGTGGCCAAACCAAAAGGATGTTCTTCGGGATGAAGAATCGCGAGAAACGAAACCGCGGATACCAGAAACAACCTCGGATCGTGAGAGCATGTACGCGTAGGTATGCCAGCAACTCTCGCGGCTGCTTCGAGGCTAGCCATACGTTGGCTACACGACCCTCGACCTCTCTCCAAGGTGGCTGAAACAGGTTGCCTTTCCTTGACGCTATACACTGGGCGTATCACCTGAACCAGATGTAGGTGCATCATCTGCAGGAATGTACGACTGGAGATGTTTGCTTGTGAAACCGTTGCCACCAGTCGTTGGACGTTAGCGTGGCTGAAGTCAAGAATTGCGGTCGGACTGAGGTTCGCTGGGCTCGGCGGGGAAGTGTTGTGATCAATCATGCGGCAACTTCAGCCTAGATTACTGTAACGGCCGAGGTCACCTGAATTCGGTCGATGGAGGAAATACGACCTCACAGACGGTTCGCGTTGCCTCCCTGGCTTGGTGGATTGGATGGACGCCACTGGTCATCCTTCCGCCCGCTGCCTTAAGCGCGCGGGATTTTCTTCCTGCGTGGGGATTCATGTGGGTTTTGGCGTTCAGCATCTATGCCGGACTCAAGTGGCTGACATGGTGGCAAGCACGAACCAGCGTTTCTCATCCCGCATGGTATTCGGTTGCTTATCTTTTCGCATGGCCTGGAATGGATGCGGAAGAGTTTTTGGGTTCCTCGCAGCGCCCGCCGTCCCCCTCGGTTCGAGATTGGTGTTGGTCTCTCTACGACATCGGATGCGGGGTTGCCTGTCTGTGGGTGGTGGCCCGGGTTGTTCCGCCGGCTTACCCATTGATAAGGGGTTGGGTAGGCATGTTAGGAATCGTGTTGTTACTGCATTTCGGAACGTTTCGACTGTTGGCTGTTATCTGGCAGAGTTGCGGAATTCGGGCGATACCGATCATGTCCAATCCCCTCCGCTCGAAGTCGCTGAGTGAATTCTGGGGAAAGCGATGGAATCTGGGATTCCGGCAGCTTGCGCATGATCTGGTGTTTCGCCCTCTCCATCGAAGATTGGGTGCTGGGGGCGCCGGTTTTCTTGTATTCGTTTTGTCTGGGCTGATTCACGATTTTGTTATTTCGCTTCCCGCGCGGGCTGGTTATGGGTTGCCCACTCTATATTTTGCGTTGCAAGGCATTGGAGTGGCAGTCGAGCGCTCTGATATTGGCAAGAGGTTTGCCCTGCGACAGGGAATCAGCGGTTGGATATTCATGGCATTCTTCACGGCTGGGTTTGCCTTCTGGCTTTTTCATCCACCATTTGTGCAAAACGTGATACTCCCATTTATGCATGCAATTCATGCGCTATGAGCGCCGAATGGTAGAACGCTTCTTCAATATCGACCTGTGGGTGGTTGGGGCGGCTCACTTTGTCATTCTCATTGCCAGTGCACAAGTACCCTCTCGCCTGCGTTGGCGCGAAGATTTGAAATCATTGATGCCCTTCAACCGAAAACTGCTCTGGGTCCAGAGCGGCTTCACCGTCCTGACAATCATTGCCTTCGGGACGTTAACGCTGGCCTTGCATGCGGAACTCCTGCGGGGTGATCGCGCCTCACTAGGCCTTGCCGCATTCATTGGTATTTACTGGACGGCACGGATTTTGGTGGACGCACTCTACTTTTCTCATTCGGACTGGCCCAAAGGGAGGCAGTTCGTAGTCGGCCATGCCTTGCTCACGATGCTGTTCTGCACTCTCGCAGCAAGTTACCTGGGACTATTTGCTTGGCATCTCTGGGGAAGAAGTTAGGGAGTAGAGGAGCTGATCCCTCACCATCGGCGAGGGGGCTGACGCATCCTGACTTTTGTTTGAGAAATCGAGGATTTAGTCGCGACTTGCCACCCGACGCTACCCGCCTTGCTTTAATTCAGTCAGTACTTGTCGCGCAATTTCTTTCAGGGTGTCGAACACTCCCACGCCTTGGAAGGCTACGGCTTCGATGACCGGTTCGTTCTTGCGGCGCAATTCACGGGATAGCCTGTCGATCGGCAGCACATTCGGCAAATCACGTTTGTTCAACTGAAGGACGTATGGAATCTTGTTGAAGTCGTACCCATGTTCCTTCAGGTTGGCCATCAGGTTATCCAGGGCTTCGACGTTCGCGTCCATTCGCTCTTCTTGAGAATCAGCGACGAAAACGATGCCATCGACGCCGCGCAGAATGAGTTTGCGGCTCGCGTCGTAGAACACCTGTCCGGGAACTGTGTAAAGGTGGATGCGGGTCTTGAATCCGCGTACTGAGCTTAGGTCCAACGGCAGAAAGTCGAAAAACAAGGTTCGATCGGTTTCTGTGGCAAGCGAGATCATCTTGCCTTTTTGTTGTTCTGCGGTTTTCTGGAAAATCCACTGAAGATTGGTCGTCTTGCCGCCCAAGCCGGCTCCGTAATAGACGATCTTGCAGTTGATCTCTCGGGCTGCAAAGTTGATGAAACTCAAAGATTTCCTCAGAAAACCCTGCGGGCGTTCGTCTTACAGGGCACGCCGGGCAGAAAATGATTGCTGAATTACTGCTAGGTTTTATACCACAAGGCTAGGCGTTACCGAAGGTTACGGGCGTTACCAAGGGGTGGCAGGGCTTCAGCATGGGCCGCCCTTTCCCGCGGGACGGGCGCGGACGCCGCTCTTCCAACGAATATGGATTATTTCCTCAACGGGGCCGCCGGATAGTAGCCATCCTTCGCGTAGACCTTCAAGTTTGGTCGGGCAATCCGGACTTCGATTTGCCGATAGGCCGTGCTCGGCGTCGCTTTTGTCGAATACCCCAGCGTGTATTGGTTTCGTGCGCCATTGAGCGCGTGGGAATATATGGCTTCGATATCCTGGCGGGAATACTCGTTAAACACCTCGCCCCCCGTCGCGGAGGTGTACCGTGGCAGGATGTCGGTGTAACCCAGACCCATCTTGGGTATACGTATGCGCTGCAACTTGTTGTAAACGGGAATAGCGGCCCCACCGACTCCCACGCCGTAAACGCTGATGTTGTTGGTGAGCAACACCTTCAAAACGTCTTTGTAGCTCGCGGTGCTGCCGTACTCTCGTCCGTCGCTGATGATGAAGATGATCTTGCGACGACTTCGATCGCGTTTTCCCAGATCGACGGCTGCCATCAGAATCGCGTCGTTCAGCACTCGGGCAACCTTCGGAGGCGTCGTGACAACCGGTCCGCCTGGGTCAAGCGGACGGCCGTTTACCATCGGCCCTTGCGGACCCAGAGGTCCACTTGTCACCGGCGGGCCATTGTTTGCACCGCGAGCAGTCTTGAGCTGGTTTAGTTTTGCAGTGAGCTGCGCATTAGCGGTGCTGAAATCGGAAACACGGCTTGCGCGCGCGCTGACAGTGTAGAGCGACAACTCATCGTAGGGGGTAAATGCGCCAGCTAGCGCCGTGTAGGTTTCGTTGATCTTCTGGACGTTGACGTCGGGCATTCCCAAATCAATCACGATCGCGGCGGAAAGAGCGAACGGATCACTGGTAAAGAATCGCAACTGCTGCTTCACACCATTCTCGTAGACCGAAAAGTCCTTTGGCAGCAGTCCCTCAACCAACTTTCCCTGAAAGTCTTTCACCGTAACCGGGACGACGACAAACGTCGTGTTGACCACAAACCGCGGAAGGTCGTCGCGTGAGCCTGAGACGTCGGACGAGGGTACGCTTCCAGCCGGGACGGTCTTAACTGGTGGCATCTTCGGAGGCTCGGCTGGGGCATCCCCTGGCGTGGGCAGATTCGATTCTGCCGGCTGATCGAGTGTGCCGGGCGCAGCCGCTTTCGCCGGCGGCGCGTCATCTCGTGCTGGTTGGCTTCGAGGAATATCACTAGGCGTATTTTCCGCTGGTTGTGGTTGGGCAGGCGGTTCATCTGGGGGGCGGCTACTAGGTGGCGGCTGGGTCGGAAATGGCTGAGCCGGCCGCGAGGCGGAAGGGGCATCTGGAATGTCTGGTTGCTGTTGCGCTAATACGACCAAGGACACCAGACATAAAACCCCGATTAACCACCATCCCCAGCGATTTCGCGTGCCACTACACAATGTCGTATCTCCGTGCGCCGCAAATCGTAAATTCCCTTCATGGGATGCTTGCGGGCGATCATTTGGTGCATCTAAGCTACACGATAGACTAGCAAATCCACATCAGAGAATACCTTTCATGTCCCGCGACCACGCCCGCAAGCTGTGCGCCATCCTTTTGTTGGGAACCCTCGTGGCGACTGCCTCCGCCCAGAATACTCAAAACCCTGGTGGTCAGCAGGAAGACCAGTCCCTGGAAACGCTCAAAGTCGACGTCAACGTGGTGCAGTTGTTTTTTAATGTGAAGGATAAAAAGGGCGGATTGATCCCCAACCTGACCAAGGACGACTTCGAGATCTTCGAGGATGGCAAGCCGCAGACCGTCAAGTACTTCAAGGCCGAATCAGATCTCCCTCTGACTCTGGGAATTTTGATTGATGCCAGCGGTAGCCAGCAACGTGTCCTGGAGATGGAAAAGGAAGTCGGCGGCCAGTTCCTTCAAGAAATCTTGCGAACCAAGGATGAAGCGTTCGTCCTGAGCTTCGATGTGAACGTCGATCTGCTGCAAGACTTCACAAACTCAGTGAGCCGCCTGAAAGAAGCGCTCAACAGCGCGAAAATCAACATGGGGGTCGGGGGTAGCATCATGATGCCGGGCCCCATACCCCAGGGAAATCCGCGCGGAACTTTGCTGTATGACGCAATCTATCTGGCATCGCATGACCAGTTGGCTCATGAAGTGGGCCGCAAGGCGATGATCATTCTCACAGATGGGGAAGACCAGGGAAGCCAGCTCAAAATCAAAGAGGCCATCGAAGCCTCCCACAAGGCCGATGCAATTGTTTATGTACTCCTCATCGCCGACCGGGGATCCTGGGGCGGATACGGCGAAGGCGAAATGAAAAAACTTTCGACAGAGACTGGCGGCAGAGTCATCGATGTAGGCAACAAATACGACAAGCTGAAAGCTGCGTTTGAACAGATCGCACTCGAGTTGCGCAGTCAGTACAACATTGGATATACGCCCACTAATAAAGAGCGCAACGGTACATTCAGAAAAGTGGAGATCAAGACGAAAGATAAGGACTACAAGATCCAGTCCCGCAGCGGTTACTACGCACCCAAACGTTAGCGCTGCATTCGAAATGTTCCGTCTTATTTTTTGGGACGATCTTTAACAGGAATGACGAACTTCAGTCCCGACCACACGTCGCTGACCGCGCAGACTTTTACGTCAACCAGCCCAATTGCAAGTCCGAGCGCGCGAACCTTGTTTTCATCCAGGTCCGACGCCACTCCAGACGTTTTTTTGGGCCAGGAAATCCAGAGGGCGCCGTTAGGCGCAAGTTGTTTCATCCAGAACGCAAAATCCTTCTGAAGGTCCGAACGACTCTTCGTAGAGAAGAGAACCAGATCCAACGGCCCCTTCTTACCTTTCACAACCTGAGCCTCCGCGATTGCAGCTGCAAGCTCCGCGCGGACGTCGTCCGCCACGTCCACCAGCGCTACGCGTGTTCCGGGTTTAAAGCCCAGCTTTTTAGCAAGTGGCGTTTCCGAATATCCGGGCATACGAGGCCTCGCAAGGATTTGCGAGGGAGTTTACCGCATCGCGGTTGAGGTGTGACAGCGTGAAGCAGAGTCATTGCGCAACGACGTGGAGCGCCTTGTCGTCGAGCACATCTCGAACCTTAGCCAGGAGAGCATTTATTGCAAAGGGTTTGTGTAAGAGTTCAGACCCGGTTTCGAGAATGCCTTGCTGGGTGACCAGGTCATGCGTGTAGCCCGACATGTAGAGAATTTTAACTTCCGGACGTGCAAGTCTTAAGTTCTCCGCGAGTTCCCGTCCGCTGATCCCGGGCATGATGACGTCGGTAAGTAAAAGGTGAATGGGGGCTCGGTATCGAGCCGCCACCTCGAGTGCATCTTGGCCGTCGTGCGCTTGGAGAACGTTGTAGCCACAGGTGGAGAGGCAACCAGATGCAAGCCTCAGCAAGGATGCCTCGTCCTCAACCAGCAAGACAGTTTCGATGCCCTTTGGACTAAATTTATTTTCAACTACAGTTTGGGCGACCTCATTAACTTCATCAACCTGCGGCAAGCACACCTTAAAAATGGTGCCTTTGCCGATTTCGCTCTCGACCAGTAGAAATCCATTGCTTCGCTTCACGATGCCGTAGACCGTGGACAACCCGAGGCCGGTACCTCGATCAGGGTCTTTCGTGGTGAAGAAGGGCTCGAATATGTGGGCCTGTACGTCTTGACTCATCCCGCAGCCGGTGTCGGCAACACTCAAAACGACGAATTGCCCGGGCTTCAGGAAAGTGTGTCGGAGGATGTCGGGCTCGCGAAACTCGATGTTTGCCGTTTCGATTGCAAGTCGGCCGCCGCGAGGCATCGCATCGCGAGCGTTGACCACCAGGTTCATCAGAATCTGTTCGATTTGTCCCTTATCAGCTTTCACGCGTTTTAGTTTCGGGTCTCGTATCATCGTTAATTCAATGTCTTCTCCGATTAATCTCCGCAGCATTTTCTCCGTGTCCGAAACAACTGAGTTCAAGTCGAGAACCACGGGTTCAATCGCCTGCTTTCTGCTGAAGGCGAGCAGCTGTCGAGTAAGGGATGAAGCTCGGTTTCCGGCCTTGATGATTTCCGACAGGTTTTTGTGCAATGGCGAATCAGTGCTCAGGCTCAGTTGCGCTAGCTCACAATATCCCATCATTACGCCGAGGGCGTTGTTGAAGTCGTGCGCGACGCCGCCCGCGAGGCGGCCGATAGCCTCCATCTTTTGCGCCTGTCGCAGCTGAGCTTCAAGGAATTTACGCTGAGATATGTCCAGCAATGCTCCCTCGATGAACAGTGCATTTCCGTCCGACCCGCTTATGGTGCGGGCGTTTTCGAGAATCCACAGTTGCTTGCCATCGGGGCGGCGAACTTCATATTCGAGATCACGCACTTCGCTCTTGGTTTCAAGCAACTGCTTGAAATCCTCCGGGTTCTTAAACCCATCGCCATTTACGCGCGGAATTTCTGTGATTTCGGCCAGCATTTCCTCTGAAGACGAGAATCCAAACATTTTTGCGAGTGCCCGATTCACAGTGAGAAGAAAACCGTCGGGAGTGCTTTGATACATTCCAACTACCGCGTCCTCAAATAGCGCGTGGTACTTTTCTTCAGCCTGCCGCAGCGCTTCCTCCGCCCATTTGCGGTCTGTGATGTCCTGTACGGTTCCGGTGATCGTGATCGGACAATGCTGCTTGTCGAATTCCACTTGAGCCAGCGCTCGCACCCACTTCGTTACTCCATCAACTACCATTCGGTGCTCGTACTCGTACCTACCGGTTGAAAATGCGGCCGCCCATCTTGTGCGGAATGTGGCGCGGTCGTCGGGATGAATGTATTTCTCCACTAGATTGATGTCGATGGGCATCTCTCGTGGAAGATTGAAGAGGCGATAAGTTTCCTCTGACCAGCTGAGTTCGTCTTCGAGTATGTTCACGTGCCAGCTGCCTACAGTCGCGACTTGTTGCGCGTGGCGAAGGTTCGATTCGCTCTTCTCGAGGGCTTCTTCGACACGCTTGCGTTCGCTCACCGCTGCGCCAACGCAGAGGCCGGTGAGCGCAAGCGCCAACATCGCCAGTTGAAGTCGTGGCAGAGCAGTCCCCGCTGAGTGTGTCGCGTCCGCAGTAAACATCGCGCTGACGTTGATTACGCATGTAGCAATCGTCACTCCCGGCAAGCCGTGTTGCACGGCAATCCAGATCACGGGGATGAACAAGATGTAGACAGGTTGATAGGGAATCGCGACATTACAGAAGAAAACCAGCCACAATGCGACTAGGACCGAGCCGCCCTGCAATCCGATCATCAGCCAATCGGTGAAGGTACGGTGGGTCGTTCGATCAGGAAAGTACCGCGTCGATGTGTGTTGCCTCATCCAATCGGTTAACCGAGTCGAGCCGTAGATCAGCAGCAGGGGTGCGAAGGAAATGATGGCGATACTGTCGCTCTCCCACCAGTTCACGGCGGTCTTAATTGCATCGGCACGCGAAATGAGCCCGTCCCCGAGCAGCGTCAACATTCCGATGATTGCGGTGGGAATCGCGCAGGTGAGAAATGTCAACGCTAGGCGTCCGACGTCACCGACCGTTGCCAGACGTGGATCGATGCGCCACCACTTTCGTGCGATCGCAGCCCCGCCGGCGTAAAAGCAGTAGACGCCTGCAACTCCGGGAACGCCGCACCATGACATCAATGGCCGGTGATAGTTGACGACCGCTCCAACTAGGGCGGAGAAGAAAACCAATGGCCAATAGCCAAGACCGCCCCATAAGAACAGTGCGATGACCAGTCCTAAGGGAAGATAGAAAGCAGGAGCCCCCGGCCATCCTTGGGCTGTCTTCGACGCCATTTCAAGCACAAGGAAAATCGTGAAGAAGCTTGCGCAGAGCAGCATCTGCTCAGCCCATGAGGCACAAGTCTTGTCGGGCACTTTAGTGGAGAGTAACGCCGAGGTCGGGTAAGCATTGGGCGGAAGTGGAGGTTCAGATGCTGACTCATCCGTCGGCTGAGGCACGTCGAGCTGGTACACCTTGTTCATGACGACGTTCGGCAAAAGCTTTGTTGCCACGCGCTCGAAGCTGCCTTCATCAGGGACTGGCGGAAAATGAACCCACCTTCGCCATCGCGAGGGCTGGCGAAGGTAGCCGTCGTAGTTTCATTTCGGCTGGAAGGCTTGGTTGGATGAGCCCGAAGCTCGCCAAAGCTGTTACCTGTGTACGTAGCCGGTCAATGGGCGATCTGAATCCGCTCCGTTCAGGACGGCGAACCGATCAGGGTTGGAAATGACTTACTGCGCAGGCGCGTAGTAACCGCGCCGAGCGCGGACACGCAAGCTCTTTTTGTCCGCCGCAAGAATCTCGATCGTTCGATAACGACCGTCCTGCCTGAAGTCCGCCGGCTTGTAGGAAAGCGCATATTGGCTGCGGAGTTCATCTTGAATCTCGGCGAAGGCATCGGCTACATCCCGGATCTGGAAGGGGAAGAACGATCGTCCGCCGGTGGCTTCGGCTATGCGTTCCAGAATCTTGTCCCCTTTCGCGCGTGCTCCCGTAATGTTCGTGCTGATCGTATAAACGATGACCTCAGCCCGTTGCGCCATTTCGATCGCTTCTTCTCGCGAAACATGGCTTTGGTTATCGTCGCCGTCGCTTAAAAGGATGATGGCTCTTCGCACTGTTCCACGCGATGGAGCCTTCAGGAGCTTGTCGCGGCACGCAAAGTAGAGAGCGTCGTACATCGCGGTACCGCCGCCGGGTCTTATGGACCGTACACCTTTCGATAGCAACTCTGTGCTTTCAGTGAAATCCTGCGTCACTTCTGGGGTAACGTCAAAACCGATGACGAAAGCGCGATCGGATTTTGGACGGATCATCTGGTTCAAGAATTCAATCGCCGACTCCTGCTCGAACTTGAACCTATCGCGTACCGAATTGCTCGCGTCGACGAGTAGTCCGACCTGCAGCGGAAGATCCGTCTCACTTCGGAAGCTCTTGATCTCAAGCGCAGGCTTCGCGTCATCGACTACTTTGAAATCGTTTCGCTTCAAATCCTTTACGAAACGGCCGTGCTTATCGGTCACGGTGAAAATGACATTAACCTCGTCAACCGCGCGACGAATTGTGATGAGCGACTCGTCGACATCATCTTTAGGAGCTTGCGCCGGCGTGGGCGTTGGGGCTGGTGT
>Ga0105245_10006532_pt1 | contig 10240 bp, 8 predicted proteins | sample KBSM54metaG_FD_81523 | JGI IMG/M metagenome (GOLD analysis project Ga0105245, IMG submission 81523) | Miscanthus rhizosphere microbial communities from Kellogg Biological Station, Michigan, USA - KBS M5-4 metaG | ecosystem: Host-associated > Plants > Roots > Rhizosphere > Soil | place: Michigan... | reverse complement strand
CTCGAGATCGCGATTATCGGCGATCCGGCCGACGCTCGAACCAAGGAGCTCACCGACACGGTGGTTCGTGCGCGATACCTCCCGAACGCGGTCGTCGCGATCGGCGACCGCGGCGACGGCGTTCCGTTGCTCGAAGGTCGGACGATGATCGAGGGGCGTCCCACCGCGTACGTCTGCGAGCGGTTCGCCTGCAAGACACCTGTGACGACCGCGATCGCGCTGGCCGAGCAGTTGGAGAGCGCGGCGGGTCACTGACCCCCGGTCGCTGGGGCGCCTCCCTGCGTGAAGCCGGGCGCGGGCAGGAACGGGGTCACGAACCTGTCGGGATCGTCACCGGCCACCCTGATCCGCTCCAGGTCCGCGACGCCCAGGAACCGACCCGCCTCTGCGAGATAGCCGATCTTCGTTGGGTCGATCCCCATGATGTGCGCGCTCGTGGCGTCCACCGCGACGGGATCGTCGCCGACGATCAGCGCGCCGACGGGCTTCGCCGTCCCGTCGATCGGGCCATTGCCCTCCATCCCGACGATGGCGTCAACGATCGCGAAGGAGGGCCGGACGGCGCCCGCGATGTCGAGGATGGACGCATCGATCCCGGCCCAGTGCAAGGCGTTCTTCGGCCACCCGTAGACGCGGCCGGGAAGGCATCCGAAGCAATTCTTCAGCGACAGGGTCACCGCCGCCCAGTGGTGGGTCTTCATCTTCGGCATCGAGATCACCACGTCCGCGTCCGTGATCGCCTTGGGGAGCCACAGTGAGCCAAGGTCGGTGTATCGGCTGTGCAGGGGCACCGCGGCGGCCGCGGCCACGTTGAGATCGACGAACCGTGTCCCCACGTCGCGGAGCGCCTCCCCGAGCCCCGACGCCTCAACCACATACCCGGTGTCTCGCCGGTGACCGGGGCCCTCCGCGACGGCGACGGAGGCAGCGCCGAGCCGCCGGAGCGCTTCGGCCGTCGCGGCCACGACCCGCGGATCGGTGTTGATCACCGACGAGCGGTCGTACTCCACCATGTTCGGCTTCAGCACGACCCTCGCACCCGAGACATCCGCACCGATCGAGCGCATGCCGTCAAGGACGATGCCGACGAGATCCACGTCGTAGGAGTCGGCACGGAGCACCGCGACACGCGCCTCGCTCGGCGGCGGGAAGGCCCCTGCATCCCAGGGATGCGGCACGCGTTGGCGCCTGATCTCAAGGCCGACCGCCGCCGCCGCGACGAACGCGCCGGCGGTCGCGGCGCCCCGCAGGAACGTACGACGGCTGACATGTGGGTCGGTGGTCACGACGCGACCGCCTCGTCGAGTCCACGTCCGAGTGCGAGGGCCGACCAGGCGAGCGCCACGGTGTCGGCGGAGCGGTCCGCCTGCACGTCGCGCTCGAGGAGAGCTGCCGCCTGGGTGAGCAGCGGGTCGCCGAGCGCGCGGAACGCCGCCGTCGCCGTCGCGAGCGTCAACAGGCCACCCGCCTCGGCTCGCCACGCTGCCGCCGGCATCGCCTGGCCACGCTTCGTGAGTGCCGGATCGAGCCCGTTGGTGGCGAACAACGCGACCGCGGTCGTCTGTGCGAACGGTGGCTGGTCGACCCCGAAGCTCACCGGTGTTCCGTAGTTCCATCCACCCCCCGGGCACTCACGCGACCGAAGCACGTCGAGCCCGTCGGCGATTCGGGGCGACCCCGAACGGTTGATCCGGAGCGCGAGCACTCCCCAAGCGGTCGGCTCCGTCCATCCATAGGCGCCGTCGGTCCAAGGCCATCCGTAGGGAGGTTCCTGCGGGCCGGCCGCGGAGTTCGTACCTGTGACCGACTCCACGTGATCGAGTGCGCGTTCGCGCGATGCACCTGCCGGCAGCGACAGCGATACGACGGCGGTGTGGTCGGAAACGACGGAGCCGGCCGTCATGCCGAACGAACCGTCGACCGCCTGATTCGAGACGAGCCAGGCCACCGCGTCGGGGTCACCGAGCGCGAGGGCGGCCATCGCCGTCGGCTCCGGCTCGGGCGGCGCGCCGGGGACACTGCCGTAGCCGCCGTCTGACGACTTGGCCCTCGCGAGCCGTTCGGGGATCGGATCGAGCACCATCCGGATTATCCATCGGAGGAGCCGACCAGCTTCCGTAGGGGTGGATCGCATGCTAGACAGCGACCGATGCACGAGCCCGTCGCGGAGCGCCCTGGAGACCCTTCTTCGCGACGATGGTGGTTCGCGGTCTGCGCGCTCTTCGCGGTACGGATCGCGTTCATCCTCATCGGCTTCGCAACGCTTCCCGCGCCCGATGCGGGGACCGGGCTGGGGAACGACGCCACGCGCTTCTTCCAGATCGCCACGTCGGAGGGCCGCCCGTATCAGGACTTCGAGGTCGAGTTCCCGCCCCTGTCGCTCGCCGCCATCCGCGCGCTCGATGCAACGACGAGTGCGGCACTCGCACACCGCCTGGCCTGGGCGATGCTCGGGTGCGACATCGCGGTGTTCGCGATGCTTGCACGCGTCTGGGATCGTCAGATCGCACTGCGGTACCTGGCGATCGGCACGCCCCTCGCCTTCTTCATCTATCTCCGATTGGATCTCCTCTCGGTCGCGCTCGCGGTGGGGGCGGTCGCCCTCGCGCGGCGCAGGCACGGGCTCGCGAGCGGCGCGACCCTTGCAGCGGCGGCGTTCGCGAAGGTATGGCCGCTCGCACTGCTGCCCTTGCTCGCGATCGAACGGGCGCGCCGAGCCGTCGTGTCGTGTCTCGCGGTAGGTGCCGTATCGGCTATCGCTTGGGTCGCGTGGGGCGGATCCGACGCGCCGATGCAGACGCTCACGATGCGGCACGCCACCGGGTGGGAGATCGAAAGCACGGTCGGCTTCGTGCTGTGGCAGCTCGGGAGAGCATCGCCGCGGTTCGAGGCGGGTGCCGACCGGGTCGGGAGCATCGGGCCGTGGCACACCGTCCTCGTGATCGTCGCCGTCGCCGTGATCTGTTGGGTCTGGCTCCGAGCGCGCGAAGACCCCCGATTGGGCGAAGGGCCAGCGTCGGTCGCGACGGTGGCGATCCTGTTGGTGACGTCGCCGGTGTTCAGCCATCAGTACCTCGCGTGGCTCCTCCCGTGGGTCGCCATCTCAGGCGACGAGCGTCTGCGCAACTGGTCGCTGATCGCCTGCCTGGCCGCAGTGACCACGGTGCTCCACTCGGGCCAGCCAGTGGCCGGGTCGTACTGGCTCCAGGTCGGCGCGCTGGCCGTGCGAGATATCGCCACCCTCGTGATCTTGGCGATCGCCCTGCGAACGCTTTCGCTCGAGGGCGCACCGTTGCGGCTCGAACGGGCCCCGCAGCGATGACGCCTCAGGTCGACGTCGACGCCCCGCGCAACGGTTCGGAACGGGCCGCGGGTGGATGGGACGCTGGGTTGAGGGACGGGCTCCCGTTCTGCCTCGTGGTCTTCGCGATCGCGCGACTCGCCACGTCGATCACGCTGGCACTCGGTGTGGGCACGCACGCTCCCGATCCATCTGCCCTCGCCGCGGGGTCCCCGCCGCAGCCGTTCACGCTTCCCGCTACACCTGGGATCCACAACGCGATCGACGGACTGCAGCGTTGGGATGCAGCCTGGTACCTGTGGATCGCGTCGGATGGGTACGGCGGCCCGTCGGACGATCGACCCGCGTTCTTCCCGGGCTATCCGATCGCGATCGATGCCGCTGGGGTGCTGACGGCCGGGAACGCACCAGCGGCCGCGACCCTCGTGTCGAACCTCTGCTACCTGCTGAGCCTCGTCGTGTTGTACGGGCTCACATCGGCCGAACTCGGCCCACACCACTCCAGGCGCGCGGTCGCCCTCTTCGCGGCGCTCCCGGGATCGTTGTTCTTCCTCGCTCCGTACAGCGAGTCGCTGTTCCTGCTCCTCGCGTTGCTTGCCTTCTGGTGGACGACGCGCGGCCGACCGGGGAAGGTCGTGGCCGTCGGCCTCGCGGCGGGGCTCGTCCGCGTCATGAGCCTCGCCCTCGTGCCCGGACTGGCATGGTCGTGGTGGATCCAGCGGCGTGATCGGTCCCTCCGCTCGATCCTCGCGGTGGTGTCACCCGCCATCGGCGTCTGTGCCTATCTGCTGTGGTGGGCCGTCCGATCGGATGCGCTCACGCCGTTCCGAGCCCAGTCGTTCTGGGGTCGAACCCTCACCGCGCCACCGGCGACCATCATCCGCGGCGTGCAGTTCGCGGTCGAGGCCGTCATCCGAGGTACCCGCATCGATCTAGCGATCGACGCCGTATCGACGATCGCGATCATCGCGACCGCCATCCTCATGATCCGGCGGGTGTCCGCGCCCTATGTCGCCTACGTGTGGAGCACGCTGCTCGTCCCGCTGACGTTCCCATGGCCTTCGCGCCCGTTCCTGTCGTTCGTCCGGCTCACGTGCGTGCTGTTCCCGCTCGCGTGGACATGGGTCCTGATCGTGCGGTCGCGGATCGGGTTGGGGATCTTGATCGGCGCACTCGCGACGTGCCAGCTCGCGCTGCTCCTGGTGTTCGCGAACTGGGGATGGTTCTTCTGACGGAGCGACCAGGCGCCGAGCGCGGCCTGGTACGTCGCGCAGGGTGGTACGCCGCGCTCGTGTTCGTCGCGCTTCGGGCCGGACTCAGTCTGCTGGGACTCACGGTTGGCCACTTCACCCAGAATGCACCACCGGTCGTGCCGATCCCCTCGCCGGCCGCGAGCGCGGGCCTGCACAACCTCTGGGACGGCCTGAACCGGTTCGACGCGCGGTGGTTCACGTTCATCGCACAGCACGGCTACGACCCCGGACGCGCCGCCGGGTCCGCCGCGTTCTTCCCGCTCTATCCGCTCCTGATCAGGGCACTGGATGCCATCCCGGGGATCGGTGCGCTCGGCGCCGCCGTGATCGTCTCGAACGTGTCGTTCTACGGTGCCCTCGTCGCTTTGTACGTGCTGACCACGCACGAGATCGGCGAGGCCGACGCCCGCCGCACGGTGGTCGTGCTCGCCACGTTCCCGACCGCCTTCTTCTTCTTGGCGCCGTTCAGCGAATCCTTGTTCCTCGTGCTGACGCTGCTCGCCTTCGCGAGCGTGCGGGCGGAACGGTGGATCCGTGGAGGGGCGCTCGGCGCCGCGGCCGCCGCGACCCGCCAGATCGGCATCGTGCTGGTGCCCGCCTTCATGGTCGAGGCGTGGCAGCGTCGCGATCGAACGGAGCCGGGACGCCGGTGGCTCCCCTGGGTCGGGTCGTTGGCGGTCGTACTCGGTCCGGCCCTCTACCTCGCGTGGTGGGGCGTGCACGCGCATGACCTCACTGCGCCGATGCAGGCCGAGCACCTCTGGAACCGGCAGCTCGCGTTCCCGCTCACCACGCTCGGGCGGGGCTTCGCGCAGGCGTTGCTCGGCCTGCGCAAGCCGGACGGGGGGTACTGGATCTCGGAGTTCGGACTCACCGCCGTGGTGATCGCGGGGACCGTGACCGTGCTGCGGAAGGTGGCGCCGAGCTACCTCGTGTACGCGGCCTGCAGCATCCTGGTCCCACTCACGTATCCCTCGCTCCTCGGCCGCGACCTCTTCTCGATGTCTCGGTTCGTCATCGTGATCTTTCCGGCCTTCTGGGGGATCGCGTTTTGGTGCCGCAACCGGATCGTGTACGTGACGTGGTTGCTTGTCTCGATCCCGCTCCTCGCCTGGCACACGATCTTGTTCATGCATTGGCGATACATCTATTGAGCCGTTCGCACGTAGACGGATCCGTCGTCGCTGTCCGCGACCAGACGCCACGTGGGATCTCGTCCGATCACGGCCAGAAGACCGGAGTCCTGGTCGGGGTGCAGGATCAAGGCGTCCACGTTCCAGCGGTTGAGGACGTCCTGCCATCCTTCTCGTCCGGTGGACACGACGAAGTAGTCGTCCCATATCTCTTGGGGGAAGATCTCGATCCGAGGATCGACCGCGAGCGGAAACTCCGGTGCGGAGAACTCGGTCCACGACGCCTGCAGCTCCGACGCGAACACATGGGTCCCGGGGGGGACGTTCGCACGGACGGCCTCGATGAGCTGCTCGGGCGCAAGGGTCAGCATCGCGGGCGCTCCGGTGTTCGGGTCGGTGCCGGTCAACGACGCGAACCCGACGCACGCAACGAGCGCGAGCGCAGCGATGATCACGGCGTTGATCGGCGACCGGTCTGGAAGGTCCTCGCTCGATGGCGCGACGGCTCGCGCCGGTTTCCCGTCTGCGATGAGGCCCGCGACCACGACCGGCGCGTAGAGCCCCCACCACGCGACGCCGCGGATCGCGAGCAGCGACAGCACGGCGAACGTCCCGAGCTCGATGAGCGGCACCCAACCGGTCGGTCGTCCGCGGCGGGCGAGCCACACCGCGATCGCGAGCAGCGAGGCGAAGAAGAACCGGCCCGTCCACGTATGGATCGACGGAGGTCCCCACTCCGCCACCTGCCGAGAGACGATCGGGTGGGTCGAGAGGTCCCACACGTAGGTCCAGACGCGCGGTCCGTACGGGTTCACGAAGGTGAGCGCGATCGAAGCCGCCGCCGCGAGCAGGGATCGGCGGGCGAGACCGCGGTCTGTCCCCCGGTCCTCCAGCCACGCGAAGCACAGCAGCACCACGGTGAGCGGGAAGCTCCCGTGGATATCGACCCAGGGAACGACGCTGGCGGGAACGATCCAGATCCTCCACGGATGCCCGTGGCGTGTCGCGAGCGCCCAGACACAGAGGGCGAACAGCACGAACGCGAACAGCTGCGGCCGGAGCTGGTTGATGATCTCGATCCCGACGAGCCATCCGGCGATCGTCAGCAGCGATGCCGTTCGCGCGCCGACGCCGCGAGCTCGACACGCCAGGTAGAGCAGGGCGACGATCACGCCGACGAGGAGTCCCCGCGACAGATCGATCAGAGGCCACCCACCTGCCCGATAGAGCGCGCCGAGCAGCACTTGTGCTCCCCACTGCTCGTTCAGCCAGGGCTCCCCGAACCTCGTGAACGTGAAGGGGTCGGTCTCCAGGAGACGATGCGACGAGAGCATGAGCTCCCCCGCCCGCATCTGGTACGCGAGATCGATCGCGAGGGTCCGACTGAAGAACGTCACCGTGACCGGCACAAGGACCGCGACCGTCGCCCACGCCGCGTCCAGCGACGGCCAGCCGAAGGATCTGCCGGCCGATCCATCGCGGGACATGTCGGGCAGCAGCGTACGTGACAAACCGGAACGATCGGAGATGGCGCCTAGGATGAGCCGGTGCCACGGGCGACCTCGCATCTCCTCTTGATGCTGGCGGTGACCGCCGTGGTCATGGGTGTCGGCTCAGCGCAGAAAGTGCCCTGCGCCAGCGCCGGCTGGGTGGGTTCCGACGGGGTGGGACGGGTGCAGTGCTACACCGACATACCGTCCCTCCTTCGGTCCGAGCAGCTCCTCGGCGACCGGCGACCGTTCCTCGATCCCTGCGCTCCGGCCGACAGGCCGTGCGACGAATACCCGGTCGGGACGATGTACGCACTCCGCGCCGCGGCCTGGATCTCGGAGCCGCACACCGACCCGTACCGATGGTTCTTCCTCGTCACCTCGTCGGCGTTGCTCCTCGCCGCCCTCATCACGACCTGGTGCCTGGAGAGGCTGGGAGCGCGGACCATCCTGTTCGCCGCCGCGCCGGTCTTGGTCATCTCGGGAGCCACCAACCTCGACCTGCTCGCGGTCGCCGCGGCGACCGTGGCAACCTTGCTCCTCGTGCGTCGTCGAGACACAAGCAGTGGCATCGCCCTCGGGGTCGGTGCGATCGCCAAGCTGTACCCCGCCCTCCTGGTCATACCGTTCGCAGCCGAGCGGCTGCGACGGCGCGACCGGTCTGCCGCAGGGCGGCTCACGCTCGCTGCCGCGGTCACGTTCGCGGTCGGGAACGCCCCGTTCGTGGTCCTGGCCGCTCCCTCGTGGGCGACCGTGTTCCGCCTCTCGTCGAGCCGTCCCGCGGACTACGACTCCGTGTGGGCGATCCCGTGCGGCCTCGGGGCCTGCATGCCGGATGTGATCGCCCGGATCGGAGCGCCGCTGCTGACCGTCGCCATCGGTGGATGGCTCTGGAGACGGAGCATCCGGCGAGAACCGGAGCTCCCACGGTGGATGCTCGCGCTCCCGCTGCTGATCATCCTGCTGCTCGTCGGCAAGCTCTGGTCTCCCCAGTACTCGCTATGGCTGCTTCCGTGGTTCGCGTTGAGCAGGGTCCCCTTCCCGACGTTCTTCGCCTACCAGGTCGCGGAGGTCCTGGAAGTGGTGACGCGGTACGCCTACTTCACCACCGTGGTGGGCGGACACGGGATCCCGTACGGGGTCCTCGCGATCGTGATCCTGCTCCGTGCCGCGCTGCTGATCCGGTGCCTCGTTGCGTGGGACCGAGATCCATGGCCCACCCCCGGTGCGATCGACGCCGAGACCGTCGCCCCCCTCGACGGGCAACTGGTGAGGGCGTGACGTGATCGCGGCGCCGAAGGTCGTGATCACCCTGCCCGCGTATCACGCTGCGCGCACGCTCGAGCGGACGATCGCGGCGATCCCCGACGGCGTCGCGGACGAGCTGATCCTCGTCGACGACGCGAGCCGAGACGAGACGGCCGACATCGCACGGCGACTCGGGCTGCACGTCCACGTGCATCCGACGAACCGTGGGTACGGCGGGAACCAGAAGAGCTGCTATGGGCTGGCGCTCGACCAAGGCGCCGACGTCATCGTGCTGCTACACCCCGACTACCAGTACGAGCCGAAGGCGGTCCCGCTGTTGATCGCACCGATCCTGGCAGGTGAGGCCGATATGACCTTCGGCTCCCGGTTCGCAGGCATGGGCGATCCGATCGGTGGCGGCATGCCGATCTATCGGTTCGCCGGGAACCGCATCACGACGGTCGCGCAGAACCTGCTGCTCGGCACACGGTTCACGGACATGCATAGCGGGATGCGCGCCTACACGCGCCGCGCGCTCCTGTCGCTCCCGTTCCTCGGCTACCCGGAGGGGTTCTCCTTCGACGCCGCGCTCCTCGTCGACGCCGTGACGACCGGGCTCCGGGTGGTCGAGGTCCCGATCCCGACGAGGTACACGAAGGAATCATCCTCGATCTCGATCTCGCGATCGCTGCGATACGTGCTGGACGGGACGCGGTACTCCGCCCAGGCATCCGCGTCACGCGGCCGGCGGGGTCGGCGCTATCTGCCAGCCTGGAACCGGCGAGCGGAAGCCATCCGGACGGACGAGCCACTCCCCGAGGCATGCGAGATCTGCGGGGGAACCCGCCTGCGCTCCCTGTATCCGGCGACGACACTTCGGCCGCCCGCGCTTGCAGAGTTCGTGTGCACGTCGGAGGCGCTCCGGGTGCACGACGAGATCGTTCGATGTGCTCGCTGCGGAGGGCTGGTGTCACGTCCCGCGCGAAGCGCCGACGAGCTGCTCACCTTCTACGAAGGGACCGAGGATCCTCTCTACCTGCAGGAAGAGCAGGCACGACGCGCCACATTCACGAAGCTGCTCGGTTGGATCGAGGGGTATCACGTGGGCGGCCGCCGCTTGTTCGAGGTGGGGTCGCATGCGGGCCTGTTCCTCTCGGTCGCGGCCGCCGCCGGCTGGGAAGCGTCGGGGATCGAGCCATCGAGATGGGCGGTCGACGAAGGGCAACGGCGCTTCGATGTGAACCTCGCTCTCGGCAACGGTGAGCACATACGGCGCCGGAAGGGCTCGCTCGACGTCCTCGCGATGTTCGAGGTGCTCGATCACCTCGCCGACCCGGCGGCGGTGCTCACGAAGCTGCGCCCGATGCTCTCGCCCGAGGGGCTCCTTGCCGGCAGCGTGACCGATCACCGTGGCGCCCACGGCCGATTCGCTCGAGGGGATTGGCCGTGGTTCATCCGCGCACACCGTACCTACTTCAACCCGGTGACCATGGCGGTGTTGTTGCGGCGTACAGGCTTCGAGCTCGTCTCGTGGCGAGCCGTCCCGGCTTCCGTCCACCTGTCATACCTGGCCGAGCGGGCTCGTGAGCTCGGACCGACCGGCCCGCTGAGCGCAGTCGCGCGCCGGGTCGATCCGCTCGTCCCCGTGGGGTGGCTCGGCGAGGCCGCGGCGTTCATCGCCCGGCCCCGGCCGACCTAGGAGCGGTCGTACTCGGCGACCACCATGTTGGCCTCGGTTCGCACGGGACCGACGCTCCATCCGTTGGCTTGCAGCCACCCGTCGAGGTACGGGTGGAACTCCCCCAGGTTGTATCG
>Ga0105245_10006525_pt1 | contig 10248 bp, 12 predicted proteins | sample KBSM54metaG_FD_81523 | JGI IMG/M metagenome (GOLD analysis project Ga0105245, IMG submission 81523) | Miscanthus rhizosphere microbial communities from Kellogg Biological Station, Michigan, USA - KBS M5-4 metaG | ecosystem: Host-associated > Plants > Roots > Rhizosphere > Soil | place... | reverse complement strand
TGAGGTATTTGGGCAATGTAGACCATTGCTTAGGGGAAACCAGGAACTCTCCGGGATCGCCTGAGACCTCGCCCTCCCGAGCGAGGAAGCGGTAATAGTTTCTAAGAGTTGCCACGTGCCGGGCGATCGACCGCGGGGAAAACTTAGCCCGATAGAGCGATTCGATATAATCCGCCAGTTGGTGCGCCTTGATTTCGCGCTCCGGCACCGGAAGCTTCGCACTAAACCTTTGTAGATCAAGGCGATAGGAAGAAATCGTGTGGTTGGCCAGCCCTTTTTCCACGCGGCAGAAGTTCAGAAATGACTCCGCCGGCGCGGACAGAGGCTTAACCTTAGTGGCCGACGGCTGCATCGTGCTAATGATACAATACTTGCGAAATTGTTTGGAAGGGCTTCAGCAGCAAACAAGAAGGTTTTAGTCGCCCGCTTCGACCGTTCTCCTCTGCAGGGGTTCATCCAGACCCCCGGCGGTCTCCAGGCGGACGGGCTGGAACTGCTGACCCAAGAGGGAACGCTCATCGCGATTCCCTACTCCGAAACCAAAGCCGTCTGTTTCATCCGGGATTTCGAAAGCGCCGAGACGTGGAAGCAGCATCGCTCCTTCGCTGCCCGGCCCAAAAGTCCGGGACTGTGGATTCAACTGCGCTTTCGCGATGGAGACACCCTGGAAGGTGTCATTCCCAATAACCTGATGCAGGTGGAGCCCGCGGGATATAGTGTGGTTCCTCCCGATCCTTCGTTCCAGAATCAGCGAGTGTTCGTGCCGAAAGAGGCGCTCGAATCTGTTCAGGTTCTGGGCGTGATCGGCAGCCCGCTACGTCGCCGGGCGAAAGAAGCTGCCAAAGGAACGACACAAGCCCCCGACAAACAGTTGGAAATGTTCGATTAGGAGGCCAGGCCTGCCTCGCTCCTACACCGATACAGGGACGCTTAGCGCGAACTCGCCCAAATTGGTCCAGCGATTCTCGACCGTATTCTGCACCAGCGTGACGTGATCCACCAGGAAATCGCGCCGGCCCGAGTATTCTTTCCATCGGCGGGCGGCCAGTTCGGCGACTTCGGCCACCTTGGCGGGATCAATGTCCTGGGCCAGAGTCACATGCGGATGATACTCAAAGCACTCCTTGCATTCAAGGTGCCCTTGATGCAGGATCTGATGAATCCGCAGTGCTTGGTCCCATCCGCTTCCCACCGAGAGGTGTACAACCTTGGACGTCTCAAAAACCTCCACTTCACACAGTTCCACCATAAAAGGTGATTGGTTTCGCAAGCCAAGTTCAAGTTCGGTGCGGATCTGGTCGAGGGAAATTTCGAGGGGGCGGGGTGGAAGGAATGTCAGGTGGCTGCGGGCTTTACAACCCGGCTGGGCCTCCTGGCGAAAGCTTTCGATAAAGCCCGCCAGGGGTTCTGGCACATACGTTACAAGGGCGAAGGAATTAATGCCGCCACCCGCCCCACAGGATACATCCATTGATTTCGGCTCTATTGTACCGCGGCGGACTGTTCCTGGATTTCAACCGGCTTGGGCTCGGGCAGGACCCACTGGGCCTCTTCGAACCCGACGAACTTAAAGATCCGCATCGACCCGCTTTCGTCTTCCAGCAAATCGCCCACATCCAGGGGTTTGCCGGAATCCCGCAAGGTGAAAAACGCCGCGTAGGGCGATGCGGCTTCCACTTGCTCCTGGTTCGCTGCTGCGCCTTCCGGCGGGAGCTGGTAATCCCGCGGCTTCACGAGCGCCGTCCCGCTCACGTGGGGCGCAAAACGGACCTGCTGGCGCATGTGGTCCTTCAGGCGATGGATGCGGTACGTAGGCATAGGCTTTTCGGGTATATTATGCCTCAAACCAATTCAGAAGGAAAATGTTTTTTCGGTTACAGCGCGGCGGGCGTCGGCGGCGCCCTGCTCAAGCCAGCGTTCGATGTTGCTGCGCTTCCATTGGACCGTGTCGCGCATCGATCCCAGCCGATGACCGGGACGGATCTCCAGCACGTCGATTCCTGGCGGCACCGGGGGATTGTGGCCCGCCACCGCCCGGAACGCGCGGGTCGCCTGCCCCAGCCACCAGGACGTCGCCTCAGGCAGCGCCTGGAGACCGATCATTCGTTTCGCTCCCAGTTCGGCGGCGGCCCAGGATGGCAATGCACCCAGCAATCCGCCATCGGAATACCAATTGGATCCGATGCGGATCTGCGGCAGCACAACGGGCAGCGCGCAGGATGCGGCCAGATGCCGCCACGTGATTTCGGAATCCCGAAAGATCCGGGGCTTCATGCGCGGCAGCTCCGTGGCGGTAATCGCGAACGGAATACGCGGCGTGTAATGCGCCATCATCCGCCGGATGTTAGACTGCAGATCCGTGAAGCGGGCGAGCGAGGGATCGAGCCATCGGTCCCGCAGATCCTGGGGCGTGATACCGCTGGCGATCAGATATCCGTTTAACGATCCGATGGATGCGCCGACAATCAGATCCGGCGAGATGCGGTCCGCCAGCACGCTCCAGGCGCCTGCCTGCCATGCGCCAAACAAGCCTCCTCCGGATAGAACTAATGCGCGCATGAGAATATGTAGTGTAACGTCACACATGAATGTAACCCATGAGAGTTGATCCCCAATGAAGAGCCGCGTCTGGATCATCCTGCTGGCCCTGGGGATCGCCGGCGTTGCCATCTGGCAGCTGGAGACGCGCCGGGGCCGGCCCCCTCAGGTCGCATTCGCACGGGCGACGAGAGAAAGTATCTCCAGCCTGGTTCCGACCAACGGCAAGGTGGAACCGGTGGAATCCGGAATTGCGCGCGCCGAACGGGCTGGAGCCGTCACCAAAATTCTGATCAGCCAGGGACAGCGCGTGGAGAGCGGCCAGGCGCTGGTGGAACTGGACGCGTCCGAGGCGCAAGCGGAGCTGAAGACCGCCCAAGCTCGCCAGGCTGCGATTCGCGCGGAGATGCAAGTGTTCGCCCAAGGCGGCCGCACGTCGGAAATGGCCGGGATCGACACGAATCTCGACAAGGCCCGGCTGGAATTGCAGATCGCCCAGGACGCGTATGCTATCGCCACGCGTCTTCGCGACAAGAAGGCCGGTACTGAGGCTGAGGTCCGCGCCACGAAGGAAGCAGTGGATCGGGCGCAAGCGCAGATTCAGGCTTTGCAGAAACAGCGGACGTCGCTGGTGACTCCGGCCGACCACACCGGCGCGGAAGCCCGGCTGGACGAAGCCAAGACTGCGGCGCAATTGGCGGAGGCTCGCATCCGCATGAGCACGGTACGCGCGCCCATTTCCGGAATCGTTTACCAGTTCGATCTGAAGCCCGGCGCCTACTTGAGCGCGGGCGACCTAGTGGCTTCGATCGGTCGCCTGGATCATGTCCACGTCAAGGTGTATGTGGACGAGCCCGATCTGGGGCGGGTGATGAAGGGCATGCCCGTGACTATTACCTGGGACGCGCTGCCGGGTCGGCAATGGAAAGGCTCGGTAGACAGGACGCCGACCGAGATCGTCGCCGTGGGTGCGCGCCAGGTGGGCGAAGTGCTGTGCGACATCGCCAACCCTGATATGGATCTGAAGCCGGGCAGCAACGTCAACGCGGTGATTCTTTCCGAGACGGTGGAGAATGCGGTTACGATTCCCAAGGAAGCCGTGCATCGCGAACAGGGCAAGACGGGCGTCTATGTGCTCGATGGCGACCACCTGAAGTGGGTGGCGATCACGCAGGGCGTCAACAATACGACTCGCACGCAGGTCCGGGAGTTGAAAGAGAACGACGCCGTGGCGCTGCCATCAGAGAAACCGTTGAAGGACGGGGCTGTCGTGGAGCCAGTTCTTCAGGAGCACTAAGATAGAGGCATGTCGGCGCAGTCTCAGCCCCGTTTGACTCCGGAGGAGTATCTCAAGGTCGAGCGCGCAGCTCAGGACATCCGCAGCGAGTACTACAACGGACGCATGTACGCGATGTCGGGAGCCTCTTACCGGCACGTGATGTTGATTTCGAGTTTGAACTATCACCTGCGCGATGCGCTGGGGCGCGGGCCTTGCTCAGTAGGAACCAATGACTTGCGGATTCGAGTTGCGCCGGAAGGCCTCTACACTTATCCGGACGTGGTAGTCGTCTGCGGCGAACCAAGATTCGCGGATGGCGTAGCGGACACTCTACTTAATCCCACCGTAATCATCGAAGTTTTGTCACCGTCCACTGAAGCCTACGATCGTGGCTTCAAGTTCGCTCAATACCGGACACTGGAATCCCTTAAGGAATACGCTCTGGTTTCGCAAACCGAGCCCCGCGTTGAAATCTTCCGGCGGCAGCCGAGTGGAGACTGGCTGCTTTCCGAATCGGCCGGGATGGAATCGGCCTGCCGGTTCGACAGCGTGAGCTGTACGGTCGCCTTGAAGGATATATACGATAAAGTGACGTTCGGGGGCGAAGACTCCTTCACGGGTCGGCCCTCCCCGGAGTCCTGACGTGCCGGATAGAAGTAGACCGATCCTGGTGCTTTACGCAACTCGGGAAAGCCACACCCGGCGCATCGCTGAGCACATCGCCGCGACGATTCGGGCTCGCGGGCACTTCTCGGATGTGCTGGACGCCGCGCATCTGCCGGCGGGTTTCTCGCTGGCGAACTATACAGCGGTGATGGTTGCAGCGTCGGTTCATCAAGGCGCGCACGAAAAGGAGATGGTCTCCTTCGTAAGAAGCCATCGCGCCGATTTGGAAGGCATGCCGTCTGTATTTCTTTCCGTGAGCCTTTCGGAAGCGGGCGCGGAAGATCCGGCTGCATCTCCCGAGCGCCGCGCGCGGTCGGCGGCCGATGTTCAGAAAATGATCGATCAGTTTCTTGCCGAGACCGGCTGGCATCCGTCCAAGATTCGTGCGGTGGCGGGCGCGCTCAGTTACACCAAGTACAATTTCCTGGTCCGCTTCGTCATGAAACGGATCGCGAAGTCGCAAGGAGCCAGCACCGATACGTCGCACGATCATGATCTCACCGACTGGGAAGCCCTGGACAGGCTCGTGGATGAAGTTGTTCCCGGCCCGGCGAGCAGTTAAACTCGTTTCCGATGGCGATCCTCAACAAGCCTGTGGACGTAGTTGTCGTCGGACTGGGCGCCGCGGGTGGCGTCGCGGTCCTGCCGCTGGCACGCGCCGGACTCAAGGTGGCCGGCATCGAAGCCGGAACGTGGATGACCAAAGAGCCGGGCAAGTTCTTCCACGCCGATGAAATCTTCAATAACGTTCGCGGCCTGGTGACCACCGGCAATAAAGTTCAGGGCGAAATTCCCACCACGCGCAACGGCCTTACCGGACCCACCACGCGCGGGACCACGCATCCGATGATGAACGCCATCGGCGGCACGTCGATCCACTATCACGCGCAGAGCTGGCGTTTTAATCCATGGGATTTCAAGGTTCGTTCCGCCTCCATCGAGCGTTACGGGCCTACTTCGATTCCCCAAGGATCGACCATCGAAGACTGGCCGATCTCCTACCAGGATCTGGAGCCGTTTTACGATATCGTCGAGCACGAAATCGGCGTCTCCGGCCGGGCAGGAAACATTCAGGGCAAGCTCACCGGACGCGGCAGCAATTTCGAGGGGCCACTACAGCGCGACTATCCCATGCCTCCGCTGCGCGACACCGATTTCACGGATCTGATGACCAGGGCCGGGAAATCGCTGGGATGGAATCCATTCCGCGGTCCAGCGGCGATTAACTCGCAGGAATATCGCGGGCGCCCGGCTTGCGCCTATCACGGATATTGCGACCGCGGCGGCTGCCACGTGAACGCCAAGAACTCTACCGCCGTCACCACCATTCCCGCGGCGCAGAAGTCCAAGAACTTCTCGATCTTCGATAACGCGCAGGTCACCCGGGTACAGACGGACGACCGCGGCAAAGTAACCGGCGTACTGTACATCCGCGGCCGCAAAGAATATTTCCAGCCCGCCAAGGCCGTCTTGGTCGCATCGTACGCGTACGAAAACGCGCGTTTGCTGTTGCTCTCCAAATCCAAGGCGTTTCCCAACGGCCTGGCGAACAATCACGGCCAGGTGGGCAAGCATCATTTCGGACACTGGCAGGGAGCGCTCACCGCGCTGTTTCCCTTCGACATCAACATCTGGTACGGGGCCATCGCGCAAGGCGTGGTGATCGATGAATGGGCGGACGATAATTTCGATCACTCCGGGCTGGGATTCATCGGAGGCTCCAGCCTGCACGTGTATCACGAGAAGCATCCCATCGCGGCGGCGGCGATGGGAACGTTCGGGCGCGCCCCGCAGTGGGGCTCGCGGTGGAAAGCATTCATTCGTGAGAACGCGGGACGCACGGCGCCGGCATATCTGCAGACCAACAGCTTTCCGTATGAAGACCAGGGCATGGACCTCGACCCGCAGGTGAAGGATCCGCTGGGCGATCCGGTGATCCGCGTCACCGGCGGTCCCCGGGAAAATGAGAATCGCGCGACTGCGTACGCGGCCGCGAAAGCGACCGAATGGTTCCGCGCAGCCGGCGCCATCGAAGTGACGGGCGGAGGAGCCGGATTCGGCGGCGGACTTTCCACCCATGCGACGGGCGGAACGCGCATGGGGAACAATCCCGAAACCAACGTGGTGGATGCGTGGGGATTCTCCCATGAGGCGCCGAATCTGGGCATCCTGGGCGGATCGGTGATGGGCAGCATGGGCGCGCGGAACCCGACGCTGACCGTGCAGGCACTGGCTTGGCGTACCGCGGAGCGCCTGGTGAAAAACTGGAAGTCCATTACCGCATGATCACGTCACCGGAAGATGCCAGCTTGTTGTTCGACCGCTGGAGACAGGACACGCGCACGCTCAAAATCCAGTTGCGATCGTCTTCGCTATTTTTCGACGGCCTGGGCACCGTCAGCGATTTCAATCTGCGTACTCTCGATCTGGGCGGCGACTCCTGGAAGTTCACCATACCGCTCACGGGCGCGACGTATTCTTTTTCGGATCCGCGCGAGATTGGTTTGGCCAGCGTGCGTGAGGCGGAATCGGCCCAGTACGAATTCGGGATTTCCCTCGATTTGCCTAATGGCGACCGCCTGGTCATAATGGAACTAAAGGCCCCACCCCCAACCCACCCGGGCCCAGACGACGAAAACTAGCCAAAGTACTGGAACGGCTAGGCTTTCTACCACTTGCCACCCAACCTGATTTCATGTTGAAACAGGGAGAGGGCAAGACGAATCTGAAGATGAGGAGATGTAAAAACCGCTAGCAGCCTATTTCCTGATGCCTAACATGAACGGTCAAAATCTGAATTATGGACGCATCGCCCGAGCGGTTGCGCTGGGCGTGATCGCTTGTGGAGTTGTGGCAAGCGACAGCACGCTTCCCCTTCCAAAGTCCAATGATCCCCGAGGCGCGCGCCTGGAGGCCTTCTTCAAAACCTACGGATGTCCAGCCCCGCTGCATGTAAGCGACTACCTGCGGGCCGCCGATTCGCATGCTCTGGATTACCGGATCCTTCCGGCCATCTCGCTGGTGGAAAGCACGTGTGGAGCGTTCGAAAAGATGAATAACCGCTGGGGCTGGGATTCCGCACAAACCGGATTTCCCTCGGTTCCAGCCGGCATTGAATTCATCAGCGAGCAACTGGCAGACGGCCAGCCGTATAAAGGTAAGTCGGTGAAGGAAAAACTGTTCACCTACAATCCCTATCCACAGTATGTCCGCCAGGTGGAAAAGCTGATGCGGCAGATCGAAGACTAGGGCCGCGGTACAGGATGAGTCGCGCGCGTTTCAAAGCGTGTTTCGGAGGTAGCGGTTAAGATGGCCCGGCAAAATCCTATGTGCAGCAACGGTAACCGTTGGTACTCTCAGCATGAATCGCCGCCCGTCATCGGCAAATGACCTAAAGTTGCTTGAGTCTTCGTTATTGCAAGGGCAAGGCAGAATCCTTGCGCTAAGCGCTGGCGCTCTCGTCTAGGATCTCGGTTGCGCGCACGTTGACGTCGATAGCGAACATAGTGACGATCTTGCTATCCCACAACACGTCCACCATCCTGTCTCCTGCGCTCGTTGGTCCAGAAACAATCTTGATAACCGCACCAGCCGGAACGAATAAAGATTGGCGCTTGCCGTTCACGCCGTCTATGGCCAGGGTGGGCCGTTCTAGTCTAAAACGTCTGCCTGTAAGCACATGGCCTTCTCTCTGCTCGAAGAAAAGGTGTGCAAGATACCACTCGCTTCCGAAGCTGCTTTAGGTCGGGCGAATACAAGTGTACTCTAACTCTTTACGGAGCGGATTCGCCAAACGGCAGATGATTTTTCTCATGCTCAAACGGACCCACTCCCTGAACCCGAGCCAAGTTGACAAGGCCAGCCACGTCGGCTATAGTTCTGGAGTGCTGTGCTATCAACGGTTTGTCGGAAAACCTGGCGACGGCAAACGGAGCGCCTGAGCGGGATCTAGAAGTCTGCTTCCCCCCGGAAGACGATCTGGAACATCTCATCGAGGACTACAGCCATCTAGCACCGCCATCAGAAGGCGAGTTGCTCCAGGGCCACGTAGTCAAAGTGACGCCTACAGAACTGATTGTAGACGTCGGCTACAAACTGGAAGGCGTTGTCCCCATTGAACAGGTGCGGCAGCCGGATGGCTCGATCGCATTCAAAGCCGGCGACAGCATCGACGTGATGATCGATCGCGGGGGACCGCAGCCGGAGGGCTTTGTCCTGCTCTCCTATTCGAAGGCCGCGCGTCTGCGGATCTGGGACACGCTGGAACGAGCTACGCGGGAGCAACTGCTGATCTCGGGCCACGTGACGGAACGGACCAAAGGCGGCTTGATGGTGGATGTGGGCGTCCCCGCCTTCATGCCGGGATCGCAGGTGGATGTTCGGCCCTCGCACGATCTGGATTCGCTGGTGGGCCAGGATATTCCCGTCAAGGTGATCAAGCTGAACCGGCGCCGCGGCAATGTTGTGGTATCGCGCAAGCTGGCGCTGGAGGAAGACCTTAAAGTTCGCAAGGCCAGTGCTCTGGAGCACCTGTTCGAGGGCGCGGTAGTCCCGGGCGTAGTGAAGAACCTCACCGAGTACGGGGCGTTCGTCGATCTGGGCGGGATCGACGGGCTGCTGCATGTGAGCGATATGTCGCATGGCCGCGTGGGGCATCCTTCGGCAGTAGTGCATGTCGGGGAAGAGATCACCGTCAAGGTTTTGAAGTTCGACCGCGAGAAAGAGCGGATTTCTCTGGGCATCCGGCAATTGCGGCCGGACCCGTGGGAATCGCTCATCGAGCGCTATCCGCCCGGGTCCCGGGTGATCGGGCGGGTGATGACCACCACGGACTATGGCGCCTTTATCGAAATCGAACCGGGCGTGGAAGGCCTGATCCATATCTCGGAGATGACCTGGAGCCGCCGTATGAAGCATCCCACCAAGGTCGTGAAAGTGGGCGATCAGGTGGAGGCGGTGGTTCTGGAAGTGAAACAAAAAGACCGCCGCGTGTCTCTAGGGATAAAGCAGCTGGAAGCGGATCCCTGGACGACCGTAGCGGACCGGTATAGCATCGGCAGCGTGGTGGAGGGCCGAGTCAGAAAGCTAACCGATTTCGGAGCGTTTCTGGAAATTGAGGATGGCGTAGACGGCTTGGTGCACGTGTCCGATTTATCCTGGATCAAGCACGTCAAGCATCCCTCGGAAGCGGTCAAAAAGGGCCAGGTGATGCAGGCGGTGATTCTGAATATTGACGCGCCCAACCGGCGGCTCTCGTTGGGCGTAAAGCAGCTGCAGCCGGATTCCTGGGAGAGCTTCTTCCGGTCCCATGAAGTCGGGGATCTTGTGCGAGGACGAGTATGCCGGGGAGCGCAGTTTGGAGTTTTTGTGGAGTTAGCCCCGGGCGTGGAAGCATTGTGTCATAAATCGGAGATACCGGCCATGCCGGATAGAGGGGATTTGGGCGATACGCCTCTGCCCATTGGGGATGAGTACGATTTCAAAATTATAAAAATGAATGAAGCCGAAAAGAAAATAGGACTCAGTTTGCGCGCGGTAGCCGAAGACGAGGAACGGACCCGGCTGGAGGATTATCAGCGCCAGGCCGCGGCTGCGACGATGACCATCGAAGAAGTTATAAACCTAAGAGGAAAAGGGGAAGGCCGGTAGGACATGACCAAGGCTGAATTGATCGAGGAGGTCTCGCGCGTTGTGGAAATGACGCGCAAGGATTCGGAGGTGATCGTCGAGGCCATTTTTGACAGCGTCGTCAAGGCCTTGCGAGG
>Ga0105245_10006524_pt1 | contig 10249 bp, 10 predicted proteins | sample KBSM54metaG_FD_81523 | JGI IMG/M metagenome (GOLD analysis project Ga0105245, IMG submission 81523) | Miscanthus rhizosphere microbial communities from Kellogg Biological Station, Michigan, USA - KBS M5-4 metaG | ecosystem: Host-associated > Plants > Roots > Rhizosphere > Soil | place... | reverse complement strand
CTGCGGGCGGAGCTCGCGGCCGACGAGTTGGTAGGGCCCGAGCGCCTGCGCGAGTTCGGCGCCGCCGTGTACGGCGACCTCGACCAGGCCGCGGTGTTGCACGAGGGCGAGGTGCTCAAGGTCACCCGCCGGGCCGGTGCGTACCACCTCACGTTGCAGCTTCCGTTCGCTGATCACGACGATCTCGATGTGGGGCGCAAGGACGACGAGCTGCTCATTCGTGTGGGGCCGTATCGCCGAGCGCTGTTGCTGCCCGACTCGCTGCGCCGGCGGGCCATCACCGACGCCACGCTCCGACAGGGCAAACTGAGGGTCGTATTCGCGGGCGACGAGCCGAGGAGGTGATGGGGTGACGGCAAACAACGAGACCGGGGGCAATCCCACCACGGATCCGGCGCGAGAAGGCCTCGAACACCTGCAGGCGGCCGCGCACGAGATGATCGCGGCAGCCCGGTCGATGCTCGATGCTGTCGAAGAGGTGCTCGCCGATCCGCGCGCGGCCGCGTCGGTGGCCACCGCGATGGGTGTGATGAGTCGCCTCGTCGAGGGCGCGGTTGCGTCGGTCGGCGGCATGGTGACGGGCAACACGCCCGAGCACGACGACGAACCGCGAGTGCAGCGGATAAAGGTGAGCTGAGCGTGCGCATCCTGCAACTCGATGTCGATGGCCATCGCATCGAATTCCATCCGTACGTCTCCGTGCTGCGCGGGCTCGACGACGGGCTGCGCGATCGGTTGATCGACGCGCTCGCCGCCGTGTCTGCGGGCCGGCCGTCGGTCGAGGGTCTCGTCGAAGCGCACGGCGTTGTGCTCGACCTCTCCGATACAACGCTCAAGCTGCTCGACCTCCCTGGCCACGACGGCGGGGGTCTCGACATCATCGTGCGACGCGACCAACTCCCTGGCAACGCACCGGCCGTTGTCGCGAGCGGTCGTGGCCAGTTCGAGCGCGCTCGCGCCGAAGCGGCCGACCGTGTCGCGCGCGCCGAGGCTGATGCGGATCGCGCTCGTGTCGCACTCGAGGCCAGCCGCGAGGCGCTCGCGCAAGCCGCCGACGGTGGCTCCGGCGACGGCGCCGGGCTCGACGGTCCGCGCACCGAGCTGGCCCGCCTCACCGAACGACGTACCGCGCTCACGGCGGCGGCCGAAGCGGCCCGCCTCGAGCACACGCGAGCGCAGCAAGCGCAGTCCACCGCGGAGCAGCGCGTCGAGTCGGCCCGCCAGTTGCGAGGCGACTCTGCTCGTGCCTGTTCCATCGCCGCCGGCGCGCTCGAATCGGCTCGGGCCGTGCGCGACCCGTTCGCCACGTCAGCGCTCGAAGCGGCCCGCGAGCGGCTGGCCCAGCTCGAAGCGGCGGCCGAGCGTGAAGTCGACGTCGCCGCGCCCGTACCCGTCGTCGACGACGGAGAAGATCCGGTAGCGGAGGCCGCGGCCCTCGAGTCGCGCCGTCTCGAGCTCGAGGCGGCATTGCTCGCACTCGACACGGTCGATCCGTTCCCTGTCCGCGTCGCGCTCGATCAGCTCGTCGCCGCCGACACGGAAGGCGAGCTCGTCGTGTCGGAAGAGGCGGGCCGGCTGGCCGACGAGCTGGCCCGGATCGACGCGCAGGTGGGCGACGAACGTCCCGATGTGGTCACCGGCGGCAGTGCGATCGCGGTCGCCCGCCACCGACTCGACGCGGCTCGTTCCGCGGTGTTCGACGCGGAGCGCGCTGTGCGGCTCCCCGAGGTCGATCGCCTCGACATCGAGGCGCTCGAGAACGCGCACGAGCAAGTCCTCCTCGCTCAAGAGCGCACCGACAAGCGTATGAGCGGCAGCCGCGCGCAGGCGCGTCTCGACGAGGTCCGCGCCACCGAACAGGAAATTCTCACGCGCCTCGGCTTCGTCACCTACACCGAGTTCGTGATGGGCACGTCGATCCTCAACGTCGATCCTGAGCGCGAGCGACGGCTCGAGGTCGCGCGAGTCGAGCTCGCCTCAGCGGAAGACGCGCTCGCAGAGCTCGAGGCCGACGTCGATGCCGAACTCGCGCGCGTCGAACTGTTGGCCCGTCGCAAGTCGCTCCACGACCAAGCGATCACGATGCTCGGCCGCGACCCGGGTGAAGACGTCGAATGGGCTCTGCGCCACCATCGGGTGCGCGTGCACGACGGCAGCGATCGCGCCGGGCGGTTGAAAGACGCACTGGAGAGCGCGGGGGTGATGATCGGCGACGAGGACCTGCCCCCGTCGCTGTTGATCGACTTCGCTCGGATCTGGCTCGACGAGCAGGGCGAGACGGTCGCTCGCCGTGAGCACCTCGGCCAGGAGCTCACCGAGGTCGAAGCGCGCCTCACCGTGGTCAGCGACGCGGCTCGGGCCCTGAAAGATGCAGCATCGGCCGCAGATGTCGAAGACGAAGCTGCCGAGCGCGCCGTGCGCCGTCACGCCCACCTCGAAGAGGCGCGCTCGATCGTGCGTACGGCGGAGCAGCGACTCGAGCGTCAGACCCAGGTCGAGGAAGACATCGCGGCGCGCAAGGCCGAGCTCGAAACGGCCACGAAGGCCGAGGAGGCCGTCGCGGCCGCACTCCTCGAAGCCGAGGCCGAAGCCAGCGCGGCGGCAGAGGCCGAGCACGTCGCCGCCGCCGAGCGCTCACGTCTCGACGCCGAGCTGGCCACTGCGGCCGACGCCGAGCGCAGAGCGACCGAGGCGATGGCCCAGCTCAGCGATCGGCTTTCCGTGGCCTCGCAGGCGTCCGACACGTCAGACCTCGAGAAGGCGGTGGCCGAATCGCAAGCCGCCATCGATCATGCCGGCACGGGGCTCGAAGGAGCGCGCCGAGAGCTTTCCTTGATCGACGCGCAGCTCGCCGACCTCGACGGCGGTGGTGAGAGCCCCGTGGTGGCGCCCACCGGCGCCGCCAGCGTCGAAGAGGTCGAGTGGTACCTCCTCTCCCGGGTGGCCGCACAGCGGGCCGTGTCGTACGCAGGATCGGTACCGCTGGTGCTCGACGACGCCTTGTCCGATCTCGGGGGCGAGGACCTCGTCCACCTCTTGTCGCGGCTCGAGCGGATGAGCTCGGCGGTGCAGATGATCGTGGTGTCGGAAGACGACGAAGTGGCGTCTTGGGCCGATTCGGTCGGTACCGACCGTGCGATGACGCTGTTCCCCCTATCCGCCTGACCTGGCGCGATCTATCCTCGGGGACTCGCCGACCCCAGGAGGGTGCCCGTGCCGGTCATCGCCGAAGATGTGATTCGTTCACTCGTCGGATTTCGCGGGGAGCGAGCGCCGGTCACGAGTTGTTATCTCGACGTTGACGGCCGCAGATATGTACGCCATCAAGATCTCGAACACGAAGTCGGCGTACTGCTGCACGACGCGCGGACCCGCGCCAATGGCGACGCATCGGTTCGGCGTGATCTCCATCGCATCGAAGAACTGGTGAAGGGCGGCATCGACCGCTCGCACACGCGAGGGCTCGCGATCTTCGCGTGCAGTGCGCATGATCTGTGGGAGGTCATCGCGCTCCCGGTCTCGGTGCAGAACCGGGTGGTCATCAACCACATGCCCGCCGTGAGTCAGCTCGAGGCGCTGCTCGAAGAGTCGACTGCCCTCGGCGTGCTGCTCGTCGACAAGCAGCACGTTCGCATGTTCGTGTTCGAGCTGGGCGACCTCGTCGATCATTCCGAGCTGCTCGACGCGCTCCCGCGTGACTACGACTCTCGCGGCGATCGCGATCAGGGTGATGTCACGCATCATCGCGACGCGTTGAAGCACCAACACGTTCGCCACGCGGCCGATCTCGCGCTCGCCTCGTTCCAGAAGTCAGCGTTTCATCATCTCGTCATCGCCGGCCCCGACGACATCGCGAGCGAGCTCGAGTCGAACCTGCACCCGTACCTGCGCGATCGGTACTTCGGGCGTGTCCACCTGTCGGTGGGGGCCGGCCTCGAGGACATCCGCGCCGCCGCCGTGGATGTCGAGCACAAGGTCGAGCGGGAGAGGGAGGCGACGTGGGTCGCCAAGCTGCGCGAGGCGGTGGCGTCTGATCGGCGTGGCGCAGGGGGGCTCGCCGCCGTGCTCGCCGCGCTGAGTGAACACCGAGCCGAGCGCATCCTGGTGTCCGAGGGCTATCGCGAAGCCGGTTGGCGCTGCGCGCCCTGTGGTGCGCTTGCACTGGTGGGCCGCACCTGCACCCGTTGTGGCGAGGAGATGGACGCGGTCGATGACGTCGTCGAAGAGGCCGTCGACGAGGCGCTCAGCCAGTCGTGCCGGGTCGACATCTGCGTCGGCAACGCTGACCTCGACGTCCTCGGGCGCATCGGAGCGCTGCTCCGCTACTAACGTCCGGCGCCATGGCGCTTTCGGTTGGTGTCGATGTCGGCGGAACGAAGATCCTCGCGATCGCGATCGACGAATCGGGGCGGCGGATCGGCAACGAGGTGAGACGGCCGACGCCGAAGGGGTCCGAGGCGTTGTTCGACACGATGGTCGGCGTCGTCACCGAGGTGCGTGCCAGTGCCGGTGACATCGAAGCGATCGGTGTCGGCGTGCCGGGCCTCGTCGATCGCAACGGGCGGCTCGCGGTGGGCCCCAACCTGCCCGGCATCGTCGATCTGTCGATCAAAGACGAGCTGCAATCGCGACTCGACCTGCCGGTGTCGGTCGACAACGACGCCACGTGCGCCACGTGGGCGGAGGTGCGACTCGGGGCCGCGAAGGGCGCGTCCGAGGCGTTCATGGTCACGCTCGGCACGGGCATCGGCGGCGGCGTCGTGACCCAAGGGGTGTTGCAGCGCGGGGCGAACGGATTCGGTGGGGAGCCTGGTCACATGGTCGTCGACCCCAAAGGTCCGCCGTGTCCGTGCGGTCGCCGCGGTTGCTGGGAGCGGTTCGCGTCGGGCAGTGGCCTCGGCCGACTCGCCCGCGAAGCCGCGGAGTCGGGCAACGGCGGCCGCTTTCTCGAGCTCGCGGGTGGCGACCCCGAAGACGTCCGCGGTGAGCACGTGACCCGCGCCGCGGCCGAAGGCGACCCCGCCGCGCTCGCGGTGTTCCGCGAGTTCGGATGGTGGGCCGCGCTCGGCATCGCCAACCTCGTGAACCTGCTCGATCCCGAAGTGGTCGTCGTCGGGGGCGGGCTCGTCGGCGCCGGCGAGGTGGTGCTCGCACCGATTCGCGACGCGTTCCCGCACCTCGTGCTCGCGGCGGAACATCGACCGCTCGTGTCGATCGTCCCCGCACAACTCGGCAACGACGCCGGCGCGATCGGCGCCGGGCTCATCGCGTTCGACCGACGCGACTAGTGCGGATGGCGCGAGCGCGCCGACTCGATCTCTTTCCACGCGGCGGCGAGGCCGTCGTAGCCGTTCGTCTCTGAGTGCTTGTCTGGTTCGAGGGTCTTGTAGACCTCGAAGAAGTGCTCGATCTCCATGCGCAGGAGCTCGGGCACGTCGGTGATCTCGCGCACGTCGCTCCAGCGGGGATCACCAGCGGGCACGCACACGATCTTGGAGTCGGGCCCCTTGTCGTCGGTCATGAGGAACACGCCGATGGGGCGGGCCGTGATCCAGCACCCGGGGAACGTCGGCTCTTCCAGCAGGACGATCGCGTCGAGCGGGTCACCGTCTTCGGCCAGCGTGTCGGGGATGAAGCCGTAGTCGGCCGGATACACCGTGGCGGAGAACAACCGACGATCGAGGCGCATCACGTCGCGCTCGTGGTCGTACTCGTACTTGTTGCGGCTACCCCGCGGGATCTCGACGACGACGTCGACGGTGTCGCCCTGATCGACGCGATTCGCGTTCATGGCGCAATCATGCCCCCGACTACCGTTCTGGCATGGAGTTTCGTCGTATTCCCGGCCTGCCACCGTACGTGTTCACGATCATCGATGGGCTGAAGGTCGAAGCACGGCGAGCTGGGCACGACGTGATCGACCTCGGGTTCGGCAACCCCGACATCCCCTCGCCCGACATCGCCGTCGAGAAGCTGGCCGAGGCCGCGCACAACACCCGCAACCACCGCTACTCCGCGAGCCGGGGCATCCCGAAGCTCCGCGAAGCCGTGAGCGACCTCTACCGGCGGCGTTTCAACGTCGAGCTCGATCCCGACACCGAGGTCATCCAGACCATCGGGGCGAAGGAAGGCTTCAGCCACCTGATGTGGGTGCTGTTGCAGCCCGGCGACGCCGCGCTCGTGCCGAGCCCGAGCTACCCGATCCACATCTGGGGCCCCTACTTCGCAGGCGCCGACGCGCGCGAGGTGCGCATCGGTCCTGGTGAAGACTTCGTCGAGAACGTGATGTCGTCGTGGGAGTACGGCTGGCCCAAGCCGCGTGTCGTCGTGCTCTCGTTCCCGCACAACCCAACCACCACGTGCGTCGAACTCAGCGACATGCAACGCCTCGTCGACTGGGCGCGCGAGCACGACGTGATCCTCGTGCACGACTTCGCCTACGCAGAGACGACGTACGACGGCTACGTCCCGCCATCCATCTTGCAAGCCGACGGCGCCAAGGAATGTGCGGTCGAGCTCTATTCGATGACGAAGTCGTTCTCGATGGCCGGTTGGCGCATCGCGTACATGGTCGGCAACGCAGAGATCGTGGCCGCGCTCACGAAACTGAAGAGCTACCTCGACTACGGCACGTTCCAACCGATCCAGATCGCGGCGACGGTCACGCTCAACGAGGCGCAGGACTATCCGAAGCAGGTCAACGAGATCTACCAGTCGCGACGCGACGCGCTGTGCGACGGCCTCGACCGCATCGGCTGGGAGTTCGAGCGACCCAAGGGAACGATGTTCGCGTGGGCGCCGATCCCTGAGCCGTACCGCGAGCTCGGGTCGATCGAGTTCGCCAAGCTGATCGTGCGCGAGGCCAACGTGGCGCTGTCGCCCGGCGTCGGGTTCGGCCCGGGCGGCGACGGCTACGTGCGGTTCGCACTCATCGAGAACGAGCAGCGCATCGGCCAGGCGGTACGCAACCTGCGCAAGGGCCTCACCAAGCTGTAGCTCCTAGCGCCGGAGCTCGTACTCCACTTCGCCTTCCTCGGTGCCCTCGATCGGGTCGTCCCACTCGAGGTGGAAGGTCCGCACGTAACGCAGTCCGCAGCGCTCCATCACCTGACGCGAACGCGTGTTGACGGCCATCGTCTCCGCCCAGACTCGCCGCGCGTGCAGCGTGTCGAACGCGTAGTCGATCAACGCGCGCGCTCCTTCCGTGGCGAAGCCCCGGCCCCACGCGTCGCGTCGGAGCCGGTAGCCGAGCTCGTACTCGCCGTCCTCGCCCGGGGCGAGCGCGAACCAGCCGACGAACGCGCCGCTCGTTCGTTCCGTCGCGATCCAGCGCGCACCGAGCGCGGCGCGAACGGTTTCCTCGACCTGCTCGCGTGTCGATGGCTTGCCGCCTGTGAGGTAGCGCATCACCTCGGGATCGGCATCGAGGTCCACCAGGAGATCGACGTCGTCGAGCGTGATCGGGCGTAGCGCGAGACGCTCGGTCTCGATGTCAGCCGCCGAACCACCGAGCGCGCCGGCTCGAGCCGAAGTGCTCCTTCTCGGCCGTGACGGCCGTCGACGGTGGCGTGAAGATCCCCACCGGTTGTGGACCACCGAGGAAGTTCACGTCGACACGGCCGACCGTGTCTTGCCCGAACTCGATGTAGCACGTGCCGACGCCTTCGTAGCGGGTCTCGTCGGCCGCACCACGGAACCGGTCGATGATGCCGGCCGCCACGACGCGCGCTTGGCCCTCGGCGAACACGCCGGCGCGCGGGACCGGCGCACTCGTGTTGTCGCCGACGGCGTAGACGTCGGGGAACGACGTGGCCAGGGTGGGGGCGTCAACAGGGATCCATCCGTCGACCGCGAGGTCGGAGGCAAGTACGACCTCGGGCGCCTTGTGCACGGGCACGCCGAGCAGCAGGTCGAACGCAACCTGCGAACCATCGGCGAGGTTCAGTGCCTTGGCTGCCGTGTCGATCCCGGTGACGCGCGACTGCGGCATGAACTCGATGCCCCGTTCGGCGAACGCGTCGAGAATCCCCTTCGACGTGTCGGGCGAGATCGGAACCGGTGATGGCAGCGGCGTGACGAGCACGATCCGCGTCGCGCCGCGGACGCCGCGCTTCTCGAACTCGTCATGGAGCAACAGCGCGGTCTCACACGGCGCGGGCGGACACTTGAAGAAGCCACCCATGATCCCGATGACGACCGTGCCGGACTCGAACGACGACACGGGTTCGCGGGCTCGCTCGGCCCCTTCGGGCGAATAGAACTCGTAGCCCGCTTCCGCGAGACCGGGCGTCGCCGCGATGTCGAGGTCCGCGCCGAGCGCGACCACCAGCACGTCCGCGTCGTACTCGCCCTTGTCGGTCACCACGTGCTTCGCGCCAGCGTTGATGGACGTCACGGTTTCCTGGCGGAAGTCGACGCCGGGCTTCACGATGTCGCGGTAGTAGTACCGGACCGACTCGGCCGAGGTGCGGCCGAACATCACGTCGAGCTTGGCGAAGCCGAAGACAAAGTGATCGCTCTGGTCGATCAGCGTGACCTGTACGTCGCTCCCGAGCTCCTCCGACAGGCAGCTCGACAGTTCCAAACCACCAAATCCTGCGCCGAGGATCACTACGTGCACGGCGTCCTCCCTTCGAGTCGGAGCCGAGTTTGTCAGGTCGGGCTTGCTCGTAGCTGCGACAGTCCGCGCTCGACATCGTCGAGATGGTGGACCGAGTCATGCAGCGCATGTTCGAGCATCCGGCGGACGTCATTGCGAGCGTCGCCGATCGTCAACCCGCGCGACCAGCTCGCCCCGCCGGCGTCGGCCGCGAGGCGGGCGAGGCGCGACGCAGCCTCCGCAAGCGCGTCGACCACCGCGTCGGGGTCGGCATCTGCGTAGGTCGCAGCAGCCGACTCGATGAGCTCGTCGCCCTCGATCGCGGGGAACACCGGCTCATCGATCGTGAGCGCCTGTTCCACGCCGTATGCGTGCAACGCGGTGATGTCGCGACTGTGTGCGGCGTACTCGAGCGCCGACCACACCTCGGGCGCCGGACGTGTGCGCAGCTCGTGACCGCTCTCGTCGATCAACGTGCGCCACCGCGGCCCCAGATTGCGGAGCGCCGCGAGCAACGCCTCGTCGTCGAAGTTCGAGCCATCGAACCCACAGGCTTCGCAGTGCTCATGCTCCACGACGCCCCACGCTATGGCCGATCAGCTGACGAAGACCTCGTTCATCTTGACCACGAGGAACTCCTGTTGTCCCTTGCCAGCCTTGCGGTGCGTGATCATGTCGACGGGCGGGCCAGGCGGCGTTTCGAAGTTGAGACCGAAGTTCATGCCGAAGCCGGCGACCTCGGGATCGCCGAGGGACTCGGCGATCCGCTGCGCGTCCTGGGCCGCGATGGCGACGCCGCCGATCGACGAGTAGTCGCCGCCGGCCATCCACGCCGCGGCCTCCTCGTCGCTCATGCCCTGGACCGCCTGCAATACCGCGTTCGTGTCGGTTGACGAAGTCATGTCCTCCCAGACGAACTTCGGGCGCAAGCGTTACAGATCAGCGCAAAACTCCGGGATCGAGGAGGGCCGCGAATCGCCTGGCGAACAGGTAGGCATCGCCTGGCCACCGGGCGGAGACGTAGTTGCCGTCCTCGACGACGAAGGCGGGTGCGTCGTCGGTTTCGGTCCCGCGCTTGGACAACACCCGCGGGCCTCGCGCGAAGTCGGCACCGTCGCGCAGTGCGGCTCGCACCTCGTCTTCGACGTACGCCGGATACGTGCGGTAGTAGCGCCCCAGCCGCCACGCGGTGGTGAGGAACGCGGAGCGCTCCATGTACTTCGGAAGACACGTCGTCTGGCGCCCGTACAACACACTGTGATTCGTCATCGGATCGATGGTTCGAGCGAGGACCAGCACGCCGTGACAGATGGCGCCGATCGGCCGGCCGAGCCCCCAATACTCGGCGACCTTGCCGCGCAGCAACTCACTTCCCAAGTACTGGCGCATGCCCGGAGCGTGTCCTCCCGGCAGGATCAGGCCGTCGAACTCGTTCGGTGCGACGTCGGCCCACGCCAGTGGCGCACGGAACTGTGCGTCGGTCTGCATCTCGGCGTAGAACGCTCGGGGTTCGGCCGCGGCCCCGAGCTGTCCGAAGATCACGCCGTCGAGCAAGCGCTGGTCGGCCGCCGCGTCGCCGCCCCGCTCGGTGGCGAATCGCACGACGTGACCCATGCGGGTCAGCAGCCGCCACGGCACCGCCACCTCGGT
>Ga0105245_10006520_pt1 | contig 10253 bp, 11 predicted proteins | sample KBSM54metaG_FD_81523 | JGI IMG/M metagenome (GOLD analysis project Ga0105245, IMG submission 81523) | Miscanthus rhizosphere microbial communities from Kellogg Biological Station, Michigan, USA - KBS M5-4 metaG | ecosystem: Host-associated > Plants > Roots > Rhizosphere > Soil | place... | reverse complement strand
GGCGTCGGCCCGCTTCACATCGACCGCGTCGTCGGTGTGGCGAAGGCCTACGTGACTCGCGTCGGATCGGGGCCGTTCCCCACCGAGTTGCTCGACGAGACGGGCAAGCTGCTCGTCGAACGTGGCCACGAGTACGGCACCAACACCGGACGCGAACGTCGTCCTGGTTGGTTCGACGCGGTCATGTTGCGTCATGCCGTCGAGCTCAACTCGTTGTCGGAAGTAGCGCTCACCAAGCTCGACGTGCTCGATCCGCTCGAGACGGTGAAGGTGTGTGTTGCCTACGAGCTCGACGGCCGCCGCATCGAGCACTGGCCCGACAATCAGTCGGTGTTGCACAAGGTCACACCGATCTACGAAGAGCTACCGGGTTGGCGCACCGACTTGTCGTCAGCGACGGAAGCACACCACTTGCCCGACGCGGCGCGCCGCTACGTCGAGATGCTCGAAGCGCAAGTGGGTGTGCCGATCCATCTCATCGGCGTCGGCCCCGCGCGCGATCAGTACGTGCAAGTCGGCGGCTGAACGCGCAACGGCCCCGGCCACGGAGGCCGGGGCCGGCTGTTGCGGTTGAGTTTCTACCCTTGGCAGTCGGTGTGGGAGTTGTTGTAGCCCGTCGCCCCGGGATCCTGGCCGGTTGCACCATCGTGGTAGGTCGGCGTACCCGGACCGCGGCTGTTGACGCCCAGGTTGAGGTCCTTCCCGAAGAAGCCGAACGCTCCGTGGGCCTGGCCACAATCGCTGCCCTGCGGGTGATAGCCGCTTCCGTCTCCCGCGTTGCCAGCAAATGCCGGAGCAGCCGGAATGGCGAGCAGGCCGACCACACCCAACACCATCAACCTCTTACGCATGTTTCCCCCTCAATGTTTCGAGGGCGTCGGTTTCGCCTCTAGCTCCCTGTCGGCCCCACTGAAGGGGCGACCACATGGCCGACAGATCTCCGCTCCGCCGCGGCTCGAGTCGAGTCGCAACGTCACGGTACGTGCGTGCCGATCTCGTCGCCATGGCCCAAACGGGTCATCCTCCGCACGATCGACGCCATGGATTGTCGCGGTGAGTGACTAGTGGGCCCCGACCGATGACGCGAAGCGGCCCCGGCCGAAGCCGGGGCCGTTGCGCGGTACAGCGTGATGACTACTTGCCGGTGTTGACGAACTGGATGCAGTCACCCTGGTTCTTGAAACCGAAGGCAACCCAGCCACCGTTCTTGCACGCGTCCTTCGACGAAGGCGAAGCCTCGAAGTCGTACACCGTCGTGCCACCCGTCAGATTCACGACGACCTTGTCGTAGAACCCGGCGAGGCCGGCATCACTGGCGGTCGTGTCGCCGACGCTCAGTGAGAAGAAGTGCACGTAGCTACCCGCTGGCATGCCAGCGAGCGTGGTCGGACACGAGCCCGGCGCACCGATACGAGTACCGCGCTGACGAACATTCACCGGGGTGTCGGTCGCCGAGAAGCTCGCGGTCGTCCACGCCGTGGTCGAGCCCGTCGTGGGCACGTAGTCGAATCGGCAGTCGTAGAAGTTGTCCGAGTTGTCGATGTTGGCGTACACGTTCAAATAGAACTGGTCGCCGTCTGCCGCGGTGCCGTTGCCGGCAACCTTGAAGTCGTACGCAATCGATTGCACCTGATTCACAGGCGTCGCGAGGAACTGCTCGGCGATGAACTTGTCTGAGGGGTTCGACCCGATCGGCAGCACGTAGATGCTGCCGTTGCCGATGCTGTGATCTGCCGTCGTGAACGTGTACGGCGTCGTCGTCGTCGTGTCGCGATTGAAGAGCCATCCGGCTTGTCCGTCGCCGTCGACCCGCACGGTCGTGGCAGCGTCCGCTGCTGATGCCGTGATGAGGGTGATGGCTGCGAGCGCGCCGAGTAGGAGTGTGAATGTTGTCTTGCGCAAGGTGTGATCCGATCTGCTGGTGTGAAATTGGGCAGGCGTCGGTTTCGCCTCTCGCTCCCTGCCGGCCACCACGGCGACCACACAACCAGCAGATCTCAGCTCCGCCACGGTCCCCGTCCGACCGCGGCGCCACCTTAAGGATCGCGACAGTTGGCCAACCATGGCCCAAACGGGTCATTTTCGGCGAGGCGCGCACCATGGAATTCATCGCACCGGTACTAGTGCCGATCCTCGCGGGCGTCGGCGACCGCTACGGTGCCAGCACGTGAGGGTCGTGGTGGTCGGAGGAGACGGACGCGCACACACGCTCGCGCACGTGCTCGCACGGACCGCCGATGACGTGGTCGTGAGCGGGGGCAACCCCGGCACGCCGAACGCGGTGGCGGCGCCACCAGAGGACCTCGACGCTGACCTGTTCGTGATCAGCCCCGAGGCTCCGCTCGTCGAGGGTCTCGCCGACCGATTGCGCGCGCAAGGCAAGCGCGTGTTCGGGCCTGGCGCCGACGGTGCGCAGCTCGAGGGCTCGAAAGGTTGGATGAAGGAGCTGGCAGCGAAGGCCGGTGTGCCGACAGCCCGCCACGGCACGTTCAGCGATCCCGAGTCCGCGCTCGACTTCCTCCGCACGATGAAGGCGCCGTTCGTAGTGAAGACCGACGGTCTCGCCGCGGGCAAGGGCGTGTTGGTGACCGACTCGTTGATCGAGGCCGAAGACGATGTGAAGGCGAAGTTGGCGGGCGCCGCGTTCGGTGACGCCGGCCGCACGGTCGTGATCGAAGAGGGCATGACCGGACCAGAGCTCTCGATGCTCGCGGTGTGCGACGGAACGCGCGCGGTGCCGCTGTCGCCCGCCCAAGACTTCAAGCGCGCGTTCGACGGCGACCACGGCCCGAACACCGGCGGCATGGGTGCGTACTCGCCGGTGCCGATCGCAGGCGACGACCTCGTCGGCGTCGTGATGGACCGCTTCATCGAACCCGTGCTGGCCACGTTGCGCGCGGAAGGGATCGACTATCGCGGCACGCTCTACGCCGGGCTGATGCTCACGCCAGACGGAGTGAAGCTCGTCGAGTACAACGTGCGTTTCGGCGACCCTGAGGCGCAAGTCGTGCTGCCGCGGTTGTCGTCAGACCTCGTCGACCTGCTCGTGGCCGCGGCCGACGGTGACCTCCGCGGTCGCCAGCCGACGTTCATCGACGATGCCGCGGTCTGCGTGGTCGGTGCCGCGCCCGGTTATCCCGAGGCGCCGCGCACCGGAGCGATCATCGACGCGCTCGATGCGGTCGACGATCTCGACGACGTGTTGGTGTTCTGCGCCGGCGTCGACCGAGATGCCGACGGTCGTCTCGTGAGCGCGGGAGGACGCGTGCTCGACGTCGTGGGCTTCGGGCCGACACTGGCCCTCGCGCGCGAGCGCGCGTACGAAGGCGTGCGCCGAGTGGGGTTTGCTGGAATGCAGTTCCGTAACGACATCGCCGCGCGAGCGGCCAAGGAGGAAACGTGAAGGTAGGGATCCTCATGGGATCGCCAAACGATCGCGACAAGATGCAACCCGCGGCCGACACGCTTGCGGCGTTCGGCATCGAAGCGGATGTGCGCGTGATGTCCGCGCACCGCACCCCGGCGGCGGTGGCCGAGTTCGCGGGTTCGGCGCGTGAGAACGGCTACGCCGCGGTCATCTGCGGAGCAGGCATGGCGGCGCATCTGGCCGGCGCGGTGGCGGCGAACACCACGTTGCCGGTCGTCGGTGTGCCGTTGTCTGGTGGCGCGCTCAACGGAGTCGATGCGCTCTACGCGACGGTGCAGATGCCTCGGGGGATACCGGTCGCGACCGTGGCCGTTGACGGTTCAGTCAATGCGGCGTTGCTGGTGGTGCAGATGCTGGCGATCAGCGACGCGGTGCTGGCCGAGAAGCTGGCCGACGATCGCCGGCAGCGAGCTGCAGCTCAGTAGCTCGCGGGGAGGACGGGCGACGGGGCGGAACCGAAGTCAGCTCCGAAGTCCGGGCCGAGCGATGGCATCGAGTCGAGCGACGGCTCGGGCAGGGCCGGCTGGCGGCGTGCCTTGCGGGCCTGCGAACGGCGCTCCTTGCGGAGGGCCTTGAGCTCACGAGCGTCGGCGATGGGTCGCAAGCCGGCGTTGGAACGGATGCCCGCGGCCGCAACGGCGCAGGCGATGCAGAACGGCGGCTTCTTGGCGCCGAACGAGTACACGAGGCATTCCCCGCAGAACTCGTAACCGCATTTGCCACAACGGTCTTCAGCGGCCTCGAACAAGTGCTTGTCGCATCGTCCCTGCATGTCCCTACCCCATCGATCTCGGCGCTTCCAGGTATGTCCTTCCATGCTTCGGCAACTTCCGCGGAATACTTGACCGTGGATATCCCGTGGCGACGAAGTGGGGACCAACGGCCCATGACCGAATTGATTCCGAATGTCCTGGCCGCCCGGTATGCCTCGGCACCGATCGTCGAGCTCTGGTCGCCCCGCCACAAGGTGGTGCTCGAGCGGAGGCTCTGGCTGGCGGTCCTCCGGGCCCAACGCGAGCTCGGGGTGCCCGTGCCCGACGGCGTGATCGAGGCGCACGAGGCAGTGATCGACGACGTCGACCTCGAATCGATCGAGCGGCGCGAACGCGTCACCCGTCACGACGTGAAGGCGCGTATCGAAGAGTTCGCGGCGCTTGCGGGTTCGGAGCACATCCACAAAGGCATGACGTCGCGCGATCTCACGGAGAACGTGGAGCAGCTGCAGGTGAAGGCCTCGCTCGAGGTCGTGCGCATCCGCGTGGTGGCCGCGCTGTCTCGTCTTGCCGCGCTCGCCGCCGAACACGCCGAGCTCGTGATGGTCGGCCGATCGCACAACGTGCCGGCCCAGGCGACCACGCTCGGCAAGCGCTTCGCCTCGGCCGGCGAAGAGTTGCTGCTCGCGTACGAGCGTCTCGACGACTTGATCCGTCGGTACCCGCTCCGTGGCATCACCGGCCCGATGGGTACCGCTCAAGATCAGCTCGACCTGCTCGACGGCGACGACGCCAAGCTCGCGCAGCTCGAGCAAGCGGTCGCGCGTCATCTGGGCTTCGAGCGTTCGCTCGGCTCAGTCGGTCAGGTGTACCCGCGGTCGCTCGACCTCGATGTCGTCGCTGCATTGGCGCAGTGCGCGTCGGGGCCGTCGTCGTTGGCCACGTCGATCCGTCTGATGGCTGGCAACGAATTGGTCACCGAAGGGTTCGCCGCTGGACAGGTCGGTTCGTCGGCGATGCCGCACAAGATGAACACGCGGTCATGCGAACGCATCAACGGGTTGATGACCGTTCTCCGCGGACACCTGACGATGGCCGCCTCGCTCGCGGGTGATCAGTGGAATGAAGGCGACGTCAGTTGTTCTGTCGTTCGGCGCGTGGTCTTGCCCGACGCGTTCTTCGCCGTCGACGGCGTGTTCCAGACGTTGCTCACCGTGCTCGACGAGCTCGGCGCGTACCCCGCCGTGATCGGTCGCGAGCTCGACCGCTATCTCCCATTCCTCACAACCACGCGTGTGTTGATGGCGGCGGTGAAGGCCGGTGTCGGCCGTGAGGTGGCCCATGAGGCGATCAAGGAGCATGCGGTCGCCGTTGCGCTCGAGCTGCGCGAGAAGGCCGTCGAGGGCAACGACCTACTCGATCGGCTCGCAGCCGACTCGCGCCTGCGGCTGTCCCGCTCCGATCTCGACAGCATCGTGGCCGATCCGCTCACGTTCACCGGCGCCGCCGCCGCACAGGTGAGCGCGTTCGTGCGCCGCGTCGACGCCATCGTGTCCGAGCATCCCGACGGCGCCGGCTACCAACCCGAACCGATCCTGTGACCCGGCTACCGTCAGACACATGCTGACGCACCTCTATTCGGGCAAGGTTCGCGACATCTACGACGCAGGCGACGGGCGTCTGTTGATGGTCACGTCTGACCGTCTTTCGGCCTTCGATGTCGTGATGAACGAGCCGATCGCGAGCAAGGGACGTGTGCTCACGGCGATGACGGCGTTCTGGCTCGAGCAACTCCGCGATGTCGCGGGAAGCCACCTCATCTCTACGTCGCTCGACGATGTTCCCGAGGATGCCCGCCGGTCCGAGTGGGAAGGGCGCGTGATGCTGTGCCATCGCGCCGAGATGCTTCCCGTCGAGTGCATCGTGCGTGGCTACCTGTCGGGCTCCGCGTGGAAGGAGTACAAGTCCACCGGAACGATGCACGGCACGCCGTTGCCGTCGGGCCTGCAAGAGTCCGATCAGCTGCCCGAGCCCGTGTTCACGCCGTCGACGAAGGCCGAGATCGGGCTGCACGACGAGAACATCACCTTCGACAAGGCCGTCGAGCTCGTCGGTGTCGAGATCGCAGAGCGGGCTCGTGCGATCAGCCTCGAGCTGTACCGCCGCGGGTCCGAATGGGCGGCCGAGCGCGGCATCATCATCGCCGACACGAAGTTCGAGCTGGGGTTCGTCGACGGCGAGCTCGTCGTGTGCGACGAGGTGCTCACGCCTGACTCGTCACGCTTCTGGCCGGTCGACGAATGGAAGCCAGGCATCACGCCGCCCAGCTTCGACAAGCAGCCCGTGCGCGACTACCTCGACGGCCTCGACTGGGACAAGACACCGCCGCCGCCGACGTTGCCCGACGACGTCGTCAACGCGTCGAGCGCTCGCTATCGCGAGGCCTACGAGCGCATCACCGGACGTTCTCTGAGCGACTGGCCGGGTGCGTAGGCTGATCGAGTGAAGTTCTCCGTCGTCGTCGAAGTGCAACTACGAGCCGGAGTCGCCGATCCTCAGGGCGCCACGATCGAACGCTCGCTCCCACATCTCGGTTTCGACGGGGTGAGCGAGGTGCGCGTCGGCAAGTGCATCCGATTCGTCGTCGACGCGGCCGACGAAGCCACGGCGGCGCGCGAGGTCGACGACATGTGCGCGCGGTTCCTGACCAATCCCGTGATCGAAGACGCGGTCGTGCGGGTGGAGGCGCTCGTCGGATGAGCGTTCGCGTCGGCGTCGTGCTCTTCCCAGGATCGAACTGCGAGCAAGACGTGATCGAAGCGGTCTCCGCGCTCGGCGCGGAGGCGTCGTTGTTGTGGCACGGCGACGACTCGGTCGGCGATGTCGACGCGGTGGTCGTGCCCGGCGGGTTCGCCCATGGTGATTACCTGCGCCCCGGCGCGATCGCGCGGTTCTCGCCGGTGATGAGCGCCGTGGCGAAGTTCGCAGGTGATGGCGGCCCGGTCGTCGGGATCTGCAACGGTTTCCAAGTGCTCACCGAAGCCGGTTTGTTGCCGGGGGCTCTGCAGAAGAACCAGGGCCTGAAATTCCTCTGTACCACCGTCGAAGTGCGAGTCGAATCCACCGATTCGGCGCTCACGTGTGCCGCGACTGCAGGCGCAGTGCTGCGGGTGCCGATCAATCATTTCGAGGGCAACTACACGTGCTCGCCCGACACGTTGGCGGAGCTACGCGCCGACGACCGGATCGTGTTGCGCTACGTCACCAACCCGAATGGCGCGCTCGACGACATCGCTGGAATCTGCAATGAGGGTCGCAACGTCGTCGGTTTGATGCCGCACCCCGAGCGGGCCTGCAACGACCTGTTGGGCTCGAGCGATGGGCTCGCCCTGGTGACGTCGTTGCTGGTCGCGGCGGGTGCGGTCAACCAGACCGGCTGATTCCGGCCTTCTTCAGCACCTCCGACGGAACCCCCGCCTCGCGCCACACCTCGTAGGAGATGCCGCGCCGCGCCCCGTAATCCTTGGCCGCGATGATGAAGGCTTTCTCGACTTCGACGAGGTCGACTTGGTCGTCCATGCCGAGCAGTTCGGCCTGAAGATCTCGGCGCTCCTGCCGCAGATTCAGTGCCTTCAACGGGTCGTTGCCGGACAGTTCTGTTTCGATGGCGGCGAGGCGCTTTTTGATCGATTCCGGAGTGCGCTTGCGCCCCCGTTTCGGCTTCGCGGCCTCGAGTGCCTCGAGATAATTCCGTACCGCCCGTCCCTGTGTTCGCCCTTCAGCCAATGCCGCCTTGTGCTCATCGGTCATCGCCCGGGGACCTTTTTTGGCTGCCATAAAAAGAAATGGAAGCGTATTCCGGCCAAACATTCAAGTTTGAAGGCCGGCGTCTCATGGCGGCTTTCGCCGCAGCGGTGCCAGTGCCAATCCCTCCGCGTGGCAGAGTCAGACGGTGAGCGAGGGGTCGGGCTCGTCCAAGACCACATACTGGCCGGGCCTCGACGGCGTTCGCGGGGTGGCCATCGCCGGCGTCGTGGTGTTCCACACCCGCCTCACGCTGCTGCCCGGTGGCGGGTTCGGTGTCGACGTGTTCTTCGTGCTCAGCGGCTTCCTGATCACGCTGATCCTGACGAAGCAGTGGCGGGCGGTGGGTCGGCTCGACCTCGGCCGGTTCTACGCGCGACGAGCCCTCCGCCTGCTCCCCGCGTCGTGCGTGGCGATCCCGGTTGGCCTGGCGGTCACCTGGCTGTCGGTTCCGAGCCTGCGACCCGGCCTTGTCCACGCGGCGATCGCCGCATTTGGTTTCATCGGTGACTTTCGAGCGGCCAAGAACCCTGACCTGATGGGGGTGTTCTTGCCCTATTGGTCGCTCGCCCTCGAAGAGCAGTTCTACTTGCTGTGGCCACCGGCGTTGTTCTTGTTGCTGCGGGCGCGATTGCGGCCGGCGCTGCTCGTCACGGTGACCGCGACAGCCGCTGTTGCGGCGTCGGCCTGGCATCAGATCGCCTACGGGCACGTCGCGTTCAGCGATCTGCTGTATCGACCCGACCTACGCGTCGAGGGGATCCTCCTCGGGTGCGTTCTCGGATTGCTGGTGGGTTTCGAACTCGTCCCCTCGGCCGCCTGGTTTCGGTGGATGGTCCAGGCCGGCGCGTTGGCGGGCGCCGTCTTGTTGCCGGTCATCATGATCCGGCTCGAGTGGTTCCCCGACCCGGTTCGGTGGACGCTCGTCGTCGCACTCGTCTCTGGTTTCGTGATCCTCGAGCGAGTCACTGCACCGACGCGCGCCCTGTCGCTAGTGCTCGAGTGGCCGGCGTTGGTGTGGCTGGGAAAGATCTCGTACAGCCTCTACGTGATCCATGTGCCGGCCGTGGTGCTGGTGCGCTCGCACATCACCGGCTCGGCCGCCGTCGTACCTGCGGTGGTGTTGTCAGTCGTGGCCGCAGCGCTGTTGCACTACACGGTCGAAGCACCGTTCCTTCGGATGAAGCGGCGTCTCACCTCCGAGGTCGGCTCTGGCCGTGACGTCGGTCGCTGAGCGCGCCCGCGACGATCGCAAGCGCTTCGGCATCGCGCTCGTGATCGCCGTCGTCGCCGCTACGGCGCTCGGCCTGTATCGACTCGGACGGCAGAGCCTGTGGCTCGACGAGTTGTTCTCGATGCAGGTCGCTCGCGCGCCGTGGGCCACGACCTGGTCGGTGGCCACGGGCCGAGAACTGCATTCGGGCTGGTACCACCTGATGACCTGGCCGTGGGTGCGGGTCTTCGGCGACTCCGAGGCGGGACTGCGGAGTCTGTCGATCGTGTTCGGGGTCGCCACCGTGGTCGTGGTGATGCTGCTGACGCGGCGCTTGTTCGGTACCCGCGCGGCGCTGGTGGCGGCGCCGCTGTTCCTGATCCACGCACAGACGGTCCACTACTTCCAAGAGGGCCGCACGTACACGTTGGCGATGTTGCTGTCGTCATTGGCCACCTACGTTCTGATGTGGGCGCTCGACGACCGTGATTCGACCCGGCGTTGGTTGGTGTACGGCGCGGTTGCGGGCATCGCGGTGTACGCGCATCTCTTCGTCGTGTTCGTGATCGCCTCCCACGGCGTGACCGTTGCCGTTCGGCGACTGTGGCCCACTCCTCGAGCGCTGCTGCGTGCTGTCGTCGCCTTCGCCGCGCTCGTGGTTCCGCTGCTGCTGTTCGCCAGCAGGGGCTACACCAACGTCGACTGGATTCCGGCGACGACTGTCGGCGCGGTGCGTACCGCGGTGCTCTTGATCGTCGTGGGCGGCGGCCAGGTGTATTGGCTCGCGCCGATCGGACTGCTGTGGGGGTGGCGGCTCTGGAGCGCCCGCAGGGATCCGGATGATCTGACCGCGATCACCGCGCTGCTGTCGTGGTTCGTGGTGCCGTTCGTGCTCGCGATCGGTGTGTCGGCGCTGAAGCCGTTGTTCGTCGAGTACTACCTGAACGTGTGCGTTCCAGCCGCCGCGATCTTGACGGCCGCGGGTGTCGACGCGCTGGCGCGGCGCTGGCAGGGCGTCGCCGCGGTCGGCCTCGCGGTGCTGTTGCTGCACAACGGACGCTGCCTCGTGGACTGGTACGACGGCGTCCCCGCGAAG
>Ga0105245_10006516_pt1 | contig 10257 bp, 7 predicted proteins | sample KBSM54metaG_FD_81523 | JGI IMG/M metagenome (GOLD analysis project Ga0105245, IMG submission 81523) | Miscanthus rhizosphere microbial communities from Kellogg Biological Station, Michigan, USA - KBS M5-4 metaG | ecosystem: Host-associated > Plants > Roots > Rhizosphere > Soil | place: Michigan... | reverse complement strand
CACGGCTCGGCCCGTCGACGCGGCCGTACCGGTAATTCCCTGCCCGATCGGGATCACCCAGTCCTTGCCGCCCTCCTCGCCATATCCGATGGTGAAGCGGTGATACAACTGGTGCATCGATTCGTCGACCAGCAAAACGCTGAAAATTTCGTAGTCGATCAGGCGCTTCACAAGCGCCGCGGTTTTCCCCAATACTTCGTCGAGGTCCAGCGAGGAATTGATTTCCTCTCCGATTTCAACCAGCGTCGCGAGAACCTCCGCTGGAACATTGAGCGAAGTTGAAGTTTGTACAGGATCCATAGATGAACGGGCGTAAATTGCACTCTAAATTACAACAGGCGAGCGCAACTCCCCAGGAACTGGTTAGTATAGCAGGTCGAGATTATGCCTTCGTAAAAAACCGATGAATGGATATTGGAATTGCGGGATTAACAAGAACGCCAGCGACGATTAGTAGCCGGGTGTAGCGGAGCCGGAATCCCGCGGCGGCGCGGACGATGATTCCGCGGCCTGCTGCATGATTTTGACGCTGGCGCTGGCGCCAATTCGCGTCGCCCCCGCGCAAACCATTTTTTTCAGATCGTCGAAGGTCCGCACTCCGCCAGAGGCCTTCACGCCGATATCTTTTCCCGCCACCGCGCGCATCAGCGCAACATCCTCGGCCGTCGCTCCGCCCGTGCTGAATCCGGTCGACGTTTTCACGAAATCCGCGCCCGCCCTTTTGCTGGCGAGTGCAGCGCGAATCTTTTCCTCCGCCGTAAGCAGCGAAGTTTCAAAAATAACTTTGCAGATCGCGCCGCTGCGATGCGCGGCTTCCACTACCCCGCGGATATCGGATTCCACTACGTCGTCCAAGCCGGATTTCAGCGCGCCGATGTTGATGACCATGTCCACTTCCTGCGCGCCCAGTTTGATGGCCTCCTCGGCTTCCTGAATTTTCACCCGGGAAAGGGTTGCGCCGAGCGGAAATCCGATCACGGTGCAGACTTTTACTTTTGATCCGCGCACCAGTTCAGCGGCAAGTGGCACGTTCCATGGATTGATGCAGACGGAGGCGAAGCCGAAACGCACGGCTTCCTGGCAGAGCTTGCGGATTTCTTTGCGCGAGGCTTCCGGTTTCAAGAGTGTATGATCGATCAGTCCGGCGAATCCTGCTTCGAGCTCTACGACGGACGGTCCGCAGGAAATGCGATCGGCTCCGGCATCGACGACCACGCGGGTTTTTCTGGCGCACTTCTCGGCGCAATTCAGATCGCAGTCGGGGCAGATTTCGTTATCGCTCGCGAGTTTCGCCACCGCCGCGTTTGCAGACGTGCCAAGGTAGCGGACCACCTCTTCGGTGACCATGCGGACGATTTGTTCGTATTCGTTCTGATCCACTCGTTAGACCCTGCTGAATCGCGACACGGGATTCGCTAACATTTCAATTGTTGAATGGTCACGGGAAAACCCTGCCTCTGAAAAGGTGGGCTACAACGCCCGCTGTAACTCAGCTCTCTTGTCCCGAGTGAAACGACGGATCAGTCCCGGGGATTTTGGCCTCGACCTAAGTGCTTTTCAGACCGCTCCTCGATCGCTCGAATCTTGTCCACGCGCCGCTGGTGCCGTCCTCCGGCGAACGGCGTGGAGAGCCACAACGCCACAATCTCCCGCGCGATTTCCGGAGCCAACAATTTGGCGCCCAGCGTCAGCACGTTCGCGTCATTGTGCTCGCGGCTGTTGCGCGCCGTCGCGCGATCATAGCATAGCGCCGCGCGCACTCCGGGCACCTTGTTGGCAGCCATCGCGCTACCGATTCCGGCGCTGTCCAGCACGATGCCGAGCCATGCTTCTCCACGAGCGACGGCGTTGCCAACAGCTTCGGCGAAGTCCGGATAATCCACGGCCTCCGCGCTGTTGGTGCCAAGATCAAGCACTCCGTAACCCCAATCGCGAAGATGGCCTTTCAGCTGTTCCTTCAGCTCAAAGCCGCCATGATCGGCGCCGATGGCAACCAGTCGTGCGGATTTCTCCGTAGAATTTTCGACGGATGCCGCGCCGGGAACAGCGCCGTAATTGACAGGTGGGCCGATACGAAATGTAATCCCGCGCCGCTCGGCTTCCTCTCGCGCCAGAGGAGTGATCAGCGTATCGTCCGTGATGGCAACTTCGCCGTTCTGCTGGACGCGTTCCAAATCCGCAGATGTGATGAGAGGTTTCATTCCGAGGTTCTGCCGACCAACAGCTCCCTAAAAGCGCCTGTCATTCTGAGCGAAGCGAAGAATCTCGCTGCTCCGGATTAATCCCAAGAGAGATTCTTCGCTTCGCTCAGAATGACAGACAGGAGACCTAGAGCTACGTTCGTATTCAATCTGTCAGGAAAATAAAATTGCCTAGGACGGCGGGAGCGAAAGAACGCACACGTCCTTCAGATTGCGATAACGTTCGGCATAATCCAGCCCGTATCCAACCACGAATTCGTTGGGAATCTGGAATCCGACGTAATCCGCTTTCACGTCCTTCTTGATGCGCCGCTCCGGCTTATCGAGCAGCGCCGCGATCTTCAGCGAATTCGGTTTGCGCTGCTGCAAAACGCGCAGCAAGTAGCCAAGCGTAAGCCCCGTATCGAGAATATCCTCCACCACAATGACGTTAAGCCCTTCGATGCTGGTGTCGAGGTCCTTGTTGAGGCGCACCTGGCCGGAGGTCTGGCTGCCATGCCCGTAGCTGGAAACGGACATAAAATCGAGCGAGACTTCGACCTTAACCTGGCGGATTAAATCCGAAAGAAAAATAGCAGCGCCCTTCAGCACGCCAATCAGGTGAACGCGCTGCCCCTTATAGTCCTTGGAAATTTGAAGTCCCATCTCGCGAACGCGTTTCTGAATCGCGCTGCTGCGCAATAAGACTTTAAGATGCTCCTGCCCGTGACCGTGCGCCGTAAATCACCTCCAGCTTGGAGCGGTTACTCTAGCGCAGCGTTTCGGAAAGCTCAAGGCGTGCAAAGATTGTTGCGTTCGCCATAGTCTGGACGCCATTGCGCCGTTTGATGCAGCATGGCAACCTTGATGATCCTTATGACTTGGACGAGCGACAACTGGACCGGAAAACGGGTTATCGTGACGGGCGGGACCGGATTCATTGGCAGTGTGCTGGTGTGGGAACTGAATCGCCGGGGTTGCACCCACGTGGCGATTGTAGATTTCCCGGCGCAGAGCGACAAACGTGCCAACCTCGCCGGTTTGCGCTACAAGGAAATTATCGAGCCTGCCAAACTATCCTCGAGGCTTTCCTCCGGATCTATGGGACAACTTGATTATATTTTTCATCTGGGCGCGTGTTCCTCAACCACTGAAACGAACGAACAATATCTGCGCGAAAATAATTACGAGTATTCGCGCACACTCGCGGAGTGGGCGCTGAACGCGGGCGTGCGTTTTGTTTACGCTTCCTCAGCGGCAACGTACGGCGACGGCAGCGCGGGAATGGACGACTCGGATCCGCGGCAACTGGAGCGCTTGCGACCGCTGAATCTCTACGGGCAATCCAAACAGTGGATGGATCTGCACGCCTGGCGCGAAGGATGGCTGGACCGCATCGTGGGCCTGAAATATTTCAATGTATTCGGCCCCAATGAGCACCATAAGGGAGACATGCGCAGCCTGGTCTGCAAGAGCTATTCCGAGATTTTGAAGACCGGCGTGATTCGTCTTTTCAAGAGCTATCTTCCGGAATACCGGGACGGCGAGCAGCGCCGCGATTTTCTTTACGTGAAGGACGCGGTGGCCATGACGCTGCACCTCGCCGCCAATCCTGCGGCGAACGGAATTTTTAATATTGGTTCAGGTCAGGCGCGCACCTGGAATGAGCTGGCTCGCGCCGTTTTCTCCGCACTTGGCCGCGAACCGCGCATCGAGTACATCGACATGCCGGAATCGATTCGCGACAAGTATCAGTATTTTACGCAGGCTGACATTGACAAGCTGCTCGCCACCGGCTATGACCAGCCGATTACTTCCCTCGAAGACGCGGTGCGCGATTACGTCGTGAATTACCTGGCGCCTCGGTGCGCGATTGCGTCTCCGTTCGACGATTTTTCCACATAGCCTTCCTTTTCCACACGGATCCACTCAACAGGAACGACCTGCATAGGTTCAAGTGGCGCAGGCTTCAGCCTGTGGATTTTTTGTCCTTGCAAGGACTAACTGCCACAGGCTGAAGCCTGCGCCACCCGTCTATCGCCGCTTCAGTGTTGCTGGAATTCCGTGCTTGGGCCGCAGCGTTACCGTGGGTTGGACTTTGACCTTCAGTTCCGGCGAGACTTCGATCCGGAATTGCTGCGCGATCGTAGAGAGCAGCAGCAAGGCTTCCATCATTGCGAATCCCGCGCCGATGCACACTCGGGGCCCGCCGCCAAATGGAAAATATGCGAACCGCGGCAATGAGGCGGATTGCGGATTGCTCGTGCTCCAGCGATCCGGATCAAAGCGCTGCGGATCGGGAAAATAGCGCGGATCCTTGTGCATGATGAGCTGAGAAATCAAGACATTGGTATCCGCCGGCAGTTCGTAGTCGCCCAGACGGAACGGTGCGAGGGCGCGCCGCCCGATAACCCACACCGGCGGGTACAGGCGCATCGCTTCGCGCAAAACCATGTCCGTATACGCCAACCTCGGCAAATCAGCGGGCGTGGGAACTCTTCCTGCCAGCACGCGGGACAATTCCTCCGTAAGTTTTTCTTCCACTTGCGGATTCTGACCGAGCAGATACCACGTCCAGGACAGCACGTTCGCGGTGGTTTCGTGCCCGGCGAGGAACAGGGTCATGATTTCATCGTGGAGCTGGCGATCAGTCATGCCGACTCCCTCGTCGTCATGAGCCTGCAGGAACACACTTAGCAAATCTCCGGACATTTGCCCACTGGCGCGGCGCTGCTCGATGATGCTGTAAATCACTTTGTCCAGACGGCCCACGGCACGTTTCAAAAGTTGTGAAGTCGGCAGAGGAACCCAGACGGGCAGCAGGAGGGCCATCCCCGCCTGCCGCAAAAATTTTCCCATCAACACTGCGAGCGCAGCGTCCACGTCTTCGGCCTCATGCGAAACGTCGGCATCGAACAGCGTCTTGGCCACGATGCCCAGCGTGAGGCGCATCATCGCCTCATGCATGTCCAGCGACTGGCCATCGCTCCAGGACGCCAGCATGCGTTGCGTGTGCGCGATCATGACTTCGGCATAGGCCGCGCTCCGACCCTGGTGAAAAGCCGACTGGATGAGCTTGCGCTGGCGCCGCCAGAAGTCGCCTTCACTCAGCAACAAGCCATTGCCCAGCACGCGGCGCATGGCACGGTAATCCTTCGATTTCACAAAATTGCTGTTCTGCGTGACTAGAACCGATTCGATGTGCTCCGGCTTGTTCACAAAACACGCCGGCACACCCAGAAAGCGGAAGAAAACGATGTCGCCATATTCGCGAGCGCATTTCGTGAGGTAGGTGATCGTGTCGCCCTTCGGCTCGAACACGCTGCCGAATACGGGATAACCTTTTGGTCCGGGAGGAAGCTTCAACTTAGGCGGACTTCCCTTTCACATCCGGTGGATCTGAGGTTCCGTCCGCTGATTAGGTGGCTGACACTTTGTCGTGGACGGCAAGCAAAGTATATCACTTCGAGGTCAGCCGACTAAAACCGAAGAGAAGCGCAGTCAAAAGCGATTTAACGGAAAGATTGCTCGTGTTGAAAATCATCAGTCCTCACAATGACAAGACTGGGCAATGGGCCGAAGATCCTTAAACGAATTCACTCCACCCAATCGGCGATGAAAATGTTGGTCTCATGCGGGGCATTGCCGTTGCGATTGGACGCCCACACGAGGCGCTTGCCGTTGGTAGTGAACATCGGGAAGGCGTCGAAATCGGGGTGAAAGGTGATTTGCTCAAGGCCGGTCCCGTCGGCGTTCACAGCATAGAGATCGAAGCCGCTGGGATCTTTTTGATTGGCCATATTGGACGCAAAAATGATGCGCTTGCCGCCGGGGAAAAAGTACGGAGCGAAATTCGCGGCGCCGTTGTGGGTGATCTGGCGCTTATTCTTACCGTCGGCGTCCATCACCCAGATTTCCAGGTTTCCGGGACGAATCAAACCGCGCGAAAGCAGATCCTTGTAGTCGGCAATCTGCTCCGCGGTTTTCGGCTGCTCCGAGCGGTACACGATCTTCTTGCCATCGTCCGAGAAAAACGCTCCGCCGTCGTAACCCAATTCGTGAGTCAACTGCCGGACGTCGCTGCCATCCGCATTCATCGTGTAAATGTCGAGATCGCCATTACGCGTGGACGTGAATACAATCTTCTTGCCGTCTCGGCTGATCGTGGATTCCGCGTTGTAACTGCCCGGTGAGTGGGTCAGTGAACGCAGGTCGCTGCCATCCAGCTTCGCGGTATAGATGTCATAAGAATTGTAAATGGGCCAGACATAACCGTGCGAGTAATCAGGCCGCGGTGGGCATTCAGCGCTGGCCGCATGCGTCGAAGAAAGCAGAATACGGTCGCTTTTCGGGAAAAAGTAGCCGCAGGTCGTGCGACCTTTGCCCGTGCTCACGAGTTTCGGCACCGGAGGTTTTCCGTCAGGCGTATCCACCACCATGGTGTACATCTGATCGCAGGGGACGCCCGTTCCGGAATGCATGAAAATCAGCGATTTGTCATCCGCGGAAAAATAAGCCTCGGCATTCGTGCCGCCAAATGTGAGCTGGCGCACGTTAGCCAAATGCTTTTCACCCGGCACCGTTAGTAACTCAGAGCCGGCTTTCCGCGATGCAGGCGCCTGCGAGTAAGTGACAAGAGACGCGCACCCCGCAATCAGCGAAAGAAAAAGTGCGGGACGCACAATTTTAAGTTTACCCATGGTTGTTCTTCGGCCTTGATTTTCCAGTCCGCTTTTGTAGCCCGCCTCTTCAGAGTCGGGGAACTTCCGGACCGTAAGGAGCCAATCTTCGCATTTGAAGCATCGGTGCAGCAGACTGAAAAACCTCGCCTCTAAAGAGGTGAGCTACAACGATCATTTCCGCTGTTCCAGCGTCACGGGCGCGGCCACAGATTTGCCGTCACGCATCACTTTCACGTCCACCACGTCGCCCACCTTGCTGCGGCGGAGCGCGTCGGTAAAATCGTATAAATTGTGAATCGGCTTGTCGCCAAACTGAACGAGCACGTCGCCGGCCTTCAAACCTGCCTTCGCCGCGGGCGAACCCGGACGAACATCGGAAAATTTCACGCCGTCCTCCTCCTGCCCGAAATCGGGAATCGAGCCGAAATACGGCCCGTAACCACCGCCCCCGCCGCTCGCCGCATGCCCTTCGGGCTGGTCTTCCTTCACCGTAACGAACGCAACGCGCTCCGGGGCGGAATCGATCTTCAGCGCCACGTCATCGATGAAATCAAGAAGCCGCGCAGCATCCGGCGCGTCGATTTTTTCCCATGTGTCTGAAGGCTTGTGATAATCCGAATGCAATCCGGAAAAAAAGAACAGCACCGGGATTTTCCGGGCCACGAACGAAGTGTGATCGCTCGCTGAATAGCCGCTGGCGGAATACTCGACGTGAAATGGAAATTTACCCTTCTCCTCATCGAGCAGTTCTCTGAAGGTGGCGCCGGTTCCCGTGCCGCCGATAAAAAGTTTTTCGTCCTTGATGCGGCCGATCATGTCCATGTTGATCATGGCCACGGCCTTCTCGATCGGGCGGGTCGGTTCTTTTACCCATTCCGCGGAGCCGAGTAGGCCCAACTCTTCCCCCGCAAAGTCCGCAAAGAGAATTCCGCGCTGCAGCTGGCCCTTTTGCGGAGCAAGTAAGCGCGCAAGCTCGAGTACGCCGGCCGTGCCGGAGGCATTGTCGTCCGCGCCCGGATGAATTTTTCCAATCTGAGAAGGCGCGAGTGAATCTACGTTTCCATAGCCCAGATGATCGTAGTGCGCCCCGATGATGATGTATTCATCGGTCTTGCCGGGAAGATACGCCAGCACGTTGTTGACGGTAGCGCGCGTCTTCTCGATGTTGGCCCCAATTGCAATCCGCAGCGTTTCCGGAAATGCAAAGGAATCAGGAGTCGAGGTTGCATTAATCTGATCTTGAATTTCGGCCAGCGATTTTCCCGAGCCCGCAAACCAGGAGCCTGCCGCATCATTTTTAGCCTGCACGATCACGACGCCGGCGTTTTCCGGCCCATTCACACTCCCGAATTTTGTAAGAACATCTGCTTCATTCTCCGGCGGCTTTCCGTTGACCAGTATCACCGCCTTGGCCCCGTGATTTCGCGCGTTGATGGCCTTGGTGATCAGTTGCGAGTGCTGCGTCAATCCCGCATTGCCGCTCCTGGCGGCGAATCCCGCGGGTTCGTAGCGCAAGATCACAACAATCTTATCTTTAACATCCAGATGAGCGTAATCGTCATACCCAAACTCGGGCGCGGTCGCGCCATAGCCGGCGAATGCGACCGATCCAGCGACTTCGCCCGATGCGGAAAAACTGAAGGGAACAAAATCCTGATTCAGCTTCAACTCGTGTTTCGTTTTGCCGTCGTCCACTTCCAGTCGATTACCGTCCTTCAATTTCGCTCCGGTAATCACGGTGAATGGCTGGAAATAGGATTTTGATCCCGCCGGTTGCAGTCCGAGGGCTCTGTAGCGGTGCGCAATCAGATTGGCGGCGCGCTCGATTCCCCTGGTCCCGGCGCCACGGCCCTCCATTTCAGGAGAGGCCAGAGATCTCACGTCTTCCAGATATTTTTTGGGGTCGGCGGAATTCGTGTCAGCGGCAAGGCCAGCGGCGGCAACGGCGAATGCGACGGCAAGAGAAACCACGCGCCAACGTTTGAAACGAGGCGCAAGGCGCGCGACGCCTTTCTTTCCTATGGATTTAGTGGATCGCATCTACCCTCAGAATCGTATGCCGCGCCTACAGGACTGTCAAATTGAGAGAAAGTGGGACAGGCTTCAGCCCGTCTGGTTTAAATGGAAGCCCGCCGCAAATCTAAACCAGACAGGCTGAACAGGCTGCAAAAAAATGACTTGTTCTGTCATTCTGAGCGAATCGAAGAATCCCTCTTCGATTTACATAAAGCAAACAAACAAAGAGAGATTCTTCGCTTCGCTCAGAATGACAGTTTTTTTAGTGTTTCCGCAACCCGTGAACCCTGTCCTACTTGAGATCTAAAATGCAAATTTCAGGCGTGCGCTCACGCTGGCTGGCGGCGCAACCGCCGTCCCGGAAAACAGGCTGGCGAAATTCAGGAGGTTCAGCTTATCGGTCAGGTTATGGCCTTCAATTTCAAACGACACGTCTCTTCCCTCTTTATGAAACAGCGTGGCGCCGGCGGCGAGATCCAGTGCGAAATTCGGACGTACCCGGCCTGCATCAAAATTCACTTGATTCAGAATCGCTGGTCCGTACTGCTGCATCAAAAATTCAATTTCGCCGGCGTCCGCAGGTCCTCCTAAATCGGCAGGCAAGCCGCTTCCATATTCCGCGGACGACGCGAACCACAGACGATCCAGCGCCTGGAAACGTACTTGCGCGCGCAGCGTGTTTCGCTGGTCCTGCGAAACCGGAAACGAGCTCGTATCCGAAATGCCGACAGTTTCACTGCCGAGGAATAGTCCTCCGCGTATGGGACCTTGACCTGTTCCGGTCTGATTGGAATAGCTCAGAACTCCTGAAAAGCGGCCCCAGCGCGGGATACTGATCTGAAGTTCCTCGCCATGAATCTGCGCCGATGCAAACGCAATCGGGAAACTGATTCCAGTGTCCAGCAGCACATCGTCATCGGAATAGTTTGTAAAATCGCGACGGAAAATATTCCCATCGATGCGAAGCTTGCCTGCGAAAGATTTGGTGAATCCCACTTCGTAATAGTTCGCGCTGGCCGGCTGCACCGGAAGTCTCACGACGAGAGAGCTGACCGAATCGAGTTGCGGCGAACTGGCCAGCAATAAGTTTTCCATCGCCGGCGTCTGGAAAACGCGATCGTAGGAAGCGTGAAGCAGCAGATTGAGCGAAGAAATGAATCGCGACGCACCCAGCCGGGGACTCCAGTCCGACTGCTTTACCGCGAAATCGTAATAGTCAAACCGCAAGCCGGCGCTCAGATTCCATTTGCCCAGTCGAATTTGGTCCTGCACATATGCGGACGGCTCAACATCCCATTGCCGCGCGGAAAATTGAAAGTTCTGCTGCGTATCAGGATCGAACTGTGAAGGGTCCGTGATCTGATATTGCAGGTTTTCTT
>Ga0105245_10006515_pt1 | contig 10258 bp, 10 predicted proteins | sample KBSM54metaG_FD_81523 | JGI IMG/M metagenome (GOLD analysis project Ga0105245, IMG submission 81523) | Miscanthus rhizosphere microbial communities from Kellogg Biological Station, Michigan, USA - KBS M5-4 metaG | ecosystem: Host-associated > Plants > Roots > Rhizosphere > Soil | place... | reverse complement strand
GTCGAGTTGCGTCTCCGACGCGTCGCTGAAAAGCGGTGCGGTGCTGCCCACGGTCAGGAACGCGCTGCCGTCCTTGACTCCGGTGTCCATCGACGGCGGCCCCGCGGGCCTGCCGTCGACGTACGTGCCGCCAGGCGCCGATACCGCCGACACGTCGGGCACCTGCGACAGCGCCGCGGCGTAACGATCCAAATCGGCGGGCGCCACGCGGTTGGCGTCCGGGAGGACGACGGTCACGTTGCGGGCGGAGTCGACGGCGAAGTCGTTTCGCAGCTCGTCACCGACCTGGCGGGCCGACAGCGAATGGGGCAGCACACGGTCGTCTGGGAAGCCCCACTTGATGCCCAGGAACGGCGCGCCGAGCACCAGCAGCAGCGCGACAATCGCGACACCGATCGGAACCGCCCGGCGCATAACGAATTTCGTGGACCGATACCAGAAGTTCTGCTCGATCGGCTTGCGTACCGGATCGGGCCTGCGGAAAATCCACCGGGCCAGTCTCCGCACATCCAGCGAATCCAACCGGTCGCCGAGCAGCGTGATCGCCGCGGGCGCCACCACGATCGCAGCGACGGCCGCGAACAACACCACCGCGATGCCGGCGTAGGCGAACGACTTGAGGAAGTACATCGGGAAAAGCACCATCGCGACCATTGACAGCGCGACCGTCATCGCCGAGAACAGCACGGTCCGCCCCGCCGTCGCCATGGTGCGCACCAGCGCGCGGTCGCGGTCGGCGCCATCGGCGAGTTCGTCGCGGTATCTGCTGATGATCAGCAGCGTGTAGTCGATGGCCAGCGCAAGGCCCAGCGCGACGGTCAGGTTCAGCGCGAAGATCGACACGTCGGTGATCAGCGTGACAGCCCGCAGCACCGCCATTGAACCGAGGATCGCGAAGCCACCGACGGCCAACGGCAGCGCCGCGGAGATCAGGCCGCCGAACACCCAGATCAGTACGACAAAGCTGAGCGGGATCGCGATGGATTCCATTGTCAGCAGGTCTTTTTCACTCTGACCGTTGATTTGGACGTAGGTCATCGCCTCGCCGCCCGCGCGTACTGTCACGCCGTCGCGGTCGTGGACGAGTCGATCGGTCAGCTCCTTGGCGTGTTTCTGGGCGCCGCTCTCGCCGCCCGTGATGCCCGCGACGATCAGCCCGGTCTTGCCGTCCTTACTGATCAACGTCGGCTCAGCGGGCGCGGGCGCGGTCCATGCGGACGTCACCTGCGCGATGTACGGCGATGCCTTCAACTGGTCGACGATGTCTGTCCCGACGGAGCGGGCGACGGTGCTCTGCGCGCCACCGTCTGACGTCACGCTGATCAGTAGCTGCATATCGCCCTGGCCGAACTTGTCGACGAGCAGCTGGGTCGCTTGCGCCGACTGCGACGTCGGATCCTGAAAGCCGCCGGCGGACAGGTGCTTGGCGACAGGGACGCCGAAGATGCCGCAGGCCACCATCACGAGGAGCGCAATCGCGATGATTCGTCTCGGCGCGGCAATAGCCAACTGTGCGATTCGTTGCAGCACGTCCCGTCCCTTCAATTGGATACCGCCGCTAACTTATCTGCGATAAGTTAGCACGGTCAACAGGTGCCCACATCGGTAAATACGTTGCGGGACCGCGGGATGTTCACTCCGGCAGGGATTCACAGCGTTCTCACAGCCGCATAGGCTGCCAACCATGGCGACCACCGAAGCGAGCACCCCGAGCTCGACGTCCTTAGCCGATGCCGGTCTGCTGATCTTGCGAGTCGGAGTCGGCGCGACAATGCTCCGGGCCGGCCTTCGCAAGGCCTTTGACTTCGACACCACCGTGAACTTCATGGAATCCGGTGGCTGGCGACTGCCCGAGTTCGCCGCGTTCATGGTGACCGCGGCCGAAACGGCGGGTGGCATAGGCCTGCTACTTGGTTTGCTGACACCGCTGGCCGCGTGCGCCGTCATGGCCGCGATGATCGACGCCTGGGCGGTCAACGTCTCCGCGACGGCGTTCTGGGCGGAGCCGTTCAACGTCCCGTTCCTGATTGCGGTCGGTGCAGCTGCGCTGCTGTTCGCCGGCGCGGGCAGATACTCCGTCGATGCCAAGATCTTCGGAAATTGGCGCGTTGGCGTCCGCGTCGCTGTGGGATTGCTGGTCGTGGCGGTCGCCGCGGCACTGCTGACCTGGACATTGCTGAACGGAACGAACCCGATCCACTTCATCGAGCCGGCAGCGTAGAACCTACCCGGCGGTAAGAATTGCCACCATTTTCCGAATCGTGACTCAAAGAATCCTTAATGGTGATTGTTACTGTTCAGTACATGTGGATCGACGACACCAGTGCTGATGTCATCAAGGTTGACTTCGATGCGCTCTACCACGGCGATGTCCTGGTTGAGGGCGACACCTCGGAGCAGCTCGACGACGAGCACACCCTTCCCACCGCAGTCTGAGTAAGTGCGCGCCGTAAGGCGCGCGTTCACCCACGACAGTTCGCCCAGTTAGGGCCGTTCGCCGATATCGCTTTTTCTAAGCCACGTTCTCTTCTGCCTCGGGTTCGATCATGTCGGCCAGCCGGCCGGTGATCAGCTCCTCGGCCTCTTCCACGATGCGCGACACCAGGTCGCCGACCGTCGGAATGTCATTGATCAGGCCCATTGCGGTGCCGACCGACGCCCAGCGCCAGCGCGGCCACCAGGCCACGCTGGCATCGGCGAACTTCGTCGTCAGACTCATCGCGGCGCCATCCGGATCGCGCCGTCGAGCCGGATCACCTCTCCGTTGAGCATCGGGTTCTCGACGATGTGCACGGCCAGCGCACCGTACTCGTCGGGCTTGCCCAGCCGCGACGGGTGCGGTACCTGCTTGCCCAGCGACTCCTTGGCCTGCTCGGGCAGCCACGCCAGCAGCGGCGTGTCGAACAGCCCCGGCGCGATGGTGACGACGCGGATCAGCTCGCGCGAGAGGTCGCGGGCGATCGGCAGGGTCATGCCGACCACGCCGCCCTTGGACGCGGAGTAGGCGGCCTGGCCGATCTGGCCGTCGAAGGCGGCGACGGACGCAGTGTTCACGATGACGCCGCGCTCCCCGTTGATCGGCTCGGTCTTGGCGATGCGCTGGGCGCCCAGCCGGATCACGTTGAACGTGCCGATCAGGTTGATCTCGACGACCTTCTTGAACAGGTCGAGCGGGAACGGCCCGTCCTTGCTCAGCGTCTTGATCGCGTTGCCGGTGCCAGCGCAGTTGATCACGATGCGCACCGGACCGAGGGACTCGGCGATGTCCAGCGCGGCGGTCACGGCGACTTCGTCGGTGACGTCGGTCTCGGCGAAGGCGGCGCGGTCACCAAGCTCGGCGACGGCCTCCTTGCCACGGATGTCGAGGACGACGACCTGGGCGCCCGCGTCCAGCAGTCGCTTGGTCGTCGCCAGCCCGAGCCCGGATGCTCCACCCGTGACGACGGCTACGGCGTCTTTGATCTCCACTGATTGCGTTCCTTTTCTCTACGCCCAGTCGCGTAGGACGGCTTCGGTGTCGGCGCCGGGCACGCCCGGCGGTTTCGGCTTCGCGGGCACGGTGCGGGAAAACCGCGGCGCCGGTGCAGGAAACAGATAGTCGTTCTCGCGGTAGAACGTGTCGCGCTCGGTGTTGTGCGGTTCGCTTTCGACCTCGGCGAACGACAGCACGGGCGCGACGCACGCGTCGCTGTCGGCGAACACCTTGGCCCAATGATCACGGTCCTGCGAGGCGAACACCTCAGTGAACTTGGCACGTAGTTCGGGCCAGCGGCTCGTGTCGTTCTGGTCGGGCAGGTCTTCAGGGGGCAAGCCGTCGAGGCCTAATTTTTCCAGCAGTTCAGCGAAGAATTGCGGCTCGATCGCACCGACCGAGACGTAGCGGCCGTCGGCGCAGGTGTAGGTGTCGTAGTACGGCGCGCCGGTGTCGAGCATGTTGACGCCACGCTCGTCGGTCCACATGCCCATGGCCCGAAACGCCCACATCATCGCCGAGAGCGCGCTGGAGCCGTCGGCCATGGCCGCGTCGACGATCTGGCCCTTACCGGACCGCTGGAGCTCCCAGAGCGCCGACAGGATGCCGACGACGAGAAACATTGAGCCGCCGCCGAAGTCGCCGACCAGGTTCAGTGGCGGCACGGGACGCTCGCCCGCCCGGCCGATCGCGTGCAGCACGCCGTTGAGCGAGATGTAGTTGATGTCATGGCCGGCCTGCTGGCTGCGCGGACCGGTCTGGCCCCAGCCGGTCATCCTGGCGTAGATCAGGCGCTCATTGACCTTCGCGCAGTCCTGCGGGCCGAGGCCAAGCCGTTCGGTGACGCCGGGGCGGAAGCCCTCGATGAGCACGTCGGCCTTGGCGATCAACCGCAGCACGAGGTGGCGATCTTCTTCGCTCTTGAGGTTCGCCGACACCGAGCGGCGGTTGCGAAGCAGATAGTCGGTGCCGGGTTCGGTCGCAGGCCCGGGACCCTTGCTGGGACGCTCGACGCGGACGACGTCGGCCCCAAGGTCACCGAGGAGCATCGCGGCGTGTGGCCCTGGGCCGATACCGGCCAGTTCGACGACTCGCAGTCCATGCAGTGGTCCAGCCATGTCTAACCCGCCCTCCGTAGGTGACCGCCGACATAGCTTACTTGTATAACCATGTGGCCCGACCTAGGGTGCCTTCTATGACGACAACGGACGCCCGTGCCGACGTGTACACCAGCATCGACGACCTCTCAGTCGGGCTTGCCGATGGCGTGCTGTCAGTGACGTTTAATCGGCCGGACAGCCTGAACTCGCTGACGGCGGCGATGCTCACCACCCTCGCCGACACGCTAGAGCGGGCCGCCACCGATCCGCGGGTCAAGGTAGTGCGGCTGGGCGGCGCCGGCCGCGGCTTCAGCTCGGGTGCGGGGATCAGCGAAGAAGACCACGCCAACCCCGGCACGGCGGGCACTCCTGCCGATGTGCTCGACGCGGCCAACCGTGCCGTGCGGTCGATCGTGAACCTGCCGCAGCCGGTGGTCGCGGTCGTGCAGGGGCCGGCGGCCGGTGTCGGTGCATCGCTGGCGTTGGCGTCTGATGTCGTATTGGCTTCGGAGAAGGCGTTTTTCATGCTCGCCTTCACCAAGATCGGGTTGATGCCCGACGGTGGCGCGTCGGCGCTGATCGCTGCGGCGGTCGGCCGCATCCGCGCGATGCGGATGGCGCTGCTGGCGGAGCGGATTCCCGCATCGGAGGCTTTCGAGTGGGGTCTGGTGACGGCGGTGTACCCAGCCGACCAGTTGGAGGCCGAGGTGTCTTCTGTGATCTCCACGCTGGTGACCGGTCCGGCCGTGGCGCTGCGCAAGACCAAGAATGCGATCAACGTCGCGACGCTTGTGGAGTTGGAGGCCGCGCTGGAGCGGGAGAAGCAGGGCCAGCTGGGGCTCATCGAATCGCACGACTTCCGCGAGGGCACGCGGGCGTTCCAGCAGCGACGCGCAGCCAACTTCACCGACTCCTGACATTTCGGCACCATGTGCACCGTCCAGAACTTGATATCGCCGGCGATATCAAGTTCTGACCGACCCTCATGGTCCGCAGAGCCGCCTAACTGTCAGACGGCGCCGCAACTATTTCGGACATGGAGAACTACACGTACCGCGCCGAGTGGTCGCCGGATTCAGGGATGTACGTCGCCAGTTGCCTGGAGTTTCCGTCGAGGTATTCACGGGCACTGACGGCTCATGAAGCGATCAAAGGCATCCAGCAGGTGATCGACGAGGAAATCGCCGAGCTCATCGAGTGTGGCCTCGAGCCACCACCTTCAATCCCCGGCCGGCGCTACAGCGGCAGGTTCGTGGTCCGCACCTCCCCTGAGCTTCACTCACGCCTGATGGTGGATGCCGCCGAGCAGGGCGTGTCGTTCAATCAGTGGGTCGTCCAGAAGCTCGCTGGACGCAATCCACCAACCTTGCACGACTTGTTCTAGAGCGGAAATTCGGTGGACTGCGGAGCGGGCTGTCCGCGACCATCGAATGGTGAGTACGCAATTCGACATTGAGCAGCCGGTGGTCGCCGCCGGCGGCTGGCGCGTGCTCGCACCCTTCAAGTTCCGCGAGTACCGCCTGCTGATCGCCGCAGTGGCCCTGTCGATCTTCGCCGAAGGCATGTGGGCGGTCGTGATGGCGCTTCAGGTCATCGAACTCGACAATGACCCCGCGTCGCTATCGCTGGTCGCCACCTGTCTGGGCGCAGGCCTGGTCGCCTTCGTGTTGGTCGGCGGGCTGGCTGCCGACCGAATCAATCAACGCGCCATCATCATCGCCGTCGAAACGGTAAACGTAATCACGGTGTCAACGATCGCGATTCTGGGACTCGTTGGCACCCTGCGGATCTGGCATATGGCGGTGGCCGCAGGCGCACTCGGCATTGCCGCGGCGTTCTTCTTCCCCGCCTACAGCGCGATTCTGCCCCGGATCCTTCCGGCCGAACAGCTGTTGGCCGCCAACGGCGTCGAAGGCGTCGTTCGTCCGGTGTTCCAGCGCGCCGTCGGCCCTGCGGTCGCCGGCCTGGTTGTCGGTGCGACGTTCCCCTCCCTGGGGGCCGTCGTCGTGGCGGCGCTGTTCGCCATCGGCCTCGTGCTGCTGGTCGCCGCCCGGCCCGCGATGAAACCGGCTGTGCAGCAACCGGATCACGGGCAGCCGCATCTGTTGCGCGACCTGCGCGATGGCTTCGTGTTCATGCTGCGCACACCGTGGCTGTTGTGGACACTGCTGTTCGCGAGCATCTTCGTGCTTCTGGTGCTGGGGCCGATCGAGGTGTTGCTGCCTTTCATCGCGAAGCAACGCTTCGAAGACGGCGCACAGACGTACGGCTTCATTCTGGCGTTCTTCGGGGTCGGTAGCGCGCTGGGCGCACTGGCGGTGTCGTCGGGACGGCTGCCGCGTCGCTATCTCACGGTGATGATGACGATGTGGAGCGTCGGCTCGATACCGCTCGTGGTCGTCGGCGTCACCTCGTCTTTCCCGCTGATGGCCGCGGCGACGTTCGTGATCGGCTTCACCGACGGCGCCGGCATGGTCATCTGGGGCACGCTACTGCAGCGACGGGTCCCGACGGCGATGCTGGGACGGGTGTCGAGCCTGGACTTCTTCGTGTCGCTGGCGTTCATGCCGGTATCGTTCGCGATCGTCGGCCCGCTGTCGAAAGTCGTTTCGATGCAGACGATTTTCCTGGTTGCGGGCGTAGCGCCGGTGCTGTTCGCGGCGATCGCCATGTACGCGGCCCGGATGCGCAAGGACGAACTGGCGCACCCGCTGCGCTAGACGCCGAACACCGGCGGAAGTGCGAGCACCATGACCAGGCCCCAGAAGAAGTGGGTCAACATCGGTGCCAGCACACCGCCGGTGGCTCGGCGTTCCGAGGCGCAGACCGCACCGACGACCAACGCGGCGACACCCAGCATCGGATTTCCGGTGGTGGCCGACGTCGCGACGACGTAGACGATCGTCGAGATGAGCGCCGGATAGGCCTTGCCCAGCGCGGTATAGAGGGCGCCGCGGAAGAACAGCTCCTCCGCCACCCCGTTGATCACCGTGATGAAAGCCACCAGCGCCAGCGGACCGTAGTTGGCGAAATCGAGGACGCGCGTGATGAATTCACGTACACCGGGAATCTCGCGTGCGGCAACGCCGCCCACCAGAAACGCCCCGCCCAGGACCAGTCCCATCACGGTGCCGCTGATCACCGGTCGCTGGTTGCGTCCGCGGAACCGCACGCAGCCGAGATGCAGCGGACCGGACACGAAGGCGCCCAGCGCCCATACCGCCGCAAGCGCCAGCGTCAGCCAGTAAAACGATTCGTCTCCTGGGCGACGGGTCATCGAATAGCCAAGCAGCGCACCGCCGATCACGAGCACCACCGTCACGACGATCCGGCGCCGCACTATCACCGCGGGAGTTTCCTGATGAGGCACCGCGACCGTGCTGACGATGTCGCGGAACTCGGCCATGAGCCCCGTCGGTTTGGTCATGCCGGGCTTGGCTTCGGTACGAGATTGATCAGCGCGTCGATTCCGGTTCGCAGCGCGGCTGCGACGGGCCCCGGCATCAGCCGCAGCAGCCCGAGCGCCGGTCGCGCGATCGGCGGGGTGACCGCCCGCGCCAGCTGTCGAATGCGCGCCGCGTCACCGCCGGCCCACGGCGGATCGCTGTCGGCCAGATGGTGCGGATCGGCTAACGCGTTGACCGGTCGCGGCCGATCACTCGACAGCGCACGGGATATCGCGTCGTCGATGCCAACCAGCCCGCCGGGTGGATCAGGCACCACATCGCGGAGCCGGACCTCGGACGCGATCATCGGATGGTCAAGAGACTCGACCAGATCGGCGACCAAACCGCCAGGAACGGGTAGCACCGCGGCCGTCATCCACGACACCACGCTGGTGTCCACCATGGGTAGGGACAACTCCGCACGCCACTTGCGCGAGATCCGGGCATAGGCTCGCAACAGCTCGCTGTACGACGTCGTAGCCGGGCCGAGGATGTCGTACGCACCGGCCGGCACCCGCTCACCGTCGGCGGCGGCGACGAGGTAGTACAGCACGTCGCGGATCGAGATCGGGTCCATCGGGTTCGCGGACCAAGCGGGCATCGGAATCAATACGAAACGGTCGCCGACGTAGCGGAGCATCTCGAACGACGTCGACCCCGACCCGATGATCATCGCCGCGCCCAACCACACCACATCGGGTCCGCCCTCCACGCTCAATGCGTGCGCCACCTCGGCACGACCGATCAGGTGTTCGGAAAGTTCGTCATCGTCGGGGACGAACCCGCCCAGGTAAACGATCCGCCGGAGGCCTGCATCCTTCGCCGCGTTGGCGACATTGGCAGCGGCGAGATTGTCAGCGTCGCGGAAGTCCGGTTGGCCGATGCCGTGCACCAGGTAGTAGAGGACATCGATCGGGCCCGCGTCGGCGAACGCCTTCTTGGCCGAGGCTTCATCGCACGCGTCCAGCACTAGTCCGGTGACTTGGTCATGCCAGCCGAAGTCGGCCAGTCGGTCCGGATTTCGGGTGGCGGCGATGACATCGTGGCCTGCGTCGAGCAGTTCGCTCACGAGCCGTGAGCCGACATAGCCGGTAGCGCCGGTAACCAGGATTCGCACGGGAGTCACCGTATGGAGATACCCGAACCCTGTGAATCGAAATCAAATTACCGCGCCAAAATTCGTAGCATGGCGACCAGCTTCAGAGACCTTGTGCTGGTGAGGATTTGGTAGTAGAGAGCCGCGACCCTAATTGACGGCGTCGCGGTGTAGTTCGATGAGCCGCTGATACACCTGAGCGTTGTGCCGGTTGTTTGCGATCTCAGCGTCGGACAGCTCGCGGCGGACACTGCCAGGGACGCCGGTGACCAGCGACCTCGGCGGCACGACGATGCCCTGCGGGACGAGCGCGCTCGCCGCGATTAGTGAACCCTCTCCGATCCTCGCGCCGTTGAGGATCACCGCGCCCATCCCGATGAGTGCGTCGTCCTCGATGACACAGCCGTGCAGCACGGCGTTGTGACCGACACTGACGCCCGCGCCAACGCTGACCGGGAACTCCGCGTCGACATGGATGGTGACGCCGTCCTGGATGTTGGTGCCGAACCCGATCTCGATCGGCTCGGTCTCGGCTCGCAGCGTCGCGCCGTACCAGACGCTTGCCCGTGCGGCCAGCGTGACCTGACCGATCACACTGGCGTTCGGTGCGACCCAGGACTCGGCGTGCAACTGGGGTGCGCGTCCGCGGATGGGCAGGATCAGCGGCTCAGGCATGACGGACATCGTATTCACCCGTTGTTCACCTCCATAATTGCAGCTAACTACACTCTTGCAGTTGACTGCAATTACTCGTATTGTGCCTGTCATGGCGACACAGCAGTCCACGCGGACGGTCGAGCAATTCATGGACGACCCGATTGCCTTCTTCGGCGAGTCGTTGACCCAAATGCACAGCATCGCTCGCGACGAGCTGGAGGAGCTTCATCGTCAGGCGATGGGCATTCGCTTCCAGCAACACGTGCAGAGCATCGAGATGGTGGGCAAGCTGGCAGGTCGCTTGGGCGTCACGGAGTTGCGCGAGTTCAACGATGTTGTTCCGCTGATGTTTTCGCATACGGCATTCAAGTCGTATCCGGCCGCGTTGATCGACAACAAGCGCTTCGACCTGATGACGAAATGGCTGGACAAGCTCACCAGCCACGACCTGTCTCATGTCGACACCGAGGACTGCAAGAGCATCGAT
>Ga0105245_10006513_pt1 | contig 10259 bp, 7 predicted proteins | sample KBSM54metaG_FD_81523 | JGI IMG/M metagenome (GOLD analysis project Ga0105245, IMG submission 81523) | Miscanthus rhizosphere microbial communities from Kellogg Biological Station, Michigan, USA - KBS M5-4 metaG | ecosystem: Host-associated > Plants > Roots > Rhizosphere > Soil | place: Michigan... | reverse complement strand
CCATCCAGATGCGCCAGCTTGGGATCACTGGGATCGGGCGACACTACGGGCTGTAACCAAGCGTCACTTCTCTTGGACGAAATCTGCGGCAGAAAAGCGCGGAGCCAGCTAGCAAATTCGGGGCTGGGCAACACACGCCTCATCACATCTGCTTCGCCGAGACAAGGGGAAAGAAAATCCTCCCCGGAAGGCTCATATGCCAAGGGACAATTCCTGTCGCCGAGGTAGAACTGGCGAGCTTTCGATACGATCAGGTCGGCAAATTTCTGTGACGTTCGACTCGAGGCCCCTCGCAATGCCAAGGGAGCAAACAGAGTCGCAGCCGGTACTTCCTGAATTGTTCTATCTGCTGAAAGGCAAGTACGCGGGCACTAAGCAGAGTTCTTCCTCTATGAATCTCCGGTGCGAATAAATGGGGTCACTGCTACCAGGCAGCGACCCCCAATGCTCGATCGCCCTTCCACTGGCGAGGGCTACTTTTCAATCTCGAAGTAGATCTTCGTTGTGGTGCGATAGTGCTTGGTTTCGTAGCCCAGATTTCGGGTGGGCCCGGCGCGCCCGTTACCTCGAGCCGTCGCACTCTCGGGGCAATCTAGGCGTGCGCCTTGATCTTTGGTTGGATCTTTGAGGTTGTAGAGGAACCATTAAGAAGATCGGCTTTCGCCTCTAGCCAGTCATCAACTGCATGGCCTTCCACCATTCCGCGCTTGGCGTAGAGTTCGTAAGCACGAAGCCGGATTGCTTCCTCTTCTGGAATTGCAAGCGTGGTATTTGATAGCGTCGGTTCGATCGTGGATTTCATTGGGAACCTCAATTTTTGAGTGATGAGATATAACTAATAATTTGAACGGGACCAAAGAGACGAGAAGGCGAGATTAGTCCGCCTTCTCATATCAATAACGCCGAGTCTTACGCCGGTACTGAGGCAGCAATCTTGTGGAGGGTCGAATTGACGACCTCGCCGGTCTGAACCCTCGGCGTTCCGTCGAGGAATCTTGCCAAAGTTTTCAATACTTCTGGGTAGGCTCTGGTGTTGTAAGCCTCGGCATTGGCTTTGTTGTCCCACAGGGTGATTGCTGTGACCTCTGTATCGCCGGGACTTGAGAATGAAATTTCGTCCTTGAAACCATTCTGCTTACGCAGTAAAGGAAGGACTTCCTTCTCGAACGTTCGCATATAGTCGGAAAGCATATTGGACTTCAAATGAATAGAGACATTGCGTGCAAACATGGGCAACCTCCTTAAAGGTCGGGGTTGCTAAGAAAGAGTACTTCAGATGGGCTGACTTAGTTCAGGGAACCTGAAATGAGGAGAAGGTGGTAACCACCTCAATAACAACCCTAGGCTTACCCAGCGGAACTGTCAAGCGCTCGGCAGCCTCCCGAAGTTGGCAATATTTTCAAAGTAGATGCGTGTGAGAGTTCCAGCAAACATTTCGGTAGTCGGTGCTATCCGCAGTCTAAGGGTGTTTCTGTTCCCGGAGTGAACATATCTCTAACCGATTCGACGCAGCTCTGGGTCTTGATTTGTTAACCAGCGTAGCTAGTCGTGCCAGGTAGATCTGCTGGTCCTTGGTCCGACGTCCCCCTTTCCCAATCTTGGAAGCCCAATCTTTCTATCTGATTTGTTCGTTGCGTCATAATGGCCGCCCGAATACCTGCTCGTTCGATTGGCGTAGGTTTTAGGGTGCAGATCAATGAGTTGTGAACTTAGCCTTCGATAGGGTCGCCGCCGGAGTTTTCCTCGTAAGGCTTTTTGGCCTTTCTCTAGGAGGCGGAGTCTAGACCCCGCCACCCTAGTTACTCGGTTCATAAGGTGCCGTCATTCCACCCACCACCGAATTAGTCTTATTTTACCTAGGCAACTTTGCGTGGCTCTGGTTTGTCTTCATTGGGGATCGCCTCATTCGTGAAGGAAAGATTTTGGGTGCCGGTCCGCTCCAATAGTCTCCGTTTCCTCCACCTGCCAAGCAGAGGGACCAGTGTCCCCAAGCCAATTACCAACACCCCAAACAAAATCAACAGCCATAAAAGCTCGCTCTTATGAGTCGTGGCTGTTGAAGTGGCGGATGCGGCGCCAGCTGGGTTGGCAGTCTCCGGACTCGGGCTGGCAGTTGCAGCATGTGTGTCGGCATCCGCAGCAGGTGGGTTGACAGTCTCTGGAGAGGGACTGACCGCAGCAGCAGGTTCCGTTACGGATGCAGCCTGTGTCGCTGCCTGTTTGCGGGGGTGGGCTGACGGTCGCGTGGGGTGAGTAGTGTCTGCAGCAGTTCCTCCGGCGTCCACAGTAGGCGGGGTGATAGGCTCCGAAGAGGGACTAACTGTCGTAGAGGGTTGCGCAGCTTCCACAGCGGGACTAGCAATAGGGGCCGGGGCCGGAGCCGGGTTAGCCGTCGCAGCCACCTCCATGGCGGGTGTGCCGATAGGCGCGGAAGACGGGCTAGACACCGCAGACGGTTGCGAAGCTCCCGCAGCCGGAGTGGTCACTGGGGCCGAAGATGGGTTAACCGTCGAAGCGGCGGCAGTTGCACCCACACTTGGTGGTGTGGCAGGAGTCGAGGATGGGCCTCCCGTCGCAGCGGGCGCGATGACAGTATCCGACGCCGGGCTGACCGACGCATTGAGTGCCCCTGCGGCTGCGGCACAGTTTTCAGAGATCATATTCAGTTCGGTGACGACAAAGTTATCAGCACTGACCCCGGCCTCCGTTGCCTTGTGCCCGATGAGTTTCACCCTGTGGGCTATATTTGACGTAAGATCAACAGTGCTAGTGGTGATCTTGAAAATCTGACCAGAGCCGTCCTCCGCAACTGTGTAATTGCCATCCGATCCACCCAAGCAACCTTGAATGTTGACCTGGTCCGTATTGCTGCTAGCGTCGGGAGTCTGCGCAAACCCCAACGCAACCACCGCGGCCGATACGACCACAAATAGCAGTACCTTTTTCATGGAATCCTCCTAAGATTCTCGTATCTTTCGGCAATCTGAAGGTTTCACTTGGATTTGACCTTGCTGTTGGTCCTTGACGCAGAGCGCTCGCGCGTTTTGCACCGATTGAGTTCCGGCGGGGGACCCTGGGAATCCAGAGTGGAACATCCCCAAATCTATCTGCTACGAATTGCATTGTCTGAGCATAACGGCTCACAGTTGCTACCCCATTCATTTCGAAAGAGCGCCCGATCATGCTAGATAGAGCAGTACAGATGGCGTAAGCTTGATGATGTGCGATCAGCTTTGATTTGGGGGGGGATATTTGGCGGAAGTTAGACTGCAAGAAGGTGAATCTCTAGAGAACGCCCTTCGACGATTCAAGCGCAAGGTTCAGACCGAAGACATCATTAAGGACGTGAAGCGTCACTCCTTCTACTTGAAGCCGGGCCAGAAGCGCCGGGTGAAGCAAGCGTTGGCGAGAAAGCGCGCGAGGAAAAAGATTCGAAAAGAACCAGAGTAGACCTCTGTGAAACTAAAACTCACGATGAAGCCGGTCACCGTTTCGCCTCGTATGGAAATTCAAGGCACGAGCCAGTCTCCAGGTACGAAGTTCAAGGGATGCCCCGCGGAGAAGAGGTCATCATACTGAATATCAACGCCGGGACTTCGCGTCCAGCCCTATGGCGAGTAGACAGGGCAAATCAGGGGGCTTCACCTAGGAGCACCTATAAGAATCCGCAAGAAGCGTTAGCCGCGCTTCAGAAAGAACCGATTTAGGCTGGCCAGGAAGGCCTCCGCCGCTCCGGAATAAAATAGCCGGTCAGCAGCATCCGAGGCCGGCTCCAAAGGATTCTTCGTCGGAATCTGCGTCTAAAGCGGCTCAGGCTTCTGCCAGCCTTGCACTTGACAGCCCGGCTTTTGGGAATACAGCTGACATGGTTGAAGCCCATACTTTCGTAACGCGTCGGTGTTCAATTTTGACCATTCTGGCAAAACCGAGGTCTTTACCCTTCAAATCATGACCTTCCCCTATGGCAAACGGAAAAAGCAGCATATAGACCTGAAAGCTCAGACGACCTCTGAGAGTCGCGGCAATTCACGCGACCTGCGGCGGGCTGGATAGTTTCTGGAGGGCTTTTAGACGGTTGTCGAGAAGGGTAACTGTTTCCAATTGATCAGCTTTGGAGCTATTCGGGGGTCAAGCTGTCAACTGCTGTGAAGAGGCGGCGCTTTATGATTTCGACCCAACCAAGAGGTGCCTCGCATAAGGTGCTTTTGGTAGACGACGATAGCGGTGTTCGGACCATGATGTGTGAGGCACTTACGCGCAAAGGATTTGAGGTTATTACCGCTTCGTCCGTTCCAGAAGCTTTGAGACGCATCGCCGATGAAACCTTTGATGTGCTCATCACTGATTTACATATGCCCATGGCGGGGGATGGCTTCACAGTCGTTTCAGCCATGCGCCACTCTCAACCCAATGCACTGACGGTCTTGGTGAGCGGCTACCCAGACGTGGAGAGTGCCATGGCCGCCATCCTTCTTGAGGCTGACGAGGTTTTGGTGAAGCCATTTGAAATCGCCAGGCTGACTGGTCTTATAAACGAAAGACTTGACAATCGAAAGCTGACTAAGCCACAGCCTAAGGAGCGCGTTGGAGCCGTACTGGAGAGGTGCTCTGGCGTCATCATCGAAGATTGGTTAGGGCGGGCGAAGCAGAGTAGCGAACTCAACCACCTCAACCTAAGCGAACAAGAACGCACCGGGCACCTTCCCAAGCTAATTGAAGACCTTGCCGTTCGCTTAGGCAAGCAGAGCAGTAGTGCCGAGGATGGCGAGTCTATCTTTTCCGCCGCCGCCGTGGCACATGGGAAGCTGCGGTACTCTCAAGGCTATTCTCCCGAAATGCTGGTACACGAGTCGCGAATACTGCAGGTTACTATCTTCGGGACGCTGCAGAACAATCTGAACGCACTCGATTTCAGTTTGCTACTGCAAGACGTGATGACTATTGCGGATGAAGTGGATGCACAGTTAACCCAGTCGATGGGGAGCTTCATGAAGCTAGTGACCTCCCAGGCAGCTTAATTTTCGGCTAGCCTCGTCTCCCGCTTGTCATAACCACCCTCACCGTTCTCGTTTTTGGGCGCAGTTAGCATGCATATCCCGGTTCATGGGAGATTGGGTATTTCCACCAAGTCAGGTTCGTGGAACCGTTAGTAGGAATGAGCCGGAGCTGGCCGCACCGGTTAAGACAGCGCGTTGCAAGAGACGACGTTAATATGCGGCAAAACTGCGTCGGTGGGAACTGATTTCGGGCACCAGAAGTGGATACAACACGATTGCATCCACCGCCGCTACGGAGCCGACGGACCAGGCATGGCTCCCGTATCCAAGCGGACATCATCCAAAGTAAAGCTGCCGACTGTCCCAGTCGTAGCTCCAATCTGCACCGAGTCCGCTTGGGTTATGAAGCTCTGCGTACCACTCGAGGCGAATGCCGTGCCGAAATTCGCGTCACCCGTGGCCACAAATCCCTCCAGAATGCCATTGCTTCCCGTACCCCGCTTTTGATGGATCCCGATGCGGTAAAGGGTTCCAGGAGTCAGCGCAGCAGTAGTTGCTCCCACGCTTGTGGAACCATTTCGCAAGGTCAGCTTTCCTGTCGTCTCCAAAGTTAGCGCCCCCACCGAGGTTCCGGCATCAGTGATGCGCACCACCCGAACCTGGGCCGAGGGAATTGCAGCGAGCCTGATGTAGAGCGAGAGGAAGATCTCGTCGGTAGAGGTATAGGTCTGAGTTCCGTACGACGTTCCGGCGCTGATGGTCATTGAATCAGCACCCTTCAGCGGTGATGCGGTCTCAAGTGATGGGGTGCCAGTGATCGATCCAAAACCAGACGAGCCGGTCAAGCTCCCTGATTCAAAAGTGATGTCCTTAACCCGCGCCAGGCTGAAATTCGCAGGGTTAAGCGAACTCGTATCGCCTGTGCCAAATCCGTTGGTGACGCTGATCGGGCCGGTAGTGGCGCCTGCTGGAACCGTCGCCGTGAGTTGAGTGTCGTTGCCGAAGGTGAAATTCGCCGACGTACCATTAAAGTGCACGGCCGTAGTTCCGGTGAAATTGACCCCATTGATTGTCACCACAGTCCCTGAGGTGCCGCTGGTGGGCGTGAACGACGAAATTATGGGCAAAGGCGGGGGGGAAACCACCGTGAAGTTTGGCGTCGGAAGGGATGTGGTGTCGGCAGTTCCGCCCGGGGTGGTCACGACAATGGGGCCCTGGCTATTAGCGGGCGCTTCCACGGTTGCCTTGATTTGAGTCGCCGAGTCGGAATTAATCATTGCCGCGGTCCCGGCAATGGTCACTGACGAGGCATTGTTCAGGTTTGAGCCGCTGATGGTCACCTGCGTACCAGGTGGTCCACTGGTGGGGGTGAACCCAGTAATAACCGGTGTTGTCGTCACCGTGAATGAGACGCTACTAGTGGCAGTTCCACCGGGAGTGGTGACCTTCAGGACTCCATTGGTGGTACCGTTCGGAACCGTGGTATCAATCTGAGTGTCGGAGACCACAGTAAAGCTCGCGGACTTATTGTTGTAGAACTTTACCGCCGTTGTGCCGGTAAAACTCGTTCCGTTGATGGTGAGAGGCGCACCAATCGCTCCGCTGGTGGGAGAGAACGACGTGATGACGGGCTTAACCTTAAAAATGCTGGGACTCGTTCCCGTACCGCCGGAGTTTGTCACTGTTATTGTGCCGGTGGTCGCTCCCGAGGGGACTTTCGCCGTGATCTTAGTAAGAGAATTGATGACGGGTGATGTGGCTTGCGTACCGTTGAATGCTACCACCGTGTCAGCACGGTAATTCGTCCCTGTAATGGTAACCGAAGCTCCGACAACTCCGCTGGACGGGGAGACAGAAGTGATCGTTGGGGCGCCGAGGAGGACCGTAAATGCATCGCTGCTGGTCCCGGTAGAGGCGAAGTTGCTCACCGCTATTGGACCGGTAGTTGCTGAGGCAGGCACCGTTGTGGTGATTTGGGTATCCGAATTCACGGTGAAGCTGGCCGAGGCTCCATTGAACTTGACCGAGGTTGCTCCCGTAAAACCACTCCCGGTCAGCACAACTGAAGTTCCGCTGGCGCCGCTGGTGGGGGTAAAGGAGGCGAGCGTGATGATTGGCAGATTCAGGTCAACGAAGTTATGGGCATAGAAGTCAGAGGTGCTGTCCGACGCCAGCACCAGAAGCCCAGTGCTGTTAGTCAAATTCTGCTTGGTTGAGGTGGGATTATTGAGGTGCGCATCGGTCGGGTTGTCAATGAAGATGTCGCCCTGACCTGACGCTACAAAGGACGGATTGCTCATCCTGGTGGACTTGTAGAGTATGTTGCCCCCGGCTTCGGTCGAGGCCACGAAAAGGTAAAGCCGGTCGTGTGGCTCATCCAACAGGACAATACCTCTGGTATTCGTATTGACGTGAAGAGACTCGGTGGAGCTGGACCATGTCCCGTCCGTACTCCGCACCAGCAGGACAATCAGAGGATCACTGTCCCCAAGGAACGATGTCTTCGCAGCGACAAAAACACGGCCCGTGCTATCTGTTTTAAGATTGATGTGATCGTCTGCACATTCACCAGTGCAGTTGACCCCTGCCCCCCATGCAGTTTCTTCCGGCAGCCACGTAGTTTCCGCATTGCCGTCGCCGTGAATGGCAAAATAGTCGCGGTCAGTTTTTTCATTGCTCCAAAAAACTCCAATCTTGTTGCCTCCGAAGGCAATAATCGATGCAATGTCGTCGCTACTGACCGAAGTCGCTGTCGCACTCACCGGGAGGACGAATGGCGTTCCCCAGACGTCGTCACTGCCGACGCTGTGGTTTACCATGACCTTGCTCGATTCCACATAAGCAACCCACAGCTCCCCGGTCGAATCTTTGGCCACCGTCAGCGTCTCTTCTTTTCCCTTGGTTACCGTAACGGGGAAACCCACATCTTGGACATAGCTTTGCGTACCGGAATTGTAAGAATAGCGATAGAGACGACCCCAATTCGACGGAGAGCTATTGGGCGCTGCAGTGTTAACGTGAAGGTTTGAAACGATGTAGAGCTTTCCGGAGGCTTGGTCCCAGAGCGCGTCGGCTATGCTTTGCGGCCGGTCATCTACCGCGGTTCCGGTGTCTGTCCAGGCTTGCGTCGTCAGATTGAGTCGGTAGATATCGAAGCCCTGGAGAGAGGGGTTGAAAAGGACTCCCCACCAAACGCCGTCATTAAACCACAGCTTGCTTTCTGGCTTCGACTCGGTGGGCGCGGAAATCGTGCTCCCGAAGGAAAAGTCGTGATAGCCAGTCGTCTGTGCGTTTGCACGACTCAAAGCACCAAACCCGGAGGCCACAAGGACGGCAAGCACCGTCTTCATCCACCACGAAAATGTATTGGCAAAGGGGCGCGTGGTATTCATTGCAAATCTCCAGAGACGCTGAGTGGGATCCGCGTCATCAACAACTTGGATTGGGCCCAGAAACTCTTGAGGTGGTGCCGGGGATCTGAGCCGCGGGGGAGTGGAAAAAGCTGGGATCCTCGTACGTGGTGCCGTTTCGCTACTTTACCTTAGGTACTGCGGAACTACCACGCTGTGACAAGAACTATATGCCGGTGAGAGCTGTGAATATCATGTGAATAACGGCCCGGGCGAAGTAAATTGCTACGCAAAAGACCTTGCTATCAATTTCGATGTCAGATATGCGACGTTCGCGTCAAACTTCGTCCCTTCGCGGCGTGTCAGCGTCGGCACTCTCATGCAGGAATTTCCGGCCAGGTCGCCGATCCCTCCACAACCTCGATGGTAAGGTAGATGCGGAATCTTAGCCTGGCCCGCGAAAACTCCCAAAAGCCGCGAAGCCGCGGCCCTTTTCCAAAGGGAGATCTTGCAGGCGGATGACTCGACCCGCAAAATGAAGTCGACTGTGGTCCGCTGCTGGATCAGCCACGGGTAGGAAAACCAGGAGGTCGATATCAGCGTGAGGTGGGGGACAAACGAATGCGATCACAGAGACGCCAGTATGCGACGCATTTGACGAAAAGCCCGTCCGGTAGTGAACTCCGTTGTCTATCCATCGAAATAGAACAGGAAACTCTATCTGGAAACGAGGAGAGGCGCGGCGTTCTTTGAAGCGCATCAAAGAAACCTCTAATGGGGTCTGAGACTAAGCCGACATTCCAGATTGATGGTCATGACGGAGGTGCCTTACGGATCAGAAAAATACCGATCCCTTCAATCAAGATGACGGCCAATACAACTGGAAGAACATTGTGGGTATAGCGCCACAGGATGAACACTCGAGCAATGAGAATCAAACCCAACAAAAAGCAAACGAGGCCAAGGATAGAGTAGTTCATTCGTCTCGACGATTCCTTCTCGTGTAGCCAGGAGCCTTTGAGCATTTTCGGGTTTCACGTGGGCCAAACTCGGCCACATCGGGAGCATACCCGTGGCCTATCCAGATGACCTTCCGAGTCGGCCACGTTGTGGCCAGGTCGTCTCGCAAAAACTCCCGTCAGTAAAGTCAAGCCGCCGACTAGGCCCACCAAGATCTCAGGACCAATTGCATTCCTAAGTTTCAGGCCCATAATTAAGGCCACTAGAAGGCCGCACCCTCCGACAAAAATGCAGATATACGCCCTCGTGTTTGAGGCGCGGCGGGAAAAGCTCAACCCTGAGGTTGTCTTTGAAATGTGCGCGAGTTCCGAACTACCTTGTTCATGTTGCCGAAGTGTTCCATGGCCTGAAGGCATCGATAGACGTTCGGTTCTTCTCGAACCGCATGTTGGACACCTGGACTTGCCGGTTAACATCGCCGCCATTCCTGGAGCGCTACTCGGAATCAATGTTTAAATTTGTAATCCCAGGTTCGGCCCTAATGAAGGCTACAGAGGTATGACCATTCCTCGGGCTCGACACGTGCCCGAATGGAAGGCGCACATTGTCGATTCATTTGTTGTTTACGTCAAGATAAATTCGTCAATGCCATCTTGTCATTTAGGGTTAACTGCATTCCGTTTGACCTATACCAAAGAGCAGACGAAGGACCTCTGCGCCGACGGAGAAAAAACCAACCCCCGGAATGAAATACTCGCGGTCATGACGCTGTCCCCTAGCACGTGGCGCCATTTTTGGCCTGGGATTTGACGTATGACCAGGGCGTTGGAGTCGGGCTGTCGAAGACCACCCTGCGCACTTCAGGGTTTCACGATTCTTGGAGAGTCAAATTGCAGGCTGGCGGTTGTTCCAGTCTTGCTGCGGATGCTCGACAAATGGGGATTGAAGCGAT
>Ga0105245_10006512_pt1 | contig 10260 bp, 11 predicted proteins | sample KBSM54metaG_FD_81523 | JGI IMG/M metagenome (GOLD analysis project Ga0105245, IMG submission 81523) | Miscanthus rhizosphere microbial communities from Kellogg Biological Station, Michigan, USA - KBS M5-4 metaG | ecosystem: Host-associated > Plants > Roots > Rhizosphere > Soil | place... | reverse complement strand
TTCTTTCATCTTTGGATTCCAGCGCTTGGTCTGGTGCCCGAAATGAACGCCTGCTTCGAGCAATTCCTTCATGCTAATCGACGGCAAAATTCCTCCTTCTGCCTATTTTTTGGAACCCGGGTATGCGGTCCAAAGCGGGATTTGCAGCCCGGGGTTGCTGAACTAACTACCGGCCGCGAATGAACGCAAGTGAACGCGAAAGTCGCGTTCACTTGCGAGGATCATGCGGCTAACGCTTCGAGAACTGGAATCGCTTGCGGGCGCCCTTCTGCCCGTACTTCTTGCGCTCATGCTGGCGCGAATCGCGCGTGAGCATGCCCAGCTCTTTCAATTTCCCGCGCAATTCTGCGTTAAACTCGATCAGCGCGCGGGCGATACCCAGCTTAGCGGCTCCGGCTTGCCCATTGGGCCCGCCGCCGGCTGTGGTAATCCAGATATCGAACTTCTCGGCCGTTTCCGTGGCCAATAGCGGCTGCCGCACAATCGCGCGCGACGCCTCGCTCGGGAAGTAGTGCTCGAAAGCGCGGCTGTTCACCGTGATCTCGCCCTTCCCGTCCCGCAGAAAAACTCTGGCCACCGCTCTCTTGCGGCGCCCTGTTCCAACATGCTGTACAAAAGCCAATTTGGTCAGATCTCCTTACGACGCAGCCAGTGCCACTGGCTTTTGTGCTTGATGCGGATGGGTCGGACCGGCGTAGACTTGCAGCTTGCGGTACATTTGCTTCCCCATCTTGCTTTTGGGGAGCATGCCCTGCACTGCCTCTTCCACCATCCGTGTGGGACGCGCTGCCCGCACCTTGCGTGCTGAAGTTTCGGTTAAGCCGCCCGGATATCCCGAGTGCCGGCGATATAGTTTCTGTTCCTCTTTGTTTCCCGTCAGTTTTACTTTCGCTGCATTCACCACGATCACGTGGTCGCCTGTGTCGATGTACGGGGTATACGAGGGCTTATGCTTGCCCATCAAAATCTTGGCCGCCTTGCTGGCGATCCGGCCCAACACTGCCTCCTCGGCATCGATCACGTGCCATTGGCGCTGAATGCCGGGGAGCGAGGGAATTGTGGTTTTCATGAAGACAGACGTACTCCTGCGAGTTCTAGAACCTTATTGAGCTTAGCGAATTGCGGTTCGGCGTGTCAAACTGACCTGGGCGCTATACTTTGGGGATGAGGCTCGCGCTTGCCGCCCTGTTCCTGGCTTCTAGAGCGTTCGCCGGGATCGTTGATGACGTGCTCGCCGCCCTCAACCGGAACGATTTCGCCGGCGCCGATCGCCAGGTGCAAGCCTACCGTAAGTTGCGCGGAGACACTTCGGATCTGGCGAACGCCATTGCGTGGCAGGCGCGGGCGGCTCTATCCGTGAACAAGCTCGACCAGGCGGCCGCGTATGCCTCCCAAACTCGTCAGATGGCCCTGCGGAATGTGCTTGGGCCGCGAATCGATCGCGAACAGTGGCTCTTCGCGCTCGGAGCCTCCATCGAAGTGCAAGCCCAAGTTATGGCATCCAAAGGAGAAACCGCCGAGGCGATGCTGTTTCTGCGGAACGAGCTAAAGACCTACGCCGGTACCACTCTCCGCGAGCGAATCCAGAAGAATATCAACCTGCTTGGCCTGGAAGGTAAACCTGCGCCCGAGCTGGACGCCGCCGTCTGGTTCGGTCCCAGGCCTCCAACCATCGCCAGCCTGCGGGGCAAGCCGATCCTGCTGTTCTTCTGGGCGCATTGGTGCCCCGATTGTAAAGCCGACGTTCCTATCATTGCCGGCCTAATGAAGAAATACGGTCCGCGAGGGCTGACGCTGCTCGGCCCGACTCGCTTCTATGGCTACGTGGCAAACGGTGCCGACGCGCCTCCCGAAGTCGAGAAGCCTTATATTGAGCAGGTTCGTCGGAGGTTCTACGCGCCCCTGCTCGATATCTCCGCGCCCTTGAGCAATACAAATTTCAACCGGTATGGCGCAAGCACCACACCCACACTGGTTCTGGTGGATCGCAAGGGAATTGTGAGCTGGTACCATCCGGGTGCCGCCGCCGAGCGCGAACTTACCGTGGAGATTGAGAAGGTATTACGATGACCAGGCGGATCGCAATTGCATTTGCCCTGCTGGTCTGGGGCGCTTCTGCGTTCCAAACTCCAGCCACGCATCCCGTTTCAGGGCGCAAGATCGCCGGCGTCATGGGAATGAGCGGCGCCGACTGGCTCGTGCGTCCCGAACGGGAAGCCGAAGAGCAGCCCGAAAAAGCCTTGGATGCTCTGAACCTGAAGCCCGGCATGGTCGTAGCCGATATCGGCGCGGGCGTCGGCTATATGTCCCTCCGCATGGCTAAGCGCGTGGGCCCCACCGGTAAAGTTTACGCCAACGATCTTCAGCCGGAGATGCTTGCGAAATTGAACGAGAACGCCGCGAAATCGAAAATCAACAACGTGGTGACGGTGCTCGGCGATGTTGCCGATCCCAAGCTACCCGCAAACACCATGGATCTGGTGCTGCTGGTCGACGTGTATCACGAATTCTCGCAGCCGCAGCAGATGCTGCGGAAGATCCGCGAAACGCTCAAGCCTGATGGACGCTTAGTGTTGCTCGAGTATCGTGCCGAGGATCCCAACGTGCCGATCATCGCCGAACACAAAATGACCGTCGCGCAAGTGAAGACCGAGCTCGAAGCGGAAGGGTTCGTTCTGCAGCCGGTGATCGAAACCCTTCCGCGTCAGCACATCTTGATCCTGACCAAGGCAGCCGCCAAGGCCGCCGGCGCGCGTTAGCGTCCGCCCGGATATTCGTCCCGATAGCGGTGATAGTGATAGCCGCGCTCCTCGTACCCGTCGTCAGGTATGTTCACCATGAGCGGTTCATCCAGTCGAAAATTCACGATGCTTTCGGCCGGCACACGCACTTCCCGGCCTTGTGTAAGGATTTGACCGCCCGCCCCGGCAGCGGCACCAGCCGCCGCGCCAATGGCCGCTCCTTTACCGCCTCCCGCGATGGCGCCAAGAATGGTCCCCAGGACCGCCCCGCCGCCCACGAACTCGCCGGTGCGTTTGTTCGCGCCGATACCCTGCCGGTCCGAACTTTCGATTCGCTCGGCTTGGCTATCAATCCCGTAACGTTGGCCATAAGCCGTGATCGACTCGATATCCAGAATCAGATCGTTGTCGCGTGCCCGCCGGACGATCAGCTCGACATCCGACCCGCGCGGTATCGCGATTTGCCCGTCGCTACCCCGAATGTCATCCGCGATGCGCCCATAGTAAACGCGCCCATCGCGTGAGTGAGTCTCAATCGTCTCGTTGGTTCGCACCGGCAAGTTGGTTCCCGGCTCTACCCTGCTGACAGGACTCGCGGGATACCGGTCGTCGTTCAGCGAGAATTCCGCTTGGCATCCACGATCCACCCAGATCTCCCGGCGGTTGTAACCCCAGCTAAAGCCTTCCTCGCATTGCGATCCCCGCAATTCTCGAAGAAGCGTCACGCCGTGGCTGGTATCCGCTCCGCACGTAGCGCGCCTCCCGTTCGGCGACGAACAGGTCATCGTATGGTCTTGCGCTTGAGCGACTGGCGGCGCTACTAACGCCCAGCCGATTGCTAGGAGACCGGTCAGCGCTGTCGCCAGCCAGGGCACGAATTCTCTAGTTTCTTTGTCCATAAAAACATCCCCGCTAACCCAAGGTGTGCAAGTTCCTGTCCAAACGCAAAAGCCCTGTGATTTGTTCGCGCAATAAATCCTACATCGAACCAGCCGTGCAGATATTACTTATAGCCGCTGTTAGAGTGACTCTTATGCGTTATCAATTCCTAGTCGACACTTACGAAACCGAGCGGCTCAAAGTTTTGAGCGTGTGGGGAATGTTCCGCGATGAGGATCTGCCCTTCCGGCCGCATCCAACCGATTCCCGCGGATTAAGCGTTCTGGAACAGATGCGACACCAGTGTCAGAGCGAAAACGCCTTCTTTTCCAGGATGTTGGGGATTGACGTAGGCGCTCCGCCGCTGCCTCCGGAGGAAACTAGGCTTGGGTTCGTTTTGCAGTACGGAACGGATTCTTCAAAACGTCTCGATGTTTTGAAGTCAAAAGCGGATGCCGCCTGGTGGGAGGAGGAAGTCGCGTTCTTTGACGTAAAGCGCAGCCGGGCTTGGATACTGGTTCGCCGTGTCGCGCACACGTCGCATCATCGGGGCCAGCAGATGGCCATGCTTAGGATGCTCGGCCGGGAGGTATATAGCGTGTACGGGCCAACCGCTGACACGGGGAAGAAAATTATCTATAAGCCGCTACCGTTGTAATTCCGGTAAGAGCCGCAGGGCGTTGTCGCGCTCAATGGCCCGAAGGTCCTTGGCGGCGAAGCGCTCCGCCGTGAGCCCACCGATCACTTCCGCGGAGGTGCGGAACGGGTAATCGGTTCCGAACAGAATCTGCGACGGAGGTGCGACTTTCAGCAGACCGGCCAACGCGGGCGCGCTGTTAGCCTGAGCCGTATCGTAGTAGAACTTCTTCAGCTCATACATCAGGTCCTTGGGCAGCGCCTGCTCTTTGCCTTTCATGGTGGCTTCCTGATACACGAAGCGGCTCAGCAGGAAGGGCATAGTCCCGCCGCCGTGAGAAAAGATCCAGCGAATGTCGGGATAACGGGCGGCCGTGCCGCTGAACAGCAGGCTCGCGGCCGTGCGGGTGGTGTCCGTGGCCCACTCGATCATCACCGCCGGGACTTCGTTCTTCAGGTTGCCGCAGCAGGTGGCCGTAGTTGGATGCGTGTAGATCACGGCTTTCCGCCGGTTCAACTCGGCCCAGACGGGAGCGAAGGCGGCATCGCCCAGCCACTTCTCGCCGTAGCTTGTGAGCGGCCGGAATGATCCTTGGCAGTCATCGCTCCATAGTCGTTGACGATCCGGGCCAGGCGGCGGCCTTCTTCAACATCCCCGAACCAGACACCGGGCGAGCTAACGGAAAGGATCGAGGTTACGATCCCGCCTTTGTCCATTTCCTCGATGGACTGCGCTGGCGACCAAGCCGGCTGGCCCACCGCGCGGTTGGCGATGGCGGTTTGATAGGCGGGCGGGAAAAGATGATGATGAACGTCGATGCGATGAGGCGCGGGCGCGCCCTTCGCGAACGAGCCACCGGCAACGGTGGCGATCCCGGCCAGAAACTCACGCCGCAACATAACGACTCCTTATCACCTGCGATTCTACACCTACAATAGACAAGAGGAACTTATCATATGCAGCGAACCGCAGATGCGAAATGGCAAGGCGATCTAAAGACCGGAACGGGCGAGATATCGATGGCGAGCGGCACGCTATCGCATGTGCCCTATTCGTTCCACAGCCGCTTCGAGCAGGGGAAGGGAACCAATCCGGAAGAATTGCTCGCCGCGGCGCATGCGGGCTGCTTTACCATGGCGCTCTCGAATCAGCTCGCACAGGCAGGCTTCAAGGCCGAGAGTCTCGAGACTACCTGCACCATCACTCTGGACAAAACGGAGGGCGGCTTCGGCATCACCGAGAGTCACCTGGAGTTGAAAGCCAAGGTTCCCGGTATCACTAAAGAGGCGTTCGATACAGCGACGGCCGGTGCGAAATCGGGTTGCCCCGTGTCGAAGCTTTATAACACCAAAATCACCTTGAACTCGACGCTTTTGTAGGGCTATTCGCAGCGCAGCGCGTCCATCGGGCTCACTCGCGTCGCGCGACGGGCGGGGAGCCAGACTGCCAGCAGAGCCACCACGCTCAACAGCACCGGCACACCAACGAAGACCAGCGGATCGCGGGCCTGCACACCATACAGCAGGCTCGCGATTAGTTTAGTCAGTCCGAACGCAGAACCAACGCCAATCACCACCCCGACCAGCGCCAGGCGCATGCCCTGGAAGATGACCATATTTCGTACCGATCCATATTCAGCGCCGAGCGCCAGGCGGATTCCGATCTCCTGCGTGCGCTGCTCCACCGAATATGCCATCAGTCCATAGATCCCGATCGCGGCAAGTAGAAGAGCGGTGGCTGCGAAGATGGTCAGCACCAGGGTGTTGAAATCGGTGTTGGCCGTGGAACGGGACATCACTTCGTCCATGGTTCGGATGGGCGCCAGTGCCAGGCCGCCGCTCACATCGCTCAATTCCTTTTGAATGGCCGGGATCAAGGTGTGGGGTTCGACGTGCGTCCGTACGATCCAGGCGAGCGGTGTGAGACGGGCGTTGAGCGCGTTGATTCCGTCCGGTAATTGGGATTGGGGAATGTACATGGTGGGACCGGGATTATTGTTCAAGCCTGTGTCGCGAATGTCGCTGACCACTCCGACGATTTGGCGCGGTGCATCGTCAAATTCCGGTCCCACTCCTTTCCCGATAACGATTTGATCGGCCAGGGGATCGCCCTTCGCCCAGTATTGCTTGGCCATGGCCTGGTTGATGATTGCGACAGGAGCAGCCCCCAAGGCGTCCTGGTTGCTGAAGGCGCGTCCTCGCACAAGCTGGATCTTGAATACGTCGAAATACTCCGGCGATGCGATCATGTAGCGCCCCCCAGATCGCGACGTACTGTCGAGGGGACGTCCCACGATGAGGAAGGGAAGCCCGTAGCCGCCTTCGAGCGGAACGCAGCACGTGGCGCCAGCGTTTTCGACACCGGGCAAAGCCTTCAGGCGCTCGGTGCCCAGCCGCACAAGTTGATCGACGCCTGCTGTCTTCACGAAGCGGGGGCCGGAAAGCGACATCCGCAGCGTCAGCACGTTGTGCGAATCGAATCCAGGATTCACCCCGCGAAGTGCGGTGAAGGTGCGCAACAGCAGCGCCGCGCCGATCAGCAGAATCAGAGCCAACGCGGTTTCCGTGACTACCAGGATCGAACGTGCCTTGTTTTGGCGAAAGCTGGTGCCACCCTTACCGGTGGATTCCTTGATGGTGCTGCTGAGGTCGGTACGCGAGGCCTGCAGCGCCGGAAACAGACCGAACAAGACGCCGGTAGCCACGGAAATTCCGAGAGTGAACAAAACCACTCGCATATCCATCGCCACGGCACTGCCGTGTAGCCCCACGCGCGGAATGTTTCCGGGATTCAAACTTAGAATGCCACGAATGCCGGCGTACCCCAAGATCAATCCGAACACGCCTCCAGCTAAAGAGAGAACCACGCTTTCGGTGAGAAGCTGGCGAATGATGCGTCCACGTCCGGCTCCGATGGCGGCACGAATCGCGATCTCCCGCCTGCGTCCCGTCGCGCGCGCCAGCAGAAGATTGGCGACGTTGGCGCAGGCAATGAGCAGCACGAAGCCCACGGCGCCCAACAGCACCCATAACAGGGTGCGCACTCCGCTCACCAGCACTTGACTCAGGGGCTGGACGCCAAAGCCGCCCTGCGGACCAAGACTGTTGGGATAGTTCTTCCGAAAGCCTTCGGTCGCAGCCTTGAGTTGTTCGTTCGCGGCTACCAGAGACACACCGGATTTTAGACGCCCCGCTACCTGAAAGTAGTTCCCCTGGTCAGTACTGTAGGGATCCAGTCGGAAGGGCACGTATACGTCCGGCGGCTGGTCGATCTCGATCTTGAGGCTCGGCCCGACCACTCCGATGATTTCGTGTGGCGCTCCGCTCAGTGTGATGGTCTTGCCGATCACCGCGGGGTCAGCCGCAAAGCGATTCTGCCAGAATCCATAGGCCAGCACCGCGACATCGCGCCCACCGGGACGATCTTCGTCCGCCGTGTAGGTTCTGCCGTAGATTGTCGTAGCTCCGAACAAGGGAAAGAAACCGGCGCTGGCCTGAGTTTGCTGAATCTGCTCGGGCAGATCCCCGGCTTTGTAGTTGGCGACGCCGAAACGCCAGGCGGCTACATCCTGGAAAGATTGCGTCTGGGAGCGCCAGAAGTTGTACTTCACCGGTGAAGCCCCGGGTCCCGATCCTTGCGGCGACACGTTCATAAACATGACGATTCGGTCGGGATCGGGAAAGTTCACCGGCTTGAGGAGAACCGTGTTGATCAGGGAAAAGATGGCCGTGTTGGCTCCGACGCCAAGGGCCAGCGCCAGGATCGCGGTAATGGTGAACGCGGGAGCGTGCAGGAACATCCGGATGGAGTGCTTCAAGTCCTGCAGAAAAGATCCCATGTCACCGCTCCTGCTGAATCTATACGGCCTCTTACCGGAAAGGTTTCCAAAAAAAATGCGGCGAGACCCTTCAAACCTGGCTCACCGTTGGGCTGGCCGCCGTGCACCCAGCTCGCATAGCAGTGCAACCCCTGCCAGCGCGGCGCCGGTGTAAAAAGCCGCCTGGTAATTGTGATAACGGTCATACAGCACACCGCCGATGCGCGGACCGATGATGCCGGCCACGCCCCAGGCCGTAAATAGGAATCCGTAGTTGACGCCGGCGTTCCCGGTGCCCCAAAAGTCCGATGCCGCTACGCCGTTCACCGAGAGCTGGGTTCCGTAACACCAATAGACGACGAACACGGCAAGATAGAGAAGCGCCACATTGCTTCCGGCTGCGTACAGAGCCGGCATCGCCACCATGCTTATCGCGATCATGGTCCGCAGCACGTTGATGCGCCCCAGGCGATCCGACATCCACCCCGACAGGATCCGTCCCGAGGCGTTTCCAAATGCACCGACCACCAGCGTCATGGTCGAGAGGGCCGCTGCCGCAATGCCCACGCTTCTCGCAAATGGCACCAACTGGCTGATCACCATCAATCCCGCCGAGCATCCCAGCGCATACCCCAGCCACATCAGGTAAAACGTCGGCGTCCGCAGCATTTCTCCAGGCGTGAAGTCGGCGGTGCTGCCCGCGCTCTTGGCGGCCCCCGGCGACCAGCCCTTTGGCAAGTACCCGGCAGGCGGATTCCGTAGAAGGATTGCACCCACAAGCGTCATCACTAGAAAAATTGCCCCGAGGATCTGAAACGTCGCGGGAAGCCCGTATGCGGGAATCAACTTCAATTGTGCGAGGGGTCCGAAGATGGCCGATCCAGCGCCGTAGCCGCCCACTGCCAATCCTACGGCCAGACCGCGCTTATCGGGAAACCACTTCGCCATCACTGGAATAGGTGTCGCGTACCCGAAGCCGTTGCCGAGACCACCGATCACTCCGAAGCAGACATAAAGATAGTTCAGGCTGGTGGTGTACGAGCACAAGTAGAATCCCAGGCTCACCAGAATCCCGCCCACAAGGGAACACGGCAGCGGCCCGTACTTGTCCTGAATCCTTCCCGCCACGACGAAGCTGAGGGCGAACACGATCACCGCAATGGTGAATACCATGGAGGTGTCGGCCCGGGTCCATCCGAAGCGTTCTTCGAGCGGTGCGACGAAAACGCTCCATCCATACAGCGTCCCCAGCGCCAGGTTCATCGACAAGCCGCCGACCAGCCGCCACCAGCGGCTAATTCCCCCGGGCTGCGTTAGTTGCATCCTAGATAGCGTACGCGATTCCGGGAGTGTTCATCGGCATCCGCGAATTCTCTCGCCGCAAAAAAGAAACGCCGGGAGAGGTTTCCCTCACCCGGCGCTTTAAACTTCCGACTAGCTAACTATGCTTTCACCGATTTGTGCGGGTCAATGATGAACTTCTTGGCCGCGCCTTTGTCGAAGTCCTGGTAGCCCTTGGGAGCTTCGTCGAGCGAAATGATGGTCGCATTGACTGCCTTGGCGGGATGCACCTTGTCGTACAAGATGGCCGTCATCAACTGGCGGTTGTAACGCAGCACCGGGCACTGGCCGGTGTGGAAGGAGCACGACTTCGCCCATCCCAAGCCGATGCGAATAGAGAGCGCGCCGATCTTGGCGTTTTCGTCGATGCCACCCGGATCGCCGGTCACGTACAGGCCGGGGATACCGATGGAACCGCCCGCGCGAACCAGCTCCTGGAGGGAGTTGAGCACGGTGGCCGGACGTTCGACGCCCGCATCCTTGCCCTGTCCATGCGCTTCGAAGCCGACGCAATCCACCGCGCAGTCCACTAGCGGCTCGCCCAGGATCTGTTCGATCTGCTGGCCCAGCGTGGCGTCCTTGCGCAAGTCAATCACTTCGCATCCGAAACTCTTGGCCTGGGCCAAACGCTCCGGAATCATGTCGCCGACGATGACCACGGCCGCGCCCAACAACTGGGCTCCCGCCGCCGCGGCCAGACCCACCGGACCCGCGCCCGCGATGTAAACGGTGGTGCCGGGTCCAACGCCTGCCTGAATGCAGCCGTGGTAGCCAGTGGGGAAGATATCGGACAGGAGGGTCAAGTCCTTGATCTTCGCCATCGCTTTTTCTTTGTTCGGGAACTT
>Ga0105245_10006511_pt1 | contig 10260 bp, 8 predicted proteins | sample KBSM54metaG_FD_81523 | JGI IMG/M metagenome (GOLD analysis project Ga0105245, IMG submission 81523) | Miscanthus rhizosphere microbial communities from Kellogg Biological Station, Michigan, USA - KBS M5-4 metaG | ecosystem: Host-associated > Plants > Roots > Rhizosphere > Soil | place: Michigan... | reverse complement strand
TCGGCGTTGTTATCGCCGCAGTACTCGGCCTGGCTCGCTCCGGCGAGCGGCGTGGCGTGGGTCGAGGGGGACAAACGCATCGCGGTCCTCACGGGGCTCGCGGTGTTCCTCACCAACCTCGTCTGGAAGTCCTTCAACCCGCTGGTCCACGGCGCGATGGTTCCGCTCGCGACGCTGCTCGCCCGCAACGTGCTGCTCGTCGTTCTCGCGCTCGACTCAGCCCGAGTTGTCGCTTCGGCGCAACGGGAGCAACGCCCGGAGCCGCCGATCGCGTAGGTAGATTCCCGCCCAGGCCAGCAGGCAGGTCGTCAGCGGAACCAGGACAGGATACGGCTCGCCGATTCGGACATACGAGGCGATGGCGCCGCCCAGGTACCCCGTGAGCAGGACGGTGCCGAGGATCGCCGTCTGGGGAATGAGATACAGGATCACGCACGCGACCTGGACCAGCCCGATGCCGTTGATCGCATTCGGCGCGTAGCCGATTCGTGCCCACTCCGAGGCGTACCACGGATCGTGCGTGAGCTTCCAGCGCGCGCTCATCAGCAATATCGACACCGGCGCGAGAGACAGCACGCGGCCGGCCCACAGCATCCACGTCTCGAGGCGCGTCTGGTTCATTTGATGTGCCCTCTGTCCTTCTCGTTCTCGGTGCACACCCACTCGAGCAGGTCATCGTCCGGAGCCAGTGTCGAGGAGACCTTGAAGGTGATCGGCTTCGAGTAGTACTTCGGGTCCTCGATCGTCATCTGGACGTCGAGGTGGCCGAAGTCGCGGCGGCGCCATCGTTCGATGAGGCGCATCGCGTCGCTCCTGGGATGGCTGAAGGCATCGAGCGGCGCGCGCGGATTCAACCCCACTGTCTCGACCACGAGGGTGTCGCCGTCCCACTTGCCCACCGAGTAGCCGGTCCACGCGGGATTGGGATCCGCGGGGAGCTTTCGACCATCCATGTGGATTTGGCGCGGGAGATCGCCTTCGTACAGGACCACGATCAGACCCGGCGTCTGCACGATGCGCTTCGGCACCGGGAACAGGTCGGTCATGGGCAGGCCAACCGGGAGACAGCGCGGGCCGAGCGCGTCGCTCAGGGCACGGTTCGCCTCCCATTCCTTCTGAGCCTCGGGACTCAGCTTGATGCCGTCCGGCTCGTAATCGATCAGCACGTTGAACAAGTACTTGTTGAACGTCGTGGCGTCGTCTCCGGGCACCGTGAAGGAGCCCAGGCCGGGGACGAATTTTTCGACTTCGCCAGGCGCCGCCATGTCGGTCTGCCAGAGACCGGTCATGTCCGGCTTACCACCCGTCCGTGGGGCGGGTGCGGTGAGGTTGGGTTTGCCGTCCGGCGTCCGTGGAACACCACGCGCCGGCTGGTTGATCCACTGGCCGGAGAGCGTCGCGGCGACGAGCAGCGTGACAGCGCGGTGCATGGCGCGCATTCTAGCGCGTCTTCAGTACCCTCCGCTCAGGTGTCCGTACACCCGCTCTCGATAGAGCCGTTCCTTGTCGAAGTCACCCAGCCGGAAGTACACATCCGACATTTTCTGCAGAATGCGAGGGTCCGCACGATCGGGGTCGGCCTCGAGGATGCCGGCGTATCGCTGCAGCGCGCCGCTGAAATCGCCCTGCACGAACGCGGCGTCCCCGATCTTCTCGATCCACGACGATGGCGCAATGCCCAGCGCGCGGTAGCGATTCAGCATTCGTCCGGCAAACTGCGCCGCCGCCCCGGCCTGCTTCTGCCAGAGCAGGACGTAGAAATACTGATCCGCGAGAAGCTTGTCGCTGATGTAGTCCTGCCAGGTATCAGGGAAACGCCTGCGCAAGTCCGCCAGCAGGGAGACGTCGATCTCGTTGCGTCTCAGGCGGTCCAGCAGCTGCTGCCCCAGCACGTCCGGGACCGTTTCGGCCGGCACACGCAGCCAGTCCTCGGCCTGCGCGAGATTCCTGCGCGCGATGCCAATCATGGCCATCGCGGCGGGAAAGCGGATGTCGTTGACCCAGTCCGCGTAGATCGCCGCAAGCCGCGTGTCGACCTGCGGCCAGGCCTCCAGCGCGGCCAGCGACAACACGGCGTTCAGCTCGAAGATCTTCCCCGCCGGCGCCAGCCGGGAGGCCGATTCGAAGCGTTCGAGCGCGACCGCGGCGTTCCCGCCGTTCAAGGCCGAGGCTCCTTCCACCCAGAGCGCCGCCAGCTCGAACAATCGCTGGTGCTCCGGCGACGCGCCGTCCAGGGCGCGACCCCGTTGACCCGCGAACGTCTGCTGCCAGGCGCCCCAGAGCCCCGCGTCCTTGAGGGATTGAATGTCGCCCGGCAGAACGCCCAGATCCGAGAAGTCCATCGCGGGCACCGATCGGGGACGGCCGAGCCGCGCGCGTTGGTGCTCGTCCCAATAGTCGACGAAGAACTTCTTGCGGCCCGGCGCCGCAAATCGGGACACCGGCATCGCCTCGTCCACGCTGACGACCACATCGTCGATGTAATACACGACGTTGGAGCGATCGGCGCCTGAATCGCCGATGAAGGAGAACTTGTCCACGGCGGAGCCTGCCTGCTTCGCCGCGTTGAACTGATCCTTCAGGGCGACGACCGGCGTCGTCAACCCGTTCTGGCGGATGGTGAGATCGTACGAACCGCGATCGATATCGTACGCGGTGTCCACGACGTACCACGCGAACGGCTGCGGCATGAACAGCTTCTTCGGCATGCTGTCCGAGAACTGGCACAGGTAGCCGTCGAGCGTCTTGAGCCAGAAGCCGATGCCGTTCCGGCGGGGGGCGAAGCCCGCAGGGCCGGCCAGGGCGATATTGAGCTCCTCGGCCGGGTTCGCGATCATGAGGGCGAAATGCAGGTAGATCGTGCCGTGGCTCCGGAGCGGAAAGTAGCCCTGAAGTTCAGGGAAGTCCCCGTCGCCGCTCACGTCCCGGATTTCGATGGAGCGGTATCCGCTGAAATGATCCGACCACGAAAGACGAACCGAGCCCCTGGCGTTTTGAAAGATGGCGAAGGTGTCCGGGCCCGTGTCCACGGAGCTGTCGTCGAAACTGTACTGCGCCAGGATGGAGGGAGACTGCGCGCGCGCGTGCTCAGCGTGCAGGAGAACGGATGCGAGCGCTACCAGCGCGATCGATAGTCGTCGAGCCATTTCCGCCATTCGCGGACCGACGCGTCGCGCCGGGCTGCGTCCGCGTTCGCGTCGAAGCCCTTCGTCTGCCCGGTCTGAATGCTCAGGGCGAGCGCGGCGATGGATCGCACGTCGAGCTTCGAATCGCTGAGGGCGCGAATGAGCCCGTCGTACAGGCGGACCTTCTCCCGCTCGGTGAGATGAATCTGATCGTACGCGAGGGCGCACGCCGCCTTGTCGCGGAAGAGCGGATTGGCGTCGTTCTGCATGTTGTCGAGCAGCACGTCGACCACGTCGGCATCGCTGCTGACACGGCCCAGGGCGTACTGAACCTGGATGCGGAGGGCCTGATTGGCGGTGTGGACATCCGGCGTCAACACGCGCTTGGCTTCAGGCGACTTCCAGCCGAGTCCGTAGAACGCCGCGGCGATGCTGGCGCGATCGGCCTCGCCGGCCGACTGGTACAGCTGCACCATCACGGGCAGCACACTCGTTCCCAGCTTCCTCAACGCCGGAATATTCCCCTGCGACACCAGCGTCCGCACGGTCGCGGCCGGGACGGCATCCCCCGCCGGCGCGGCGGACAGCGACACCTGACCCAGGTTCAGCAGGAGAAGCACACCGGCGACTCGCCTGGCGAGAACGATTGCCGGCATCAGGCCACCTCTCGAGCCAGCGCAGCTTCCGGCCACTCGATGGGCGTCGAGTAGTACAGCTCGGGCTCGTTGCCGGGACCAACGGATGGCTGGACCTTCTGCGGCGCAAGCGAGCGGTTGGCCTCGAGGAGCTCCTCGACCGCCTGCGTCGAAAGCGGTCGCGAGAACAGATAGCCCTGGGCATGGGTGCATCCGAGGCGCACCAGCTCGCGCGCCTGCACGTCCTGCTCGATGCCCTCGGCGACCACGCTCGTCTTGAGCGTCCGGGCCAACGCGAGGATGCTCTCGACAATCGCCGGACGATCCGGAAGCAGCAGGCTCTTGACGAACGAGCGATCGATCTTGAGCGCATCGACCGGGAGCTGGTGCAGGTGGCTCAGCGACGAGAAGCCGCACCCGAAGTCGTCGAGATAGATCTTCACGCCGAACTCGCGCAGCTCGCGGAGCAGCTTCGCGGCCTCCGTGGGGCTGTCCATCAGCGCCGTCTCGGTGATTTCGAGGCGGACATCGCACGGGTTCAACCCCGAATCCTGAACGGCCTGCTCGACGAGCCGCAGGAAGTTCTGCTGCATGAGCTGCCGGCTGGACACGTTGACGGTGATGTAGTCGAGCCCGCTTGCCGGAAACCGGCGGCGCCAGCCCGCGAACGTCTTGCACGCCTGCTGGAGCACCCACGTGCCCAGCGGTTCGATGAGCCCCAGCTCCTCGGCGATCGGGATGAACGCGACCGGCGATACCGGCTTGCCGTTGCGCGTCCACCGGACAAGGGACTCGAACCCCACGCACATCCCCGAGGCCAGCAGCACGATCGGCTGGTAGTGCACCTCGAAGTCATTGTGGCTGACGGCGTGGCGCAGATCGTTCTCGAAGCCGAGCCGGTCGAGCTCGCGCGCGTGCATGTCGGCGTCGAACAGCTCGTGGCGCGCCTTGCCGCGCGACTTCGCGTGATACATGGCGGTGTCGGCGTCGCGCATGATCTCGTCGGGGTTGTTGTACTGGGCGCGAGCGAAGGCAATGCCGATGCTCGCGGACGTGAACACCTCGCGCCCGCCGATGGAAAACGGCGCGTTCAGCGCGGCCTGGATGCGGAACGCGATGGCGTTCGCCTGTTCTTCCTCGCCGAGCTCGTTCAGGAGAATCGCGAACTCGTCGCCGCCCAGCCTGGCCAGCGCGTCTCCCTGCCGAAGGCACGTCTCGAGGCGCCGCGACACAGCCGTGAGCAGTTCGTCGCCGACGAGGTGGCCGAGACTGTCGTTGACGATCTTGAAGCGGTCGAGGTCGAGATACAGCACCGCGAACCGGCTGCTGGCTGGCCGCGCCTTGATGATGTCGAGCCGCCGCCCGAGGCGCTCCACGAAGACCGCGCGATTACAAAGCCCGGTCAGCGGATCGAGGGTTCCGGCGATGCCGACGGGCTCAGCCGCCCCTGGCCGCGCCGCCACTTCCACCAGGCGCGTCAGCGAGCCGGCGAGACGGGCCGGTTGCCGGCCCGCGCCTCGCGACACGATGCCGCGGCACATGAACCGCCGGTAGGTGCCGTCCTCGTGGCGAATCCGGTGTTCGTGCTCCAGGTGATCCGTCTTGCCCGTGAGATACGCCGCGATCGCCTTCTTGAGCGACGCGATGTCGTCAGGGTGGACGCGATGAGTCCACTCTTCGGGACCGCCGAGGTTCTCGGTCGCCGGCAAGCCGACCATCGCCCTCCATCGGCCCGACGCATAGAACTGGTGGGTCCGCAGATCCCATTCCCATAACCCGTCGCTTGCGCCTTCGGCCGCGAGCGTGATCCGATCTTCGCGCCGCTTGAGCGCCTGTTCGGCCTGCGTTCGCTCCGTGACGTCATGCCACAGCAGCGTCACGCCGTCGGCAACGGGGAGAATCTTGACCTCGAGGGTCCGCGATCCCGCCGGGGACGGCAGCTCGACACGCCCCACCATCCGGGTGCTCCGCGTGGTCAGGGCCTCGTTGATCGCTCGCGGGAGCTCGGTCTTGCCCAGGGCCGGCACGGCGCTCACGAGCGAACGGCCCATCGCGCGCGCGCGAGGAGAACCGAGGATATGTTCGACGCCGTGGTCCCAGAGAATAATCCGCCCGCTGCCATCGACGACGGACATGCCGTGATCGAAGGAGTGGATGACCTCCCGGCGGCGGCGATCTTCTTCGAGCCGGCGGACGTGCGCCGAGTAGAAGCGGTACGCGAAATACAGCGGTACTGCCGCGAGCAGCACGACGGGCCAGTTCCTGCGACCGATCGCCTCGACGAGACCCGCTGCGAGGCTGGCCCCGATGCAGTAGTTCGGACAGCCCTGCAGAAAACCCGTCAGCCACGATCGATTGACCGGTTGCCTGGTGGCGAGCGGCACGATGACGTCCGCCAGGGCGGACCTGACGAGGCAGTACGCGACAACGGCGGCCGCTATTGGAATCGCCTGCCCCGGCCACGTGAAATGCCCCGTCGTGCCGCCGAGTGCCCCGTGTGCAAAGGTCGCGGCCAGCGTCGCCGTCAGGACGGTTGCGGCATCCAGCGCCATCCGGCGGATCGGATGGGATCGATTGGAATCCGTGAGTCCTCGCGCGACGGTCCCAGCTGTGACGACCAGCATCGTCGCGTGCGGGCCGAGGAGCAGGAGCGTGGTGAAGTCGATCACGAAGGACGGCAGCGTCGCGGCCCAATCCTGCGCCGACAACGGCCTCGTCGCGAAGGATCCGGTCAGCACTGCTGCCAGGATGAGCGAGCAGAATTCGAGCGTCCGGCCGGCCTGCGGCCAGCCTGCGAAGCCAAGCAGCGCACCCGTGACAACCGCCGCGACCGCCAGCGCGATTACGGATGAGCGATGACGCTGGATAGGCATACCACCACACGATCTATCGGAGCAAGTAGGGATCCACCCTACCCCTTGCGACAGAACTGACTGCTGGAGAATGTTTTAGAGAAAGTTGTTGGGAACGGCTGACGTAGGGGACGCGTCCCGTTTCGAGACGCCGAGACACGTTACTGGTCTATTGAGTAACACGGAGATCGCTTCCCGCGCGGCACTGCGTGGATTGGCCACGCGTGCATGAGTGCACGCTATTTCGATTCCTGCAGCATGATTCCGGCGCTGCGCTCGCCCTCGTGACAGGCAGACTCCCACGTCTCGTCCGTCGACCGCTGCTTCGCGCGCACGTTCGGAATGGCGATCTTCCAGGGCCGGGTGAACACTCGCGGGTCGTCGATCGTCGCCTCGTAGGTCATGTGATCGGCATCGGTAAACGTGTAGCGCTCGACGATGCGCGCGGTGTCGCTGAGAAAGTCGCCGTCGTGGCTTAGTCGATTCTTCCCGTTCAGATTCTTCACCTCGACCACGAGCGTGCTGCCCTCCCACCGGCCCCGCGAGTCGCCGCCCCAGAGCTTGATGGTGTCGGGCATATCCGGCCGGCCGTCGATCGGAATGACACGGTAGTTGTGATACGCCTCGTTGAGGAGGACGACGAAGCCGGGGATCTGCAGAAACTCGTTCGCGTTTGCCGACTGACGAATGGCGCCGAGCACGAGGCAGCGCGCCTGCGTGTCGATGTGTTCCGGCCTTGTGGCGCCGATCTCGTTGTCCATCTGCTGCTGGCGCAACGCCGCCGCCCACGGCTGGTACGGCACCTTGCCGTCCGGCGGATCGACGACGCGGCTCGGGTTCTTCTTGCTCTTCCCTTCGCTCCGCGCGATTTCCTCTTCGATCCCGCCCGGCACCCCTGGATCTTCGAGACTGCGCCCGCCGCCGATCAGCGGGCGCCACGTCCCCTGGATGTCCGGTTGACCATCAGGGGTTCGCGTCCCGGTCCAGGACCCGGTTCCGGCAGCCTGCGCCATCAACGGCGCGGCCACGAACGACGGGGCTGCGAGGATCGCCACCACGACGCACGAACGAAACCATCCACCTTTCACGACAACCTCCGCGGGGTAACCGCCACGACTACCAGAGTCCCGGATAGGGGTAGTACTTCTCCCACTCGAAGGCATAGCACTCGTATTCCAGGAGCTGAACGTTGGCCTCCTTGCGGCGATAGATCGGCATCTGCATCTTCCAGGGCCGCGTGAAGACCTTCGGGTCTTCGATCGTGACCTCGTAGGCGATGTGATCGGGCCCGCTCGGAGTGAACCGTTCCACGACGTGCAGCTCGTCGCTGTGAAAGTTGCCGGCCCGATCGAACCAGGTCTCGTCGTTGAAGTCCACGCTGTCGACCACGAACGTGTCGCCCTCCCACCGGCCGCGCGAGTCGCCGAGCCACCAGTCGATGTGGCCCGGCGGGTGGCCGTTGCCGTTGGTATGGATATGCCGGATGGCGTGCGCGTATTCGAAGAGCATGACCATCTTGGCCGGCACCTGGACGATCTGAAACGGCAGCGGGAGGTACATGATGCGCGGCACGCCGGGGAGATAACACTTCGTCTCCGGGTCGGCCGTCGCGCGCCTGGCGAAGTTCTCTTTCTGCCTGGCCAGCGCCCACGGCTGGTACGGGATCTCGTTGCCCTCGACCACGCCCGGTCCGGCCGGCACGCCGGGTTGCGCCTGATGGCCCAGGACGTTCCAGTTGGCGGTCGCCATCACCTGCCAGATCCCCGACAGATCCGGCTTGCCGTCGGCGGTGCGCCGCAGCGCCGCTGCCGCCGGCGCCTGTGCCTGTCCCCGCGCCTGTGCAAACGCCGACGCCAGGGCGGCGGCGGCCACCAGCGTCCCAATCAGCCGTGTCGGCATATGTTCGCCCCTGAACGACGACTACTGCGCGCCGCGGCTGCTCGAGAGAAAGAAATCGCGACCGTCAGCAAGCGTCACGCTCGTGCCGTTGGCGATCGGCTTGCCGTTTCGCGCGAGAAATCCTTTGACGACGACCTCGGTGCCGATTTGAAAGTCGGTTTTCCGCAGGCCCGCCTTGAGCAGCTGGTTGGCCGCACCCGCCTCGATCGCCCACTCCGTGACGCTGCCGTCGGGATTCTTCACGTCGATGTGAATCCACCCGTGAGGATTGACGAGCTCCACGCTCTTGAGGGTGCCGCGCAGCGTGACCGGCTTGTTGCCGTCGAACTCCGCCGCGAACGAGTGATGCGCCTCGATCACGGCTCCAGACAGGACGACCGCGACGACCGCGCCCGCTCCGAGCAGCCTGAGTCTCATGACAACCATCCTTTGATGCCGTGCGCGAAGTGCAAGAGGAACGCCAGACCGCGCAGTCCTCAGAATGCGTGGAAAGCTTCGCGTTTGGGAGGATGTTGCGGCAGGATCAGGGAACTGCCGGCATGAACGAACAAACCTGTCGGAAACAGGAGCGTTCGCGCTGCGGCGCGCGAACATTCCTGTCGATTCGACACGGCTACATCGCGTAAGGGCGCGCGATCATCGACATCTTTGTCGGGAATTCATGCGAGGGCTGCTGTCACGCGTGACGGCGTGAGCGGGTACTCCCGCAGGCGCACGCCCGTCGCGTCGAAAAACGCGTTGGCGATCGCGGCCGATGCGGCAGCCATGATCTCTTCTCCCGCGCCGGTGGACTTCTGGTCCACTCGCTGCACGACGATCGCCGTCACCGCCGGCGTCTCGGCGAAGCGCAGGATCGGATACGAGCTCCAGTCGAGGCTGGTGACGTTGGTCTTCGAGAAGGTCACTTCTTCCTTCAGCAGGCGGCTCGCGGCCTGCACGAGCTGGCCGCTGATCTGGTTCTCGACGGCCGCGGGATTGACGACGAGGCCCGCGTCGATGGCGCCGTACAGGTGCGTCGCCACGACGGCGCCGGTGCTCCGGTCGACGCGGACATCCGCGATCGCGGCGCCGTACGACGTCATGTGCGTGCCGAGGCCGATGCCGCGGCCGGTGACGACATTGCTGCGCGCGCGCGCCGATGCGGAACGAGGCGTCCATCGCGCCGCCTTCGAGACGGCGTCGAGGACCGCCAGCCAGCGCGGGTCGGACATGTTGCGCCGGCGGAACTCCAGCGGGTCGAGACCTGCCATGTGCGCGAGCTCGTCGAGCGCCTGCTCGGACGCGAAGGCGAACGACACGTCGAGCGGCGACCGCAGGTTCGACGCCTTGAGATAGCCGTCGATGCCCGGCACCCGATGGTTGTTCAGGCGCAGGTTGGGGATGTCGTACATCGAGCCCAGCGTCACTTTGTTGAGATTCCGCGACGTCCCGTCAGCCGACTCCCCGGCCGGCGTGCCGAACGCCAGCTGCTCGGACGTCTCGGTCGTCGACCAGACATGCTGCCAGCCGTCGTATTCGTACGCCACGATCCGGCCGTCGGCGTCGACGCCGGCTTTTACATCGGCAAGATGCGCCGGCCCGAAGTTGTCCCAGCCGTGCTCGTCGGCACGGGAGAACTGGACGCGCACCGGCGCGCCGACTTCCTTCGACACGATCGCCGCTGCCTGCGCCGCATCGTCATAGCAGCTGCGGCCGAACGTGCCGGCGCCCTCGAAGTACTGCACGCGCACGTTCACGGCCGGGACGCCG
>Ga0105245_10006508_pt1 | contig 10264 bp, 6 predicted proteins | sample KBSM54metaG_FD_81523 | JGI IMG/M metagenome (GOLD analysis project Ga0105245, IMG submission 81523) | Miscanthus rhizosphere microbial communities from Kellogg Biological Station, Michigan, USA - KBS M5-4 metaG | ecosystem: Host-associated > Plants > Roots > Rhizosphere > Soil | place: Michigan... | reverse complement strand
TGGGTTCCCAGGAAATAAATTACATCAGGATGGCAGTGCTGAAGATCTCCAGACACGCAGCATCTCTTCAAACCTTTCAGGATCGCTGCCATCCATAAACTGGGGAACAGCGGCGGGTCGCGTTAGCGCGCCGCCCATCCCCAGGGATGCGTTCATTACGTGGCGGTAATTCGGTGACGCTCTGGTGACGAAGGGAGCCTAAAAGTGCAAAACCGCACCCGGCTTCTCAGAACTAGAATGGCACTCTCGCCGCGCTACATCCCTTTTCTTCTTTGCCAATAGTCCGCCCCCAGGAGGAGTCTTTGACGCTATTTTGTGCACTCGCCGATGCGGAATGTGCTGTAGAATAGCCGAGTCGGACCGGGCATGCGGATTTCACGAGATGTGCGAATTCTGGCGGTGATTGTAGCCAGCGCCGCGCTTTTTGGCGTTGTCGATGGCTCGATGTGGAGAAGCCTGTTAACGCCGACTCTGGCCTACCGGCCTGCCATTCTGTTCGGGCTCACTCTAGTTTTCGGATGGCGCGGATTCGCGTGGAGTCAACTCATTTTTCTTACGGCCTTTGCGTCCTTTCTTGGCTGGCGTGGCGCGATCTTCATCACTCCGCTGTATCTGCTCTCTCACGCGTGCGCCCTTCTTGTCGCACGAAGGCTCGGGGGGCACCAACCGTGGCTTTCCAGTGAAAGGTCCACGCTGTCATTTCTCGCTGCCGGCTTTCTGGCTCCCGCACTGCCCGCGATGTTGAGCGACGCTGCCCTGAGCCTTATTGGCATCACCGTCCGTTCCGATGTTCCTCCTTCAATAGAGGTTTGGCTGCGGGGAGGTGCTGGCATTGTGGCCTTGGTGCCAGCGCTGTTAGTGAACGGTTCTCGGGCATTGAGGCATTGGGCCGGGTTGCCGCGAGAGCGTGAAACGGAGCAATCGATTACTGGGCGCAATCTCATTGAGTTGGGTGTCGAAATCGCCGTGTGGACCGCCACCCTCTGGATAACCGTCCAGTTCAAAGCCCGCTATGGCCTCAACGTCACCTATTTGACGTTCTTTCCGCCCCTAGCATTCACTCTCCTTCGGGGCATGCGAATGGCCACCTTGGCGTTGGCTGCAAATGCAATTATTGCGACGACTTTATGGAGCCAACTACATTGGGCGGACACCCTTCCGATAGGGGATCTTCGGCTGTTGATTGCCGTCTATTCAGTAACGATTCTCGTTTTGGCGGCCGTTGTCGATGAACGTCAAGGCCAGAAGGCCCAAGTAAAAGAGTTGCGATCGGCCCAAAGCTCGCTCAGAGAGAGTGAAGAGTATTTTCGCACTTTGGCCGATTCGGCTCCCGTGATGATCTGGGTTTCCGGCCCGGACAGGCTGTGCACTTTCTGCAACAAGTCTTGGTTGGAGTTTACCGGCCATTCGCTGAACCAAGAGCTCGGTGATGGCTGGGCAGCGGCGGTACATCCGGAGGACCTGGATCGGTGCCTGGCTGCATACATGGCGTGTTTTGATGCAAGGCGCGATTTTCAGTCGGAATTCCGCATCCGGCGTGCCGACGGCGAATACCGCTGGATACTCGACAAAGGTGTGCCACTCTACCGCGACGGTCAGTTTGCCGGCTATATCGGCGGTTGCCTGGATATTACCGACCAGAAACTTTTCACCAAGCGATTAGAAGCAAACCAGGCCCGATTGAGGGACGCGCAGCGCCTCGCCAGAGTCGGCCATTGGGAACGAGATATTGAGACAGACACAATCGAGTGGTCCGATCAAATGATCAGCATCCTGGGGATGGAGAACGGGACTCCTGTGAGCTTTGACGACTTCCTGCACTGTGTCCACTCTAAGGACCGGCAAAAACTCGTGGAGTGTGACCGAAGGCTTCATTCGAGCAGGATACCGATCGAGGTAGCTTACCGAATCAAACAACCCGGTAGGAAAGTCCAGTACGTCCGCTCAATCATGGAAGGGATTCGGAATGATCGTGATGAGCTGGTTCGTATTGTGGGAGCAACGCATGACATCACGGAAAAAGTCAGCGCTGAAGAGGAACTGCGGCGCATCAGGGCTTCTTTAGCTGCTGCCCGCGATGACGAGTCACGCCGGATCGCGCGTGATCTGCACGACGATATTACCCAACGGCTCGCGCTTCTTGCCGTCGCGCTGGGAGAGGCCGTGGCCGAACCCATCCGGCAGCCTGAAGGCTTAGCCGTAAAGATCCATGCCGCGCGGAATGAGATCCTTGATATCTGCGAAGGGACAAAACGGATCTCTCACCAGTTGCACCCGTCAATCTTGGACGATCTGGGCCTACCTATGGCATTGGAATCCTTGTGCAGCGATTTCTCCGAACACGAGAGACTGTCTGTCTGGTTTCACTGTGGAAGGATTCCTGTCGACATCCCCCTACAAACTCGTTCCTGCCTTTATAGGATTACTCAGGAGGCTCTACGCAATGTGTTCAAGCATGCGAACGCCCAGGAGGTCAGCGTGACCTTGACGAGACTGGGGCAGGCTGTGCAACTGTGCATTGTAGACTCGGGAGCCGGTTTTGATGCTTCTTTCACCAAGCTGGGCCTTGGTCTCCAAAGCATGCGCGAACGCGTCGCCTTAGTGAATGGCGTCCTCTCAATCGAATCGAACCCTGGCTCTGGAACTCGGATCGTCGCCAGGGTGCCGCTCCGTGCTGAGCGGAAACCGGCTGGCCGGCACGCACAAGTAGGACTCCCATAACGGAGAGGCCGGCTGCCGCCGCTCACTACGCGCCGCCAATACCTTTATTCACCAGTACTTTAACATCGACCCGACGGTTCTCGGCCCGTCCGGCCTTAGTCTCGTTTGGCGCCACTGGTCCGTATTCACCCATCGCACCCGGCGCCACGATGTGCCGCACCGGCACACCACCTTGCTGCATCAAGTAGGTGACCACCGTTTTGGCACGGTCTTCACTCAGCTTCGTGTTCATCGCAGCGCTGCCGGTCGAGTCGGCATAGCCCATCACCTCGATGATGTATCCCTTTAGGCCAGTGGCGGTCTGCGCCAGCTTCTTGAGTTCTTCCTGGTCCTTCGCCGAGATTGCTGAGCTACCGACGTTGAATTTCACGGTCCTGGTACCCTTCACTTCGTATTCGCTCAACGCGGTAAAACGGTTAGTGTTCTCCTCGATGTCCTTGATGTTTGCTGCAATCTGCTGTTGGTTAGCCGCGATATTCTTTTGGTTGGCTTCGACACTTTCCTTCTGAGCCGCGAGCTGCCCCTTTTGGGCCGTGAGCTGACCCTGTTGCACTGCGAGCTGCCCCTGTTGCGCCGCGAGCCGCCTCTTTTGCGCCGCGAGCTGCTCTTTGTTAGTCGCGATATTCTGCTGGTTGGTTCCGATACCCCGCATGTTGGCCGCGACTTGTTCCGCAGTCGGATGCAGACCGGCCTGAATCATCTGGGCCGTTTCCAGGTCATCGCCGTCAACGGTGATGGTTTTCGCTACGACTCGGCCCTGGTCGTCGGACCTTCCTTCCACGTCCACCTTGAGTCCGGGTATAAGTACGACATTGGACATGCGCTGCTTCCTCAAGCCAAGGAGTCCTCTGTCATCTTTCGTTGTCGTTTCGTCGGTCAAGACCACAGTAACGTTCCCCTGCCCTGATTTCACCACCAGCGTTTCTCCAGTCCGGGTAGTGATCATACCTTTGACTTCGGCTTTTTCGCCAGTCGCGCCAAAGGCAGATACGGACGCCAGAAAGAACAATGCCGTAAGACCTTCTACAATCGTTCTTCGGTGCATAACTGCCTCCCCTTTTTCACAACTTGAAGAACACTGACATTCCTTATGAGCGCCGTTTCCCGGCGCGCTCAAGAACGTCGACTTCTGCGCAACTCATCTTGCCAGAGACGATGCTGCTACACAGCTGATGCATTTGGAGGATTGGAGGTGTAGTTTCTTTGTCGGCTCAGGCCCGCTCAGATCGAGTGCGGTAGGGCGACGCGCTGCATCAGGACCTGAAAACGCGAGTGGTCCCGCAGGTCGTCAATGCTCGGATCTATGTGGAGATAGATAAGCCAGTGGGAGTGTTCCTCGTAGGCTTTCTCCAAATAGTCCAACGCGCGGTCGTGTTCACCCAAGCCGATATGGATTCCGGCAAAAAAGTACGGCGCGACGTATTTGTGCTTTCCGAGACTTGCCAGCTCATCGAGTATCTGAAGTGCCTCCTTGGTCCTGCCTGCGGCGCCGTAGGTGTGAGCTAGGGCCGCGCGCATTAAGGGACTGCCGCCTGACAGCTTCACCCCTTTCTCACCCTCGGCGATGGCCAGTTCGTGGCAGCCCGTTTTCCTGAGTAATAGGCCCAGAATCCAGTATGTGACGGGGTAGTTCGGATCCAACTCGATGGTTCGCCGCAGCTGTTCGATGCCTTCCTCGTATCGGCGGGCATTGTAGAACGCCCAGCCGACAGCGACGTTGATAATGAGCGACAGCGGATCGAGGTCCTGGCTGTTCTTTACCCTCGCCATCGCTTTTTCATGACTCCCCATGGTCATCTCATACTCCGCGTACCAGTGGTTGGCGGTCGGGTAGGTGGGACTTAATTCGAGGCTACGCTCGAATTCTTTCTGAGCTTCTCCCCATTGCCAATCGTGAAGCCACAACAGGGCCGCCAAAGGCGTGTGGGCTTCGGCGAGATCCGGATCGAGCCGCAGGGCAGTCATCGCCGCCACTTTCCCTTTCGGAAACACTTCCTTCGGCGGAAGATAGCTATTCCATCCCAGGAGCACGTAGGAATCGGCAATGCCCGCGTAAGCCAGGGCGTAACTGGGATCCTTCTCTATCGCCTGTTGAAAGTGCTCGATAGCTCTGTAGAATCCTTCTTCGGTCCATTTGTTCCAGTGATGACGGCCTTTAAGATAAAGTCGGTACGCCTCGGCATTCTCTGTGTGGTGGGTCGCTAGCCGCTTCTTTTCGGCGCGAGTCAATCGCGGACGCAACTTCCCCGATATCTCGTCGGAAATCTCGTCTTGGATTGCAAAGATGTCGCCCGGCTTGCGATCGTATTGCGCGCTCCATAATTGCGAGCCGGTGGCTACATCGACAAGTTCCGTCCCAATGCGTAAAGATCCACCACTTTGCATCATCCTTCCCATTAGCACGGCGCGCACGTTGAGCTCGCGACCGATGACCTGAGGATCGATTTCCCCGCCCTTGTACCGGGAAACCGTGCTCTGCGCCATTACTCGCAGTTTGGGAATCTTCGCCAGGATATTGATGAGGCTGCCGGTGATCCCGTCGCTCAGGTATTCGTGTTCAGAGTCGCCACTCGCGTTATCAAAGGGTAGAACCGCGAGCGAGTCAATGATCTTGGCGACCCGCTGCGGACGTAAGCCTGTTGTTTCTTCATAGGACGTCCGTGTCCTCCGCTTGCCGGCCACGGATAGATGCCCTGAGGATGGCGTCAGGACCGATTCTGCTTCCTCTTGTGCAACCCTCCGGCCCGATTCGGTGTCTCGCCTCACCCGCTGCAGTGCCGCCCGCATATCGGCTGCGTGTTGGTAGCGCAGTGTGGTGTCCTTCTCCAGGGCACGGTAGATCACCTCTTGAAGCGCCGGAGAAATGTTTGGGTTGATTCGTATGGGAGCCATGGGATTGCGGTTGAGGATGGCTTCTGTGATGAGACCCAAACTGGCTCCTTCAAAAGGTAACTTCCCTGTCGCCATTTCATAGAGAACGATTCCGAAAGAGAACAGGTCCGTGCGACCATCCAAGTTTTCGGCCCGTACTTGCTCTGGAGACATGTAGGCCACGGTACCAACAGCTGTACCTGGGCTCGTGAGATCTTCATCCTCGACATAGGAAAGAGATCGGGTCGGCTGCCCTTTGATTTGGCTCGCGAGACTCTGCGGAAGAATACTCTTCGCCAAGCCGAAGTCGAGAATCTTGGCGTGTCCCCGCTGGGTAATGAAAATGTTGGCGGGCTTAACGTCCCGGTGGATGATGCCCTCGCTGTGAGCTGCATCGAGAGCATCGGCGACGTTAATGGCAATCGCGACAATACGCTCCGAATCCAGAGTTCTGGCGGCTATTAAGGATTTCAAGGTCACGCCGTCCAGGTATTCCATGGCGATGAAGGTAAGTCCTTCATAGCTCCCAATTTCGTAGATGGTGCAGATATTGGGGTGGTTGAGCACGGATGCGCGTCGCGCTTCTCGACGAAAACGCTCCAGGGCATGCGGGTCTCGGGCTGCGTTTTCCGGTAGGAACTTTAGAGCTACAAACCGGCCAAGCTCATTGTCCTGGGCTTTGTAGACCACGCCCATGCCGCCGCTCCCCAATTCCTCCAGGAGATGGTAGCGCGAGATGGTTTTACCGGTGGCGTAGTGCGATTGGGGCAAGTGATCACACCGTACCCATGAATATTCAGTTCTGGCAGCCCTCGACTTATTAAATCTTTGAAGGGGCCACTCTCGAGTGCAACTCCGTTGTGCACGCCGTCAGGCTGAGCTATCTGTCAGGCCGTGCGCCGAATCGCATGGTACACCACGAGGACTGCGATGGCACCCACTATAGCCACCAAGAGGCTGTAGAGATTCAGTCCGGTGACTCCACTCGCACCGAACATATTGAACAACCATCCTCCAGCGATGGCTCCGACGATTCCCAGAACGAGGTCCATAACCAGCCCCGCACCTTGCTTGTTGATAATCTTACTGCCAACGAATCCGGCGATCAGTCCCAAAACGATCCAAGCGACAAACGACATACTTTCTCCTCTATTGGCCAACTATCATCAAATGCACCAAAGATTGGCCCATGCCAATCAAAACAAAAGACGGCAGCTCTGGGATAACGGTGATGGCCAGAATGAGCCGGACTCATCGCCGTTATCGGTCGTCTGGAAATCGACACTTACGTTAGATGGGTCAACGTCACTGGAAGGCGACATTGCCGACATCTTGCCGGGGGAGGTGCTTCACAACCAGACGCTCTCCACTGTAGGTAGAGTCTTCAATCGGAGGAAGCGATTTCTTTTTTTCTTGGAACACCCTATCCACAAACGATCAAGCCCAACGGAGGCGCACTTTTCCAGTGATGGACGTGCGGGACCTTTGATTCGTCACATAAACATCATGAATCCCGATCTCGACTGGTAGCATCATCGCCCCCGTGAGTCTGGTTCCTGAATGTCGCTACTTGTCCTCACAAGATGAACAAGCCTCTTGAGGCTTGCTCTCCGAGGTAACGCTCGTCAAAGGCTTGGAGAATAAGATGCAAACACTTGGACCTCTGACCCGCGAGGCAATGGCGTTCGGGTGGATTGTAGGTCTATTGACGTTGCTCGCGATCGCCATAATGATAGTACGCAGCCGCACGCTTCCACACTGCTGGCGCTGCGGGTTTAACAGCGTCCGACAATCACAATCTCACCGCTGGCTCGATCATCTTGCACGTCTTTGTTTTCTCCATCCGTACAGGTGTGGCAAATGCCTACAGCGCTCTTATCTTTTTCGGTCTCATAAACTTCATGCGCGGGTCCGCTCACTTGCGGCCGGCGCCGGAAAGCAGTCAAGATAGGTACGGCTGCCGGAGCAAACTCATTGCCGATCGGCCCGTTCAGTTGATGCTCAAGTAGCGCCCGCTCACCGGGGCCGGCGGAGGCTCAAGATCCGACCGACGTCAATCGCGGCGAACGTCCGTTCGAAGACCACTCTGAATCTGCATGAGCGGCTGCACGGCTTTTCCGCCGCAGCTGGTCTTCGAGGTGAACCACACTCTTTCCGTAAAGTTGTTAATCCATCAGTGGTCGAGCGGCGGTCCTAGGAGGGCTAGCCCGCCGCTCATGGCGGAATTAACAGGCTTCTTGGTGTAACTGTTAATCGCGCGTACCTGAAGGATTCCCACGTAACCCATCTGATCTAGTCTTTCTTCCAGCCGGTTAGAAGTTAAGGTCGGGACGACGCCCGGGGGATCTTATCGATATATTTGATGAGTACCACTTCATTGCCCTGCTCATTGTAGAGAAGCTCGTCGATACTTTTCCTCGCCAGCAACACGCCGAAACCGCCTGGCCGTAAATTCTCCGCTTCGCGATAGGCCATGTGCCGCAACGGATCATCGGGGGGGTTCATAACTGCTGCGTGTGGAATTGCCTCGAATGAGAAGCCCTTTCCGGGGTCTTTGATTTTGCATGCGACTGACCGACGAGTCCGCAAATAGGAGAGCTCCACGTACTGCTGCGGGTCTAATTTGCCTCCGTGTTCGATAGCATTCATCAGCAATTCTCGAAAGGCGATGGCAACGGCCTCTTTCTCCGCGACAGGCAGGTCGACAATTTCGTGAAAGAACTGCAGTAGCCTTTCAGCTACCGTTAGATCACATCGCACCAGTAAGCGAATCCAACTCGGCGTCGCCGAGACGATTTCGATGCCTTCGTCCCAGCAAGGCTCCTCAGCCGCGTACTGCACAATCGAGGTGAGCGAGTCTAATGAGAAAGGCGCGGTAAAGTAACCAAAAGCGTGTTCGCGTATGGCGGAAATGACATCCACTGGACTAGTCTGGCTGGCCAGAATAATGACGTGCGTGTGGGGATGTATGCGTCTGATGGTTCGTAACAACTTGACGTCTTCGTGACCGGAGGTGGTTTCGCAGGTGAGTATGAGGTCGAACCTGCTGGTCTTGACCAGTTTCAGCGCTGCGCAATTATCGGCGGCCTCTTGGATAGTCCACTTCTTGGGTCCAAGGATCCGGCGGAGCATATCCTTGACCTGAGGATCGCCGCTGATCACAATCGCCTTGCGAGAGATCATAAGGGAACCTTCCCTCGAGGCGCGCCGTTACCAGATCGCCCGGTTCTGCACCCTAGTCTGAGTGGGCACGTGATGTCCTCCGTCAGGAGTAGTCCAGCATCACCAGGCATGCTGAGCCAAAGTGGATGAAACAGATCGGTCATGGCGCCACACAGGAGGACCGCTTATAGGTGAGGCTTCTCTCAGAGCCCGATCAAAGGTCCCCTCGTAGTTCCCTTTTTTTCACTTTCCCGCCAGCGTCCTCGTTCAGCAGTTGCCACAAGGGGTCGGCGCGGCACCCTCTTTGGAAAAAGACAGACTCTCGTCGTTGTTGTGAAGGATCGATACCAACCCAACCTCGCCAGCACAATCGAAGATCCTATCGAGAGCTGCGGCCTTAAGAAGCAGCCCGATATTGAAAAGACAGTTCTTCATTTCAGTTTCGAAGTACGTCGGGATCTTATAGCCCTCGGGGTCTCCCCTCTTGACCTGAGATGTTTAGAGTGCCGTCCGTCAGGATCCCGGACGAAAATGTACAGACCCTTCGGCCAGACCGGCGGTGTAATCACCTTTTTCCGCCAGAGCCGGCCCCACCAGAAGCATGTAGAGCGTTGCCGGAAGCTGCCACACAACCGGCGCGTTGTATCTTACGTTAGATATGTTTTCTCACCTTTCACTTTGAGTGAATCAGAAATTAAACATCAACTGAGCAATCGGAACCCAACCTGTCAAACCTCCGACGTATGGCGTAATCAAACCTCCGACGGGGGACTTGTGCACACGCATGCCCTCCCCCGTGAGCCATATGCGATGGTCACGGACGAAATACCAGTTGAAGCCACCCGCGTATTCGTAGGAGTTTCCGAACTGGCCGAAGACGTGTGATGTGCGGGCGAACAATTCCAGCCTCTTTGGGACAACAAAATGGGCTAGCGAGAATTCGAAGCCGTGATCGAACGTGGATTTAAGAGGAAGGGGCCCGTCTGCAACGAAGTCATTCAACCAGCGGAAGTAATATTGCCCATTGAGGGACATGCCTTTCCATTTGAGGCCGCCGTCGATTGCCCACATCCGGTAGGTGAGGTCATCGACGGTCACGCCCGGCGCAAACGCTCCCGTGGCGAACGTCAACACGCCGTCGGAATTGGTCATCGAGGTGTTTTCCGGGTTGCTCTGATCCAGATTCGAAAAACGATTTTCCCTGGCTCTGGTGTAACTCGTGCCCACTCGAATCACGGGTTTCTCATGCGCGTAGAAGTCGTTGTAGCTGTTGCGCGCTTTCGCTGTGGGCCCGTACTGTCCCAGCGGCTCCCACCAGACGCTGCCTGCATACTCCAGGTGTGAATCGATTTTGGCCGTAGGAATCGCCAGCGTGTTCAGACCGTTGCCCACCTGCACAAAATAGTTGAGCCCCTTCAGCGGCTCCCCGGTGGCCCAGATTCCCTGGGTGAATCCGGGCCGGAAGAAGTTATCCGCCATGCTCCGCTCACTCGCGGCAAAATAGGGAAAT
>Ga0105245_10006507_pt1 | contig 10265 bp, 6 predicted proteins | sample KBSM54metaG_FD_81523 | JGI IMG/M metagenome (GOLD analysis project Ga0105245, IMG submission 81523) | Miscanthus rhizosphere microbial communities from Kellogg Biological Station, Michigan, USA - KBS M5-4 metaG | ecosystem: Host-associated > Plants > Roots > Rhizosphere > Soil | place: Michigan... | reverse complement strand
GCGGCACCGGCGGCCTTCCCCAACCCATTCTCTTTGAAGGGGTCGTGCGTATCGGACGGAAATACGGTCTGCCTCAAGCATGTCGGGGCCGTCGTGAGCTCCTACCGCACTCTTCAGGCGGCGAAGGGCAGTCTCGCGGATACCCCCGACGTTGGCTATAGCTTCCGTTACGAGGACGCGCGGCAGGGCCTCTTGGGCCGCGGCTTTCTGGGGTTCGGGAAAACCACAATCCAAAAGGTTTGGGGCACATTTCCTGAGACGCCTATCAATCTCACCGAGATCAAACGCGACAATCAGACGTTCGTTGCAACTGGTAATCTCTTCCCGTTCGCAGGGCGCGAGACATCACGGATTACTTCCACCCCGCTCGCCCAGTCGGCAATCGAGAGCCACGCCGCCTCTCGGCGCGAGACTGTAACTGAGCAATGGGAGGTTGGTACCTCGACAAAAGACCGTCCATTTCCGTTCGTTCGCACCCGAGTGCAAGAGACAGCTGAGGTCCTCGATACCGCAGAGGTCCAGGTCATCGAAACGGTCACGAACCAAACGATCGACATCAATGGTTACGGCAGCGTCGAGCGAGCCAGCACCGTGACACAGTCGGCAACGGGAGATCTTGCCAAACAAACCGTGAGCGTTCAGTACGACCTGCGACCCGACGACTGGCTGATCGACCTACCGAAGCGCAGAAGCGTTGCTGAGCAGGTGTTTGGCACGGCGAGCGCAAAGGGGCAGGAAACGCGCACCGTCAGCTTCTCCTATGACCAAGACGGATTGCTCGAGACGATCACGCGCGAGCCTGACGCGGCCGCAAATTCGAGCCTGAATCTCGTGACCACTTTCAACCGCTACGAGGATCTGTACCGAAATGTTCGCACGGTGACCACGACGGGGGCGTGGAAGGACGGCGATCAGGTGACACAGGGCAACCGTTCGATCTCGTTCCAGTATGACGATGACGGGATCTCGCCGCGCCGTGTGATCAGGCACGCGGGGACTGATTGTCCCGTCGATCCATCGTTGGACGACACGACCGATTCTGGGTTTGGCTCCAGCTGCCTCATTGAAGATATCAAATTCGATCCTCGTGATGGGACGCTCACCGGTAGCGTTGACGCAACGGGAGTTGGGGTCCAAAAGAGCTACGACGCGTTCGGTCGCGTCCTCGCTCAAGTTACGCCCGACGATGAAACGGACTTCAGCTATCGAGCGGGAACGCCATCGGTTACGAAGACCTTTCGGCAAATTCCAACCCGCATCGAAATCACTGCGACCGACAAGACGCTGGGGAGCACAAGCACCAAGCGGATCGACGCGCTAGGCCGCGTGGTGCAGGTCGAATCATCCGGACTCGACGGTGACACCGTCTTCCAAGAGTTAAGTTACAATTGGGGCAGCAACCTCACCAGTGTGACCCGCTCGCATCTGGCAGACGACACCTCTCAGGGCGAGGTCGACTACCAGTACGATGAACAATTTCGCCTCAAGGAGCGTGATTTTCCAGACGGCACGTCGATCACCTACCTGCATGCGGCGTGTGTCAACGCGACGAGCGATTTTGCGACAGAGGGCACAGAGCTCTGGACTTCCGGAGCCATCGATCAGCGAAAGCATAGGAGCCTGCGACACTATGATTTTCGAGGCAACTCTCTGCGCGCGGTCGATGAGAAAGGCAACTCGACGCGCTACGTTTACGACGCGTTCGGGACGCTCGGCACAATTACCGACTCGCAGAATCACCTCACGACGATCAGCACCGACCGTCTAGGCCGACCAACAGCGCACGAGGACGGCGACACGGGCAAGCAACTCAACACGTACACGGCCTTCAACGACGTGTTCACGCTCACCGACGGAGTCGGAACGGCCGCGCCGCGCAAGCGCATCTACGAGTATGACGACCTCGGGCGCTTGGTGACACTGACGGCTCCTGAAGGCCTCACCTCTTTTGCCTACGACCAGGGAACAAACGCCATGGGACGGCTCGTCGAAACCTCGAGCCCAGCTGGGCACATCGAGCACTACGATTACGAGGACCCCCCATCGGACGGCGATCCGATGGCCAATCGAGCGTTCCTGAAGAACATCACGCGCCAGATCGGTGGCTCGACGTTCACGACTGGGCTGACCTACGACAACAAGAACCAACTCGGGCGGGTGGATCACCCCGCATCGAGTGACGGCAAACAGTTCGCAACCCGTTACGAGTATGACGGCGTCGGTTACTTGAAGCGAATCAAGGGGACCAACGTTGACGGAACCGATGAGGACGCCCTTTTCTGGCAACGTGACACTAATTTCGAGGGTCAAGCGATCGCGACAGAGACGTTCGGAAATGGCGTCACGACGAGCTACGCCTACGAAGATACGACCGGGCGGCTCAAGGATGTCACCACGAAGGATCCCAGCGCTGCGATTCTCCAAGAGCTGCAGTACCTATCGTACGACAATAACGGGAACCTCAAGACTCGGAGCTCTGCGTTTCGCGATGTCGGCAGTGACACGCTCGGTACTACCGACGAGTCATTCGACTATGACGAGCTCGACCGCCTGAGCACCATCACCGCCGGGAAGCAGACGTCGACAGTCGGCTATGACGCGATCGGCAATATCACGAGCAAATTCGGGCTAGGTACATACAACTACGAAGAGAGCGGCAAGACGACGCGGCCGCATGCTGTCCAGAACATCAGCCAAGGTGGCAACAAGATCCTGGATCTGAAATACGACGACTTCGGCAACGTGACCCATCGCGAGGGTGAGAGCGTCGAAGGCGGCAGCCAAGAGCTAACCTACAACTCCTTCAACTTGCCGACCCTAGTCACACTTGGGACGGGGTCACAGGTCCGCTACCAATACTACGCGAGCGAACACCGAGTCTTAGTGGACGTCGGAGATTGCACGGACACAACCAGCACCACGTGCAACCGTCGCGTGTACGCGGGAGACGGCTACGAAAGGCAAATCGCGACGGATGCAAGCGGCCCGTTTATCCGAGACCTTTACAAAGTTTTTGCCGGCGGTCGCCAAGTCGCGCAAGTCGAGCGGGAAGCGCGCCCGGGAGCCAGCACCGAAGCGCGGCGCTACTTGCACGCCGACCACCTAGGTTCGTCCCAGCTCCTCACAGATGAGACCGGCAAAGTCTCCAGCCTCAAACGCTTCAACGCCTTCGGCGAAGTGATCGGAACCCCGAGCGCCGACGCGGCGTCGAGCTCCATCCGTGCGGGCTTCACTGGACACGAAACCGACGTAGAAACCGGCCTCGTGAATATGCGCGGGCGCATCTATGACCCGAAGCTCGGAAGGTTTCTACAGGCCGACCCGCCGTTGGCGGAGTCCCCGTTCTTCAGTCAGGGCCTGAACCGATACAGCTACGCCTTCAACAATCCGCTGCGATACACGGACCCGAGCGGCTTCGAGGGTGAGGACGATGGGGACGGCGAAGACGACTCTGTCAGCGAAGATGATACTGTCAGCGAAGACGACTCTGGCGGCTATCACGTCGGTCGTGGCGCTCCTCGCCCCGGTCACCCAGCCGACTGCGGCACTTCGGACGAATGTGCGGCCGCTACTGATCGCGCGGTGACTTTACAGTTGGAGGCGGAGGTAAACGCTCAACTGGCCGCCGAGCACGGCGGCTCGTCAGTGGATCCAACTGAGAGCGAATATCTTGCGATGCGGGACGACGCTACCTCCGCATCCAATGCGACCCCCGGCAGTCCCGGTCAATCAGCGAGCGCAGTCGTCTCCGACGAAGCCCGGAGAGACAGTTATCTCGCTCTGGGAGTGTTCCAGGGATCCGTTCCGTTCGGCTCGTTGGGAAGTGACTTTTTGCCCCCGCGTACCGCGAGAGATCGCTTCGATCTCGGTAAAGGCCAGCTGCTCGGAGCGGTCAACGTACTCGAAGAAGGAGGAGGCCTCGCGGCAGCCGGAGGCGCGGAAGCGCTCACCGGAATCGGGGTACCGCTCGCGGTGGCGACCGAGATCGCCGCAGTCGTCGTCGTCGCCGGTGCTGCCACCAATGCCCTCGAGGGGCTCTACAACATGGCCACAGGCGATAGTGGGAGGGCTACAAGGGGACATACCGCCACCTGGGAGCACCAAGGTCCAAACGGCGAAAGTCGTGGTGCGGGAACAATGCGCAGTGGGTCGGACACTCCCCCTGGACGCCGTCTCACGTTCACGGAACAATTGAACGTACATACGGAACCCAAGATCCTCAATCAGTTACGCGGAAACGTCCAAGCGGGAGATATCATCAGCATTGAGGGTACAAATCCGCCATGCAACCCGGGCGGAAGAGGTTGTATGAACGTCATGCAGAATTTCGCTACCGAACAGGGCGTGACCATCCGCTACACGCAAACGGGAGTTCAGTCTTGGATCTTCACGCCATGAGTCTTCTTCACCACTCGGGGATTGAGTTAGCCGCGATCCCCGCGGGTACATTTCAGATGGGACTCGGGCCGGCCGAAGAAGCTGAGGCCAAGAGGATTTGCTCGGAACCAAGGATTTGGTGGGAAAGTGTCCAGCCCGCCCGAAATGTTTCAGTCGCGCCTTTCCTGATATCTACGTCGCCTATTACCAACGATCAGGTTAGGCGTCTTGCGCCGGACGTGGCGGTGCGAGCAATCAGGGACGGTGCCGCCGGAACCGACGTGGCGCGGCTAACGAAGCCGGACGCCGCGAACGTTGCGCGCGCGCTTGGTGGTCGTCTTCCCAGCGAGCTCGAGTGGGAGTACGCGTGCCGCGCGGGCGCGAGGGGGTTGTTCACCTTCGGTGATCTGCCGGATGATGTATCGACACTCACGTCCTGGATGTCTTGGAACGGAGAAGTAGGGTCGAGAAATGCACTCGGCCTTCGGACCCTATTTACCGGCGAATGGTGCGCTGATACGTGGAGCACGTCGTATTTTGACGAATCGACCAAAAACGACGGGGTAGATGTCGTGCGTGGCGGGGGCGCCTATTTCTGGCCATGGCAGGACGAGGAGTGGGTGTGGTGCATGTCTTGTGTGCGTTCGCCATCAACGGAATTGCCCGAGCTGGAATGGTCATTCCGACTCGTCTTCGATATTGACCCCCGAGCGAGTTCTAAATAGTGGAATGCCGCAAGGCGAGGTGTTGCACGAAGCGGCTGTGGCTGTGGGCGCCTTGGCATCTTCTGCTCAACACATTGGGGGGCGATGTCTTGCGATCGATCTCGTCGTCGTCGCGCCGCTAAGGTGAACTTGAGCCCGCGCGGGGCTTCGCGTTCTGGTCCCCTCAAAAAAGCGTTTGCCCTCGCGCTATTCTGGCGCTGCCTCCCACCCGATAACCTCGCCGTTCTCGAGCATCACCTTTAGGTGACAGCGCCCGCTGGCGTCTGGCCGGTAGAAACACGTCAGGTGATTTTTCGAGCGAAGAACCTTCTCTTGTACTTTGAGTGGATGACCGAGTGCCTCGTATAGGTGCTCCTGGCGTTGGCCCACCCAGATCTGGCCCTGCATCAGACGTTGTGCCGTTTCTTCGCCGCATGTGGCCACAAGTCGTCGGTAGCGCTGATCTTGTTCTTGGGTCCACGAGTCGTGCTGATATTGATGGTAGGCGAGCCACTGGGCCTGCTCGGCCTCGACACGTTCCTGTTCGGCACGTGCCTTGTCGGCTGCATCCTGGTGTCGCCACAGCAGGTACGCGCCGAGAGCGACGAACGGCGATAGGAGCACCAGCACAATCGCGAGTGGGCCACCGGACGCGCCTGCGGCGACGAGAACGACCGCGACCACGGTCAGGACGACGACGGCAATAGCGGGGATCATGGCGACAACGAGGCAGCCCGTGCACCCGACCCCCGGAACGTACACGTTCAGGCTGCTGCACCTCGGGCACGAAGCGCTGACATTGTGTCCACGCGGGTTCCAAACGTACCCGCAATCGCGGCAAGCGTTTTGCGGTCGCTGGTTCATTCGAAGGGCCATTGCGCTGTCCTCGTTGCGAATCGAGCCTTCGCCTAGGGCGTATCGTCTTGGCGGGGAGGCCCGTCGGGTTTGGAGCCGTCGTCGCTGCTATCTCGACCTGCCTCCCTGTCCGCGATTCGACAGACCTCGCGCGCTACCGCGGGCAACTTGGGGTCCCAATCGGGGCACCCCTGGACGAAGAATTGACGAACGAGGCGACACGCGAACGCCGCGCTCGTCGCGGGCTGCGAGACCCCACCGTTTCGTACGCTCAAAATGCGCTCCCACTTCTCGCGCAGATCGCTCGCATCGCCGCTGCCGCATACATGCGCGCGCGCCCCGCCGTGAGAAGTCGGAGATTCGGAATCCTCGGAAGGCACGCTACCTGATGCCCGATTGACCTTGCTCGTCACGGTCTGGTCTGACGTGTCGAGCAGCGTCTTCAAGTCGCTGGAGCCGGTCTTGGATCGCCCGCAGCGCGCGAGCATCTCTCGAATCGTGGTCGGCGTCGCTTGGACGCCACCTCCTTTGAGTCCGCTCTTGTTGGCAACGGCATTGGTGGCCATCTCGGTCCACTTGTCGCCCGCTAGGATCTCGCCGCGGCTGCCCTGTACGAGGATCTCGTAGCCACTTGGGCAACGCTCGGAGATCACCTCCAGGCAGTCGACGGGCCCCGACGAGCACTCGACATAGAGCGCCTTTGATCCGTCCGGGGCGACAAGAAGTCGCGAATCGGTAGTCGCGCAGGCGAACGCTAGCAGCGCACCGAGGATGGCGACGACGGTTTGATGGTTGTGACCGAAGTGGAGCGTACGATCAAACCGCCGTTTGCATGAGACGTGGCTCGCGTCGACATTCGCGGCGTCGCGGTGCCGGCTCTTGCAGAAAACATTGTTCATCATGAAGTTCATCTGATGTTCGGGCAGCACCAAATGCCGCCGCCATCAAGGGGAGCCAAGTGAACGGTGTCCCAGCCCTTCCAACTACAATTGGAAGCGTCCATTTCAGTTATCGAAAGCTGATTGTCGTATCCCTGATGAAAGCACTTGTACTGCGTCTCATCCGCCGAACATGAAAAGCCGGTTTGGTAGCTGCTCGGAAGCGCGTCGCATGTGCACGTTCCAGGGCAGGTGAGGGTGGCTCCACAATCATCCTTTGGAGCGGTGCCGCAGACAGGGATCGGCGTGCGGGTGCAGCCGGGTTTTTCGCCGGCGCAACCATTCGCCACGTAGGCCGTCGCGCACTCCCCGGTTACCAGACAGACGAGCGTCGGACAGGTCACAGCGGCAATGCATGAGGACACACCCGCGGTGCCCTGTCCTGCGCTTCCGGACGCGCCTCCAGCTCCCCCAGTGTTTGGCGTTCCGCCGCTTCCGCTGCTCGGCTCGCCTCCAACCGCTGCGGTTGTGCCTGCTCCTCCGCCGACGGGCTGCGAACCGCCAGCTCCTCCTGGTGAGGCTCCGCCGGAAAAACCGCCGCTACCAGCGCTGTTCCCGCCGCTGACGCCACCGCCTGATGAACCGGGGTCGCGAGTTCCGGCGACGCCTCCGAACCCAGTTGATCCCTGGCGACCAACTCCAGTCGACGCCCCCCCATTCAGGAGCGACGACGTGCCCGCAGTGGGAGAGGAGCCAGACGTTGCACCGTTCGGCGCACCACCAGTGTTTGGCTGATCACCGGGACGCGGAGCTATGCCGGTCCCGCCCGTGCTCACCGAACAGGCAAGCAGCAGGACGCAAATCGACCAGCTCGCGCAAGGGACCCCAAAGGAATGGTTCATTCGACGTTTTCTTTCCCCGAAGCGGAACAGTGCTCCCGAATATCGGGCTGACCGGCCGGCGGCGCAATACAAAACATTCCCTTTAGTGGCATACAATAAAAGGGTCCTTTCCGATTCGCTTCTGAGGTGGATTTCGACCGCTTCAGGAAGCGCGTGGGCGCAAAGGTCCGGCAAGCACGCTGGGCGGCGAACCTGACCCAACAAGATCTCGCGGCGGCCACGCTAACCCTTCGACTTCTCTCGGCACTCGAAGGCGGAAGGGGCAACCCCACGCTCCACACGCTGTTCTCGCTTGCCCGGAGTCTCGACGTGTCGGTCAAAGAATTGGTGGACGTTGAAGCTGACTCGCCGAACCGGGAGCCTTTGACAAAGCGCAGGCTGAGACCGCCACGGCCAGGGCCGAAGCCGCGGAAGCGGCGCATCGCTCGGTGACGTGTGACGGGTGTGACGGCGTTTTGGAAGACGACGCCTGCTGTCAGTCCTAAGCTGGTTTTTTCGATCGCGAACTTAGGCTGTCGGAGAGAGAGGTGCCTCGCCCCTCGAATCAGAAAGCCATTTAAGGGGGTGGGGTGCTGCGTTTTGGTCATGCTCCACCTCGGAGTGGGGCACCGCACAGCGGACAGAGCCCGGACCCGTCCTCGAGCACGCACAATTGGCGACGCTCCCATTCGGCGTCCTGTTCGTTGAAGGTCTTGCGCTCGTAGCGCTCGAGTTGTGTTCCGGCACCGCGGCAGCAGGCACCATCTGCGTACCAATGCGATCCGTCATCAGTCGTCCAGAAGTGACCTTCGCCTTCTTCGCCGTCGCCTGTGCACGATATCGTTCCCCTTCGAAAGTCGAAGATATCGGTAGCTTCGTCGGCGGTTACTTGAAAGATCGTTGGGCGCGTGTAGCCGCCACGCACATCGCAGCCCCCGTGTATTTGGAGGATGACGAACGAGCCTTCGTTACCGCCTCGACCCGACCCGGTGCGCAGTTCGAAGTAGGTGAACAGTAGCGTTTGGTCGAGAAGACATTCCTCGTTGTAAGTATTAACGGTGAGGGGTGATCCTTCACCGTAGATCCCGGTGGTGTCGTATAGATCCTGGCTCCCTGAGATCAAGCCGGTGCCGTTGCACTGGTCACACCCTTCGCCCTCGCATGGATCGCATTGCGATGACGAATCTTGTTGCGAGCGGTACGTGGCGTACCACGCTGGAAATTCCTCCCTGAGTTCCCCCCATGACTTGTCACCGTCGGGATCTACTTCCCGTCGAAACTGGCCATCGAACGCGTTGTTGGCACCCTCATCAAATTCAAGGCGCTCGCGCAGCCAATGAAACACGCGATGCGTGAGTTCGATCGAATCGTATCGAAAACTCAGGGTTGAGGGCGCTTCGTTCTCGAAGTCGCGCCCCTGGTTGCGCTGCCAATTCCTGCCCGAATCGCCGCCACTATCGAGAAAGTGAGTCCCGGTGTTTTCTGTCAGCATTGCCAGCAAGACCTCCTCCGTCCGCATTCGGGAGGATCCCTTCTGGGCCGTCACAGCCCGCCTCCGGAGCGCTGCCAGCGTCGGCCTTGGTTGAACGCCCAAATCAACCCGGCTCTGAGCGTGTGAACAACGCGCGTTTCGTCGATGCGAAGAAGCAATCGCCAAGTAATACTCGTCGGGTCGATCTCGTCACAACGGCGGCGAAGCGCGTTCTGGCGGCATTGCAGCGTGCGTCCGGCGGATCGCAGGGGAGCGTTCTGACGTATCCACTCGTCGAGCACATCGCCGAGCGCGACCGGGTTGCGCAAGATCTTCGGACTGAGTTCCGGCGGTTTCACGGCGCCACCTCGGCGATGCTCGCCTGCACCCACCCGAAAACGGCGCCGTCTGCGTGCACCGGCGATACGCCGAGGTCGTAGGCCGCGCGGGCAAGTTCGTTTTCGATGATGACGTACGTGTTCTCGCGAGCAAAATCCGCTTGCTCCACCGTCACTCCGACCGCGTCGAGGGCGTTCTTCCAACGCGAATCGACGGGGATAACGTGTTCGAATTCACCGGTGAAGCGCATCAGCAAGCGAGCGATTTTCGGTGCCACACCACATCCCGCCAGTTCCTCTTGAAGAGCGACGGCGAGGTTGACCTCGGCCGCGCGGAGTTTCTCTGGGCGCGAACGCCGGTCATGCGCTTCGCGGAGCACTGATCGCGAGAGGAGCGCGATCCCAGCAAAATCTCTCGAGCGTGCGAGCCTGATCCGATGCGCTTTCTGTTTTGGAAACCTGATGCGTTGTTCTTTGAACAGAGTCGCGATCGCACGTTCGGACGGGCAAGCGCCAGGACCACCAGCGCGGAGCGTCCGCCAACGCGGGTCGTTCTCGAGTCGGTTCCACAGATCTGCGTTGATCAGCTGTTGGCTAGTGATCATCGATTTGATGAAGTGTCTCCAGAGTTCCAACGCGGTCGGCGTTCGACGCTGTGACGGAACGGGCGACTTCGGGTACAGGCGCTCGTACGCACGGATCTCTTGAACGTGCGGTGAAACCAATTGTCGCGCTCCACTGTAGATACTCTTGGTCATGTT
>Ga0105245_10006506_pt1 | contig 10266 bp, 7 predicted proteins | sample KBSM54metaG_FD_81523 | JGI IMG/M metagenome (GOLD analysis project Ga0105245, IMG submission 81523) | Miscanthus rhizosphere microbial communities from Kellogg Biological Station, Michigan, USA - KBS M5-4 metaG | ecosystem: Host-associated > Plants > Roots > Rhizosphere > Soil | place: Michigan... | reverse complement strand
CGTTTGTTCCGGACTTGGTTACGATGTTCACAATTCCGCCGAGCGCACGCCCGTATTCGGCGGCAAAGCTGTTATTGACCACCCGAAACTCGCTTACCGCTTCCTGTGATGGCGTGGCGCGTTGCGAACCGGTGGCAGTATTGATGTTGTCCGCGCCATCGACCGTCACGCTGTTGTTGAGGTCGCGCTGCCCGCCAAATGAAATGCGCGTGACTGAAGGATCGGTGAAGGTCGATTGCAGGCTGATTCTTCCTGTGGTCACGCCCGGGCTGAGCAACGCGAAATCCGTAAACAACCGCCCGGAAATAGGCAGGGACTGGATCTGCTGCGTCTCAATCACTTGGCTCACTTCCGTTCGCGTTGGCTCGATGGTTGGCGCTTCAGTGTTGACGGTGATTTCTTGCGTGGTGCCCGCAACTTTCAGGCTCATGTCGATTGTGGCCACCTGCGCCACGCGCAGCACAATGCCGGTCTGGGAGTATTTGCCAAACCCCTGCGATTCCGCCGTTAGCTCATAATTTCCCGGCGGCACGTTGGGCAGGATGTAGAAGCCCACGCTGTTGGAAGATGTCTTATAAGTCTGGTTCGTGTCCACATTGCGCAGCGTGACTGCGGCCTTGGCAATCACGCTTCCTGTCTGGTCGCGGACTGAGCCGTTGAGTTGGGCGTCTGCGGCGCTGCTCTGCGCATACGCGGCGTTGCAGGAGAAAAAAAGAACAAAAGCGCAAATGACCAACGTGAAAACACGTTTCATAATTCCTCCAGCGGGGGACGAGCAGGGTCTTGCGAATGTCGCTCCAACTTGCTGCGTGAGAAGAGCAGACGCTGGCGCGATTCGGGGCACCCATCCCTGAGCGGGGACATTGTCTAACAAGCAAAACAAATGTCAAGGAATTAATTTTTATGTCAAAGTAATTTGGGTCGGAAAGCGAGACAGTTGCAGGATGAACGTCAGCGGCAGCTACGGAACAGTCCCAAAAAGGGAAAACGGGGACTCACCGCACGCTGGCGGCGCGTCCGCTTTTTTTTAAGACGTCAGGGAGCCGGAGTGGGCGTGTTCGTCGCCACCAGCGTTGGCCGGTCGTAAAGTTGTATGCGCACCGTTACCTGTTTGCGCTTGTCGAATGCCGCCTTGTCCACGGGAAAAGAAAAGATGCCCACGCCGTTAAAGCTTGTTTTGGTGGGAATCTTCAGGTCTTCTTTCAGCCAGTCGGCCTTGGCTTCAGCCAGGGGAGGGAATGCTTCAACGTAGCGCGGCGCATCCACTGCCGGCGCCGCGTTGTCGCTGAATTTCTTGCCGTCCGGCGTTTCCACCTCGGCCTGAATTTGCTTGATCCACAGCGGCCCTTCAACCTGGTTATCCAGCTTGATCTGAATAGCCACCATGGTATTGCTTTCCTGCGCGGCTGAAACCACTTTGGTGATGGCCAGCGCGGCGCTCGGCTTGGTCCGATTTGAGAGCGCTACAACTGCCACCAGAATCCCCACAACGACCGCAGCTACCAGCAGCGGCACGATCGGCGGTAGCGTCCACTTGGCGCTGTCCATTTCTTCCGTGATAGGAATGTGTCCGGCATCCGGCCTATCGGCTGCCTTTGGTTTCACGGTTGTGTTGGCGTTTGGCGGATTGCTTGGCGGTGGTGGGGTGGGCTTGGTGTCGTCAGGCATAGAGTTGCTCCGGAAACAGCATACTCTTGTGAGATGCTGAAAGCACGGTCAGCGAAAAACAGCAGGCTTAGGCAATCTCCGCCAGCACGGGCCTGCCCCGCCGCACGATCTTGGCGAACTCGGCTGTTGGTAGCGTATTCAACACGTCCTGCTTCGTAAGCCATGCGCGGCGAAGCTGCAATACACCATAGCGGATCTTTTCCATGTGCGAGGTGTGGTGCGCGTCAGTATTAATGATGAATTTCACGCCCTTGGCCTTGGCCATGCGCAAGTGCTGGTCGCGCAGGTCAAGCCGATCAGGATACGCATTTTCCTCCATGGCCACGCCCACTTTGGCGGCCGCCGCAAAAACTTTGTCATAGTCGTAAGTAAAACCGTCGCGCCGCAGCAGCATTCGCCCGGTGGGATGTCCCATCAATGATGTGTTCGGATTCTCAATCACGCGCAGCAGGCGGTCCGTCATCTGCGCCGGCTCCTGGTTGAAGTGGGAGTGCACGCTGGCGATCACAATATCCATCTGCTCCAGGACGGAATCGGAGAGATCAAGTTCGCCATCGGCCAGTATGTCCACCTCGATGCCGGCAAAGATCGTGATACCTTCAATGGCTTTGGATGCGGCGCGTATCTTCTTTATATGGGCCTCGGCTCGCTTATCGTCCAGTCCGTTGGCGAACGCCAGGTTCTTGGAGTGGTCAGTGATGGCCATGTATTTATAGCCGCGTTCGCGCGCTGCCAAAGCCATCTCTTCAATCGTGCATTTGCCGTCCGTCTCAACGGTATGCATGTGCACGTCGCCCTGAATATCGGCTTGTGTGATTAAGTCCGGCAGCTTATCTTCTGCCGCAGCCTGTATTTCGCCACAATCCTCGCGCAGCTCAGGAGGAATAAATTTCAGGCCAAGCTTCTTGTAAATCTCTTCTTCGGTTTTTCCCGCAACGCGCTTGTTGTCTTCCACGCGCACCAGGCCATATTCATTGAGCGTGTATCCCTGCTTGATCGCGCGCTGGCGCAACTGGACGTTATGGTTCTTGGAGCCGGTAAAGTATTGCATTGCCGCGCCGAAAGAATCCGGCGGAAGCAGGCGCACATCCACCTGCATGCCGCTGCGTAGCTTGAAGCTGACCTTGTTCTCGCCCTTGGCCAGTACTTCAAGAATTCCCGGGAAGCTTACAATGCGATCGATCACGGCATTGCGCTGCGAATCCGTATCGCAGCATTTGCCCGTGACCAGCAGATCAAGATCGCCCACGGTTTCTCGGCCTCGACGCAACGATCCTGCGGGCGTGACCTTCTCCACGCCCGGCAGCCCTGCCAGAAATTCCGTCATCTTGGTTGCAATTTCGTCGGCGGTGTTCAACAGAAAGCGTCCCGTAAGCTGGCGGTAATTCTCAATCGATTTCAATATCTTCTGCTCGGACTTTTCGCTCAGCCGCGGCAGCGTCCGCAACTTGCCTTCAGTGGCAAGTTTGGCGACGCCTTCCACGTCACAAATCTTGAAAGCGTCCCAGATCAGCGCAATGGTCTTTGGTCCCAACCCGGAAATCTTGAGCAGCTCCAGCATCGATGGGTGGAATTTCTGGAGCATCTGCTGGTGGAAGTCGAGTTTGCCGGTTGTGTTCAGCTGGCGGATGTTTGCCGCCATGCTCTTCCCGATCCCGGGAATCTCCAGCAACTCCTTCTCCGCCATCGTCGAAACCTGTTGCGGCCAGCCTTCCAGCGCCTCTGCCGCGCGCTCATACGAGCGAATGCGAAACCCGTCTTCATTGGCGACCTTCATCAGATCGGCAGTTTCGTAGAAGATGTTGGCGATGGCTTTGTTGTCCATGGATTTTCTGAAGTCTCGACCCTGAGCGAAGCCGAAGGGAAGAGAACCCTATTGTAACGATTATATTGAGGGTACAGTCGAAATGAGACTATCCTTGTGCGGTGAAAGATTTTGAAAACGAATAGGGTTCCCTCACCTGCTCCGCCATCCATCGCACCAAAATCGGGTGCGCTGGGCAGGCTTCGCGGGATTACGGGATTTCAGAAAGCAAAAATGCCAACCATCCTCGTCAACGGCGTCAACCTCTTCTATAAAGAGTCAGGCAGCGGCCCGGAAACCATCGTCTTCTCTCACGGCTTCCTGATGGACCATTCCATGTTTGAGCCGCAACGCGCCGTCTTCGAGAAGCAATACCGCGTGATTGCCTATGACCATCGTGCGCAGGGGCTATCGGACGATCCGGGCTACGGCGCCGCAGGAAGTCATTCGCCAGATCTGCAGTTTGGCTATGACATGGATACGGTGGCCGACGACGCGGCAGCGCTCATCAAAGCGCTCAATGCCGCTCCCTGCCATTTTGCCGGCCTTTCCATGGGAGGCTTTGTCGGCATGCGCCTGGCTGCGCACCATCCTGAGCTGATCAGAACGCTTACGCTGATGAACACCACCGCGACCAAGGAAAATCTGCTGAACCGCATCAAGTACGCATTCCTGGCGCAGATGGTAAAAATATTCAGTCCCGCGCCGTTTACACCCATTGCGGTGAAAGAACTCTTTGGCCAGACCACACGAAGGAGCGCGGAACGTCGGGCGATGTTGGAACAATGGACAGGGAAGCTGCGAGCGCGTCCAAGGAATATCGCCCGATCATTATCAGCGGTGATGAATCGCCGCGAGTTCCGCGCCGATGAGCTGGCGGCGATCCGCTGCCCCACGCTCATTATTACTGGCGAAGACGACACAGCCCAACCGCCGCGCAATTCAGCAAGCTTGATTGCCGGTATACGCGGCGCCCGCCACGTGAATATTCCCGGCGCGGGCCACAGTAGCTGCCTTGAAACGCCGGACGCGGTGAGTGCGGCAATGCAGGAGCTGTTGCAGAGCCCATCTGCTAACCAGCAGGCTGCCAGACCATCTAATGGCTGAGAGGCCAGAATGAAAACTTTGTTCTCCGTTGTGCTGCTGATGTTTGCCGGCAGCATGTCGCCCAGCAACAGAACACTCCCGCTGGTACGCCGGGCGAGATTAAAGAAGCGCTGATTCATATTGAGCATGAAATCGGCCGCGCCAATCTCCAGTGCGACTATCGCTATTTTGAGCGCATAGAGGCGGAAGAGTTCATCTTTACTGATGCTTCAGGGAATGTTTCCAACAAACGGCAAGACCTGGCGGGAGAAAAGGATTGCCGCAAATCCGACGCCACATACGATATCGACGACACGGATGTTCGTCTTTATCCTCTCTCCGCTGTCGTCACAGGCCGCGTGACCATTACCAGAAAAGATAAAGAAGGCAAGGTGATCGCGCGGAAGATCTGTTTTACTGATGTGTTTGTGTGACGCGATGCAACATGGGAGCTCGTGGCGGGACATTCTTCGCGAATCCCGGATACTGCGGCACAAAAATAGTTGCGGGTGCAACACCGCGTTACCACGCAGCGCTTTTTGGCCGGAAAAACGCCGACGCTTATAATCTGTTCAGCTCTTATGAGACGAGTATTACAAATCGCATTGGCGTGGGTGCTTCTGATTTTCTGCGTTACTCTGGTTCTTGCGGCTCAACAGCCAACCCAACCTCCTAAGCCTGACGATATCCCGGTAACCGACGGAACCTCCGGCCCTTGCTCCGTCGAATTCACCGTCACTGACTCAGACGGCAAGCCGGTGTACGCGGCGCGAATCGATGTTCACCTGGCCTACGGAGCGTTTGGCGCGCATAAGCTTGATATGGGCGTTTATACCAACACGCAGGGCAAGGCGAAATTTACTGGAATTCCGGCCAAGGTAAAGAAGCCGCCAGTCGAGTTCAACGCCAAGAAAGATGATTTAGTGGGCAGGGCTACCATGGATCCCGCCACCGAATGCCAGGCCAAGCACGATATTGTGATGGACAAAAAGAAGTAGTTGGTAATTGGTGATTGGTATTTGGCTCTGCCTGGAAGATCCGGGCAATTCAGGGATAGCAGAACAATCGTGAGCGTGCAGCTAAGTACTAAATACTAAGTACCTGAAAGTTGCTTCATCCATCCAGTTGGGACTGCGCGCCCTTTGAGCCATTCTCGTCGATTTTTGCAATTCAGCAATCTTTTCCACATCCTTACCTGAAATCCACAGCACAAAATAAGCGACTATAATTGTGTATAACGCTTCCCATGTCTGAATTCGTCCATCTTCACTTACATACCGATTATTCGCTGCTGGACGGGGCCTGCGGCGTTCCGCAACTGGTCAAGCGAGTAGCTGAGATCGGCCAGAAAGCCGTGGCGATGACCGACCACGGAAATATTTATGGCACCGTGGAGTTCGTCGACGAAGCGACAAAAATCGGGATAAAGCCGATTGTGGGTTGCGAGCTTTACGTCTGCAAGAAAGATGACCATCGCGCTCCGCCTGAGGGCGATACCTATAACCATCTGTTGGTGCTGGCGGAAAATGAAGAAGGCTATCGCAACCTGATCAAGATCACCTCTGAAGCCAGCATGCACGGTTTCTATTACAAGCCGCGCATCAGCAAAAAATTTCTGGCGGAACATTCCAAGGGGCTCATTGGACTGAGTGGCTGCCTGGCCGGTGAGGTCTGTGAAAACCTGCTGGAAGGCAAGTACGATGCGGCCCGCGGCGCAGCCAGCTTCTATCGTGAGATATTTGGCAAAGATAATTTCTTTATGGAAATCCAGGACCAGGGGCTGCCGGAAGAGCACCGCATCCATGCCGATCTGATGCGCATTGAAAAAGACCTGGGCATCCCGATGGTGGCCACCAATGACAGCCACTATCTGTGCGAGGACGACGCGCACGCGCAGGACGTGCTGGTTTGCGTGCAGACGGGCAAGTCAGTGAATGACACGAACCGGCTCAAGTTCCACGGTAACCAATTCTTTGTAAAGACCGCGGACGAGATGAAGCAGCTCTTCAACGGACGTGAAGATGTGCTGAAGCAGTCGCTGGCCATTGCCGAACGCTGCAATTTCAAGCTGAACAAGGTTAAGAATCCGTTCCCTGAATTCGTGGTGCCGGACGGCTACACACTGGATAGCTACTTTGAGCACGTCGCGCGTGAAGGCTTTGCACGGCGATGGGAAAGCCTGGGACTGATTGAAGCTGCGGGTCGGCTGAAGAAGACGCGCTCTGACTACGATCAGCGGCTGGCGCGCGAAATCGCCATCATCCAGCAGATGAAATTTTCCGGATACTTCTTGATTGTCTGGGACTTCATTCGCTATGCGCGTGAGAATTCCATCCCTGTTGGTCCGGGCCGTGGATCGGCAGCCGGGGCGCTTGTGGCTTACGCGATGGGGATTACGGACATTGATCCTTTACAGCATGAGCTGCTGTTTGAGCGCTTCCTGAATCCTGAGCGCGTGTCGCTGCCTGATATCGATATTGACTTCTGCATGAACCGCCGCGGAGAGGTCATCAACTACGTCACGCAGAAATACGGGCGTGAAAACGTGGCGCAGATCATCACGTTTGGCACCATGGCGGCCAAAGCGGCCATTAAAGACGTGGGCCGCGCCATGGATATTCCTTATGCGGACGTGGACCGCATTGCCAAGATGGTGCCCAACACCATTGGGATCACGTTGCCGCAGGTGCTTGATGATCCCGGCCCGCTGCAGGAAGCTTACGAAAAAGAAATTCAGGTGCGCGAGTTGATTGATACTGCGTTGAAACTGGAAGGGCTGGTGCGCAACTCCGGCGTGCACGCCGCGGGCGTGGTGATTTCACCCAAGCCGCTCACGGAACTTGTCCCGCTGCACAAGACGAAGAACGATGAAATCGTGACCGCCTATGACATGAAGGCGATTGAGAAGATGGGCCTGCTCAAGATGGACTTTCTGGGGCTGACCACGCTCACCATTCTTGATGATGCTCTTAAGCTGATTGCGCAGCGCGGCACGGCCATTGATCTGGAAAAGATTCCTCTCGACGATTCTAAGACCTATGAAAGCGTTTTTCATACTGGCTTGACCTCCGGCATCTTCCAGTTTGAATCCGGCGGCATGACGGACGTGCTACGGCGCTACAAGCCCAACTCAATTGACGACCTCACGGCCCTCAACGCGCTTTACCGCCCCGGCCCAATTCAGGGCGGCATGATTGATGACTTTATCGACCGCAAGTGGGGACGCAAAAAAGTTGAGTACGAGCTGCCGCAGCTGGAGCAGCTGCTGAAAGAGACGCTTGGCGTCATCGTGTATCAGGAACAGGTCATGCAGATTGCCAACGTGCTGGCGGGCTATTCACTGGGTGAAGCGGATCTACTGCGGCGAGCGATGGGCAAGAAAAACATTGACGAAATGACAGCCCAGCGACAGCGCTTTGTAAAAGGCGCGGTGGAGCGAGGCTTCCCGGAAAAAAAGATTGTCAAAATTTTTGACCTCATGGAGCAGTTTGCCGGTTACGGATTCAACAAGTCACATTCTGCCGCTTACGCGCTGCTGGCCTACCAGACGGCCTATCTCAAGACGCATTATCCGGTGGAATTCATGGCGGCCCTGCTGACCTCGCAGATGGGCAACACTGACAACGTGGTTAAGTACATCAATGAATGTCGCGAGATGGAAATTCCCGTGGAGCCGCCCAACATCAACGTGAGCGACGCTTACTTCACGCCGCATGACAATGCTATTCGCTTTGGACTGGCGGCGGTTAAGAACGTTGGCCGCAACGCCATTGAGTCGATCACATCAGCCCGCAAAGAGCTTGGCCGGTTCACTTCGATCTTTGAGTTCTGCGAGAAGGTCGATCTCCGTCTGTTGAACAAGCGCGTGCTGGAGTCTTTGAACAAAGCCGGCGCGCTGGATGATTTTGGCTATCGTGCCCAGATCATGGCCGTGCTGGATAAAGCCATGGAGCGCGCGCAGAAGACGCAGCGCGACGCGGAAATGGGCCAGCATGGCCTCTTTGGCGTGTTTCAGGAAGAAGAGTCGAACGGCTCGGGAGAAAAGCTGCCCAACGTTCCTGAGTGGGATGAACACCAGCGCCTGGCCAATGAAAAAGAAGTTCTTGGCTTCTTTATTACCGGGCATCCGCTGGAGAAGTACAAAGACAAGCTGGAAGATTTTCGCGCGTTGTCAGTCGAAACCATCAGCGCCATGACGAAAGGAACGGACCGCGATGAGATCAATACAGCCGGCATGGTTTCCAACGTGCGTGTGCTGAAGTCGCGCAAGGGCGATCTTTATGCGCAAGCCGTTCTGGAAGATATGACCGGCACAATTGAAGCCGTGGTCTTCCCTGACGCCTATAAGCGGCTGGCGACGATCCTGAAGCAGGAAATTCCCATGCTGGTGCGAGCCAGCGTGCGCGTTGAGGAAGGCTCCAATCCCAAAGTAATCATCACCGGCCTTACACCTCTGGAAGAAGCCAAGCCTAAGCTGCCACGTTCCATCCGCATCCGCGTACCGCTGGATACCGCTACTGAAGCCACGGTTGACGCCCTGCACGCCATTTGTGACGAGCGCAAGGGCGAGGCCAAGGTGTTGTTTGACGTGGAACGTACCGGCGACTTCATGGTAGTGATGGAAGCGGAAAGATATAATATTTGTCCAGACCGCAGTTTTATTGCGCGCGTGGAAGAACTGATGGGTCGCGGCGCGGTCAGAGTTATCGATTAACCAGGAGCTCTTTTGGATCCAGCAGTAAAAGCGCAGCGGCAGTTGGAAGTAATCGAAGGGCAGGTTGCCCAGCTAGAAACGCGCGCCGGCGCTGACCATGAAGCACGCCTGCAGTTGAAGCATCTGCAACATCAGATCAATTTTCTGCGCGAACAAATACGTCTCCATATCAACGCGTGGCAAAAGACAGAGCTTGCGCGCCATTCGCAGCGGCCTTTCACCATGGACTACGTGGAGCGCCTTTTCACTGACTGGAGTGAGATCCACGGGGATCGCGGCTTTGGCGACGACGTGGCAATCATGTGCGGCATGGCGCGTTATCGCGGCGAAAACGTGATGGTCATCGGCCACCAAAAAGGCCGTGACACCAAGCAGCGCGTTTATCGCAATTTCGGACAGGCGAATCCTGAAGGCTATCGCAAAGCGCTGCGCTGTATGAAAATGGCGGAAAAATTTGGCCGCCCCATCTTTACCTTTGTCGATACTCCGGGCGCTTATCCCGGCCTTGGCGCGGAAGAGCGCGGCCAGGCGGAAGCTATTGCGCGCAACCTGCGAGAGATGGCAAGAATTGAAGTCCCGATCATTACCACCATCACGGGTGAAGGCGGCAGCGGAGGCGCGCTGGCAATTGCCGTGGCGGACCGCGTGTTCATGATGGAGAACTCGGTGTATTCCGTCATTTCGCCCGAAGGCTGCGCTTCCATCATGTGGCGCGACGCTTCTAAAAAGGAGATCGCTGCGCAGGCGTTGCGCATTACTGCGCCTGACCTGAAAGAAATGGCAATCATCGACGAGATCATCCCTGAGCCCGACGGCGGCGCTCACCTGGACCATGATGCCGCGGCAGCCATGGTGGATGAAGTCCTTTTCAAGCACTTTAACCAGCTGAAGCACCAACCGGTGCAGCAGCTCCTTGACGGCCGTTACAACAAGTTCCGCCAGATGGCCCAGTTTTATACGGAATAAAATTTGCCACCTCCCGGTACGATCGTCG
>Ga0105245_10006502_pt1 | contig 10268 bp, 10 predicted proteins | sample KBSM54metaG_FD_81523 | JGI IMG/M metagenome (GOLD analysis project Ga0105245, IMG submission 81523) | Miscanthus rhizosphere microbial communities from Kellogg Biological Station, Michigan, USA - KBS M5-4 metaG | ecosystem: Host-associated > Plants > Roots > Rhizosphere > Soil | place... | reverse complement strand
GATCTCCGGCCCGCCGGGCGTCGGCAAGGAGATTGCCGCACGCATGATCCACCAATGGAGCCCTCGCGCCCGCGCTCCTTTCATCGTCTTGTCCGCGGCGATGATGAGCCCGGACCGCGTTGAGGAGGAATTGTTCGGCAGCGAGGGCGATGGAAGCATCCGTCCTGGTCTACTCGAGCATGCCCACGGGGGAACCCTATTCCTCGACGAGATCGCGGACATGCCGCTTACAACTCAGGCCAAGATCCTGCGCGTCCTCACCGACCAGAGCTACACCCGTGTCGGTGGCCAGCGTCCGGTCAAGGTCGATGTGCGTGTGCTCTCGGCAACTTCGCGCAACCTGCAGGACGAGATTGCCGCCGGCCGCTTCCGTGAGGACCTCTATTACCGACTCAATGTCGTCCCGGTCCGGTTGCCGCCCTTGCGCGAGCGTCGTGAGGACATTCCCGAACTCGTCAGCCATTTTCTTGCGCGCATCGCGGCCGAACGTCGGATGGCTGCCCCGACCATCTCTGAAGAAGCAATGGCCGCGCTCCAAGCGCACGACTGGCCTGGCAATGTCCGACAGCTTCGCAACATCATCGAGCGCACCCTGATCCTCGCGCCTGGTGACCGCGCCGCCTGCATTGAAGTCGACCTGCTTCCACCGGAAGTGCTCGACAACCAGAGTGCGATGAGTGGCGCCAACACCGGCATGGCCATCATGGGAAGCCCCCTTCGCGAGGCGCGCGAGGCCTTCGAGCGCGAGTATCTCAAGATCCAGATTCGCCGTTTCTCCGGCAACATCTCACGCACAGCGTCGTTCATCGGCATGGAACGTTCGGCGTTACACAGGAAGCTCAAGGCGCTCGGCATCGGTGAGAAGCGCGAGGGCGAGGAATAGGGGCGAGCACGATGGCCGCGCGATCGCTGAGCTTGCAGGATCATTTCCTCAACAGCGTTCGACGCGCCAAGTCGCCTGTCACCATTTTCCTTGTGAAGGGCGTCAAGCTCCAGGGCGTGGTCACCTGGTTCGATGCCTTTTCGCTTTTGTTACGGCGGGATGGCGCTGCGCAGCTCGTCTACAAGCATTCGATCTCGACCATCATGCCGGCAGAGACCCCGGCGGACTTCGTGCCGACGGCGGTATTGGGGGACGGCGCCAAGACGAGCCTCCAGGACCAGTTCCTCGGTGCCGCGGCACGCGACAAGGAACGAATGACCCTGTTTCTCGTCAATGGGGTGATGCTTCAGGGTACAGTCGCAGGTTTCGACCAGTTCAGCCTCGTGCTGGAGCGCGGCGGTCAGATCCAGCTCGTCTACAAGCACGCCATCTCGACGCTTCAGCCCGGCCATGCCCTGAATCTTAGTGGGGAAGGCGCTGGCGAGAGCGAAGAGGAGCAGGGCTCCTGAACGACTACGACGGCCACGGCGAAACCGATGTCGCTCGCGGCGAGCGGGCGGTCATCGCGGTTCCGGAGTTGCCGCGTGATGGCGCCCGTCGCTCGGCCGAGGCGCGTATCGAGGAAGCGGAAGGACTCGCCGAAGCGATCGGCATCGACGTGGTGGCCGCGCGTCCCTTCCGGGTGCGCACGGTTCGTCCGGCAACCCTGCTTGGCAAAGGCCAGGTGGAGGAGATTGCAGCCACGGCCAAAGAGCGGGCTGCGGGCCTTCTGATTGTCGACGCCGCGCTAACGCCCATTCAGCAGAAGAATCTCGAAGAGGAGGCCGGTACCAAGGTCATCGACCGTACTGGTCTGATCCTCGAAATCTTCGGCGAGCGCGCGGCGACTGCCGAGGGCCGCTTACAGGTGGAGCTTGCCCATCTTGATTATCAGGCTGGCCGCCTCGTGCGCAGCTGGACCCACCTCGAGCGGCAGCGCGGCGGCTTCGGCTTCCTCGGCGGTCCTGGCGAAACCCAGATCGAGGCCGACCGTCGGCTGATCCGCGACCGCATGGCGAAGATCCGGCGCGAGTTGGATCAGGTGAAGCGCACCCGCAGCCTGCACCGTGATCGTCGCCAGCGAGCGCCCTGGCCGGTAATCGCTCTCGTTGGTTATACGAACGCGGGAAAGTCTACACTTTTCAATCGTCTAACCGGTGAAGCTGTATTCGCGGAGAACCTCCTGTTCGCGACTCTTGACCCGACCATGCGCGACATCCGACTGCCAGGCTTCGACAAGGTAATCCTGTCCGATACGGTCGGCTTCGTCTCCGACCTGCCGACGGAATTGATTGCTGCGTTCCGAGCGACGCTCGAGGAGGTGCGAGAAGCGGATCTGCTCATACACGTTCGGAACATGGCGCACCCCGATCGCGAGGCGCAGCGCGAGGACGTTGAGGACGTCCTCACGTCCCTTGGACTGTCGGAGGAGGGGGCTCCCCCGCGAATCGAGGCGTGGAACAAGGTCGACTTGCTGTCAGAGGAGGAGCGTGATCGTCTCTATGAGGAAGCGCGCCGCCGCGAGGACGTTGTGCCGATATCCGCCGTAAGCGGCGAGGGTCTGGACCATCTGCGCGAGCGGATGGCCGAGTGTCTAAGGAGCGGCGAGCAGGTGCACCTCATCCGTGTGCCGACCACAGACGGTAACCGCATCGCCTGGCTTCATTCGCGCGGCGAGGTGATCGAGCAAAGGCTCGACGGGGACGAAATGGAGCTGTCGGTCCGCTTGTCGCCCGACAATTGGTCGCGCTTTCAGGCGCTGGAGTCAGCCTGAACTTTCTTGGCGCGCACCCAAAGCGCTTCTTTCTCCTCAAGTGACAAATCGGCAAATCCGGGTTCCCGCTCAATCGAGCGGAACCGCCGTTCGAACTTACGGTTGGCTTCACGTAGAGCAGCTTCCGGTTCGATGTTAAGATGCCGTGCGAGGTTCACTACAGCGAAAAGGAGGTCCCCGAGCTCCTCGAGCTTGCGGTCATGGTCGGTCTCGGCTTCCAGTTCAGCCAGTTCCTCGTCGATCTTCGCGCGCGGGCCGGATGAATCGGGCCAGTCGAAGCCGACACGTGCCGCCCGGCGTTGCAGCTTGGCGGCCCGTTCTAGCGCCGGCAGGGCAAGCGCGACGCCGGCTAGAGCGCTATTATCCGGGTTTGCGGCGCGTTCCTCGGCCTTGATGATCTCCCAGAGGTGGTGGCCGCCATGCTCGGCATCGCCGAAGATATGCGGGTGACGGCGCTCCATCTTGTCGGAAATGCGGTTGAGGACGTCCTCAAGGGTGAACAGGCCAGCTTCCTCGGCCATCCGCGCATGGAACACGACCTGGAGCTGTAGGTCGCCGAGCTCATCCGCGAGAGCCTTGATGTCATTGCGTGCGATTGCGTCCGCGACTTCGTAGGCTTCTTCGATTGTGTAGGGCGCGATCGTCTCGAACGTCTGCACGGTATCCCATTCGCATCCGCTCACCGGATCGCGCAGCCGCCGCATGATCTCGACAAGCCGTTCAAGGGACACGGGGGCCCCCTCGTTCGCTCACATTCACAAGTATGATAATATGCATTATGTAAAGGCCGCCTTCAATCAGGAGACAAGAACAAGCCAGCGCCCTTCCACGCCCCAGCGCCGCAAAGTCGACAAATAGTTCATGCCAAGAACGTTCAGATCGTCGTTGTCCGCAATCTCCAGTGCGACGTCGCGCCGCCTGATCTGCCCGACGGTCAATTCATCCGCACGCCCGCTGGCGACACGGATCACGCCGTTTCCCGTCCGCACATACTGGTCGCGGCCTCGCGACACGTCGATTCCTGCACGCTGAGCTGTGTTGCGGTCGATAGTTGTCGTCGTAGCGCCGCTGTCGACCAGAAACTTGACGTCATGACCATTGAGTTGCGCATCGATCCAGAAATGCCCATCGATCGCCATCGGGATGCGCGTCTCATTGCCCTCGCTCACCGGCGTTCCGACCGCTTCGGCCCTCAGCCGCTGCGCAACCCAGCCCAAATTATCGCGGAACGTGAACAGGACAAAGCCGGCCCCGAAAATCGCGATCCAGGCGAGCGCCATCGTAATGAGCTTCGCCGCCGGCTCACGGCGCGTGATCAACGCTCCGAGGACGAGCATCGCGGCCATCAACAGGTACAGGCCGCCCAGCATCATATCGTTGGTCATTCCAGCGCGATCTCAAGTCCATCGTACGCCGGAGCCGCCCAGTCGGGCAGCTCGGCTATCAGGGTACGATAATCGAGGCCGTTGCCCATATGCACCAGGTAAAGTTGGCCGACGCCGAGGTCTCGCGCAAAACCAAGAACGCCGTCGAGATGCATGTGCGTCGGATGTGGCTTGCGCGTCAGGCAGTCAGCAATCCAAACGTCGACACCCCGATACAGCTCGGCCATTTCGTCGCTCAGGTCGCTGAAATCGATGGCGTAACCTACCGACTTCCCGCGTTCGTCGAAACGAAGGCCTAGCGATGTCGGACCACCGTGAGGCTGATCGGCAAAGCGAACGCGCGCGGCACCGAAGCACAGCTCTTCGCCAAGCTCCCTCGCCTCCGCAATCGGCCGATAGAAATCGGATCGCGCGAAGACATAGCCGAAGCGCATCTCGAGCTCGTCGAGTACGTCACGGCGCGCGTGCAGTGGCACGGGTCCGCCGATTGCCTGCGAAACGGGCCTGAGCTCGTCAATGCCGTGGCAATGATCGCCGTGACCGTGGGTGACGATTACGCCGTCGAGCTTGCTTAAGCCCGCCGTCAGCAGCTGCTGCCGCAGGTCGGGGCCGCAATCGACCAGCATCCGCTCGCCGGCGCTTTCGACAAGGATTGAAGTGCGCAGCCGATAATTGCGCGGCTCATTAGGGTCGCACACGCCCCATTCGTTCCCGATCTTCGGCACTCCGGTCGAAGTGCCGCAGCCGAGGATTCGGACTTTCACGCCGCCTTGGGGAAGAGTCTGAAGAAGTTTGCGGTCGTCGTGTCGGCCAGTTGTTCGGGGTCTTCGCCACGCAAATCGGCGACAAACCTTGCCGTGTCCGCCACGAATGCCGGCTCGCACTTCCGGCCGCGGTGGGGGACCGGCGCCAGGAAGGGCGAATCCGTCTCAACGAGCATTCGATCCGCCGGCAGCCATTTCGCCGTTGCCTGCAAGTCGGCGGCGTTCTTGAAAGTCACGATCCCAGACAAGGACACGAAGAAGCCGAGGTCGAGGCCCTTGCGCGCGAGCTCGGCCGAGCCCGTGAAGCAGTGGAGGACGCCGGTGACGCCCCCTTCTCTGACGGCCTCGGACAGGATCTCAGCGGTGTCGGCCTCGGCTTCACGGGTATGGATCACTAGCGGCAGGCCCGTCTGCCGCGCCGCATCAATGTGAGCCTGAAAGCGCTCGCGCTGCGCGGCGCGGTCCGACTTGTCGTAATAATAATCGAGGCCGCACTCGCCGATGGCGATGACGCGCGGGTGGTCAGCAGCGTCTACCAGAGCAGCTGCACCAAGGTCCGGGTGTGCGTCGGCCTCGTGCGGATGGACGCCGACGCTGGCCCAGACGTCAGGCTGCTGTTCCGCCAGCGCGATGATCTCGTTCCATTCGCGCTTGCGGGTCGAGATGTTGAGGAACCCACCAACGCCGGCTGCGCGTGCATTTTCAAGCACTTCGGCCTGGCGCTCGACCAGGCCTTCGTAATTGAGGTGGCAGTGGCTGTCGATCAGCCTCACGCTTCCTGCTCCTCGTCCTCGGGCAGCTCGAGCCGCGGGAACAAGGGCGTCGGCTGCGGGATGGGTGCGCCGCCCTCACCCGCATCGATCAAACTCAGGAGCTTGTCGGCGGCTTCCGGAATGATCGGCGCGATCGCTCGCGTCAACTCACGGACTGCTACTACCAGCGTCCCCAGCACCGCCGCCATGCGGTCGGGGTCCGTCTTCCTCAGCGCCCAGGGCGCTTGGACGTCGACATAGGCATTGCATGCGAACACGGCTTTGATCCACGCTTCGATGCCGAACGAGAAGCCAAAGCTGTCGAAGTGTCCCGGCATTTCGATCTTCGTCGCTCGATCGACTAGGTCGAGCAGTTCCAAGTCCTCAGAATTCTCGCCTGGCGAAGGAAGAACACCGCCCAAATTCTTGTGAACCATCGATAATGTGCGCTGAGCTAGATTGCCAAAGCTGTTCGCGAGCTCGGCATTGGCGCGGGCCACGATGGCCTCGGCACTATAGCTTCCGTCCTGTCCGAAGGTGACTTCGCGGAGCAGGAAATAGCGCAGCGCATCCACTCCGAACGTCCTGGCGAGCACGATAGGATCCACGACATTACCGACGCTCTTCGACATCTTCTCGCCGCGGCTGAGCAGGAAGCCATGGCCGTAGACTTGCTTCGGCAATGCAATCCCCGCACTCATCAGGAAGGCCGGCCAATAGACCGCGTGGAACCGAACCACGTCCTTGCCGATGAGGTGGACGTTCGCGGGCCAGTAGCGCTCCCAAAGCTCCGTCTCGTCAGGATAGCCAAGGCCCGTGATGTAGTTCGTCAGCGCGTCCAGCCAGACGTACATCACATGGTTGTTGCTGCCGGGGACCGGCACGCCCCAGTCAAAGCTGGTGCGTGAGATGCTGAGGTCCTTGAGTCCGCCTTCGACGAAGCGCACGACCTCGTTTCGCCGGCTTTCCGGGCGGATGAATTCCGGGTTCGCCACATAATGGTCGAGCAATGGCTGTTGGTATTTGGACAGCCGGAAGAACCAGCTTTCCTCGACGGTCCATTCAACAGGTGTGCCCTGCGGCGACAGCTTCGTTCCATCCTCGGCGCTGATCAGCTCCTCGGGCTCGTAATAGGCTTCGTCGCGGACCGAGTACCAACCCTCGTACCGGTCCAGGTAGAGGTCCCCCCTCTCCTCCATCGCCTTCCAGATCGCCTGGCTGGCGCGGTAATGGTCCGCCTGCGACGTCCTTATGAAGCGGTCGTATGACACGTTAAGAGTATCGCACATGCCCTGGAAAAGCTTTGACATCTTGTCGGCAAAGACACGTGGCTCCAGACCTTCGGACCGGGCCGCCTGAGCCATCTTCAATCCATGCTCGTCGGTGCCGGTCTGAAACCTGACATCACGGCCCTGCTGCCGCTGGAAGCGCGCCATCGCGTCGGCGGCGATTGCCTCATAGGCATGGCCGATGTGCGGCGGGCCGTTAGGGTAGCTGATCGCGGTGGTGATGTAGAAAGGGTCGGGCATGCTTGACCCGGCCCTAGCGGCGCCCGCCTAGCGCTTCAACTCGCGACCTCGGCAAGGATTCCGCCGAGCTGGAACACGGTCGCCGCCGGATCGAGCGAGACCCGCGGCGCAACTGCGGCAAGCTCTCGCGCCTTCGCGTAGGCTTCGAGCGCGCGCTCCTGTTGCGAACCATTTAGCATCCGTGCTTCACGGGCGATCAGCGAGGGCGCGAGTTCGAGGAAGGCAGCATAGCGCTCGGCACCTCCCTTTTTGCCCAGCTCGCTCGCCAAGGCTGAACGGCGTGCATTCGTCGGGTCTCCCTCGCGAATGATGGTGAGCGCCGCATCCTCAAGCTTGGCGAGGCCCAGCTCGGCGAAGGCGAGCGCCCTCCCCGCCGACCCGAAGGACATGGACACGATCCGCTTGCTCTCTGCAGCGGATACCTCCGGCGCGTGTCGTGCCAGGATTGACGTCATGACGTCATCCTCGAGCTTCTGGAATTCGAGACGCCGGCAGCGCGAGCGGATGGTCGGCAAGAGCCGGCCGGGCGCATTGCTGACGAGGAAGAACAAGGTGTTCGGCGGTGGCTCCTCGAGCATCTTGAGGAGGGCGTTCGCGCCCTCCGTCTCAAGGTCATCTACGGTGTCGATCACCACCACCCGCCAAGGGGACAGCGCCGCGCTCAAGCTCAGGAACTCTCCTAGCTCGCGGATCTGATCAACCTTGATGTTGCGGTTGAGATTGCCCGTCTTCTCGTTGAGCAGGCGCTCCAGCCATCGGAAGTCGGGATGGCTTCTCGCCTCGACGAGCTTGACGATCGGATGATCATCATCGGTCTGAATGCCAGGCACATCGAACGGGGACCCGGCAGCCTCAGCAAGCACCCGCCGAGCTGCTGCAAGCGCGAAGCTCGCCTTGCCGACGCCCTTCGGCCCTGTGAGGAGCCACGCATGATGGAGCTTACGCGACGCCCAGGCGGTCGCAAATTGCTCAACGGCGCGATCCTGCCCGATGATCATGGCAGCAGGTCCTTCAGTGCGTCGACGAGCCGATCGGTCACTTGCTCCGGCGTTCCCGACGCATCGATCAGCTTCACTCGTTCGGGCTCTTCCGCTGCGATGATGTGGAATGCGGCTTCGACCTTGCGGTGATAGTCGTCGGAACGCCCGCCGATTCGGTCGCTGCCACCGTTGTCTCGGGCTCGTGCCCGATCTGCGCCGTCCTCGAGCGTCAGGACCAGGGTCCGGTCGGGGAAGTCGTCACCGATGCCGAACGCATTGATCGCTCGTACAGCCTCGATGCCAAGCCCGCCCGCGCCGCCCTGGTACGCCAGCGAGCTGTCGATGAATCGGTCGGCGAGCACCCATTGCCCCGCTTCGAGGGCAGGCCTGATCGTCTTGGCGACATGGTCCGCTCGAGCCGCGGCGAAGAGCAGTGCTTCGCCCTTCGGTTCCCACCGATCCTCGCTCCCGCTCAGCAGCAGCTCGCGGATCTTCTCGGCACCTTCGCTGCCACCCGGCTCGCGAGTGACGACGACGTCGAGACCGCGACTGCGCAATGCTTCCGCAAGCGCCCGCACTTGCGTCGACTTGCCGACCCCCTCCCCGCCTTCGAGGCTGATGAAGCGTCCGCGGCTCGTCACGCCATCCCGAACAGCGACTTGAGGCTCGCCCAGATGCGGCCGAAGAAGCCGGCCTTGCCGACGTCTTCGCCGGCAACCAGCGGCACGACCTGCGGCGGCGTGTCGCCTGTGGTCACCACCAACTGCGCGACCTCCTGGCCCTTGGCGATCGGCGCAACCAACGGGCCTTCGTAACGGATCTTCATCTGGACATTGCCGCTGGACAGACCCGCCGGAAGAGTAACCGCGAGGTTGCGCGGAGCGACCAGCGGCACTTCGCTGGAGCTGCCAAGCTGGACCTTGGCGGCGCCGACCTTGGCACCAGCCGAGAACAGCGGCTTCGCCTGCCACGCGCCAAAGCCCCATTCAATCAAACGCTTGGACTCGACGACACGGGAGTTCCAGCTCGGCAGGCCGGCGACGACCTCGATCAGGCGCCGTCCATTCTGGTCGGCCGAGCCGGTGAAGCCATAGCCGGCCTCATCGGTGTGGCCGGTCTTCAGGCCGTCGGCACCCGGAACCACCCCCAGGATCGGATTGCGGTTGGCCTGGGTGATGTCCTGTCCGGCACCCATCGTCTTGCCCCAGGTGAAGCTGGGGAGCGAGTAAAACTGCTTGTAGAGCTTGTAGTGATGCTCGATCTCGTAGCGAGCGAGCGTCGCTAGGTCCCGCGCGCTCACATAAGTGACGCCATTGTCGGGCCAGCCATTGGCGGTGCCGAAGTGGCTGTTGGTCAGGCCGATGCGCTTGCCGAGCGCGTTCATCTGGTCGGTGAAAGCCTGCTCCGTGCCGGCGATGCACTCGGCAAGGACGACCGAAGCGTCATTGCCCGACAGGGTCACAATGCCTTTGAGCAGGTTCTCGACGCTGACCTGCTCGTTGGGGCTCAGGAACATGGTCGATCCGGCCTGAGGGCCGTGCCACTTCTGCCAGGTCTCCGGGCGCACCGTGCACATTTTGTTGAGCGGCAGCTTGCCACTGTCGATCAGTTCGAAGGCGACGTCGGTCGTCATCATCTTGGCCATCGAGGCCGGTGGCATCCGCACGTCAGCATTCTTCTCGTAGAGCGTGGCGCCCGACGAAAGGTCGATCAGGTAGGCGACCTTCGCCTCTGTATCGAATTGCGGCGCGGCCGCTGGAGCAGACGTGGCGAGGAGAGTGGCGGCGGTGGCGAGAAGAACGATGCGCGGCTTTAGGTTGAACGACATGGGCTTGGACAGCTTCCCCAATTCAAGGTGATTGGAGCTGTCTATCGCCCTGCAATCGCGTCCGCCAGAACTCCGACGGAAATCGCGTAGAAATTCGAGCAATTGTAATCGAGGATCGCGCGATAGTTGGACGTCGCGAGATAGGCGATTGCGTCCGGCCCATCGGGCTCGATCAGGGTCGCCATCTCGTTTTCCGGAAGCGAACGGCCGATCGGAGTGACGCCGAGCGCCCGCCATTCGCGCATCGTCAGCCAGCGGCTGTGGCGGCGGTAGACCTGCGGGCAGCGCGGAGCGGTAGTCCGGCTGACGAGGGCTGCGCGGTTGAGATTGTAGG
>Ga0105245_10006498_pt1 | contig 10274 bp, 10 predicted proteins | sample KBSM54metaG_FD_81523 | JGI IMG/M metagenome (GOLD analysis project Ga0105245, IMG submission 81523) | Miscanthus rhizosphere microbial communities from Kellogg Biological Station, Michigan, USA - KBS M5-4 metaG | ecosystem: Host-associated > Plants > Roots > Rhizosphere > Soil | place... | reverse complement strand
TTCACCCGCGACGGCGACACCGCGCGCGATTTCACCAACCGCGTGCAGGTCGGCATGGTCGGCGTCAACTTCGCGATCCCCGTGCCGCTGGCCTATCACACGTTCGGCGGCTGGAAGCGCTCGGGTTTCGGCGATCTCAATCAGCACGGCCCGGATTCGATCCGCTTCTACACCAAGACCAAGACGGTCACCGCGCGCTGGCCTTCCGGCACCAAGGAAGGCGCGGAGTTTGTCATTCCGACGATGCGGTGAGGCGAATTTGTCGCATGTGCCGCAGCCAATGCTTCGCCGTGCGCGGGCTTGACCCGCGCATCCATCAATAAAGACTTGTCGAATGAGGATGGGTCGCCGGGTCAAGCTCGGCGATGACGATTTCCAAAGCTGAGGATTCGATGGCCGAGTACCAATGCTATTGCTTCGCGCAATCCGGAAATTCCTATCGCGCCGCACTGATGCTCAACCTGATCGGTGCCGACTGGGAGCCAGTGTGGGTCGACTTCTTCAAGACTGGTGTGCAGCGTAGCCCCGAGTTTCGCTCGCAGGTCAATGAAATGGGCGAAGCACCCGTGCTGGTGCATGGCGCCAGGAAGCTCAGCCAATCGGGCGTCATCCTCAGCTACCTCGCCAAGCGCTCCGGAAAATTCGCGCCGCAAGGGGAGGATGAAGAGCTCGAAATCTGGCGCTGGATCATCTTCGACAACCAGAAGGTCAACGGCTATCTCGGCCCTTATCGCTTCCTCAAGAACTGGGCGCCGCAGAAACCGCACGAGTCGGTGTTCGCGTTCCTCAAGGGCCGCATCGACGGCAATCTCGCGATCCTGAACAAGCGGCTGGAAAAAGCCCCGTTCCTGCTCGGCGACAGGCCGACGATCGCAGACATCTCGTTGTGCGCGTATCTCTACTATCCGGCGGACGAGTTCGGCTTCGACCTGCGAAAGGATCATCCCGCGATCGGGCCATGGCTCGACCGGCTCAAGGCGCTCCCGAACTGGAAGCACCCCTACGATCTGATGCCGAACGACCCGGCGATGGCGACGCCGAAGCGGTAGCGTTCGCGAGACGCTCTGAATGAAGCGGGCGAGCCTGGAACGACTTTAACCCTGTGACGTTAGCCGTCGCGATCTCTTACGTGGCGAGGCCTCCGGCTGTGCGCTTGTCTGCCTGCCTGCTTGCTTACGCGCTCCTCGTAACCCCCGTTACGGCCGCCGAGTTGAGTGCGCAGTCGATCGAAGGCGCAACGTGGCACGCAAAGATCTCGCCCTCACAGATCGATCCTCTCATTGTGAAGGTGCAAGTGCTGCTCGACCGCGCTCATGTCTCACCGGGCGAAATCGACGGCAAGCTCGGCGAAAACATCCAGAAGGCGCTCGCCGCGTTCGCGCAGATCAAGGGGTTGGCGTTTGACCGGACGCTTAGCGAGCCCGCCTTCGCAGCGCTGGCGAGCGACACCGATACGGTGCTCTCCGACTACACGGTCTCCGAAGACGACGCGCGCGGACCATTCGTCGAGAAGATCCCGAATAAGCTCGAAGCGATGCGGGATTTGCCGAGTCTCGGCTACACGAGCTTGCGGGAAAAGCTAGCCGAGCGATTCCATATGAGCGAGGATTTACTGCGCGCTCTCAACCCGGGACATCGTATCGAAGCAGCCGGCGAGTCCCTCGTCGTCGTGAATGTTGGCAAAGCGGAACTCACTGAGAAGGTCGCGCGCATCGAAGTAGACAAGAGCGCCCAGCAGCTCAAGGCCTTCGGCAAAGGCGGCCAACTCCTCGCAATCTATCCCGCAACGGTTGGGAGCACCGAGCGGCCGGCGCCGTTCGGAACGCTGAAAGTCCTCAGCATCGCGACCAACCCAACGTACCGCTACGACCCCAAATACGCGTTCAAGGAAGTGCACTCGCGCGAACCCTTCGAGGTCAAGCCGGGCGCGAACAGTCCGGTCGGCCTCGTCTGGATCGGCCTCGGTGACGGCTACGGAATCCATGGCACGCCCGACCCGTCGAAGGTAAGCAAGACGGCTTCACATGGCTGCGTGCGGCTGACCAACTGGGATGCACTTCAGCTTGCTGCCGCACTGACCAAGGGCGTGCCGGTGGAATTCAGTGGCGACGAGGCGCAGCAAGCGCGCGGCGATGCCAGTACGCGTACGAAGCGTCGGCGTTAATGCCAAGCTGGCGCTCTGCCGCCGACGGGAGTCTACCCCACCGGCCCCGCGTACTTGGCGATCATCGCGCGGGCATCGGCGACCAGCGTCTTGCCGTCGATGCCCTTGCCGGTCATCTCGGTGATCCAGGCTTCGACCGCCGGCTCCGCCGCCGCACGCCAGCGCGCGGTTTCGGCCGCATCGAGCGTGAGGATCGTGTTGCCGCGTTTCTGCGCGACCTCGAGCCCGGGCTTGTCGCCGTCGTTCTGAACCTTGCCGGCCCACTTTGACGTTTCGAGTCCGGCGTTGTTATCGATCACCTTGCGCAGATCGTCCGGCAGGCCCTCGTACTTCGCCTTGTTCATGATGGTGACGAACAGCGCGACGCACAGGCTGCGGTTACCCGAGAAGCGCGTGTGGGTCGAAACGAGTTCGGAGATCTTCAGCGGGGTCGTCACTTCCCACGGCAGCAGCGTGCCGTCGATCACCCCCTTGGAAAGCGCGTCCGGCACCGCTGGCACCGGCATGCCGACCGGCGTCGCGCCGAGCAGCTCGATCATCTTGTTGATCATGCGCGACGTGCCGCGGATCTTGAGGCCCTTCATGTCCTCGAGCTTGCGCACGCCATTGCCCTTGGCGTGAATCAGGTACGGACCGTTGGTCTGGACGGCCAGCACCTTCACGTCCTTGTACTCGTCCTTGAGGTGCTTTTCGTAGAATTCCCAGGTCGCGGGGCTGTTCTGCTCGCCGTCACCGGCGATGAACGGCAGCTCGAACACCTCCGACTTCGGGAAGCGGTTGGCGGTGTAGCCCGGCAGCGTCCAGGTCAGGTCGATAACGCCGTCCTTCACCTGGTCGAACACCTGCGGCGGCGTGCCGCCGAGCTGCATCGACGGATAAAGCTCGATCTTGATGCGACCGCCCGACTCCGTCTCGATCTTCTTCGCCCACGGCTCGAGGAAATTCTTCGGCACCGGTGCCGCCGCCGGCAACTGTTGCTGCAGCCGCAGGGTCACCTGCGGCGCTTGCGCATAACCGGTGCGAAGGATGAACGGCGTGGCCACCGCGCCGGTCGACAACTGCAGGAACTGGCGGCGTTTCAACATGGCGTTTCCCCGAGTGCTCTTATTTCAGGAACCTGACGGCCCACAGCGTAATCTGCGGCACGAACAGGAGCAACAGAATGCGCACCAGGTCGGAGAACAGGAACGGCACAATGCCACGATAAATCTCCCCGATCGGCACGGTTTTCGCGACCTTGTGCACGACATAGACATCGAGCCCGATCGGCGGCGCGATCAGCCCGACCGACACCACCACCAGCATGAGGATGCCGAACCAGATCGCCTTGTCCTCGACGGAGAGGCCGTACAGGTCGAGACCCAGGATCGTCGGCAGTAGCACGGGCAGCAGCAACAGCATCATCGCGAGCTCGTCGAGTACGCAGGTGAGCACGACGAAGATCACGAGGAATCCGGCGACGATCAGCAGCGGGTGCGCGTGCAGCGAGCCGGCCCAGGCTGCGAACTCGGTCGGCACCTGCGAGACCGCGAGCGCGGTGTTCATCATCGCGCCGCCGAGCAGCATGGTGTAGATCATCGCGCTCGCCTGCGCCGCCGGCAGGAAGCAGCGCACGATCTGTTTCCACGCGAGTTGCCGCCGCGCGAGGGCGAGGAGCAGCGTCGCGGAGGTCGCCACCGCGGCGCCCTCGGTCGGCGTGAAGAAACCGCCGTAGATGCCCGCGAACAGCAGCACGAAGATCGCCGCGATCGGCCACGCCTTTCCGACCGCGGCAATGCGCTCGGAGCGGCTGGCGCGCGGCTGGATCTCCGCGTGGCCCGGCACAAGCCGCACATAGATCGCGATCGCGATCATGTAGCCGAGCGCGGCGATGATGCCCGGAATGATCGAGGCGGCGAACAGCTTGGCGATGCTCTGCTCGGCCAGCAGCGCATAGACGATCAGGATGATCGACGGCGGTACAAGGATCCCGAGCGTGCCGCCGGCGGCAAGCGTGCCAGTGGCGAGGCGGTCGGAATATTTCAGCCGCTTCATTTCCGGCAGCGCGACCTGCGACATGGTCGCTGCCGTCGCGACCGAGGAACCGGAGATCGCGCCGAAACAGGCGCAGGCGATGATCGCCGCCTGCGCCACGCCGGCGTTGCGATGCCCGATGAGCGTATTCGCGGCATGGAACAGATCGCGCGAGAAGCCGGCCTGCGACGCGATCTGCCCCATCAGCAGGAACAGCGGAATGACCGAGAGGTCATAAACCGAGAAACGCGCCCACAGCAGCCCTTTGAGATAGTTGAGCAGCACGACGTCGCCGACCATCCACCAGTATCCGGCGGCGCCGGCGACAAACATCGCAGCGCCAAGCGGCACGCGCAGCGCGATCAGCACCAGCATGCCGCTCACCAGCAGTCCGGCGATCTCAACCTTGGTCATCGCCGGCCGCCTCCCCCAGCGCCACGCCGAATGACTGTGCCAGCGCCACAAGGCCTGCGAGGATGATGCCCGGCACCATGCCGGCGTAACCGAACCAGATCGGCACGCCCATGAGCATGCTCGTTTCGCCGGTGCGGAAGATGGACTGCGCGCCGGTGATGGTGCGCCAGCCGACGACGAGGAACATCGCGGCCATCAGCAGGCAACCGAGCCGATCGAGCCAGCTGCGCGTGCGCTCGCCGGCGCGCAGCGTGAAGAAGTCGACGATGATATGGCCGTTCGTCGCCTGGCAGTATGGCAGGAACAGCGAGCCCGCGATCGCGGTGCCGATCTCGACCAGTTCGAAATCCCCGATGATCGGTTTGCCGATCACCGAGCGGCCAATAATGCTGATCGCCGACATCAGTCCGATCACGGCGACGACCGCGCCGCCGCAATAGGCGGCGGCAACAGCGAGCCGCATCAGACCGGCGCCGAGCGCCGATGATCGTTGTGCCGCATTCATGCCGTCTCATGGCCGGAACCGGCCATCCCATCCCCTGCCCACTCTTGGGGCGATGGGTGCGCGGGTCAAGCCCGCGCAGGACAATTCAGCAGAATCTAGCGATGCTTGTGAGTGTGGTGGTGATGACCATGATCGTGGTCGTGGTCGCGATCGTGATCATGGTGGTGATGATCGTGATCGTGGTGGTCGTGCCCGTGGTGCGCATGCCCGAGCGCATACGCCCCGCCCTCCGGCTCGAACGGCGCCTCGATGGTTGTGACCTTGCCGCCTAATGAAGTGATCAACCCCGACAATGCATCGTCGCGCTTGAGCCGCAGCCGTGCCGTGAAGAATTCCACCGGCACGTGGCGGTCGCCAAGCGCCCAGGCAATACGCGCGAGCGTCGCAAGGTCGGCGCGCACTTCGATTAACGCTTCCGGTGCCGCGACGATCTCGACCACCTCGCCGCTGTCGAGGACGAGGCAATCGTCGGTGCGCAGCGCGATGGCGTCCTTGAAATCGAACTCGACCCGCGTGCCCTTGCTCCCGGTCACGCTGGCGCGCGGATTGCGCCGCTCGTCGGAGGTGAGGATCAGGGTATCGAGGATAGGTGCGCCAGCGCTTGGCGCCAGGAGCTTCACTGCGCGCGGCACGGAACGGACTTAATGCCGGGTCGGCCGCTCATCGGGCCGATCGTCAGGTGTAACGACTGCATCGTCGTCGCGCGCGTGCGGCTCGGTCGTCGTGGCCGCACCGGACTCGGCAGCGGCGGCCGCGCGCGCGTCCTGCTGCACGTAACCCTGGTACGACATCCAGCCGAACGGCAGGCTCGCCAGGAACAATACCGTGCCGATCGACAGCACTTCCCACGGATAGCTGATCAGCAGCGCGAAGAACGCCACGATCGCCACGAACACCGGCAGCACCATTTCCGGCGGGACGCGCGTGCCGAGCTTCTTGCCGGAGAACACCGGCAGCCGCGACACCATCACACCGCCGATCGTCAGCGTGTACAGAAACACGAGCGGAATCGGGAACTGCAGCCAGGTGATACCGAGAAACTGCACATAGATCGGCAGCATCACCGCGATGGCGCCGGCCGGCGCCGGCATGCCGACAAAGAAGTTGCCGGCCCAGGCCGGGCGCTTGGGATCGTCCAGCATCACGTTGAAACGCGCGAGCCGCAGTCCGGCGCAGATCGCAAACACCAGCGCGGCGATCCAGCCTGCCGATTTCAACAGATGCAATTCCCAGAGATAGAGAATGAGCGCCGGGGTCACGCCGAAGTTGACGAAGTCGGCAAGGCTGTCGAGTTCGGCCCCGAAACGCGACGTGCCCTTGAGCATGCGCGCGAGCCGGCCGTCGATGCCGTCCAGCGCCGCCGCCGCGACCACGCAGGCAACGGCCCATTCGAAACGGCCCTCCGCCGCCAGCCGGATCGCGGTGAGGCCGGCGCAAAGCGCCAGCAGCGTGATCAGGTTCGGCAGCAGCGTGCGAACCGGAATGGCCTTGAAGCGGCGCCGCTTGTTGCCGTGCCGGTCGACGTCGAAGGAGAAATTCAGTTTGTCGCGCATGTCCGTACTATACCGCCTGGTATGTGGCACCGCCATGGCGGCCGCCCCTGCCATGGGCCGCGTCCTTGAACCCAAGTCCGCGACGCGACACTGGAAAAACGCCGTTAACCAATCCGGTGCGTCCAGCCCGCGTCGCGCGCGTTGAGGTCGGCGATCACGGTTTCACCTGCGACCGACGTCTGCCCGCTGCCGACCAGCGGCCGCACGCCATCAGGCAGATAGACGTCGACGCGCGACCCGAAGCGGATCATCCCGATGCGCTCGCCGGCGGCGATCGCCTGGCCCTCGCCCACGAACTTCACGATGCGCCGCGCAAGTAGTCCCGCGATCTGCACCACGCCGATGCGCGCCCCGCCCGCGGTCGTGATGATGAAGCCGTTGCGCTCGTTGTCCTCGCTCGCCTTGTCGAGATCGGCGTTGAGGAACACGCCCGGCTTGTACTGGATGCGCTCGATACGCCCCGAAACCGGACTGCGGTTGATGTGGCAGTTGAACACGCTCATGAAGATCGACACCCGCATCAGGGGCGTCGTGCCGAGCCCAAGCTCGGCCGGCGGCGCGGCGGCGACGATCTGGCTGATGCGGCCGTCGGCCGGCGCGATCACGAGGCCTTCACGCACCGGGGTCGCGCGCGGCGGATCGCGGAAGAACAGCACGCACCAGATCGTCAGCACGCAGCCGATCCAGCCAAGCGGCGACCACAGCCAGAATAGGATCAGGCTCGCGGCGGCAAAAGCGCCGATGAACGGATAACCCTCGGGGTGGATCGGGACGATCTGCGATTTTATGGAGCCGGCAATCGACATCGGCTACTCCGCGGCATCCGCGCGCACCGGCTCGATCGCAACATCTGCGACCGGCGGGGGATTGCGATTGGGCGCCTCCGGCTCGTCGGCGATCGCGGCAAGCTTCTCGCGCGCCGCGTCGGCCTCGCGCTGGCGATTCCACATGCTGGCATAGAGGCCGCCCTTCGCGAGCAGTACCTGATGCGTGCCACGCTCTGCAATGCGACCCTTGTCGAGCACGATGATTTCGTCGGCGCGAATGATCGTCGAAAGCCGGTGCGCGATCACCAGGGTGGTGCGGTTGGCCGAGACGAGTTCCAACGCGTCCTGGATTTCCTTTTCGGTGTGGCTGTCGAGTGCCGACGTCGCCTCGTCGAGCAACAGGATCGGCGGCGCCTTCAAAATGGTGCGCGCGATCGCGACGCGCTGCTTCTCGCCGCCGGACAGCTTGAGCCCACGCTCGCCAACCTCGGTGTCGTAGCCCTTCGGCGTCGCGCGGATGAAAGCATCGATGCGCGCAAGATCGGCCGCCTTCTCGACCTCGGCATCGCTCGCATCCCAGCGGCCGTAGCGGATGTTGTAGCGCACCGTGTCATTGAACAGCACGGTGTCCTGCGGAACCATGCCGATCGCCGCGCGAAGCGAGTGCTGCGTCACCTCGCGGATGTCCTGGCCGTCGATCGACACGCGTCCGCCCGACACATCGTAGAAGCGATAGAGCAGCCGCGAGATCGTCGATTTGCCCGCGCCCGAAGGTCCGACAATGGCCACCGTCTTGCCCGCCGGCACCTCGAAGGAAATATCCCGCAGGATCGGCCGCGCCACCTCGTAGGCGAACGACACGTTCTCGAACCGCACCACCCCCTGCTTCACCGCGAGCGGGCGTGCGCCGGGCGCGTCGGCGATCTCGACGTCGCGGGTGAGGATGCGGAACATCGCCTCGATGTCGATCACCGCCTGTTTGATCTCGCGGTAGAGCATGCCCATGATGTTGAGCGGCTGGTAGAGCTGAATCATCATGGCGTTGATCATCACGAAATCGCCGATGGTGTTGGTACCGTTCTTGATGCCGAAGACGCACAACGCCATCGTGCCACACAGCCCGAAGGTGAAGATCACCGCCTGCCCGGCATTGAGCACCGCGAGCGAGGTGTAGGACTTCACGCTCGCGTCCTCGTAACGCTCCATCGAGCGGTCGTAGCGCGCGCTCTCGCGCTCCTCGGCGTTGAAGTATTTCACGGTCTCGTAATTCAGGAGCGAGTCGATCGCCTTGGTGTTGGCGTCGGTGTCGCTGTCGTTCATCTTGCGGCGGATGCTGATGCGCCACTCGGTCGCGTAGTAGGTGTAGGCGGTGTAGAGCCCGATCGTGACCCCGATCACCGCGACATAGCGCCAGTCGAACACCCATAGCAGCACGGCGACGACCATCGCGAACTCGACGATCGTCGGAAGCAACTGCAAAATCACCATGCGCGACAGCGTCTCGATGCCAAGCCGGCCGCGATCGAGCACGCGCGCGAGGCCGCCGGTCTTGCGTTCGAGATGGAAGCGAAGCGAGAGCTTGTGCATGTGCTCGAAGGTCAGCACCGCGAGGCGGCGCACCGCATGCATCGCCACCTTGGCGAACATGCCGTCGCGGCCTTGCGTGATCAGCGCCATCAGGATGCGCGTTGCGCCGTAGGCGATCGTCATCGCGACAGGAACCGACAGGCCGACCATCAGCCAGGAGTGCGGCGAGGCAAATGCGTCGCCCGACGCAAGCGCGTCGGTCGCCCATTTGAATGTGAACGGGACGGCCATGGTCGCGACCTTGGCCAGGAACAAAAGCCCGGTCGCGAGCAGAACCCGCAGCTTGAGATCTTGCCGGTCGGAGGGCCAGATGAACGGCCACAAATGGACGAGGGTCCGCAGGAGCGTCCCGCGGTCGCCGGACACAATCGGCTTCTTCGCGAGCGCTGAGGGAGGTTGGTGGACGTTCATTCCTGTTTCCGGCTACCGCAGGCCACGCCGCGGCATGCCCGCGGTGGGCGGGCCCATTATGTTGCCCTTGATATAAGCCCTCTCTTCCCCAGATTCATCGGGAAAAAGCCCCCTCTCCCGCGCATTTTCATGCGTAACCACTTGATCGGCCAAGCCTTGCGCCCGTCGCCGGGCAGTGTCAGACGTGCCCCTATGACAACGATTCGTTCGATTTGCGTCTACTGCGGCTCCAGCCCCTGCAAGGATCCCGCCTTCCTCGCGACCGCCCGCGCCTTCGGCAAGATCATGGCCGAGCAACGCGTCAGCCTCGTCTACGGCGGCGGCTCAAAAGGCCTGATGGGCGAGCTCGCGATGTCGGTGCACGACCACGGCGGCAAGGTGATCGGCGTCATTCCGGAATTTCTGAAAGCACGGGAGCTCGCCTTCAAGGGCGCGCACGAGCTGATCGTCACCAAGACCATGCACGAGCGCAAGCAGCTGATGTTCGACCGCGCCGACGCCTTCGTGGCTTTGCCGGGCGGCATCGGCACGCTCGAGGAACTGGTCGAGCAGCTCACCTGGTCGCAGCTCGGCCGTCACCGCAAGCCGATCGCCGTCGCCAACATCAACGGGTTCTGGGATCCGCTGTGCGAGTTGATCGACCACATGAAGAAGTCGGGCTTCATCCACAACGAGCTCAGCTTCGAGTTCGGCGTCGCCAAAAAGGTCGAAGACCTCCTGCCCATGCTCCAGGCCGCCGCCAGCGCGCGCGACGAAGCGGAGATGGAAGGCGCCGAGCAGATCATCGAGAAGATGTGACGCGAGTTTGCGTCAGGATGCCTGCGGCAAGAACGTCACCGCTTCGATGCGGTTGCCTTCCG
>Ga0105245_10006497_pt1 | contig 10275 bp, 9 predicted proteins | sample KBSM54metaG_FD_81523 | JGI IMG/M metagenome (GOLD analysis project Ga0105245, IMG submission 81523) | Miscanthus rhizosphere microbial communities from Kellogg Biological Station, Michigan, USA - KBS M5-4 metaG | ecosystem: Host-associated > Plants > Roots > Rhizosphere > Soil | place: Michigan... | reverse complement strand
GCCCAGGCCGCTACCGTCGCCTACAGCGCCGCGGCCCTGCTGCTGCTGCTCAGCCTGGCCGGCCTGATCCACGCCTACCGCACGCCGAAGACGGTCGCCTTCGCCGCCCCCGAGATCGAGCAGAAGGTCCCCGCGCTCGTGTGACTAACAATCCACCGAGGCCCCGCCACACCCGTGGCGGGGCCTCCGTTCGTCCATAGAGGACTCGTGGCACGGCGTGCGGCACGTTGCTCACGTGCGGGCGCGCCGTACCCGCGTCGTCGGCGCCGGTCGGGTCCTGGTGGTGGCCGGCTTGCGGCCGGACCGTGGTGCGGTGCGCGCGACGGCGGGCCTTTCCGCCGCCGGCTTTTCGGCGGCGGGCTTTTCGGCGGCGGGCTTTTCCGCTGCCGGGAGTGCGGCCGCCAGCGCGGCGATCTCGTCCGGGATCACCGCGGCGAACAGGTCGGCCTCCGGCACCGACGCGAAGTCGGTCGTGACCCCGAAGGTGGCCTGCCCGTCGAAGGTGAACACCGACACCCCGATGCGCATCCGGTTGGCGATCGGCACCCAGGGCAGGATCTCCCGGATCGGCCGGCCGAGGATGTAGAGGGGGGCGGGCGGACCGGGAACGTTGGTCACCACCGTGGTGATGGCGCGCTGCGGCATCCGCAGGGCGGCCCGGACACCGATCTCCATGACCCCGAAGGGTTCATAGGGTGCCCACGCGGTCAGGCTCGTGCCGGCCTCGATCTCGCGGCTCTGCTTGAGCTGCGAAATCCGCTCGTGCACGGTACGCAGGCGCTCCACCCGATCCGCGATGTCGACAGGCAGCATGGGCAGCATCAGCGACACGCGGTTGTCCATGATCGTGTTCTCGTGCCTGGCGCGCACGTTGACCGGGACCAGCGTGCGAACGGCGTCGGGGGCGGGCGGCTCGTCCCGCTCGCGCAGCACGGCCCGGAACGCGCCGGTCACGGCCGCCAGCACCACGTCGTTGACGGTGACCTCGAAGCCCTTCGCGATCCTGATCAGGTCGGCCAGCCGAACCCGCGCCACCGAGTAGCGGCGGGCCCGGCCGATCGGGCCCTGCAGCGACGTCGGCCGAACCGGCGTCAGCGAGACGCCGAGCGCGGCGAAGCCCCGCGCCGTCTCGGCCACGTACCTGGCCGCCCGGTCGGGCTCGCGCAGCGCGGTGGTGACCAGCCGCAGCTGGTTCCCCGCGGTGGTGACCAGCAGACCCAGCGCATCACCGATCAATGCGGCCGCGTCGGGGGTTGCCGCCGGGTGCCACGTGTCGGGCACCGGTTCGCGCGGTGTGGGCGAGTCGTCGAGCAGCAGCCGGTACAGCTCGTTGCCGGACACGCCGTCGACCATGCAGTGGTGGACCTTCGACAGCACGGCCCACCGGCCACCGGGTAGCCCCTCGACGACCCAGTACTCCCACAGGGGACGGTCGCGGTCGAGGCGGTGCGACATGATGTCGGCGAACAGCCGGCAGACGGCCAGTTCGTCGCCCGGCGCCGGCACGGCGGTGCGGCGGATGTGGTAGTCCAGGTCGACGTCGGGCTCGTCCACCCAGACCGGGCCGGCCAGGTCGAACGGGACCCGCCGCACCTTCTGCCGGTATCGCGGCACGAGAGGGAGGCGGCCGCGGATGGCCTCGACGAACTCGGTATGGCCCGGGGGTGGGCCGTCGGCTACCGCAAGTGACGCGATGGCAAGCGAGACATGGGGATCTTCGTCCTCGATGTCCAGGAACGACGCGTCAAGCGGGCTCAAATGATCCATGATCGATCCCCTTCGCCCCGTTGCTCCGTTTACCGGACTCTCCCGCCGCACGCAGCACCGCCCAAGGGACCTAAGGCCCCCGGGCGGGGTCGGATGGCCCAGCCGGGATGCACAATGGACGTGGCGCAGGTCACGCGGCGTTCGAGGGCGGTTCGCCCGGGGGAGTGAGCTGGATTGACATTCGGAGCACCCGGCCCGTCCGGGAGTCGACGAAGGACCGGGCGCCGGCGGATCGGCGTGGTGCTCGGTGCGGGCGGCACGCTCGGCGCGGCCTGGATGATCGGCGCCCTCGGCGCGATACAGGAGCGGGTCGGCCGCCCCCTGGCCGACGTGGACGTCATCGTCGGCACCAGCGCCGGCAGCATCCTGGCCGCGTCGCTGCGGTACGGCATGACGCCGGAGACCCTCGTCGCCCATCAGCGCGGTGCCACCGCGCCGAACCTACCCGACCTCCACGCGCTGGAACGGGAGTCGGGTCGCCTACCGTCGCTGCCGCGGTTCGCTCTCGGCTCCCCGCGCCTGCTGGCGCACGCCGTCCGCACGCCGCACCGGGTGCATCCGAACGTCATGATGAGCGCGTGGGCCCCCCGCGGTCGGACCGAGCACCACACCTTGAGCCGATTCGTCCATGCGCTGGTGCACACCCGCGGCCCGCACGCCGGCGGCCGGGAGTCGCACGGGCCCAGGGTGCGGCACTGGCCGGCGCGCCGTACGTGGATCATGGCCGTGGACTACGACACGGGGCGGCGGGTGGCGTTCGGGCGGGCGGACGCCCCACCGGCTCCGCTGGCCGATGCCGTCGTCGCGTCCTGCTCCATTCCCGGCTGGCACGCGCCGAAGCGCATCGGCGAGAGTACCTATGTCGACGGTGGCGTGCGCTCCGTCGCGTCTGCCGACATCCTGTGCGGCGAGCGACTCGACGAGGTGTACGTGCTGGCACCGATGGCGAGCCACGAGACCGACAACCCGTTGTCGCCGCTGGCGAGGGCGGAACGGTTCATCCGCGGGATGTTCGCGCAGTCGCTGGATCGGGAGATCGCCCGGCTGCGCGCGTCGGGGACCACCGTCGTCGCGTTGCTGCCCGGACGGGAAGACCTTGCCGCCATCGGCGCCAACCTGATGGATGGCCGCCGGCGTCAACAGGTGCTGGAAACGTCGTTGGCGACCTCGCCGCGGCGGCTGCACCAGCGGTTGTCGGTTCCGGCCCGATGACGCAGCCGCACCGTCGCCTGCCGACGCTCGGGGAGGTGATACGCCGCCAGCGCGAACTGGCGGAAGTGCCGATGCGGCAACTCGCCGCGATGGTCGGCATTTCCAACCCGTACCTGTCACAGATCGAACGGGGCCTCCGGGCGCCCTCGGAACAGGTCCTGCACGCCATCGCGTCGTCGTTGCGGGTGTCCGCCGACTCGCTCCTCGACCTCGCCGCCAGCAGTTCCGGGGAGCCGACACATGAGTCGCCGGTGGTGACCGCGATCGGCGACGACCCGAACCTGACCGGCCGGCAGCGTCAGGCGCTCGTCGAGGTGTACACCGCGATGACGGAGGCGACCGTCGCGCGCCGGCGCCGTGGACGCAGCGAGCCGGCGCCGTCATAGCGGCACCGGCTCGGGATCGGACCGGGTCGCGGCGGCGACCCGGCGTTGCGCGTCAGCGCATCGCGGCCCGCGCCGTCCGCATGTACACGGCGGTCAGGTCCTCAACGAAGGTGGCGTGCAGGTTGAGCGCTGCCTTGGCCCGCTCGGACCGTGCGTTCGCGGCCGCCTTGTGCTCGAACTCCACGAAGCTGGCGATGAACTGCTCGTAGGTGTGCAGGGCGGCGTCGACGGCCTCGCCGATGAGCGGGCGCCGCCAGCCCTTCACTGGCTTCGGCTCGCTGGGTTCGGTGGCGACGACGGTGGGCTCCTTGATCGCCTTGGTGGTTGTCATGGCTGACCTCCTCGGTCGACTCTCAATTAGCAGATTAGCAGCTAAGTTGCTAACGGAACGGGTGGCCGATCGCCTATGGCGCGGCTCACACCGGCGGACCCGCTGGAGCCCGGCCCGACAGGGCACTGGGCCCTCGCCGCGGAGCCGTTCGGCCCTGGGCGGCGCGGCCCGGCAAGCCGAACGCTGACGGAAAGCGGCACGTGAGCGAAGCCGGTCACAACGTCCGCCGTGCGTGCCACACGAGGAGGAGGTGCGTGATGGCCGTGGAGCCGACTGGACCCGTCGTCGTCGGCGTGGACGGGTCGCCCGGGTCGTTGGCCGCCGTCGAACTGGCGGCCGAGGAGGCCCTGGCACGAGTGACGCCGATGGTCGTCGTCCACACGGGAGACGATCCCGTGGAGGCGGAACGGCTCGCGGCAGACGCCCGCTGCGAGCATCCCGGTCTGAGCGTGTCCGCCCGGGCGGTTCGGGACGATTCAGCGGAGACCCTGCTGGCCATGAGCGCCACCGCGTGCCTGCTGGTGGTCGCCGGCGACGCGCGGTTCGCCGGTCGCGTGGCAGGTCGAGCGCGGACTCCGGTCGTCGTGCACCATCCGCTGGACACCGCGCCGCCCAGTGAACTGCCGAGGTCCGTGGCGGTCGGGGTGGCCGCCATCGCCGGCTCGGAGCCCGTGCTGGGATTCGCGTTCGCAGAGGCGTCGCTGCGCGGCGCGCCCCTGCTGGCCGTTCACGTCTGGTCCCGACCGGCCGACACCCGATCCGGACGTTCGGCGTACGACTATCCGCGGGCCCGCGACCACGCCGAGCGGATGCTCGCCGAGGCCGTCGACGCGTGGTCGGAAAAGTACCCGGACGTGCAGGTGTGCTGGACGACCAAACACAACCTCGACGTTGCGGCGGCGCTGCGCGCCGCGGCCCACTCGGCGCAACTGCTCGTCGTCGGCCGGCTGTCCCATGCCGGCGCGGCCCGGCCGGTGCCCGCCGAGGTGATCCGGCACGGCTTCTGCCCGGTGGCGGTCGTCCCACAGCAGATCGGATAGCGCGAGCGTGACGACCGGTCGTCGGATGCCAAGCGTGACGGACAGGCCTTCCGGCCCTGCCGGGACGGGCGGTCGGCCCGTGTTCGAGCGGCGCCGCGCTGGTGTCGACTGACTGCATGGCCGTTTCTACGACCCCCTCCGCGAGTGGTCACGTGCGGATCCCGCGCGACCCGGTGGACGACTACACCGTCTCGATGGCGCAGCGACGGCGGCGGATGCTGGCCGCCCGCAGCGGGGTCGATCTGGCACAGGTCGGCCGCTACCACGTCGATCCGCAGGTGCTGCGAGGCAACGTGGAGAACTTCATCGGGGTGGCGGAGGTGCCGATCGGCGTGGCCGGTCCGTTGACCGTCAACGGCGAGCATGCCCGCGGCGACTTCCTCATTCCGCTGGCCACGACGGAGGGCACCCTCGTCGCGAGCTACAACCGCGGTATGCGCCTGTTGAACGAGTGCGGCGGGGTCACCACCACCATCGTCGAGGAGTACATGCAGCGCAGCCCGGCCTTCCGGTTCCAGACCGCCCGCGAGGCCCGCGATTTCGGCCGGTGGATGACCGACCACCACGCGGAGATCAAGGCGGCGGCGGAGGCGACGACCAGGATCGGGCGGCTCGAGCACATCGGCCAGTACCAGGTGGGCCCGCTGCGCTACCTCCGGTTCAACTACACCACCGGCGACGCGGCCGGCCAGAACATGACCGGAAAGGCGACCCGGGCGGCGTGCGAATGGATCGCGGCGAACTGCCCCGGCAACCCGCGCTACGTGCTGTCCGGCAACATCGACACCGACAAGAAGCACTCGCAGATCAATGCCCTGCTGACCCGCGGCCGCCGTGTCGTCGCCGAGGCGGTCCTCAGCGCGGAGGCGTTGCGTCGCATCATGAAGGTCGACCCGGCGGACCTGTTCGCCTGGCGGCAGGTGACGATGACCGGCTCGATGCTCGCCGGCGCGGCGAGCAACGGGGCGCACGCCGCGAACGGGCTGGCTGCGATGTTCATCGCGACGGGCCAGGACGTCGCCAACGTCGCCGAGTCGCACGCCAGTTTCAGCTACACCCAACTGCTCGACTCCGGCGACTACTACTGGTCGGTGACCCTGCCGGCGCTGATCGTGGCGACCTACGGCGGCGGCACCGGACTGCCGACCCAACGCGAGTGCCTGGACCTGCTCGGCTGTTACGGAGCCGGCAGAGCCCGCGCGTTCGCCGAGATCTGCGCCGCGGTCGTGCTCGCCGGCGAGACGTCGCTGGCCTGTGCGGTCGTCAACGACGACTGGGTGACCGCGCACGAGCGGCTCGGCCGCAACCGGCCCTGACCGCCCGCGACCGGGATCGAACCATCGGAGGCGGACATGAACCCGAGCCTCGACGCCTCGTACGAACGCTGCCGTGTGCTCAACCGCGAGCACGGCCGGACGTACTACCTCGCCACCCGCCTGTTGCCGCGGTGGAAGCGCCGGCACGTGCACGCCCTGTACGGGTTCATGCGCCACACCGACGACATCGTCGACGTCGCCGGCCACGACGCCCCGGCGCGGGAAGCCCGGTTGCGCGACTGGACCGGCGCGTTCCTCACCGCCCTGTCCGGCGGCAAGGTCGACGACCCGGTCCTGCCGGCGGTGCTGCACACCATCGCGGTGTTCGACCTCGCCCGGGCCGACTTCGTCGCCTTCCTGCGGTCGATGGAGATGGACCTGACCATCACGTCGTATCCGACCTACGACGACCTGCTCGATTACATGGCCGGCTCGGCTGCCGCGATCGGCACCTTGATGCTGCCCATCCTCGGCGCCACCGACCTGCGGGCGGCGCGCGAGCCCGCGCGGCAACTCGGCCTGGCGTTCCAGCTGACCAACTTCATCCGCGACGTGGGGGAGGACCTCGACCTCGGCCGCATCTACCTGCCGTTGAAGGATCTCGCCGAAGCGGGCGTCACCCCGGACGACCTGTACGAGCGCCGGGCCACCCCGCCGATCCGCCGACTCGTCGCGCTCGAGGTCGAACGGGCGCGGGACCACTACGCCCACGCGGCTCGCGGCATCCCGATGCTCGCGCCGGGTTCACAGGCCTGCATCCGCACGGCGTTTCGGCTCTACGGCGGAATCCTCGACGAGGTGGTCAGGTCCGGCTACGACGTGTTCACCCGGCGCGCCACCGTCCCCACCCGTCGCCGGCTCGGCGGCCTCGCCGCGAGCCTGCTGACTCCGCCGGGCCACCCCGTCGGCCGCCTACCGGGGAAGACACGGACATGAGCGGTCCACGTGCCGTGTGCGGACCCACCGACCGGGTCGTCGTGGTCGGCGCCGGGCTCGGCGGCCTGGCCTGTGCCTTGCATCTGGCCGGCGCCGGCCGCGACGTGACGGTGGTGGAGCGGGCGTCGGTGCCGGGTGGCCGGGCCGGGTTGCTGACCGTCGACGGGTACCGGTTCGACACCGGACCCGTCGTGTTGACGATGCCCGCGCTGATCGAGGAGGCCTTCGCCGCCGTCGGCGAACGGCTCGCGGACTGGGTGACGTTGACCGCTGTCGACCCGGCCTACCGCGCACATTTCCCCGACGGGTCCACATTGGACGTCATCGCGGACACGGCGCGGATGGCGGGCGAGATCGGCCGGCTGTGCGGTAGCCGGGAGGCCGACGGCTACCTGCGTTTCGTCGAGCACACCCGCCGCCTCTGGCAGCTGGAGCGGGCCGACTTCATCGAGCGCAACCTGGACAGCCCGCGCGACCTGCTGACCGCCAACCTGCTACGGCTGGTCGCGGCGGGTGGGTTCCGCCGGCTACAGTCCACAGTGGACAGGTTTCTGCGCGATCCGCGCTGTCGCCGGGTGTTCTCGTTCCAGGCGATGTACGCCGGACTGGCTCCGCACGACGCGCTCGGCCTGTACGCGGTCATCGCCTACCTCGACTCGGTCGAGGGCGTCTACTTCCCGCGCGGCGGTATCCACGCCGTGCCCGACGCGCTGGCGGCGGCCGCGGGCAAGCACGGCGTGCGCTTCCGGTACGGCACCACGGTCAGCCGGGTGGAGGTGCACGGCGACCGGGCCACCGGCGTCCTCACCACGGGCGGCGAGCGCATACCCGCCGACGTGGTCGTGCTGAACCCGGACCTCCCGGTCGCCTACCGGGACCTGCTGCCCCATACGCCCTCCCGCATCCGGCGCATCCGGCACTCGCCGTCCGCCGTCGTGCTGCACGTCGGAAGCTCCCGCCGGTACACGAAGGCGGCGCACCACAACCTCCACTTCGGACGGTCCTGGCGCGGCACGTTCGACGAGGTGATCCGCGACGGCCGGCTGATGAGTGACCCGTCGCTGTTCGTCAGCAACCCGAGCCGCTCGGATCCGGAGCTCGCACCCGCGGGCAGGCACACCTACTACGTCCTGGCACCGGCGCCCAACCTCGCGGTCGGGCGCCAGGACTGGCGGGGCGGTCTCGCCGAACGCTACGCGGACGACCTCGTCGCCACGCTCGAGGCGCGCGGCTACCTGGGGTTCGGCGCCGGCATCGAGGTGTCCCGCGTGGTCACCCCGGCCGACTGGGCCGACGACGGGATGGCCGCCGGCACCCCGTTCGCGGCGGCGCACACCCTGCGCCAGACGGGACCGTTCCGCCCGTCGACGATGCACCCGCACCTGCACAACGTCGTCTTCGTCGGCTCGGGCACCCAGCCGGGCGTCGGCGTGCCGATGGTGCTCATCTCGGGCAAGCTGGCCGCCCAGCGCGTGACCGGCGTACCGGACCGGGCGCGATGAGCGCGGCCGGGTACGACGCGGTGATCGCCGGCGGCGGCGCGAGCGGCCTGTCACTCGCGGCCGCGTTGGCGGTGCACGGATGGCGCGACCGGGCCGTCCTGCTCGTCGACGACGCCGACGCCCGGCCGGCGGCGGTGTGCTGGGCATACTGGTCGGCACGGTCCGGGCCGCTGGATGCCGCCGTGTCGCGCCGGTTCCGGCGGATCCGCGTGCATGCCGACGGAAGGGGCGCCGTCGTACCCCTGGATCCGTACGAGTACAGGGTGGTCCGGCACGCGGACCTGCGTCGCGTCGTCACCGGTGTCCTCGACCGCTGCCCGGGCTTCGCTGTCGCCTCCGGCCGCGTCCGGGAGATCCGCGACGGACCGCACGCCGCTGAGGTCGTCGTCGACGGCCGGGTCGTCCCGGCGCGATGGGTCTTCGACAGCGTCTCCCCGTGGCCCGCCACCGGCCCGCCGGACGCGCGGCTGGCGTTCACCGGGTGGGAGGTGGACTGTGCGAACAGCGTGTTCGATCCGGCCGTGCCGACGCTGTTCGATTTCCGTGTCCCGCAAGCCGATGCGGCCCGCTTCGTCTACGTGCTGCCCGACGGGCCGCACCGCGCCCTGGTGGAGTTGACCGAGTTCGTGCCCCGGCACGGCCGGCCGTCTGCGCCTGCGGATCGGGTGGCCGCTCTGGCGCGGTACGTCTCCACCGTCCTGAACGCCGGCGACTACGAGATCCGGCGGACCGAGTCGGCGGTGCTGCCGCTGCGGGCCCGCCGGCCGTCGCGCCGCACGGGCCACGTCCTCGCGATCGGTGCCCGCGGCGGCCTGGTCAAGGGCAGCACGGGCTATGCGTACGAGCGCATCCAGCGCGACAGCACGGCGATCGCGCGTTCACTGGTTCGGCACGGACACCCGTTCGACCTGCCTCGACGCGCCCGTCGGCACGGCCTGCTGGACGCGGTGCTGCTGGACGTGCTCGACCGCGACCCGCTGCAACTGGAGCGGGCCTTCGCCCGCCTGTTCCTCGACAACCCGGCCGACCGGGTACTGCGGTTCCTCGACGAGGACAGCACGTCCGGCGACGAGGCACGCCTGATCGCATCGATGCCGAAGGCCCCGTACGTGCGCGCCGTCGCGGCACGGGCCCACGCGGCCACGTTGCGCAGGGTCGAAGGTCCCGTGGGGTGGGTGCGGAAGGTCCGGTGAACGGGATCGGTTCTGCCCTAACGCGTGTAGCGCTGCCGGCAGATGCTTGTGGCGACAAAGACAAGCGCGCCCGAGCAGGGAGACGGTCATGAAGCGCAGGACTCTGGACATCCTCTTCAGTATCGGTGGGCTGGTCCTCGCCGGTCTGCTCGTGGTGGTCGGGATGGTGTTCACCAGTAACGCGAATTTCGCCAACGACTACGTGAAGACGCAGTTGAGCCAGCAGAACATCACGTTCAAGCCGTTGAACACGTTGACGGCGGAGGAGAAGGCGAAGCCGGGTCTGGTCAAGTACGCCGGGCAGAAGTTGACCACCGGTAAGCAGGCGGAGGTGTATGCGAACGAGTTCATCGGGCTGCACCTGGAGTCGACCGCCGGTGGCAAGACCTATGCCGAGCTCGGCACGGTGCAGACGGATCTGCGGACCCAGCTCGCCGAGGCGCAGAAGGCGGGTGCGGCCAATGTGGCGGATCTGCAGAAGCAGTTGGCTGATGTGACCGCGCAGCGGGAGACGGTGTTCAAGGGTGAGACGCTTCGTGGGCTGCTGTTGACCTCGTACGGGTTCAGTGAGATGGGTGCCAAGGCTGCCCAG
>Ga0105245_10006496_pt1 | contig 10276 bp, 16 predicted proteins | sample KBSM54metaG_FD_81523 | JGI IMG/M metagenome (GOLD analysis project Ga0105245, IMG submission 81523) | Miscanthus rhizosphere microbial communities from Kellogg Biological Station, Michigan, USA - KBS M5-4 metaG | ecosystem: Host-associated > Plants > Roots > Rhizosphere > Soil | place... | reverse complement strand
CGCAGCATCGCGTTGGCGTCGGTGACGGTGCCGACCGTGGAGCGCGGGTTGGCGCCCATCCGCTCCTGGTCCACGATGATCGCCGTGGTCAGGCCGTCGAGGACGTCGACGTCGGGCCGGGCCAGGGTCGGCATGAAGCCCTGCACGAAGGCGCTGTAGGTCTCGTTGATCAGCCGCTGCGACTCGGCGGCGATCGTGTCGAAGACCAGCGAGCTCTTGCCCGATCCCGAAACGCCGGTGAACACGGTCAGCCGGCGCTTCGGGATCTCGATGCTGACGTCCTTGAGGTTGTTCACGCGCGCGCCGTGCACGCGGATCAGGTCGTGGCTGTCGGCGACCTCGCGCGTGGCCTTGCTCATCGTGTCTCCATCTCCGGGTTGGGCTCGGGCTGGTCGTCGGCCGGGCGCTCAGTCCTGCAGCAGCCCGAGGACGTTGCCGTCGGGGTCGGTGAACGTGGCCACCAGGCGGCCGCCGCCGACGTCGCGCGGGGCCTCCTTGAGGGTGCCACCCGCGGCCGTCACCTCGGCCAGCTTCGCCTCGATGTCGACGACGTGCCAGTAGGCGATCGGCGAGCTCATGTCGCTGTTCGGCACCAGGCCGATCTGCTGGCCGGCGGCCTCGTAGCCGACGTAGTAGGGGCTGTCGGCCGACGGCTGCATGCCGAGCAGCGCCGAGTAGACCGCCTTCGCCTTGGCCAGGTCGGTGACGGGGTGCAGCACTGTCTGGATTCCCTGGGTGGTCATGATCGCTCCTCGGGGAGTTATGGGACTAACCCGACAATCGGTGATGTCCCGTGCGCGATCAGGCTAGTTGCGGCCGCGGGCCGGGCGCTTCTCGAATCCTGATCGGTCTCGCGCGGGACTCACGCCAGCGGAAGGCGCAGCGCCCAGAGGCGAACCTCGGGAAGGGGCGACCAGTCGAGGCCCGGCGTGCGCTCGAACCCGAACGACTCGTACAGCTTCTGCGCCGCCAGCGCGATGTCGCGCACGCAGATCACCACCGCGGTGCAGCCCGCCTCCAGCGCCCGCTCGACGCAGGCGCGCACCAGCGCCCGCCCGACCCCGCGGCCCTGCGCCGCCGGATCGACGGCGAGCATCCGGAACTCCGCCTCGCCGGGCCGCGAGAGCTCGGCGAACTCGCCGCCGTCGCCCACGTACAGCACGGCGCCGAGCACGGTGTCCGCCACGGACACGGCCACGAGCAGCTCACCCGCGCCCGCCCGGCCCTCGACGTCGGCCAGCATGTCCGGGTAGTACCCGGCGCCCTCGAACTGCCCGTCGGCCTCGTACGCCGCGAGCGTCAGCCGGGAGATCGCGGGGTAGTCGGCCGGCACCGCCGGCCGGACGGAGACCGTCACGCCGTCGCCCCGCTCCGCGCGGCGACGGCTTCGACGTGGCCACCGCGCTTCGCGCGGCGGCCACGTCCCGTGCTGATGGTTCGCTCGCTACGCTCGCTCACTCAACCACGGCGATCAGGTCGCCCTCCTGCACCACGTCGCCCTCGTCGACGGCGATCCGCGCGACCACGCCGGAGGACTCCGCGATGACCGGGATCTCCATCTTCATCGACTCGAGGATCACCAGCGTGTCGCCCTCGTCGACCTCGTCGCCGGCCGCCTTGACGACCTTCCACACGTTGGCCACCATCTCGGCGCGGATCTCCTCGGCCACGGAACTCTCCTTCGAGCAGCGATGCACTCCGGACGGTATCCAACCACGTCCGCGCGCTATCCGGCGTTGCTACTCGGGGAGGTACTCGCGGGACTCGGCCTCGAAGACCAGCTCCGCGAGGCGCACCCGCAGGCGCTGCTTCAGCTCCAGCGGGGCGGTGTCGCCGCCGCAGCAGCGGGCGACGAGCGCCTTCACCTCCTGCTCGATGCCGTACTCGCGCAGGCAGGGCGAGCACTCGTCGAGGTGGTGACGGATGAGATCGCGCCGCTCGTCGCTGCTCTCGAGGTCGAGGTAGAAGTACACCTCGGCGAGTACCTCGCGGCAATCGGTCTCATGTGGTTCCCCACAACTCATGCGATCGCCTCGCTCCGCTCGGCGATGCATTCGCACGACGCTGAGTTGATGATTCGCTCGCTCATGACATGACCTCACGCTCCGGCTCGGCGGAACGGGTGAAGCCGCGCTCGGCGGCGTACCGCTCGAGCTGACGGCGCAGATTGCGGCGGCCGCGGTGCAGCCGACTCATGACGGTGCCGATGGGCGTGCCCATGATGTCTGCGATCTCCTTGTAGGAGAAGCCCTCGACGTCGGCGAGGTACACGGCCAGACGGAAATCTTCGGGAAGTTCCTGCAGGGCGGTCTTCACGTCGGAGTCGGGCAGCCGGTCCAGCGCTTCCGTCTCGGCGGACTTCAGCCCGCTCGACGTGTGCGACTCGGCCTCGGCCAGCTGCCAGTCGGTGATCTCCTCGGTGGGCGCCTGCACCGGCTAACGCTGCCGGCGCCGGTACGAGTTGATGTACGTGTTGGTCAGGATGCGGTACAGCCAGGCCTTGAGGTTCGTGCCCTCTTCGAACTGGTGGAACGCCGCGAACGCCTTGAGGAACGTCTCCTGAACGAGGTCTTCCGCGTCGGCCGCGTTGCGGGTCATCCGCAGGGCGGCCGCGTACAACTGGTCGAGGAAGGGCAGGGCGTCGCGCTCGAACCGGGCCTGCCGCTCGTCCGACCGTTCCGTACGCGCCACGCGGGTGACCCCTTTCGACCGTTCCCGCGAGGATACGCCGCCACCGGTAGGGCCGTTCGGCACGCTCACCGGGAGTTCGTTTGACGCGACGGCCGGCCACTCGGGCCCGGCCAGTACCGTGCTCAGCCATTGCGGGTCCCGCTCCCTGGTAGGGGTCACAGACCGCGCTCCTTTCCGGGCACCGAACCTCGACGCCCGGGTTCAGTAACGCCCGCGGCGGCCGATCTCTTCCCTCAGGGGGCGGCCCAGCCGTAGCGGGCCAGCCAGGTCACCACCGCCGCGGCCACCGTACGCAGGTCCTTGCGCAGGTCGTGCGTCGCGCCCGGCACCACGACGACGTCGCGGCCGGGCCCCTCTGGCGGCACGCCGAACGGGTCGCGCTCACCGCTGACCGCCAGCGTGGGCACGCCGGCGGCGTCGAGTTCCGGCAGCCGCGACTTGTCCGGGCGGCCCGGAAGGTGAACCGGAAAGGCGAGCGCGACCACGCCGGCCGCCCCGCCCGCGACGGCGGTGCGGCAGGCGACCCGCGCGCCGCTGGAGCGGCCGCCCGCGATCAGGGGGAGGTCGCCGCGCGCCTCGGTGAGGGCTGCCAACACCGCCAGCCAGGCGGCGTCGAGCTGGTTCGCGGGCGCGGGCGCGCGCCGGCCGGCGACCCGGTACGGCTGCGTGACGCGCACCACCGTCACACCGGCGGCGACCACGGCGGTGCGCACGGCGAGGATGTCGCGCGCGTCCACGCCACCGCCCGCACCGTGGCCGAGCACGAGCATCGCCCGCGCCGGGCCGGCGGCCTCGTCGACCTGGACCCGCGCCGGACCGGTCGGCGTTTCGATCTCCAGCACCGGTCCAGTGTGCGGCTTCAGCCGACCGTGGCTCCGACCGGATCGCGAACCTCGACCGGTTTGCGCTGCTCGATCAGCCGGATGAGCGGCAGGTAGAGCCGCTCCCCCTCGCCGACCGGACGCGGCGCCGCCGGCATCTGGTCCCCTCCGCGCCATGCGACGAGCATCGCGCGGCGTTCCCGCGGCGTGGTGGCCCCCCACACGCCGTGACAATCACCGACCTCGAGTGCCCAGGCCAGGCACGAGCCCTGAACGTCGCAGGTGCGGCACAGCGCAACGGCGGCGTCGGCCGGCTCACTCGGGGCCGGAAAGAACGTCTCGGGATCGACGGTCTGACACGCACCGCGCGTGCGCCAGGCAGGGTCGACACCACGTTCCGCAACAGCGCGTTGCAGACGCGGGTCGCGCCGTGCCGCGGCGACCTCGTGCGGGCGGGGCATCCGCGCCCGGGTCATTCACCCACCTCCCCCGTGGGTAAGCCCAACAAAGATCACGGACTTCCATCGCCGGCGCCATCGTGGCGCACGAATGAAAGCCCGCCCGGCGCGTTGTTCTATCGCACTCGCCACGCCCCCGACAAGGGCTCACGCAGAGAAAGCGAAAAGTCGACGCACATAAATACGGTCAAAATAGTGTGAGATCGGCGCGATCCTGTGACAGCGCGTCTACCGCAGGCGCATCCACCCGTTCGATCAGTGACGGACCGTCATTGTGGACGTCGCCCACCCGGGCACCCACCGGACGGACCTCGAGCCCGCTCACGATTTCCGCCGACGGGGTCAGCAACCGTTCCGCGTCAGCGGGTTCGGCGGTGAGCCACGCGTCCCACGCGTCCCTCGCAAGCACCAACGGCATGCGGTCGTGGATGAGCGTAAGGTCACCGAGCGCAGCCGCAGTGAGTATGCAGCACGACAGCACACGGTCATCGCCGCGTCCCCAGACCGCCCAGAGGCCCGCGAAGGCCAGGACGTCACCGTCCGGATCGGTCATGAAGTACGGCTGCTTGTCCTTCGGGCCGCGGCGCTGCCATTCGTACCAGCCGTCGGCCGGCACCAGGCAGCGCCGCTTGGCGAACGACGGCGCGAACGCGCCCGACTTCGTCACCGTCTCGGCCCGGGCGTTGATCATGCGGGCGCCGCCCCTGGCGTCCTTGGCGTACGCCGGCACGAGGCCCCACTTGACCCGGGTCAGCACCCGGGCGCCGGCGCTGCGCGACACCCGCACGATCGGCACCGGATCGGTGGGCGCGACGTTGTAGTCGGCGGCGAGCCCGTCGTGGGTCTCGTCGTCGGCGTCGAACAGCGCGCTGAGGTCAGCCGAACTGCGGGTGGTGGCATAGCGGCCGCACATGGCGTCAAAGGTACGTCCCAGCCCGCAGGAGAGCCGCCCGGCCGGGTCCGCGGGTGATCACGGGGACGGCAGACTGTAGACGTGGCGACCGCAACGAGTACTCCGGTGCCCTGGCCGGCACCGACCGCGTCCGAACCGGTGAGCGCGTCCGTGCGCCTGCCCGGCTCGAAGTCGATGACGGCCCGGGCGCTCGTCCTCGGGGCGGTGTCGCTGGGCACGAGCACGTTGCACGCGCCGCTGCGGGCCCGCGACACCGAGCTGATGGCCGGCGGCCTGCGCCGGCTCGGCGCGCACGTGTCGACCCGCGACGACGAGTTGTGGACGCTGCGGTCGCGGCCACTGCACGGGCCGGCCGCGATCGACGTCGGGCTCGCCGGCACCGTCATGCGGTTCCTGCCCGCCGTCGCAGCGCTCGCCGACGGCGAGGTCACCTTCGACGGCGACCCGCAGGCCCGGCGCCGGCCGATGGCGCCGCTGATCGCCGCGCTGGGCAGCCTGGGCGTCGAGATCCGGTCGGCGAACGGCGGCCTGCCGCTCACCGTCCGCGGCACCGGCCGGGTGACCGGCGGAGAGGTGACGATCGACGCGTCGGCCTCCAGCCAACTGGTCTCCGGGCTGCTGCTCGCCGCCACCGAGTTCGACAACGGCATCGTCGTGCGCCATGAGGGTCCGAAGGTGCCGAGTGCGCCGCACCTTCGGATGACCACGCAGATGTTGCGGCTCGCCGGCGCCGCCGTCGACGACAGCACCCCGAACGTGTGGTCGGTCGAACCGGGACGGCTCACCGGCCGCGCCTGGAACATCGAGCCGGACCTCTCCGGCGCCGCGCCGTTCCTCGCCGCCGCCGTGGTCACCGGCGGCTCGGTGACCGTGCGGGACTGGCCGATCGGTACCACCCAACCGGGCGACCAGCTGCGCGAACTGCTCACCACGATGGGCGGCGAGTGCGTCCTGACCCCCGAGGGGCTCACCGTGCGGGGCACCGGCCAGGTGCACGGGCTGACCGCCGACCTGGCCGAGGTCGGCGAGCTGACCCCGGTGCTGGCGGCCCTCGCGGCGCTGGCCGACTCGCCGTCCCGGTTGACCGGCATCGGTCACATCCGCGCGCACGAGACCGACCGGCTGGCGGCGCTCGCCCGCGAGCTGGGCCGGCTCGGGGTGCAGGTGCACGAGCTGCCGGACGGTCTGGAGATCCACCCCCGCCCGCTGACGGGTGCGGCGTTCGAGACCTACGACGACCACCGGATGGCACACGCCGCCGCCGTCATCGGGCTCGCGGTGCCCGGCGTCGACCTGACCGACGTCGGGTGCACCTCCAAGACACTTCCGCAGTTTCCGGCACTATGGTCGGCAATGGTGCACGGGGGCCCGAACAAGGCGGCGGGAGGCTGCGGCTGAGGGGCAAGCGCGACTACGACGAGGACGACGTCCGGGTCCGGCCGGGTCGCTCCTCCCGCCCGCGTACCCGCCAGCGCCCCCGGCACGCCGACGCCGTCCCGGCGTTCGTGACGACGGTCGACCGGGGCCGATACACCTGCTTCCTGGCTGACGAGGGCCGCAGCGTCGTCGCGATGCGCGCCCGCGAGCTGGGCCGGCGCGGGGTGGTCGTGGGTGACCGGGTCCAGCTCGTCGGCGACGTCAGCGGCGACGCCGGATCGCTGGCCCGCATCGTACGGATCGAGGAGCGGGAGTCCGTGCTGACCCGCACCGCCGACGACGTCGAGGACTCCGTGGAGGGCCGGTTGGAACGCGTCGTCGTCGCGAACGCCGACCAGATGGTCATCGTGAACGCGCTGGCCGATCCGCCACCGCGCACCGGCTTCATCGACCGCTGTCTGGTGGCCGCCTACGACGCCGAGATCGACCCGTTGCTGTGCCTGACCAAGGCCGACCTGGCCGGGCCGGACAAGCTGCTCGACTACTACGCCGAGCTCGACCTGCCGTACGTGCTGTGCCGGCCCGACCAGCCGCTGGACGCCCTGCTCGCCGCGCTGTCCGGGCGCCTGTCGGTGCTCGTGGGGCACTCCGGCGTGGGCAAATCGACGCTGGTCAACCGCCTGGTACCGGACGCCTACCGCTCCGTCGGCGTGGTGAGCGCCGTCGGCAAAGGGCGGCACACCTCGAGCAGCGCGATCGCGTTGCCGCTGCCCGGGGAGACCGGCTGGATCGTGGACACGCCCGGCGTCCGCTCGTTCGGCCTGGCCCACGTCACCGAGGACAGCCTGCTGCACGGATTCCCGGACCTCGTGCAGGCCTCGACGAGGTGCCCGCCGAACTGCGATCACACGGGCGCCAGCGGGGTATGTGGCTTGGATCAACTGGTGGCGGAGGGCGGGGCGGACGCGCGCAGGTTAGCGTCTTACCGCCGGTTGCTCGCGCTGCGCGCCGGTGACGACCCAAACCGGTTCAAGGAGGATGTGCCGGTGCCGGGCGAAAACGATCCTGGGGAGTAGTGGATGACGGACCTGACCGCCGCCGTGGAGCGGCATTGCGAACTGTTCAACGAGTGCGTGCGCACCGGTGACTGGGCGCCGTTCACGGCGACGCTGACCGACGACGCCCGGATGGCGTTCACCAACGTGCCGGTGGGCCCCTACCTCGGCCGCGATCAGATCGCCGTGGCCTACGCCGAGCAGCCGCCCACCGACACGATGACGCTGGAGGCCGTCGAGACGCTCGACGAGCAGACCGCCCGGGCCCACTTCGCGTGGGACGCCAGCGGCGCCGACGGCGTCATGCTGCTGCGGTGGCGCGACGGCCGGGTGGCCGCGATCGAGGTGACGTTCGGGGCTCAGACCACGTCGACGTAGCCACCCGAGCGCCAGTACTGGCCGCCCTCGCGGTCCAGCAGACCCTCGTCGACCAGGTAGCGGCGCAGCGCGGCATGGTCGTCGTGCCAGGCCCGCAGGATCGCGTTGACGTCGCGCTCCGGGTACTTCATGCCGGGCTCGAACACCGCGGCGATGTGCTCGAGCACGATGCGCCGCTTCGCCCAGGCCGCGGGCAGGTGCGGGATGCGCCCGTCGACGATGAACGTGCGCAGCACCGCGTCGCGCTGCCGGTCGGGGTCGAGCTGCTCGGCGGGCGCGTCCGGCGTCCCGTGCTCGCGCACCGCGTCCTTGAAGGCCGAGTCGACCGCGACCAGCTTGCCCCCGGCGGACGCCACCAGGCCCCCCTGCTCCAGCCGCCGCAGGGCGGCCATCACCGTGCGCACCGGCAGGCCGGTCGCGGTCGCGGCCGCACCGGGTGAGTCAGCGCCGAGGACGACCGCCGCGAACACCCGTAACCGCTCGGGCTCGGCCAGCAGGCCACATAGGACGTCTGGTCTCATGGTTGCCACGCTAACCGGGTCGACTACCGTTTTTCCGCATGGCCCGGTACGCGGATGACCTCGCGCTCGCTCACATGCTCGCCGACACCGCCGACTCGATCTCATCGGCCCGGTTCCGGGCCCAGGACCTCCACGTCTCCGAGAAGCCCGACCTCACGCCGGTCACGGACGCGGACACCGCGGTCGAGAAGGCGCTGCGGGCGACGCTGTCCCGGGCCCGCCCGCGGGACGGGGTGCTCGGCGAGGAGTTCGGGGCGGCCGGGCCGAGCTCCGGGTCGGGTTCGCGCCAATGGGTGATCGACCCGATCGACGCCACGATGAACTACGTCCGCGGGGTGCCCGTCTGGGCGACGTTGATCGCGCTCATGGACAACGACGAGCCCGTGGTGGGCCTGGTGTCGGCGCCGGCGCTGGGCCGGCGCTGGTGGGGCGGCATCGGGCACGGCGCCTACGCCGGGCGGCACGCCGCGGCGGCCACCCCGATCCGCGTCTCCGGCGTCTCGCGGCTGGCCGACGCGTCGTTCTGCTACTCGTCGCTGACCTCGTGGGAGGAGATCGGCAAGCTCGACGCGATGCTCGAGCTCATGCGTGGCTCCTGGCGCACCCGCGCCTACGGCGACTTCTACGGGTACATGCTGCTCGCCGAGGGTGCCGTCGACGTGATGGTGGAGCCGGAGCTGTCCCTGTGGGACCTCGCCGCGCTGGTGCCGATCGTCACCGAGGCGGGCGGCGAGTTCACCGACCTGATGGGCCGGCCCGGGCCGGGCGGCGGCAGCGCCGTCGCCACGAACGCCAAGCTGCACACCACAGTGCTCGAACGACTCGGGCTTGGTGTCGTTTAGTCGCCTGGCGGGTGATCGCTACCGGGAGGTTCTATCCTCTCCGGGTGACTGCTGGTTGGGGTTTCCTCGCGGCGATGATCGTCGCGTACGGTGTCGCCAATCTGCTGCAGTCGATCGCCGCGGCCAATACCGATCTGCACCATGCGTTCAGCCCGCGCCTGCTGTGGCGGCTGGGGCAGCACAAGGCGTACCTGTTCGGGATCGGCTTCCAGTTCCTCGGTTTCGCGCTGGCCTTCCTGGCCCGCCGCGACCTGCCGCTGTTCCTCGTGCAGTCGGCCATGGCCGCCGGGCTCGGCGTCACCGCCGTGCTGGGTGTGGTGGTGCTGAAGTGGCGGCTGCCCGGCACCGAGATCCTGCTGCTGGTGCTTCTCGGCGTCGGCCTCGCCGGGCTGATCGTCGCGGCCGACCCGATGCCGTCGCGCCCGATGGGCTCGCTCGGCGTCGCCCTGCTGGTCCTCGCGCTGCTGGCGATCGGCGGGTGCGGTTTCTTCGCCGTCCGGCTGCACGGCGCGCCCGGCTCGGTGGTGCTGGGCTCGCTCGCCGGCCTGTCGTTCGGCGCGGCCGCGGTCGCGTCCCGGCCGCTCGCGTCGGTGCATGCGCTGGACGGGTTCTTCCTCGCCGACCCGCTGCTCTACCTGCTGGTGGGGCACTCGGTCGTCGGGCAGTTGCTGCTGGGCATGGCGATGCAGCGCGGCTCGACCACCGCGGCGGTGGCGGCGATGGACGCGGCGGCCGCCGTGCCGGCCGCCGTGGTGGGCCTGGTGTTCCTCGGCGACGCGATCTACCCCGGCCGCGAGTGGATCGCGTCGCTCGGCTTCGTGACGACGCTGATGGCGGTGATCGGGCTCAGCTACTACGCCGAGCCCCAGCACCACCACGAGATCGCCCACCACGAAGTGCGGGAGCGCGTCGCGGCCCGCTGACCCGGGCTGCCGGTGATGCGAGGCGTGGCCGTCACTTGACGGTGTCGCCGTCGCCGGTGCGTTCCTGTGCGACGTCGACGGCCTTGTCGATCTGGCCCGAGTACTTGTGGTCGGTGCGCTTGTCGATCTCGTCACCGAGCTTCTCGAGCGCCTGATCGACCTTGTCGTCGTGGTCGTCGGCGAGGTCTTTGATCTTGTCAATGAAGCTCATGACGGGGTCCTCTCGGTCAGGTCCCATCAGGCTAGTTCGTCGGCGGCGTCGGACAGGCATTCCGCGACCTTGGCCCACACGATCTG
>Ga0105245_10006492_pt1 | contig 10281 bp, 6 predicted proteins | sample KBSM54metaG_FD_81523 | JGI IMG/M metagenome (GOLD analysis project Ga0105245, IMG submission 81523) | Miscanthus rhizosphere microbial communities from Kellogg Biological Station, Michigan, USA - KBS M5-4 metaG | ecosystem: Host-associated > Plants > Roots > Rhizosphere > Soil | place: Michigan... | reverse complement strand
TCGCCTCGGCGAGATCGTCCTTCCAATAGTCCGTCCGCGCCGCCGGCACTCCGCTATACGTTCCCCAATTCCCCACATTCCACGGCTTAATCGCGTCAAAACTCCGAAATGCTTTCACCCATTCGGGATCTTTCTCCGTTCGCCACCACCATTGGCAGCCGCCGATCAGGAAAGCGCCATATTTATCGTCACTGTGAAACTGGTCGATGATATGGGCAGCCTCCAGTCCCGTGAATCGATCCGTAAAGAATCCGAACACTGCGACAACCGGCTTTCCGTTCTGGCGGAGGTAACGGGGGTCATCCGTTATCTTCATCACGTCGACCAGGAACTTCCAGTCCTTCTGCATCTGCTCAACCGCCCGATCCGGTGGAGTTCCGCTCATGTCGTATTCTACGGCGAACACGCGCCCCGTTCGGTTGGCGGCAGCACGCACCGCGCCGAGCACGCGCGCCTCTTCTGCGGAGCGCCTTCCACCGTCCAGTCCTCCCAAAAATCGCTGCAACAACACCCCATCGATCCCATACTTTCGCATCCAGTCGAAATGACGCTCCACCGTCTTCGGGTTTGCAGAGCTAAAAAGAGTTGCAGGCTTGCCGTCAGAGTTGGTGAAACCGGTGGCCGGGTATTGCTCCTCTTGCGTGTACTCCGACATTTCGGGCCACATCTCGAAGGTCAGAGTCTCCGGCGCAATTCGGTTTCGATCGCGGCTCCAGTGGAACCAGCCTCCACCGGTAGGATCGCCCGGCGTTCGAAACCAACCCTGGTACCCGCACAAGACTTTACCGACGATCGACTTAGAGCTGATATCGTTCTGTCGAGGTCCGACATACGGTTCGATCCATGGCATCTTTACCGGCAGCGGTTCCTGGGCTTGCGCATTTCCGATTCCAAGCAGCCCCAAACAGATAATCGAGAGCAACTGTTTCAAGCGGTCCACCTTTTCAAACTGTACTCGAGCACTGCCATTCCAGGATTCTGCGAACTTGCGGGACAGCCTTCTCACTGTAAACGGGGAAATAGCCGTCGCGCATTCGCAGTCGTTATCGTTTCGATTTCCGAGAGTGTCACGCCTCGAAGTTCAGCGAGATAGTCTGCGACAATTCGCGTGTATGCCGGCTCGTTGCGCTTTCCCCGATGCGGCATTGGAGCCAGATAGGGGGCATCCGTCTCCACTAAAAGGGCATGTTCAGGCGCCTCTCGTGCTGCCTGACGGATATCCTCGGCGCTCTTGAACGTCAGCGTGCCACCGAAGCCAAGCGCCATTCCCAGATCCGTCACCTGCCCGGCCTGTTCGGGCGTGCCCGCCCAGCAGTGCATCACACCGCCGATCTCGCGGACACCCTCGGAAGCCAACACTTCAATCGTCTCCGGATAGGCTTCACGACAATGGATGATAATCGGGAGTGCTGCCTCCCGCGCGATCCGCATTTGATCGCGAAACGCCCGATACTGAGCCTCGCGCGGCGAAAAGTCATAGTGGAAATCGAGTCCGATCTCTCCTATGGCAGCAACGCAGGGGAGCGCACACATCTCTTTCAACCGGGATTCGGATTCTTCATTCCAATCCTTTGAGTCGTGCGGATGCACCCCGATGGCCGCAAACAGCACGCCCGGATGCGCTTCGGCGAGAGCGACGGCCTGCTCGCTGCTAGGCATGTCGAACCCGACCACAATCATCTGCCGAACATCGGCCTCTGCGGCCCGCTCCAAACACGCCTGCAAATCCTCTTCAAGTCGCTTGTGATTAAAATGGCAGTGCGTATCGATTAGCAATTTCTACTCTCATACTGCATTAATCTGATGGCATCGGAATTGTCAGAGTATACCTTTCCCTTACTTCCCGTACTTCCCATTTCCAATTTCCTTTTCGTCCGGCGGTATAATCGATTCATCGTCTCCGCGCTACCCGCGCAGGCAGCGCAAACTTCAGATAAAGGAGCAGTCTTCATGGAACGGAAGAAAGCCTCGGACTACCCCCAAGAGCTGTTGAACCTGTTTGATGTTTATGTGCACGGCGGAATGGACCGCCGCGCCTTTCTTGAGAAAGCACAGAAATTTGCCACAGGCGGTGTGACCGCACTCGCGCTCTGGGAGAGCCTGCGACCGAACTACGCATGGGCGCAGCAGGTGCCGAAAGACGATGCTCGTCTTAAGACCGAATACATTACGGTTCCCTCGCCGATGGGAAATACCAATATCAAGGGCTACTTTGTCCGGCCTGCAAAGGCGAAGGGGAAGCTTCCCGGAATTCTTGTCGTCCATGAAAATCGTGGACTGAATCCCTACATTGAGGACGTCGCGAGGCGGCTCGGAACGGAAGGCTACATGGCGTACGCTCCCGATGGGTTGACTTCGGTCGGCGGATATCCCGGGGACGACGAAAAGGGCGGCGCACTCTTTCGAACCGTTGACGGCGCGAAAATGCGGGAAGACTTCATAGCGGCGGCAAAGTGGCTGAAATCCCGTCCGGACTGTACTGGCAAAATCGGTGCGGTCGGCTTCTGCTTTGGCGGCGGAATAGTAAACATGCTCGCAGTCAATTTAGGCGCGGATCTCGCAGCGGGCGTGCCGTTCTACGGGTCGCAGCCGAAGGCCGAAGATGTCACAAAAATCAAGGCGGCGATGCTGATGCAATATGCGGGCCTCGACCAGCGAATAGATGCAGGCTGGCCGGCATATGAAGAGGCGCTTAAGGCGAACAAAGTAAAGTACGAGGCTCACATCTACGAGGGCGCCAACCACGGTTTCCACAATGACACGACGCCAAGGTACGACGAGAAGAACGCAAAGCTTGCGTGGCAGCGAACTTTGGGCTGGTTCGATAAGTATGTGAAGGGCTAAACCGTTCAGAAACCCGTCAAGAAAAGACGAACGCCAGGGAGTCTCCTCCCTGGCGTTCACAATTCGAAGTTGCGATGCAGATTTTGTTAGACCGCGAGCACCGGCCGGAACTTGGGATTCAGCGATGTTTTGGACGGCTTCTTCGCGGGCGCCATCATTGCGCGCCGCAGCAGTGTTCGACCGCGATGTATTCGCGACCGGACTGTGCCGATCGAAGAACCCATAATCTGCGCGATCTCCTCGTAGGTCTTACCTTCTACGTCGCATAGCAGCACGGCCGCGCGAAATGCTTCAGGAAGTGCTGCGAGCGCGGTCTGGAGCTTCTCGTCCATCACGGTATCGAGAAGATTTCGCTCAGGGTTGGCCTGCTCGTCTGGGATCTGAAGGAGCATGTTGTCGTCATTCTCCTCCTCGCCAACCGGCTGATCCAACGAAAGCGGTTTCAGCTTCGGCCGTCTCCGCATCAGATCGATAAATAGATTGGACAGAATCCGGAAGAACCAACTCTCAAATGGAAGCTGCCTGTTATAGTTTCCGAATGATCGGTATGCGCGCAAGTACGCTTCCTGGGTCAGGTCTTCGGCGTCATCTCGGTTGCCGGTCATACGGTAGGCCATGTTGTAGGCCTGTCGCTGAGTCCGCTCAACGAGTTTCTCAAATTCCTGGTGGTCGCTTTGCAGCGCTGGTCCTGTTATGGTTATGCCTGGGTTCATCTTGCAATCTCCTTTTCAACTGCACCCTGGTCACCCTGTTCTATCTGTTGTAATCGCATTGCCCTCATCGTGGAGGATCTCCTTGCTATCACCTGGCATGTTATACTATGGACAGCAATCGGCGCATAATGTGACAGCCCAACCGTCACCGCGCAGCGCCCACCTGCTCAAACTTGGCATTGAATTCGCGCACAATAGAATTCTCTGGTATTGATTAGACGGCACGCCCCGTTCGTTCGTTTCAGTCAACTTGAATCAGAAGTCGCAAGATAGGCAGCCCGGTCGAGAGCGGAGCCGTGCTGCGCCTGGTCTTCGCCATCAGCATGAGTCCCTCAATTGCCGCAACCAGCGTCGCCGCGAGTTCGTCTACCGGAATGTCGGATCGGAAAGACCCGCATTGAATTCCTTCTTGGAGGACCGCTGCGAGCCTGGCCTGCAGCCTATCGAAGACTTCACATAAGAGATCTCGAAACCGCAATTCGCGATCGTCCTCTTCGAGAACCGAGAGAGCCGCCGCGAAGTTTCCGAATGGACAGCCCCCCAGACGATGCTGTGTAGATTGCGAGGCAACGAGCGCTTCACAGAATCCTGCAAGACGGGCGGCCGGGTCGCGATCATATTCGGTTAGCGCCGCCAGTGCTGTGGTTTCGAACTCCTTTACATGGAGCTCAAGGACGGCGAGTCCAAGATCGCTCTTTGTGCGAAAGTGATAGTAGAAATTGCTCTTCGCAACACCGCATTCGCGGAGTATATCGTCGACGCTCGTGCTCTGATACCCCGAGAGGTAGAAAAGATCACGTGCGCAGAGCAGAATCTTAGACTTGCTTCCGCCGGCAACGGTCATAGAATCAGCCTCTCAGAACGCTCGATTCGCTGCCCACAGCAGCCCATAATGTGAGTGAAGTAGATAGTACTAGTAAGTACTAACATAGTATCGCACACGAGACGCGAAAAAGCAAGCCGATTGCCCTAATCTGGATAACTCATACGGAGGAACGGATTTGATGACAAGTTTTCAATCACTAAAGGTTGTACTACTAGTAAGTGGATTTTCACTTTGTACAATCGGGCTTCGAGCACAAACGACTTCGTCCTCACCTGTCGCGTTGGCTTCCCAATTGGCGGCAATCGAGAAGGCAATCGACAAGAAGCGTGAGGATCTCCATATCCCGGGCGCATCTCTTATCATCGTGAAAGACGATAAGGTCATCTACGTCAAGGGTTTTGGACTGCGCGATGTGACAAACAAGCTGCCCGTCACCCCAAATACCCAATTTGCAATCGGGTCATCGACGAAGGCCTTCACCGCCATGACTGCGATGATGAGCGTGGATGACGGCAAGCTCGCTCTTACCGATCCGCCAAGGAAATACGTTCCCTATTTCAAAATGAGGGATGCAGAGACTGACTCGAAGATCACCATCAGTGATCTTCTCAGCCATCGGTCCGGTCTGGATCGTACCGACATCGCCTGGTACACCGGGAAGCTGAATACGTCCGAAACAATCCGACTCGTCAGCCAAATCAAGCCCACCGCAAAGCTGGGCGAGAAGTTCCAGTATCAGAATGTGATGTTTCTGGTCGCAGGAGAATGTGTTGGCGCGGTTCAGCACGCTCCGTGGCGCACGGTCGTAGCGAAGAGGATTTTCAAGCCTCTTCATATGATGAAGACCAATACAAGCATTCACGACATGGTTCGCTCGCAGGATCACGCAATCGGCTACACCTACGATGCGGCGAAGAAGGAATCGGTCGTCGTGCCCTACCATGAGCTTCCCGCGATCGCTCCTGCGGGCGCCATTAACTCCAATGCGACGGAGATGGCGCAGTGGCTGAGGCTGATGTTGGGAGGCGGCGTATTTGAGGGAAAACGGCTCGTCTCAGAGGCAAGTTTTCAGGAGCTGTTCAAGAAGAGGATCACCGTTGGCGGCGGAGCGGACTATGGCTACGGCTGGTTTCTCCGCGATTGGAATGGCCACTTTGTAGCGGAGCACGGCGGAAATATAGACGGCTTCAACGCTCAAGTAGCGCTTATGCCCGACCAGAAGCTTGGGTTTGTGCTTCTGACCAACGTATCCGCATCAGCCCTCGGAACCATCGCGATGGATACGATTTGGGACGGATTGGTTGGCGCGCCGAAGCCGGCGGCCGGCTCTGCGGATGGTGCGTCAATAGCGAAAGTCGCTCCCGAACTGGAATCCGGCACTTACCGGCTCTCGGAAGCAAGCGTTGACATCGTCATAGCAATGAAGAGTGGAAAGTTGACACTGACCGCTGCTGCACAGCCGGAAATTCAGCTGGAAAATGTCTCCGGCCGCCGCTACAAGGGGTCCGTTCAGGGAATTGAAGTATTCGTAACGTTTCGTGCGCCAAAAGACGATCCGAAGTCTACAGAGCTCTATCTCGAACAGCCGGGCGGAAAGTTTGTCTGTAAGCGGACCACAGGATCCGAGGATAAGTCTTTCACTGGTCCCCTTAAGGAATTGATCGGTACGTATCGTTCTTCAAAGCTTCCGGTGCCGCTTCAAGTGTCGGTGCGAGCTGGAAAGGTAGCGCTCATCGTTCCGGGGCAGCCGGCCTATCCGCTCAATCCAAAGGCTGCAAAGGACGAGTTCTCGCTCGGCGGCTTGTCTTCAGACTTCGCTTTCAACCTGAAGCGAGACGCTGCCGGAAAGATTGTGGGCGCCCTTCTCAAACAACCCACAGCGCAGGGTGACATGGACCTCGTGTGCGAGCTAACCGCATTTGTTCCCCCGATGCCGATAGACACATTGATGGATCGAGTGATCGAGGCAATGGGCGGCGCTGCCAACCTCCAGCGCCATAAATCGCTCACCGTAAAATTCGAAGCGAAGGTTGAGTCTCAGGGCCTGGTTCTGAAGGGCACTGAAATTCAGAAGTCTCCGAATATGAATGCCACCAGTCAGACAATGTACGCCGGAAAGAAGGCCATTGCGGTAATTAAGTCCTACTTCGATGGCAACGAGGGTCACGTGGAGAGTTCGATTGGCGGCGCTGTAAAAATGAGCGCCGATACAGCTGCCGATGCACGGGTCTCTTCGGCTCTGTTCCCCGAGCTGAATTGGCGCACCCTCTTCAAAACCGTATCGATAACGGGAAAAGACAAGATTGGGGAGGAAGAGGTGTATACCGTCGAGATGACTCCAGCGAAAGGACATGCGACTATCGATTATGTATCTGCCAAGACGTTCCGAATTCTGGGTCGCAAGTCGGGGCTGCAGACTCAGAAGGAGGTTTTCAGCGATTTTCGCACCGTGGATGGCGTCCTGATACCATACGTCAGAAAGGGCCAGGAGGCGGGCCTTGGCGAGAGCGTAACGACTCTATTGGATGTAAAATTCGATGCTAAGATACCGGACTCCAGGTTCAAGCCGGAAGTCACCGAAAGGGAGGATGGTACGAATTAGTCACATTGGTCTGCGCGATGCGTATAAAGTATTGGGCGAATGGACCCGATAACTTGGGCTGAGTGTCTGCGTCAGATCGCAATGTCGCGAGCTGACCAGGTATGGCCGCGGAGCGGGACAGAGTAACATCTGCAGCCCGCCCAGGCCGCTTCAGCAAAGCGCGACAGCGAATGCCGATCGGTGAAAGCCGGTTGGGCCCAATCAGGCAGCGCGAAGACGCACAGTGCGGAACCCGCGAGGAAGTCTGGTTGAGAGTAATAGGCGATTGAGCGATCGGGTTGAAGTCGATCCGTAAACGGTGCAGGCGAGGCCGAACCGTTAGAAAATGAAAATAGCCGGCGCGGACGCACAAGAAAGAGCTGCCCGCGATCCGGCTCTTTTCTTTGGTTAGGCATTTGGCATTCGGCATTTGGCAATCGGCAATCGGCAATCGAAATCTGACAGTACTATTCCGATCGGCGTCACTTGAATGTGAGAATTCTGGCCCAATTCCCAACTCCTAATGCCGATTGCCTAATGCCGACTGCCTAATGCTGCCGATTGCCGACTGCCGAATTGAGCGGTGTAACCTTTAGCGAGACCACCCGAACTGCTCCGCCCTCGGAGAAGATCCCGAGGCTGTGGTCTGACTTTGGTGGTACGAAGCAGGAGGTCATCGAGATCACGCCGTTGTTGCCGAATAGCTCGATCGTTGTTCGATCGACAAGCAGGCGCAGTTTGATTCTGCCCGATATCCCCGGCAGGGGGCCGATGCGAGCCAGACTGGAGACATTACTCTCGCGGACAGAATATCGGATCTTTTCACCCCGCACCGTGAACCCAAAGGCGGCAGCTCCCGCCGGTTCGAACTCCGCCTCGATATCCCACAGGTCGCCGTGAAGGTCCGACAGTGGATTCTCACCAGGGCTGATCGAAATGTTGTCCCATTTGTGCGGCGGTCCCGCAATTGACTGAATTTCGGAAACCGGCCACCGGAAGAGCCGGAGGCCGTTCGGACTAGGTCGCAGGGTCAGTTCGCACGGGAAGCTCATCTGTTGGTTGAACGGCATTCGCGGGTAGGAGCCGCCGGTCATCCAGGCGACCTGAATCCGTCTCGCGGCGTTGGGTATATCGCTGTAGGTTTGAACGGCATAGTAATTCGCCCCGTAGTCGACGGTTAACGGACTGGATTCCGGCGTGAAGTGGGCGCCATTGAATGTACCCACTATATAGTGGCCGTTCGCCCCTGTGAAGACCCATCGCCTCTCGGATTTGGACCCATATACAGGTATTTCAAAGAAGTCGGGACACTCGCTGCTTCCCGGCATGTTGAGAGTCTGGATTTGGGTCCACTCCTTCAAGTCCGGGGATGAGAAGAGGCCGTAATCCTCTTTGTCCAGAAACAGAGCCATGATCCAGCGCTTTGTCGGCTCGTACCAAACTACTTTTGGGTCGCGATTGCCGCCAACGATGTGCTTGAGCACGGGGTTGTTGGCGTACTTAGTCCAGTTCCGTCCCCGATCTGTGCTGTAGGCGATACATTGCGTGAACGGCTGCCCTTTCGACTCTGGGGACGTATCGCCGGCAGCGGTATAAATTGCAACGAGCGGCGGGTTCGTTCCGGACCCAAATCCGGAGGTGTTGTGCCAATCAACGACGGCTGACCCCGAAAACATGGTGCCTAGATGATCGGGCTGCAGCGCGTGAGGAAGCTGTTTCCAGTGGAGAAGGTCGCGACTGACGGCATGTCCCCAGGTCATGTTTCCCCAGTTGATGCCTGAGGGGTTATGCTGGAAGAAGAGGTGGTACTCCCCTTTGTAGAACACCAGACCATTCGGATCATTGAGCCAATTCTTCTCGGCCGTAAAGTGAAACTGCGGCCGATAGGTCTCTCCATAGAGCGGCTCGGGATGCTCCTCCTCGGCCCTCCGGGTGTCGCTCAGAGTGATCTCATCCACGTTGATATGTCCCCATCCACCCGTCGCACGATCAAATATCTCAATGTGCCCCAGCTTGCCCTGGAATCGGCGCAGATCCCAGGTCGCCCACTCGAGGTGCTCGCTGTCGATCCCGGTTGCCGCGAGCGCCTCTTTGCCGTCGACCAGCAGCCGCAGTCCCGTTTCGCCCGGGTGGCGTCCGCCGCCAACGAGATAGTTAAGATACCGCCGCTCCAACTTAAATTCAGGCGACGTCAGAGCTCCGGTTGTGGCATCACCGCGAAAGAACGAGTTGACCAGCCCATGACCGACGTAGCCGGATACAGGCATCTGGTTGGATAATGTCCCCTGCGCCGGGCCCGGGCCGAACGCCTCACCGGTAGTCTTCCAGTTGCCATAGTCCACGCCCTCGAAGTCCGCGACAACAATGTCCGGCCGCTTTTGAGCCGCGCCCGGAGTTGCTGCCGAGAGCATCACGATCAACATAACAACCGCCGGTAACACCATCTGGCCCAATCCGAATACCTGAATACCCCAATACCTGAACACCCGCATCTTAGACCACCTGAATACCCGCATCTGAATACCCGAATACCTGAATACCCTGCAATTGGTCATTTCAGCGACGAATCCTTATCGGCGTCCGACTTCGCATAGATCGCAGGAGGAATGAGGATGACAGGGGGAGTTTTCTCGCCTGCCATATACTTCTGGATCGTCTCCACCGTCAGCTGGCCGATCTTGTCCGGATACTGTATCGGCTCGGCGGCAATTTTGCCGTCCTTCACGGCCTGCTTTGCTTCCGGCTGACCGTCGAAGCTTATGATCTTGATCTTGCCCTGGCGACCTGCCTTCTCTATCGCGGCTACTGCGCCGAAAGCGGTAGGATCGTTGATGCAGAAGATACCGGCGAGGTCCGAGTTCTTCTCCAGGATGTCCTGCGCGGTCTTGTAGGCGGAATCGCGCGCAGCGCCACCGGGAAGGTCTGCAACGATTTTCATCCCCTTGGCGCCGGAGAGCACCTCACGGAAACCCTTGGTCCGAAGGATTACGGACTCGGCTTCAGGATGGTCGATTATCGCCACGTTTCCTTTGCCCTTCAGTGCGTCGATCATCGCCTGCCCCGCCTGTTTGCCGCCAACATAGTTGTCCGTCGCAATGTGCGAAACGACCTTCGCATTCGGATCAAGGCAGCCGGTGTCGGCCGTGAACACCGGGATGCCGGCCTTGTTTGCGTCCTGGATTGCCGTGCCGATGGAGCGCGCGTCGACGGGGCAGAGGACGATAGCGCTCACCTTCTTTACGATGAAATCCTTTACCTGGTCCCTTTGGCGAGCCGCATCCATATCGCCCGAGTTAATAATCACCTGGTATCCATCC
>Ga0105245_10006491_pt1 | contig 10281 bp, 9 predicted proteins | sample KBSM54metaG_FD_81523 | JGI IMG/M metagenome (GOLD analysis project Ga0105245, IMG submission 81523) | Miscanthus rhizosphere microbial communities from Kellogg Biological Station, Michigan, USA - KBS M5-4 metaG | ecosystem: Host-associated > Plants > Roots > Rhizosphere > Soil | place: Michigan... | reverse complement strand
TGATTCAAAAATCCCTGGACCTGTTCAAATAGAGCCCCGCCATGTCGCTGCATATTTCTGGAATTTCCCCCTTAAGCCAAATACAAACCGATGTGGCCGCCCCCACAACGGGCGACGGTGGGACTTCGTTCAAAGATGTTCTCAATAGCGCCATTGGAGAAGTAGAGAACTCGCGCAGCAGCGCCAGCAAGAGTGTGGAGAAATTCCTGTCCGGAGACGGCGAAGACCTGCACTCCACCATTCTGGCCACGCAGCGCGCCGAGCTCGAGTTTCAAATGTTCATGCAAGTTCGCAATAAAGTGGTTTCCGCATATCAGGAAATCATGAAAATGCCGATGTAAGTCCACTTGATCGAATCCGTTCATGGAACAACTTAAACGACTTTTAGCAATGCTGTCGACCTCGCAACGCTGGACCATCCTGGTTGCGACTGTCTTGATTTCCGCTGGCCTTTATAGCTTGGTCCACTGGGAGAAGGAAAGCGCCTTCCGCCCGCTGTACACCACGCTCGCGCCGGAGGACGCGTCGATCGTCATTCAGAAACTGAAAGAAGGCAGCACAGAATACCGCTTGTCCAACAACGGGACCACCGTTTCAGTGCCCGAAGACAAAGTGGCTGAGCTGCGCTTGGAATTGGCCGCCGCTGGCGTACCCAAGAGCGGACGAATCGGCTTCGAAATCTTCGATAAAACCAATTTCGGCATGACCGACTTCGCGGAGCACATCAACTATAGACGCGCCGTCGAAGGGGAACTAGAGCGCTCCGTCATGGCGCTGGGAGAGGTGGAACAAGCGCGTGTCCACATCACCTTCCCCAAAGAATCGGTCTTCAGCGAAGCGCAACAGCCGGCGAAAGCCAGCGTCTTGATCAAAATCAGGGCTGGCGCTTCCTTGCCTGAGACTGCGATTCCCGCGATCACGCATCTGATCTCCAGCGCCGTCGAGGGCCTGGCCCCGGAATCCGTGTCGGTGCTGGATATGCGCGGCAATTTACTGAATCGCGCCAAGCGCGTCGATAACTCCGGCGGCGGCGACTCTTCGGAAGCGGCCCTCGAGTATCGTCACAAAGTAGAACAGGATCTCACATCGAAATTGGAAGCCACCCTGGAGCCCTTGGTGGGCGCCGGCCGCTTCCGCGCGTCGGTCTCAGCGGAAACCGATTTAACCAGCGGCGAGCAGAGCGAAGAGAGTTTCGATCCCAGCAAATCCGCCATGGTGAGTTCGCAGACTACCGAAGACACTTCTACTCCCACTCGCGCCATCGTAGGCATACCCGGAACGGCTTCCAACCTCCCGGATGCGGCTCCAAAACCCGCGGTCACGGGAGGCGGAATCTCTCGTAAGACCGAAAACGTGAACTATCAAACTAGCCGCACGGTCAAACGGACCGTTCTTCCGCAAGGCTCCATCAAACGGTTGTCGGTATCGGTGCTCATCGATCACGAGGCCCACTGGGAAGGCACGGGCGCCAACGCGAAACGCGTTCTGGTGCCGCCGTCTCCCGAACGCATGAAAGTGATTCACGACCTGGTGGCCGCTACCGCCGGATTCAATATGGATCGCGGCGACACATTATTCGTCGAGGCGTTGCCTTTTGAGTCCACGCTGAATCTGGACCCTCCTCTAACGGCGCTGCCGGCGACCGGCGCGAATCCCAAGCAGCGTTCCCCCATCGAGGAGCTAAAAGCCAATCCGAAACTCCTGGCGATTTCAGGGGCAGTCGTGGTGGTGTTGTTGGCCGGATGCGGGTTCCTGTTCGCGCGGATGAAGAAAGCTTCGGCTCGTGCGGCCAAAGTTCAGGTGACGCAAGCCCTGCCGGAAGCGTCTTCTGCCGGTACTACCCAGGAACTATCGCGAGCGGCCACCGCCGCCCAAGACACCTGGGCGCCTTCCGGTTCCGCCTCTTCGAATAAGATCCCGACTCTCGCGCCCGCGCGCCTGGAAACTCTGACTACGCAACTTCGCGAGACTGCTTCAAAAGACGCGGAGATCTGCGCCGGAGTGCTGCGCGGCTGGCTCAAAGAAGGGCAGGTCTAGTTCTTCATGGCGACTCCTAGCGGCTCCGGGACCCTCACCGGCGCACAAAAAGCGGCCGTTCTTCTGATTGCTTTGGGTGATCAGGCGTCCGCGGGTTTGCTCAAGCAACTCAGTGAAGAACAAGTGCAGGCCGTCAGCGGAGCGATTGCGGATCTTTCTTCAGTCACGGCAGCGGAAGCGGAATCTGTTCTGCAAGAGTTTAGTGACGCGACATCCGACTTCGCGCGTGTCGGCCCCGGCGGCTTCGCTTACGCCAAGCGGATTCTCACCAGCGCCTTTGGACCCGAAGGAAGCAAGAAGCATCTGGATCTGTTGCCCGGCCCCCACGGAGAAATGGGCAGTGCGCGGCAACTGCAAAACGTCGAGCCGCAACTATTGGCCCGCTTTGTGAAAAGCGAGCACCCGCAGACAGTGGCGATTGTGCTGTCGCAACTTGACCCCTCGCAATCCGCCGGTGTCCTGGCTTCAATGGAACCGTCCGCGCGGCCGGATATCGCGCTGCGCATCGCCAAGCTTGACAAAATTTCGCCCGTGGTTGTGGGGAAAATATCCGCGGTCATTGGCCAGAAACTTAAATCGTTGGGCGAGATGAAACGCCAGCCCTCCGGCGGCCCTCGCGCCGTGGCGGAAATATTCAATCAGCTCGATACCGAATTGAGCAGCGAAATTCTGAATCAAATCGGCGAACAAAACTCCGAGTTGATGGACTCCATTCGCCAGAAGATGTTCGTGTTCGACGACCTGATGGCGCTCGACGCCAATGGCGTCAAAGAACTGCTGGCGCGCGCCGACCGCCGTCAGCTCACCACTGCCCTCAAGGGAACCAACGAGGAGTTGCGGCAGCATCTATTGAAAGGTATGTCGCAACGCGGCGCTGCCATGTTGCTCGAAGACATGGAAGCACTAGGCCCCGTCAAAATCCGCGAAGTGGAAGCCGCGCAGCAAGCGATGATTGCGGTCCTCCGGCAGCTCGAAACCGAGGGTGTCCTGAGTCTGAAGGGGGGCGGCGGTGATGACCAATACGTCGTCTAGAATCCTGCGCGACGCCGAGCAAGCCGTGGTCACGCCGATCGCGTGGCGTGCCAGCACTACCGCGCTCCCTCCGAAAACCAAGCCGAATCCGGTCGCCGTGAAGGAGGTTTTCGCGGAGCAGGCAGCTCCTCAAGAGGATCACCTGTCGCGGCAGGACCGCGAGCGCATCGAGCAGGAAGCCTATCAGCGAGGCTTCTCCGAAGGCAAAAACGTTGGACAGCAACAGGCCAAAGGCGAACTCCAGCCGGTTCTCGACCAGCTTGGCAAAAGCCTGGCGACACTTTCGTCGCTCCGTTCACGCATTCGCTCGGAATCGGAAGGCGATCTTCTAAAACTGTCCATCTCCATCGCCCGGCGCGTGCTGCATCGCGAATTGACACTGGACCCGGAATCAATCGAAGGCCTGATTCGCGTCGCTCTCGAAAAACTTCAATCCCGCGAACTGAGCCGGATCCGCGTACACCCGGACCAGGAAAGCGCGATTCGTAACGCTCTGGAACGCTTCTCGAATTCACACAAAGTAGAGCTCGTGGCGGATTCTTCCATGCAGTGCGGCGACGTTGTCTTCGAAACCGCGCACGGTAATTTAGATGCGTCCATTGAGTCGCAGCTTCGCGAAATTGAACGTGGTTTCGCGGACCGCCTGCGCCGGCTGCCGGCAAATCGATGAACATGGAATCTCTTGAAAAGGTTGCGCTGGCTCCCTACATGGTCGATCTCGACCAGATGGATCTCTTGCCGTGGAGCGGTCAAGTCACGGCCACCGTCGGATTATTGATCGAGTCGCAAGGCCCGGCGGCGGCGATCGGAGACTTTTGCGAAATCCAGTCCGCGAACGGACGCAACATCCGCACGCAAGTCATCGGCTTTCGTAACGGCCGCGTTCTGGCGATGCCGCTCGATGAGCCGGATGGTCTGCAACTGGGTAGCCGCGTGATTGCTCGCTCGCAGGACGCTCAGCTCGCGGTTGGGCCGGGATTACTGGGGCGCGTCATCGATGGATTCGGGCAGCCCATGGATGGCGGTCCTCCGATAGAATCATCCAGCACTTATCCCTTATACGCTCCTCCGCCGAATCCCCTTCTGCGGAAACACATCACGGATCGCCTGGTAACCGGTGTCCGTTCTATCGACAGCCTGCTCGCCTGCGGAAAAGGGCAGAGAATCGGACTCTTCGGCGGCAGCGGCGTCGGCAAGAGCACTCTGCTGGGAGCGATGTCGCGGAAGAACTCGGCGCAAGTCAGCGTGATCGCCCTCATCGGCGAGCGCAATCGCGAGGTCAAAGCGTTCATCGAAAACGAATTGGGACCGGAAGGCATGAAGCGTTCGGTGGTGGTTGTGGCTACTTCTGACCGCCCCGCGCCTCTGCGTATTCGCGCCGCCTACGTGGCATTAGCCGCGGCAGAGTATTTTCGCGATCAAGGCGCCGACGTGTTGCTGGTGATGGATTCCGTCACCCGCTTGGCAATGGCGCAGCGCGAAATCGGGCTGGCAGCCGGAGAGCCGCCGAGCCAGAAGGGCTACACTCCTTCCGTCTTCGCATTGCTCCCCAAGATCTTCGAACGGGCTGGCAATTTCGGAACCGGGTCGATCACCGGCTTTTTCACCGTGCTAGTCGAAGGCGACGACTTCAACGAACCGATCTGCGACGCGGCGCGCGGCATCCTGGACGGCCACTTCATTCTCTCGAGAGACTTGGCTTCGTCAGGGCACTATCCCGCTATCGATATCTTGAACTCCGTCAGCCGGCTTTCCAATAAAGTGATTACGGAGGAAGAACTTGCTGCGAACCGCCGTATCCGCGAAGCCCTGTCCACTTATCACCAGTCGGCCGACCTGATTCAGTTAGGCGCGCACGTGCAGGGCGCCAATCCGATATTGGACCGTAGCATCCGCGTCCGTCCGCAGATTCTGGAATTTTTGCGGCAGGACTCTGAAGCTTACGCGCCGCTCGACGAGACCCGGAGCCGACTGTTTACGTTGGCCAAGGAACTGTCGTGAAAGCGTTCCAGTTTCCGCTCCAAAGAGTTCTCGAATGGCGTGAGCTGCAGATGCGCACCGAAGAAGAAAAACTTTCGACAATTCAAAACAAGCTGGCCGAAGTACTGCATCGCGAGAATGCATTGACAGCCGCTCAGTTGAATGCCGAGATGAACGTGCTGGGGCGGCCGTTGGTCGAGGCCACCGAGTTTCGTGCTTTAGCGGCGTTTCAGCTTCGCATCCGCAGTGAAAAAGTTTCCTTGGTGGCGGCGCGCAAGAACCTGGAACTTCAGATTGCCGAGCAACGAAAGCGTCTCCTGAAGGTTCGCAAGGACTGCAAAATTTTAGAGAATTTAAAAGACCGGCGCAAGAAGTCCTGGACGTATCTAAGCGACCGCGAGCTCGAAAACACCGCCGCCGAATCTTACATTTCCAACTGGGCGCGCACCAACGCCGAGAGTGAGGAGAGACCTGCTTGAATATCTGTCTGCTCACGGAGACGCAAAGCGGCTGCTACAAGTGGCGTGGCGCGATCCCTGCCAAATACCTCAGCCAGCGCGGGCACAAAGTCCAGATTCTCTCGAATCAGGAGAGCTATGAGGCGCCGGATGTTCTGGTCCTCTACCGGGCGCACTATCCGCAAGCGGTGAAAGTCGTCGAATGGTGCAAGAAAAACGCCATCCGAATCGTTTTCGATACCGATGACGCTCTGGATTTAGTTCCGCCCGAGAACCTCAACTATAAAGCCGTGCAGTCGCGCCTGCCTCTCTATGAATTTCTCCTGCGTGCCGCTGACGTCGTGACCACCACCACCGATACCTTGGCTGGCTACCTTCGCAAGTGGAATCCCAACGTGACCGTGATCCCTAATAGCGTTGACCCGGATGAATGGACCGTCGAGCCCAGAAGTGGCGAAGCACGCATCGGTTGGACCGGAAGTCCCACTCACTTTCTCGACTTGGCCGTGGCTCTGGATGCGATTCGCGAGGTACAGAAAAAGAATCCATTCACGTTCGTGCTGCAGGGGATTTGCCAGGAATCTACGCTCGAAGAATTGATGGCAGTGCTCGACGCCCGCTGGGGCCAGGCCTTATTCAATACGCCGATGGGTAGATCCATCAAGCACTTCATGGACAAATTGTCCGGCATACGCTACGAGTTTCATCCCAACGTGCCTCTCGATGAGCATCCGCAAAAGGTCTGTGACTTGAAGCTGGATATCGGCATTGCGCCCTTGCTCGATGACCAATTCAATCGCCACAAGAGCTGCATCAAGTACTACGAATACGCCATGTCGGGTGCCGTTACACTGGCGTCGCACGTGGTGCCGTATTCCACAGAAGTTCCAATCACCGCGAAAAATAACCGCGAGTCATGGAAGCGGAAGCTGGAAGAAGTCCTGCAAGCGGACCGGACCAAACTGTATCGCGAGCAGCGCGATTGGGTGTTGACGCACCGCAATATCGAAAAGAACGTCGAGCTCTGGGAACAGGTTTTCGCAGGCGATCAAGTCTGTGCCGGCAAGGCCGAGGAAATGTCGCCCGTCCTCGCACTAGACATCTAACGGAAAAGGAAACGTAACCATGAAATTCAAGGAAAGCGCACTAGCTCACAAGCTGCTCGACGGACTCGATGGGCTTGAAATCGGCGGCTCCGCGCACAACTCGTTCGGCCTGAAAACGCGCAATGTCGACAACACCAATGAGTTGACGTGCTTCAAGCAGGAAGAGATCAAGCTGTGTGGAGAGTCTCTGCCGGTGGACATCGTGTCTCCCGGCGACCAGTTACCGCTCGAAGACAACAGCGTCGATTTCGTAATCAGTTCGCACGTGATCGAGCATTTCCCGGACCCCATCAAGGCGCTCCGCGAGTGGTATCGCGTGGTGAAGCCCGGCGGTTACCTCTACATCATCGCGCCGCACAAAGAACGCACTTTCGACAAGGAACGTCCACGCTCCACGCTGGCCGAGCTGATCGAGCGGCATGAGACCGGCAAACAGCCTGAAACCCTCAACGAACACTGCTCAGTTTGGATCACTGAAGATTTCGTCGAGTTGATTCACTGGCTGGGTTGGAACATCCTCCACGTTCAGGACGCCGATGACAAGGTCGGCAACGGCTTTACGGTTGTGGTTGGAGTAGCAAAGGGCAACGCTCCGCAGCTGAACGCTGCGGCCAGCGTCGCGAAAAGGTCTGCGTCCCCGTTGCAGCCTGCCTGGGCGAATCCGCAGAGATTTACTCCGGCCGCGCGGCCTTCTCTGGCGGGCCCCGACATGGATCAACTGGACAAACTGCAAATGGAAAACGCGCAGTTGCGCCGTGCGATCGCCGATTTGATCGTCGAGAAGCAAATGTTAAAGGACATGGCCCAGGGCCACATTTAGGAACGAGTATGACGACCGAGACGCAGAACAATCAGCTGGCAACCGATTACCTGCTGATGACCAATCTGAACGTGCTCGACCGCGGCGAAGAAGGCCCAGCCGGCAATGGAAGATTGACATCTCTTCTGTGGGATGTCCTGGAGCGCCTTCGCCCCACCGTGTTCTTCGATATCGGAGCCTTCGATGGAGCCTGCGCCGTCGCCGCGAAGCAAAGGTTTCCCAGGCTCCTGGTCTATTCTTTCGAAGCCAACCCCGAAATCTTCGCGCTGAACGAGGCGAATGTTTCGGGGGCAGGCGTAACCTATCTGAACCGGGCCGTCTCTGACGCGGTGGGCTCAGTGAAGATGTACGCGCCGCGAACCCTGTCGCGATATTACGACAAAGGCGTTGTCGTGCCGGGTCACATCAATGAGCCCAAAACCACCGGCAAAACGTCCCTGCTACTCCGCAATGAGGACGCGGTCTACGAAGAATTTAATGTAAACGCGACCACTCTGGACGCGTTCCTGGTGGAAGAAGGTTTCGATGTAGCGGAACAGCGCATGGTTCTTTGGATCGATGTCGAAGGCGCGGCCGACAAGGTCTTGCAAGGCGCCCAGAAGGCGCTGGCGAGCTCAGTGGCTGTCCTGATCGAAGTCGAGAACTTCGAGTTTTGGAAAGAACAGAAGGACAGTGCTTACATCACTCGCGAGCTGATTGCGAAGGGCTTTGTCCCGGTCGCCCGTGATCGCGAGTATGGGGACCATCAGTTCAACATCCTGTTTGTGAAAGCCGCCTTGATACCTCGGATCGCGTCGAAGTTGTTCGATGCGCGATCGCCATTGCGTTCCTGCATGACTTTCCCCGCGCCCCAGCAGGCTACCGCCGCTGTACGCACCAAACCGTCTTCATCGCTGGGCTCCCACTTCCAGAAGCGTATCCCGATTCTGATTCCTGTGTTCAATTCGGTGACGTACTTGAAGAGCATGGTCTCGCAACTGCGCCGCTATGGGTTTGAAGAAATCATCGCCATCGACAACGCCTCCACTTTTCCGCCGCTGCTCGACTATCTATCGCAAAGCAGTCCGGATCTTTCCGTGATCCGCCTGGAAGAGAACAAAGGCCCGCACAACCTATTCCTGGACCCGAAGAATCTCCTCTCGCTACCGGACCACTTCTGCATCACGGATCCCGACTTGGAACTGAATCCTTCGCTTCCGGAAGATTTCATTTACGAACTGATTTCGCTTACCGAGAAACACCGCGTCGGTAAAGCCGGCTTGGCTCTCAACATTTCCGATTGGTCCAAAATGCGGCACGAGAAGTTCCGCATTGGTGCCGCGGATTATCAGATCTGGGAATGGGAAGCTCAGTTCTGGAAGAATCCTGTTGGCTTCACCAGCACCGGCGACGAGGTGTACAGCGCCGCCGTCGACACCACCTTCGCCGTATACAACAAGCGGTTCTTCGATCCCGCAGACCACTTGAAGGGCATCAGAGTCGGCGGAAAATACACCTGCCGGCATCTGCCCTGGTACAAGGACAGAATTGTCCCTGCAGAGGAAGAAGCGTTTTACCGCGCCAGCCAGAAGTTCTCGTACTACAGCTGATGCCTATACCCTATTACAGTTCACAAAGGACGGATTGCTGACACCATGAAATTCAAGGAAAGTGCACTCGCTCACCAGTTGCTCGACGGACTCGATGGGATTGAAATCGGCGGCTCCGCGCACAACTCGTTCGGTCTGAAAACCCGCAACGTCGATTTCACCAATGAGCTGACCCCCTTCAAGCAGGAAGAAGTCAAGCTGTGTGGAGAGGCTCTCCCCGTGGACATCGTCTCCCCGGGCGACCACTTGCCGCTAGAAGACAACAGCGTCGATTTCGTCGTCAGCTCGCACGTCATCGAGCATTTTCCGGACCCCATTAAGGCGCTCCGCGAGTGGTATCGCGTCGTGAAGCCCGGCGGTTACCTCTACATCATCGCGCCTCACAAAGAACGGACGTTCGACAAGGAACGCTCGCGTACCACGCTAGCCGAGCTCATCGAGCGCCATGAAACTGGCAATTATCCCGATCCCGATATCGATCACTGCTCGGTTTGGATCACCGAAGACTTCGTCGAATTAATTCACTGGCTGGGTTGGAATATCCTCCACGTTCAGGACACCGATGATAAGGTCGGCAACGGCTTTACGGTAGTGATTGGCGTCGAAAAAGGAATTTCCGCCGCTCCGAAGACTGTCATCACGACCGTCCAGGCTCCCGCCGTGCACGCACCGCAACATCTGTCGATGAGTTTTCTGCTCGGCCCCACCGCGCGAGTCCGCACGGGTAGTGCCGCGAGCACGCTCGAATACGCACGCCGCTTTCAGGCGCAGGGACATGAAGTGTCCCTCACCACCTGGCCGAAGTTCATGTGGTTGGAAGACGAGCCATTCCCTGGACTCGATTTCAAAGTACCGGTTCACTACGATGCCGAAGCCCGCCGCGAGTCTCTGCCGTATCATTTTCTCGACCAGACGCCGCGCGATTTTCTCGGTGAGCTGCGCTTCTTCCTGGCGTACACGCATCTGCTCACGCCAGCCATCCCGCAAGCCGACCTGATCATCGCCGCCAACTGGGAGAGCATCATCCCCGCCTGGCAATCCGGAAAAGGGAAGCCGGTCCATTTCCCGCAGCATTACGACGAAGTGTTTTTCGCGTCCGATGCCAATCCGTCTTCGGGTTTGCAGGGCAATCCGCTGATCAAAATGCTGTGCCGCAACACTTTCCAGATGCCGATGTACCGCATCGCGAATTCGACCTGGCTGGCCGGCGAGTTCCGCCGCCGCTTTAACGAAATCGTTCCCGTGGTCCAAAACGGAGT
>Ga0105245_10006490_pt1 | contig 10282 bp, 7 predicted proteins | sample KBSM54metaG_FD_81523 | JGI IMG/M metagenome (GOLD analysis project Ga0105245, IMG submission 81523) | Miscanthus rhizosphere microbial communities from Kellogg Biological Station, Michigan, USA - KBS M5-4 metaG | ecosystem: Host-associated > Plants > Roots > Rhizosphere > Soil | place: Michigan... | reverse complement strand
CGCCCTGCTCACCTTCGAAATGGGCTCCACCGATAAGGTCGTCGAATACATCGAAGACTGCCGCCGAATGGGCCTGCCCGATGGCTCGATCGGCATCAAAGTTCTGCCGCCCGACGTAAACATTTCCGACAAAGATTTCACCCCCGTCTACGTCGATCGCGAAGTAAAAGGCCGAAAGAAAAAAGAAGATCCAGGCAAAGACGGCGTAATTCGCTTCGGCATGATGGCCGTCCGCGGCGTAGGCGAAAAGGCCGTCGAAGGCGTCATCAATGAACGCGTCGCCCGCGGAACCTTCCCTTCCCTTTTCGATTTCTGCGAACGCTGCGATCTGCGAACCGTCAGCCGATCCACAGTCGATGCCCTGATTCGCTGCGGTGCATTTTCATCGATGGGCGCACGCCGCGCCCAGCTAATGAACATCCTCGACCGCGCAGTAGAAATGGGCCAGCAAGCGCAGAACGATAAACGCTCAGGCCAGTTAAGCATGTTCGGCGCGCCCGATCCATCCAGCGCTCCCTCAATGCTCGCCAAGCCCCAGATAGCCCTCCCCGATGTTGAAGAATTTCAACCCGCCGAATTACTCAAGTACGAAAAAGAACTCCTCGGCTTTTACATTACCAGCCACCCCCTGACCGAGCATCAATCAGCCATCGATCGCTACACCACCGCATCCACGCGCGATTGTCTCAACAGCATTTCAGAAGGCACCGAAGTAACCATCGGCTGCATGATGAGCGCCGTCCGCCCCAAGGTCGCCAAGTCAGGTCGCAGCGCAGGCCAAAAGTGGGCCATTCTCGTCCTCGAAGATCTCGACGGCACCATCGAAGCAATGTGTTTCGCCGAAGCCTACGCTGCCATCATTCAAAAATACCCCACCGCCATCCAGGCCGAGCGAATCGTCTTCGTCAAAGGCAAGGTCGATAAAAAACGCGAAACGCCCAGCATCATGGTGAACGAAATCCTGCCGATCGAAGTCGCAGTCGATAAGCTGACGACGGGCCTTGTACTAAAGCTAGATTCGGCCCGGCATACACTCGAGCATATCGAAGGCGTCCAAGCGATCCTTAAAGCCAACAAAGGCAACCTGAAAGTCTGGGCCCAAAGCAAGTGCAACGTGAATGGCCAGGAGCACACCGTGACCCTGCAACTCGCCGGCGATTTCGGCGTTCGCCCTTCGCAAACCCTTGTAGATGATCTCCGTACAAAGCTGGGGAACGAGGCCGTCGACCCCATCGGCCTGGGAAGCCGCCGGAAGAAGCGACTTGAGCAGCAGCGGCTATTTAAAGAAGAACAATTAGCCGCCGCCGACGCCGATGTCGCATTAACTTCCGATGAGCAAGTGACAGCCGCGATGGATATGGAAATGGCCGCTACCGAGTGATCCGTTAGCCTCGCGTCAGGGCCATTCCCGGTAATTTCGACCCCAAATTATTTCAGTAAGCCACGTCTGTAACGTTGGTTACGGCTATCGGTCTGCCTGGAGCGTATTCCCACCACAATCGGGCATACCCGTTAAGGGCATTTGAAACTTGCCATCGTTGGACGACGATACCAAACCCGGCCGCAAGTGGCCGGCTTACAAAGAAAGAATGGAGCCTCTCATGTTTGCGAACCAACGACGTGCTGTCCGATCTGCCAAGCGAGCCTTTGTCGCCGCGGTCTGGAATGAGCCGCTTGAATCACGCGTGCTCATGTCCGCCACCCCCGCCCCGCTTCCCGAAGATATCTCGGACAAAGTCGATCAGCGGTTTTACCAGGTAGCCGTCGATGTGCAGCGCGGCAACACCAAGGCCAACCCCTGGGTTCAGGATGGCATCGTAAAAGTCGATTCACAAGGCCGCATCGATTCGTACATTCACCTTTCAACCGATCCGCTCGAATACCTGGCCGAGTTCAAACGCATCGGCGCGGAAATCGAAATCTCCGACCGCAATGCAAAAATCGCCCAGGCCTGGATCCCGGCCGATAAACTCGCCGACATCGCCCGCGTCGGCGGCGTCACCCAGGTCGGCCAGGTCGACTACCCCATCGCCAGCGGCGTCACCTCAGCCGGCGATGGCATTCTCCTGGCCGACAAAGTCCGAAGCCAATTCGCCGCCTACGGCATCGATGGCACCGGCGTAAAAATCGGCGTTATCTCCGACGGCGTCAAAGACATCCTGGCCGTCGGCAACGAATTGCCGTTCGTCAACGTCCACCCCTATCACACCGGCACCGGCAACGAAGGCACAGCCATGCTCGAGATCGTCCACGATCTCGCGCCCGGCGCGCAGCTCTATTTCTCTGCGCCGTCATCGAGCCTCGATATGGCCAGCGCAATCACCTACCTGACCGGCCAGGGCTGCAATATCATTGTCGATGACCTGAGTTTTCTGAATGAAAGCTATTTTACCGACACGACCGTCGCCAATGCCGCAGCCACCGCGATTTCGCAGGGCGTCACCTACGTCAGCGCCGCTGGCAACTTCTCCGATCATCAGCACTATCAAGCCCAGTACTCCGCAAGCCAGTCAGCCTACGCTGGCGGCCTGCTGCATAAGTTTGGCGCAAGCGCCGACCACGTAGAATTTAATATCCCCGTCGGCCAAAACTTCCGCGGATTCCTCGAATGGAGCGATCAGCCCGGCTTCTCGAGCAACAACTACGATCTCTACCTTTACGATGGCGACTCTTTCGCCCAGCTTGATGCCAGCACCATGATCCAGAACGGCAACGACCAGCCGTTTGAAATGGTGGACTGGACGAATAACACCAACAAAACCGTCCACGCCCAGATCTGGATTAATAAGAAGACCGGCGCTGCCAGCCGCGAGCTTGAGCTTTACACGATCGGAAACTCCGGCCTGAATTACCAGACAACCGGCGATGCGATCTTCGGCCAGCAGGCCGTTCCCGGCGTCATCAGCGTCGCAGCCGCCAGCGCAGGCTTCCCCAATTCAATCGAATCGTACAGCTCACGCGGCGGCTCGACCGTCTACACCGATTTTGCGGCGCAGACCAAGACCGTCCGGCAGACACTCGACGGCACCGCCATCGACGGTGTGGAGACGAAAATCGGCGAACTCGGCATCTGGCCGCACAATCCGTTCTATGGAACCAGCGCAGCCGCCCCGCACGCCGCAGCCATCGCAGCGCTGATCAAGCAGGCGAATTTTACGCTCACGCCGGCGCAGATTTCGGATGTGATGGCCAACACCGCGATCGACATCGACGCGCCCGGCTATGACATCAACAGCGGCGCAGGACGTTACGATGCCCTCGATGCGGTCTATTCGGTCTTTACACCCGACAAGCCTGATATGACCGATGCCAGCGATCTGGGTACGTCCAACAGCGATAACCTGACAAGCAAAACTGCCCCGACTTTTACCGGCAACGTGCCAGCCGGTTCATTCGTGCGGCTGTATGTCGATGGCGTGCAATCGGTCACGGCGCAACTCGCCCCAGGCGCGACGACTTATTCGCTCCAGGTTCTTGGCGCGCTGAGCGCGGGGCAGCATTTGATTACCATTCGCGTTGCCAGCAGTGCCGCGGTTTCGCTGGCGGAGAACTCTTATTATTCGCAGCCGCTGACGATCACGATCGATACCCTTGCTCCGACGATCCTCAATACTTCGTATTCCTACGATGCCCCGGGCCAAAGTCTGAATTACACCTTCAGCGAAAGCATGGTCAATTCGCTGCTGCCGGCTTCTTTGTTGTTGACGAATCTCACGACCAATACCGTGATTCCAGCCGGCAACATGGCAGTTGCGTTTGACGTGAACAACAAGGCTTACTTTACGTTTCCCGGCTATCAATACGGTGCTTTGCCCGATGGTAAATACCATGCAACGTTCAGCTACAACGTGACGGACCAGGCGGGTAATCCGCTGGCATTGGGAAATGGTTTTGATTTTGTGGTACTGGCCGGCGACACCAATCACGACAACACGGTTGATTTCAAAGACCTGGTTGCGGTGGCGCAGAACTATGGAACTTCGGGCAAACTCTGGACTGATGGCGATTTCACGGCTGACGGGAATGTCGACTTCCTGGATATGGTGAAGCTCGCCCAGAATTATGGCCAGACGATTCCGTTCCCGGGCGCGCCGATTGTTCAACCGCCGGACCAGGCAGCCGTTTTGGCGACGCCGGCGAGCTTGCTCCTCAAGACGAAGAAGTCGGTGTTTAATGTGACAACGCCGATCCGCCCTGTGCAGCGAGTTGCGCCAGCCCGGCTTGGACATGCCGGTGGGAAATAGTTCCGTTTCTTATCAGTGTCTTCCGGAGGCAAATTGAAGAGGATCTGGCCCGAGATGTTGGGCCAGATCCTTTTGTTTTGAAAAGAATTGAGGGCGCAAATTCGGATGCATCCGGCGTAGAATGGTTCTCGATGCAAAAGTGGTTTTTCTTCTCGGTTTTGCTTTTCGTCGTGGTAGCGGCTGGGCGCGGTGAAGAAAAACCGTCGGCTTCGCCGCCTGAACTTCGGATGCGGATGGTGAAAGAAGGATGGGGCGATGCTTCGCTTGCGGATGCGGAGAAGGTGCTGCGATCGGCGGCGAAGCAGGTGCTGGTGAATTTTCCGGGGGCGAAGATGGAGCCGATCCAGGTGCAGCCCAATGGCGGGCCGATCACGCTTTTCAGGCGGACGAGCGATGGGGCGATCATCGTGAAGCTCGATACCACGGGGCGGCTTTGGTCGCAGTACAGCTTTCAGTTTGGGCACGAGCTTTGCCACATCATGTGCGGGTTTGATGATAATGACACGGGGAACCTGTGGTTTGAAGAATCGTTGTGTGAGCTATCATCGCTCTATACGCTGCGGCGGATGGGTGAGGAGTGGAAGACGCATCCGCCTTATTCGAACTGGAAAAGTTATGCGGTGCATTTGACGGAGTATGCGCAAAAGCGGATTGACGATCATCCGCTGCCGAAGGATGCGACGCTGGCGGGCTGGTATCGCGATAATGCGGAGGTGCTGCGGAGGAATGCGACGGATCGGGAGCGGAACACGGTGGTGGCTGTGGCGCTGCTGGCGATGTTTGAGAAAGAGCCGGCGCACTGGGCGGCGGTGAGTTTTTTGAATCAGGGCAAACCGCGGGCGCGGCAGACGTTTTTGGAGCGTCTGCAAAACTGGCACGATCAATCGCCGGCGGAGCATCGGGGGTTTATCCGGGGGCTTGCGCGGGAATTTGAGTTGGAATTAAGGGAATTGCAATAGTTGTTGGGGCGGTGGTGGGTTCGTTTTGCGGATTTGGAGTCTGGGGTTGGGGGATAATGGGTTCGTTCTGCGCAATTTCGGCGGATGGTACGTCGGCGGTTTCGATGGTGGGTTCGTTCTGCGGATTTTCTTCTTCTACGAAGGGACAAGGTGGGGGTGGGGATTTGAGCCTTTGGTTTTGGAGTTGGCGGAGTTGTTTGAGGGTGCGGTCCAGCATGGATTGGAGGCGGTCTTCGGATTTGTTGAGTTGGTCGTAGGGGTTGGGGTTTTCGCTGTTGGTTTCGGCAGCTTCGGCGAGTGCGCCGGCGGGGGAGGGATAGTTGGCATGGATGGCGGCAAGGTGGAGGGTGGTGTCGGCCTGGACGATGCGGTGGAGACGCCAGGCCAGGGAGACGGCGCGGTCGGTGAGGTAGAGCTCCGGGGTGGATTGGGGGGAGAAGGCGGTTAGCCAGTCGGTGCGGAATTGGGCGAATTCTTCGGGGTTGTCGGTGGGGAGGAGGGTGGCTTGTGCGAAGCCGCCGTGTTGGAGGGCGTTTTGGGAGGAGTGGAGTTTGCCTTGTGGGGTGCGGGGGCCTGTGGATTTTTGGGCGTTGGCTCGGTTGGCGAGCAGGCGTTTTTCGGAGATGACTTGAGCGGACGATTGAGTTGCGGGAGCGTTCATGACGCGTCCTCCTATTGGGGGGACGTGTTTTTAGATCATTGGCCGGCCCCCCGGGCGGTGGATGATCTCGGGCGCGTTTTGCGCCTTATTGTGTTATCTTAACATATACCTAACTTAAGTCAAGGGGGAATTTGAGATTTTTGGATTTAAGATTTGAGGGGAAGCGACCGCGATGGCGCGAAGACGAGGGGACGCGAAGAAGAGGTGCGGGGATTTGGAAAATGCGCGAGTTGGTTCGCGAAACCGCAAGCGAGTCTTAATCGGTTTGGCGAGAACGAGGTGATTTCGGTGTTTGAACTGAAGGAGCGTCTTTGGCGTTCGACCACCCCTCCACCTTCTCCGGCTGCACCGTAAGTGGCAGCGGGCTGGCGTCAAGGATTTACGCAAAATCTGAGAATCTTGCAGTGATCGGAGATGAAGGTTTCGAGGGCTTTGGGTGCCAGATTCTCAGATTTTGTGCGAGTACGCATCGTTGACCCAAGCCCGCCGCCACAGGACGCTCCGCCTACGAAGGTGGAGGGGTTATGGTGTTGAGGAGTGGGGGGATCGTTGGCAATTTTGGCGAACTGCAATTGCGGACTCTAGATAGCTCCTGAATGAACCGAAAGTAAGAGGCATCGGGTAAAATGTGGTGATGACAAAGTCGAGTCAAGACTTGGAACTGACTGAGGAGGAGTGGGTGCAATGCAGCAGCCTCGATCGAATGCTGCGGTACTTGAACGGCAAAGTCAGCGAGCGAAAGTTTCGATTGACGGAGTGCGCTTTTGTTCGTCGCTTCTGGAATCTACTTCACGACGAGCGAAGCCGGCGAGCCATTGAGGTGGAAGAGAGATTTGCAGACGGGCTGGCGACGGAGGAGGAACTGCGCGTGGCCTGCGCACATGCCGAGACTGCATTCACGGAGATCTGCCAGGCGTGTTTTCCAGGCGGCACACCAATGCGTTCATTCCTCGGTGGTGCCATGAGTGCGGCACAACATAGCGCTTTTTCGATGTGGGATTTCCCGAAGCGGCCCGATGGAAGCGGAAATATGTGGAACCTGGTTTGGATCGCCACAGCGGCATATCCCATTGGTGAAGGTGTGGCGGAATCGGACGGGTTCGCTGCAATCGACGCGGAAAACGCGAACCAAGCTCTTCTCCTCCATGAAATTTTCGGCAACCCGTTCCAGCTTATTCAGGTAGACGAATCCTTACTGCATTTTAACAATGAGATTGTCTCCAAGCTGGTCCAAGCGATTTATGATGAGCGCAGGTTTGATCGTATGCCAGAGCTTGCTGATGTATTATTAGCGGCTGGGTGCAAAAACGAGGAGATTCTCGCCCACTGCCGGGGGCCGAAGCCGCATGTGCCGGGTTGCTGGGTACTTGATTTGATGCTCGGTAAGCGATGAAGTCTCGCCATCGAATCGGATGAATCCGACGATATCGGCGCCGAGTTTTTCCAGGTCATCGCGGACGACTTGGAGTACGTAGGCGGTCTCGGTGGACATGATCGAATCCTCTCTATTTTGGAAGTGTGATTCGCGCCTCGTGGAAGTTGGAGGGGTTATGGTGTTGAGGAGTACAAAGAAGGCATTGGGATGTCCGACGGTTACTTTTTTAACCGATGCGATTCGAGCAGGTGAAGGAACTTTCCGGGTTCCCCGGTGGGCATGTGTCCGGCGTGGTCGATTGGCGAGCGGCCTTCGGAGTTTGATTTTGAAGGATCGGCTCCGTGATCAAGAAGCAGGACCACCAGATCGGCATCGTCGCTGTGAATTGCGCCATGCAGAGGCGTGTCGCCAAAATGGTTTGCGGCGTTCGCATCGGCTCCGTGTTCCAGGAGGAGGCGGGCAACGTCGTTGCGGCCTGCCTCTGTTGACTTCATTTGCGCGCGTCCCGACGATTGCGCAGCGGTCAAATATAAAGCCGTGTCTCCTTCGCTATCCCGAAGATCGACCTTGGCACCATATTCCAAAAGTACGCGCGCCACTTCGACCTCGCCTTGATCTGCGGCGACGTGCAGGGCCGTAAAACCGACGGGAGCTGAACGGAGGTTAACGTCCAATCCGCCTGCGAGGAGACGGCGTACCTCATCTGCGTCACCTGAGTCGGCGGCTAGATGTAATGGGCCGTATTTTGAGCGGTGGTTTGCCTTCCAGAGCACGCTGATAAAGCTGCAAAAGCAGATGATCATCACGGCGGCGACGATCCCACATGCGATACGTAAGGATCGTCCCTGCAAATTCACAGGCTGCATGCTGCCAATAGTAAGCATCACCGACGTTCAAGCCAGTTGAGGTTGTGATACGGCTTGAAAGTCAGTGGAAGAAATCGAAAAACCTTAGATGTCCATCCGGCAGTTCATCATTCCGTCATATTCCCTTCTTACAAGTGCTTTTTGGTCGGAATTGCCGAGACTCGATCTCAGGATTCGAGGGATGTTCTAAAGGAGATTTTGATGAAACGAACACCGCTTATCGTTGCGATGACCATTTCGCTGGCGCTTCTGTTTGGTTCTCAAAGTTCGATCGGGGCTGACGCGAAGGGTGAGATTTATAAGGTGACTAATACGCTGAAGATTGGGGGAGACGGTGGGTGGGATTATGCGACGCTTGATGATTCGGGGTCGCTGATTTTTCTGACGCGATCTACGCATACGATTGTGGTGGATACTGCCAGCGGAAAGACAGTTGCGGATTTGAGTATGACTAAACGGTCGCATGGGGTGGCGCTGGTGCCGGAGGCTGGGCGGGGATTTATTACTGATGGCGGGGCTGGGACTGTGGTTATTTTTGACCTTAAGACTTACGCGGTGCTGGGGACGATTGCGGCGGCTAACGATGCGGATGGTGTTATCTATGATCCATCGAGCAAGCGCGTTCTGGTCTCGTGCGGCGATGCGAATGCGCTGGTGACTTTTGCGCCTGATGTTGATCCGAAGAACGGGAAGGCTGATGCGACGATTGCCTTGGGTGGCAAGCCGGAGTTTCTGGCGGCTGATGGGAACGGGAAAGTTTACGTTGATCTCGTCGATAAAAATGAGGTGGCGGTTGTCGATTTGCAGATGCAGAAAGTGGTTGCGAGATGGGCGAGTGGGGCGGGGACCGGGCCGACGGGATTGGCGATTGATGTGAAGGCGGGGCGGCTGTTTGTCGGTTGTAAGAATAGGAAGATGATCGTGCTGAATACTAAGGATGGCAGCGTGTTGGCGGATCTGCCGATTGGCGCGGGTGTGGATGCGACGGCGTTTCGCGATGGCACTGCCCTGGCGAGTTGCGGGGATGGGACGCTGACGGTTATTCGCGAGACTTCAGCCGATAAGCTCGAAGTGGTGCAGACGGTTGCGACCGCGCCGGGAGCGAAGACCTTGGCGGTGGATCGCAAGACGGGGACGATTTATCTGCCGACGGCGGAGATGCAGGCGGCGGCGACGCCGAACGGGCGGCGGACGCCGGTGGCGGGGACGTTTAAGGTGGTGGTGGTTAGCGAGGGGAAGTGAAGGTGGAGGGTTTGGGGAGTTGAGATCCCGTTAGAATTTCCCCTCTATTTTCCCCCGCTGATATCATCAACTGCGACTTTCCAGTGCGCGCGGATTCTAAAATGATGAAAGATCCAAAGTTGATTGTTCCCGCTTTCCTGTGTGGCCAATATCCGGAGGTTAAACGAAGATTTCGTACCGTATGGAAGCGCGCGGTGAAACTCAACAGTTTGAAAGAGGCACTTGCCAAGTCGGAATGGATTCACATTGACGATACACCGGGCGAACTGTTGTGTGAGCGACCCTGGTCACGTCACATGGATCACGTCATTCTTTCGGTGATAGCCGATGAGCACACCGATCTTGACCATCTACCTGATCGAGATGCGTGGCGAGAATCGCTCAAGCACTTGATGTGGCCGGCGCTGGATGAATTCTGGTTTTGCCTTGCAATGGCCGCGCATTCGATCAGTTTGCCATTGACGCCGATCAGTGGAAAGCCTCCCGCAGCTGTTGATCTGCCCATCTACGATGAACTGGTCGAAAACGCGCGATATATGCTCTCGCGGATTCTGCGGTGGTGGCCAGATTTTGAGCGACTGCAAAAGCGGCTTTACTCTGGTGCGCTCGAACTGCGACCGTGGGCTCTTTGGATGGGAGGCACTTGGTCTCTGCTTCGGGCGATCGGCCATGAAAAGTTCATATTCGACATGCGCGACCTCGATATGGAAGAGGCCGGATTTCGCCTGATGTCCTTTATGAAACCTAAACCGCCACCTTTTGACAGACTTAAACCGCAGCGTGGGCTTTGACTTGTTTTTCTGCGTGGTAGCTCGAGCGGACTAAGGGGCCTGATTCGATGTGGCGGATGCCTCTGGTTTCGCCTCGGTCTTTCCACATTTTGAATTCATCGGGGTGGACCCAGCGTTCTACCGGTAAATGTTGCGGCGTGGGTT
>Ga0105245_10006486_pt1 | contig 10286 bp, 9 predicted proteins | sample KBSM54metaG_FD_81523 | JGI IMG/M metagenome (GOLD analysis project Ga0105245, IMG submission 81523) | Miscanthus rhizosphere microbial communities from Kellogg Biological Station, Michigan, USA - KBS M5-4 metaG | ecosystem: Host-associated > Plants > Roots > Rhizosphere > Soil | place: Michigan... | reverse complement strand
GACGCCGACGTCGACCGGGCGATGGAGATCCTGCTGCGCGACACGGGGCGCGCCCATCGGGTGCTCGACTGGGAGCCGTGGGGCGGCGACGAGCGCCAGTTCAACTCACCGGGCTTCAACCTCCCGGTCGGAACGCTGACGCGCTCGGCGCCGGGGAGCTTCCCCGAGTACCACACCTCGGCGGACGACCTCGACTTCGTCCGGCCCGAGGCGCTCGCGCGGAGCTTCCAGGCGTACCTCGACGTCTTCGACGTGCTCGAGACGAACGCCGCCTACGTGAACCTGAGCCCGAAGGGCGAGCCCCAGCTCGGCCGGCGCGGCCTCTACCGCGCGATCGGCGCCGGCCAGGGCACGCACGTGAACGAGCTCTCGCTGCTCTGGGTGCTGAACCTCTCCGACGGCGAGCACACGCTGGTCGACGTCGCCGAGCAGTCGGGCCTCACGTACGCGCAGGTCCGCGACGCGGCGCGCACCCTGGTGGAGCACGACCTGTTGGAACCAGCCTCGAACTGAACCTTGAGTCGTCCGGCCGCGCTGGACGCCGCGCTGCCGCGTCCTCGGCCACGCCCGTAGCCTCCGGCTACGAACGTGACGCTGCGTCCTTGCATCGCAGCGCCCATCGCACCCGGACGACGAAGATTCAGCCCGAGGCAGGTTCTCTAGAAATCTCTGCGTGACCAGTCGTACGGGATCTCGCTCCCGTACGGGTCGAGCCGCTCCGAGCGCGACGGGTCGTGCGTGTGCGTGGCGCAGTTGGCCACGAGTGCGAACGGCGCGCTGAGGCCTTTCATCCCGTTCCAGACCTCGGGCGGGATCACCGCCAGCGAGTGGTTGTCCGGTCCGAGGTAGGCCTCGATCAGCGTGCCCTTCGTCGGCGAGCCGTCGCGGTCGTCGAAGAGCACGAGCTTGATCCGGCCGACCGGACAGGCGTAGTTGAGCGTCATCTCGCGGTGCCGGTGCCAGCCCTTGACCGCACCGTCGTAGATCGTCGTGAAGTAGATCTCGCCGAAGTCGACGAAGTGAGGGTCGTCGCGCCGGAGCATGTGCATGATCGTCCCGCGCTCGTCGGGGATCCGGCGCAGGGGCGCGAAGGTCACGCCGTCGATCATCCGCTCGCCCTCGAGGATCGTCACGCCGTCCACGCGCGCATCATCGCTCACGCCGTCGTCCGCTCCAGGATCAGGTCCTTGATCTGCACGATCGGACGCAGCGAGAGCAGCCAGAGCACGGCTCCGGCGACGTCGTCCGCCGAGAGCAGGTTCGGGTCGTCCTCGTGGTGGCCGAGCATCGGCGTCGCCACCTGGCCGGGGCTGATGGCCGTCGCGCGCACGCCCTCGCCGCGAACCTCCTGCAGCACCGACTGGGTGAAGCCCCGCACGCCCCACTTCGAGGTGTTGTAGGCGCCGCCGCCCTGCTGGCCCATCGTCCCCGAGACCGAGGCGACCGTGATCAGGTAGCCCTTGCTGGCGCGCAGGTGCGGAAGGGCAGCGCGGGCGACGAGATAGGTGCCCTTGAGGTTGATCGCGATCGTCTCGTCGAAGGTCGACTCGTCGAGCTGCTCGAGCGGCTCGGAGTGGAAGACGCCCGCGGCGCTGACGACCGCGTCCAGCCCGCCGAAGCGGTCGACGGTCTTCGCCACGAGCTCCTCGACCTGCGCGCGGTCGGAGACGTCGGTCGGCACCGGGAGCGCCAGCTCGCCGAGCTCCTGTGCCAGCTGCTCGAGCCGCTCGGCCCGGCGCGCCGCCAGCGCGACGCCGTAGCCCTCGCGGGCGAGCGCGCGGGCGACCGCCTCGCCGATCCCGCTCGAGGCGCCGGTGACGATCGCGCTAGGCATGGACTTCGACGTGCGGCACGGGCGTCACGAACTTCGTGCCGTGCTCGCGAAGGTGCGACATCTGCTCGATGATCTCGTTCTTCAGGTTCCAGGCGAGGATCAGCAGGTAGTCGGGCTTCGTCTCGTCCAGCCGTTCGGGCGGGTGCACGGGGATCCGGCTGCCCGGCATGTAGAGCCCTTGCTTGTGCTCGCTGCGGTCGGCGACGTACTCGACGAGGTCGGAGCGCACGCCGCAGTAGTTGACCATCGTCACGCCCTTTGCCGCGGCCCCGTAGCCCGCGACGGTCTTGCCCTCGGCGCGTGCCTTCAGCAGGAACTCGAGCAGCTCCGCCTTCAGCGCCCGGACGCGCTCGCCGAACGACGTGTAGGTCTCGAGCTCGCGCAGGCCCGACGACACCTCGCGCTCGCGCAGCTCCGCGAGCCGGTCGCTCGTCTCGTGCCCCGCGTCCTCGTGGCCGGCGTAGATCCGCAGCGAGCCGCCATGCGACGGCAGCTCCTCGACGTCGTAGAGCCGCAGGCCGTGCGCCGCGAAGACCTGGTCGACGGCCACGAGCGAGAGGTAGGAGAAGTGCTCGTGGTAGATCGTGTCGAACTGCGTCTCCTCGATCAGGCGCAGCAGGTGGGGGAACTCCATGGTGATCGTCCCGCCCGGCGCCAGCAGGATTCGCATGCCCTCGACGAAGTCGTTCAGGTTCGGCACGTGCGCGAGGACGTTGTTGCCGATGATCAGGTCGGCGTGCCGTCCTTCGCCGGCGAGCCGCGAGGCCAGCTCGCTGCCGAAGAACTCGACGAGCGACGGGATGCCTCGCTCCTCGGCGACCGCCGCGACGTTCGCGGCGGGCTCGATCCCGAGCACCGGCACGCCGGCCTCGACGAACCACTGCAGCAGGTAGCCGTCGTTGCTCGCGATCTCGACGACCGAGCTCTCGGGGCCGAGGCCCAGGCGCGGGATCGTCTGCGCGACGTACGCCTGCGCGTGCCGCACCCAGCTGTCGGAGACGGATGAGAAGTAGACGTAGTCCGAGAAGATGTGGTCGGGCGTCTCGAACTCCTCGAGCTGGACGAGGAAGCACTGCTCGCAGACGTAGGCGTGCAGCGGGTAGAAGGTCTCGCCCTGCTGCAGCTGCTCCTCGTTCAGGAACGAGTTCGCAAGCGGGGAGGTCGCGAGGTCGGCGAACGTCAGCCGGAGCTGCGTGCCGCAGAAGCGGCAGTCAGACACGCGCGACCGGCTCGTCCGCGCGCGACCACTCGAGCGCCTCGTTCACGAGCCCTTCGGCGCGCAGGTTCTCGAGCACGCGCAGGCGAACCAGCTCGGAGTTCCGGAAGTCCGGGTCGTGGAAGCCCATGCGGCCGAGGCCGGCCGAGAGGTCCTCGATCGCCTCCGGCAGGCCGACCTGCGGCTGGTGGTCGGGGGCCAGCTCGCGGAAGCGGGCGAAGCTGACCTTGTACGAGCGCGAGTCCGGCGCTGCGTCCTCGCGCACGCTCACGTTCACGTCCGGCACGATCGCGGCGACGGCGTCCGCGAGCTGGCGGATCTGGTAGTTCCACTCGTCCGAGCCCGCGTTCACGGCGAGGTAGGCACCGCCGTTGTCCGCCGTTCGGTCGAGCGCCCAGTCGATCGCGCGCGCCATGTCGCGGACGTGGATCAGCGGCCGCCAGGGCGTGCCGTCGCTGAGGATCGTGATCTCGCGGAAGGCGTGCGCCCCGGCGACGAAGTCGTTGAGCACGAGGTCGAGCCGCAGCCGGTCGCTCATCCCGCAGGCGGTCGCGAAGCGCAGGCTCGTTACGGCGAACCGCTCGTCGGCGAGCTCGGCCACGTCGCGCTCGGCGAGCAGCTTCGACTTCGCGTAGGCCGTGAGCGGCGCCGTCTCCGAGTCCTCGGTGCGCAGGCCGTCCTCGGCGAGGCCGTAGATGCTGCAGCTCGAGGCGAAGACGAAGCTGCGCGCGCCGGCGGCCTTCGCAGCGCGGGCGAGCTCGACCGTGGCGCGGTGGTTGATCTCGAGCGTCGGCGTCTCGTACGTGTTGCCGATCGGGTCGTTGGAGATCCCGGCTAGGTGCGCGACGCCGTCGACGCCGTCGAGCGCGCCGGCCGGCGGGTGACGGACGTCGCCGAACCACTGGCAGTCGAGCCGGCGCTCGGGCAGGAGGTCGGTGCCGGTCAGGCACTGCGCGAAGAAGCCCGTGTCGAGGCCGTAGAGCTCGGCGTCGGGCCGCGCGGCGCGCAGGTGCTCGACGACCACGGGGCCGACGTAGCCCATGTTCCCGGTGACGAGGATTCGCACGGCGGCTACCAGATCTTCCAGGCGGGACTGCCCGAGTCCCACTGCGACTCGAGCACGATCTTGTCACGGAGGCTGTCCATGTTCTGCCAGTACGCGCGGTGCTTGTAGGCCGCGAGGTTGCCCTCGGTCGCGAGCCGCTCCATCGGCTCGCGCTCCCAGACCGTGTCGTCGCCGGGGATGTAGTCGAAGACCTGCGGCTCGAGCACGAAGAAGCCGCCGTTGATCCAGGCGCCGTCGCCCTCGGGCTTCTCCTCGAAGGTCGTGATCTTGGTCTCGTCCTCGCCGATCGCGATCGCGCCGAAGCGGCCCGGAGGCTGCACGGCCGTGAGGGTCGCCAGCACCTCTTGCCCGCGGTGGAAGTCGACCAGCGCCTCCACGTCGAGCGCGGCGAGGCAGTCACCGTAAGCCATGCAGAACGTCTCGTCGCCGACGTGCTCGCGGACGCGCTTGAGGCGGCCGCCCGTCATCGTCTTGTCGCCGGTGTCGACCAGGGTCACCTTCCACGGCTCGACGCCGTTCGAGACCGCCTCCATCCGGTTCTCGGCGAGGTCGAACGAGACGTCGCTGACGCGAAGGAAGTAGCCGGCGAAGAACTCCTTGATCACGTGGCCCTTGTAGCCGAGGCAGATCACGAAGTCGTTCAGCCCCTGGGCCGAGTAGATCTTCATGATGTGCCAGATGATCGGCATACCGCCGATCTCGACCATCGGCTTCGGGCGCACGGCGCTCTCCTCGGAGATCCGAGTTCCGTAACCGCCCGCCAGGATCACGACCTTCACCGCAACAACCTCCGACGCATTCTCATCACGCTGCCGGTCGAGTCAACGACGCAGGTGCACGCGCAGGCCCTTGCGCAGGACGAGGTGCCGCGCCCGCTGGAGCGCGTGCCGGCCGCGCCGGCCGAGCACGAACCCGGCGGCGACACCGGCCGCCCGCGGGTCGAGCGCAGAGGCCGGGTGCTCCTCGAGCGCCGCCTGCAGGTGCCGGCGGGCACCTTTGCGGTCCGGGTCTTGCAGCGCGTCGAGCGCGGCGGACAGGTGAGCCCCGGCGAGGCGGCGCCGCAAGACCCGCTCGTCGGTCGGGATCCCCGGCCGCTCGGCGACGAGCGCCCGGATCCGCTCGATGAGCCGGATCTGGTCCTCGCCGCGCTTGCGGTTCGTCATCGTCACCTGGCTGCTGTGGACGCGGTAGTCGGCGTCGCGGACGGCGAGGTACCCGACCGGGAAGCGCAGCGCGAGCCGCAGCCACATCTCGTAGTCGAACGAGACCGTCTCCTCGGTGAACTCGGGCCCGACGGCCTCGTAGGCGCTGCGGCGGGCCAGCACGGTCGGGATCCCCACGATGTTGTGCCGGACGAGCAGCGGCACGATCTCCTCCGGCTGGTGCACGCCCTCGGCGAGCACGAGCTCCGAGCTCGCGGTCACCCGCGACTCGCCGTCGATCTCGCGGTTGCCGCCGAAGACGAAGCCGCACTCGGGGTGCCGCTCGAGGAAGTCGACCCGCCGCGCGAGCCACTCCGGGTCCCAACGGTCGTCGTCGTGGAGGATCGCGACGTACGGCGCGGTGCCGGCCTCGAGCAGCCGCGTGTGGTTGCGCGCCGCGCCGAGGTCCTCGCCGGTCGGGCTGAAGCGGACTCGCTCGTCACTCAGGAACGGCTTGATGCGATCCTCGAGCTCGCCCGGGCCGTTCTCCGAGATGAACAGGCTCCAGCCGGGTTGGGTCTGCGCGAGCACCGACTCGATCGCCTGCTCGAGGTACGGCGCCGCTCCGCGCGTCGGCATCCCGACGTCGACCTTCGCCTCGTTCACGCGCGAGGTTGTATCAGCGGAGGGCCAGCGTCCCGGGCAGGTAGCCGGTGCTGGAGAGCGTGTAGGCCGTGACGCGGCTCACGAGGTCGACCTCGCGGCGATTCGGTCCCGCAGGCGGAGCAACGGCGCGCGCACGGGCTCGGGCAGTCGCTGCGCTCCCGCGCGGGCGACGCGCTCCGCGGAGTCGCGTCCGCGCCAGAGCGCGCCGAGGCCGGAGCGCGCGGCCCGGCCGCGAGTGTCGTCCCGGAGCCACGGCGGCAGCTCGCCGGGCTCGAGCCTGAGCGCCACGTCGTCCGCGAGCACCACGCGGGGGAACAGCTCGATGTACGCGTTGCGAGTGGCGCGGCGCCAGCCGGCCGGCTCCCAGGGCTTCGGCGCCAGGGAGAAGTGGAGGATCGACGTCTCGCCGCCCCGGTAGCGGCACGTGAGCGTGCGAGGGTCGACGAGCTCCGTCTCGCCGAGCCAGTCGGGCTGCTCGTACGCGGGCCGCAGCGCGACCGCCTCCTCCGGCAGCTCGCTCATCAGGATCGCGTTGAGCGCGTCCTGGTCGCCGCACCAGAAGGACTCCCGCTCGAGTGCGGTCTTGCGCGGCAGCAGCTTCGGCAGCCTTGCGTACCGGTCGGGCGGAATGAGGCTGCACGCCTGACGCCAGCGCTTCAGCAGCTCCGGCCACTGCTCCTGCGAGAACGCGACGAAGCCGGCGTTGACGTACCGCTGGCGTCGCGGCGGCGCGGCGAGCTCGAAGTCGCGCTCCCACTCGGCGAACCAGCGCGCGGCGGACGACTCGTGGTCCGAGAACACCGAGATCCGACCCGCGCGCGCGTCGGCGAGCGGCTCGGCGAGCGGCCGCGTCACGATCATGTCGCTGTCGATCACGACGACGATTCCCGTCGGCGAGAGCTGGGCGGGGTACGGCTTCAGCACCTGAGGATTCGCCAGTTGCTCGCCCGGCAGCTCCACGACCGTCGCGTGCGGGGCCAGCCGTTCCCGCTGCTCCGGCGTCAGGCCCTGGTCGAGGACGACCAGCTCCTCCTCGTGGCCCTTCAGCCGCAGCGAGTTCAGAAGCGCCACGAGCCCCGGGAAGTAGCGGGCGTTCGCGATCGTGTAGAAGGTCGCGCGCTCGGCCATGGCTGCACTCTAGGACGACCAGGGCCGCCGATACGATCGTCGTGTGCCGAGGCGGTTGCGCCGATGAGCGTCGACGAGTCCTCGGCTCCGGTCCCGCCTGCGCCGTCCGATCTCGTTGCGAGCGACAGTCTCGCGCGCAACACGCTTTTTGCGACCGCGAACACGGTCCTCACGGCGGGGTTCGCGGTCGTCCTCACGCTCTACCTCGTTCGCGCGCTCGACCCGCACGGCTATGGGCTCTACACGCTCGCGCTGGCCGTCGGGGCGCTGTTCGCGCTGGTGATGGACTTCGGGATCAGCTCGTCGACTGGGCGCTTCATCGCGGAGCGCCGCGGGGACCGGCGGGAGATAGCGGCGTACATCGCCGACGCGCTGCGGCTGAAGGTCGTGATCGCCGGCAGCGTCGGGCTCGTGCTCTTCGCCGCGGCGGGCGAGATCGCCGCGCTCTACGGCAAGCCCGGGCTGACCTGGCCGCTGCGCGGGGTGGCTCTCGCGCTCGTGGGCAGCAGCCTGCTGCAGCTCTACGGCGCGGCGCTGATCGCCCAGGCGCGGCTGCCGGTCGGTTTCCTGATGACGCTCGCCCAGAGCGCGGGCTTCCTGGTCTTCGGGGTCGTGCTGGTCTCACTCGGCGCGGGTGCGACGGGCGCGGCGTTCGGGCGGGCGATCGGCTACGGCTTCGGGCTGGCCGTCGGGACGGTGATGATCGTCAGGCTGTTCGGGCGCTCGGCGCTCGCGATCCGCTCCGGCGGGGGCCACACGCGCCAGATCGCCGCCTACGCGGGCGCGCTCGCGGTCGTCGAAGGCGCGTACCTGCTCTTCGACCAGCTCGACGCGCTCCTGATCGGCGCCTACCTCACGTCGGCCGCGGTCGGGCTCTTTCAGGCGCCGTTCGGGCTGACGGTCTTCATGCACTACCCGGCGGGAGTCGTCGCCACGAGCGTCGCCCCGCGCGTCGCCGTGCACCAGGAGCACGGCTCCGACGTCCGTGTCTTCGCCCACGCGATCCGGCTGCTGATCGTCGGCTACGCAGCGCTGCTCGCGCCGCTGATCGTCTGGGCCACGCCGATCATCGACCTGCTCCTCGGCTCGAAGTACGCGGAGTCGGCCAACGTGCTCCGCGCGTTCGCGCCCTACGTCTTCCTGGCTGCAGTCGGCACGCTTCTCTCGCCGGCGGCGAACTACCTCGGCCGCGCGCGGCAGCGCCTGCCGATCGCGCTCGCCGCGGTCGCGATCAACCTGGTCGTCGACGTGATCCTGATCCCGCGGATCGGGATCGTCGCCGGCGCGATCGGGACCGACCTGGCGCTCGCGGTCTACGTGCCGGCGCACCTCTGGATCTGCGTGCGGGCCACTGGCCTCGACCTACGGCCGCTCGTGCTGGCGCTGGTGCGCTCGCTCGTGGCAGCCGCCGTCATGGCCGGGGTGCTGCTCGCCTTCGGCACGTCCGACCTCTCGCTGCTCGACTGGCTCGTCGGAGGCGCCTCGTCCGTGCTGGCATACCTCGCCGTCCTGCTGCTGGTGCGCGAGCTGACCCCCGGTGAGATCCGAACCACGGCGGCCTGGGTCAGGGAGCGCTTCGGCTGACGAGCGCGTCGACGATCCGGCCGGCGACTGCGTCCCAGGTGAAGTGTTCGAGAAAGCGCTCGCGCCCCGCCTCGCCGAAGGAACGCGCGCGGCCCGGGTCGGCCAGCTCGAGCAGCCGTCTCGCCAGGGCTTCGACGTCGCGCGCCGGCACGACGTAGCCCGTGGCGCCGTCCTCGACGATCTCCGGCATCGCGCACCGGTCGCTCGCGACGCACGCGAGCCCGTGAGCCATCGCCTCGAGGAAGACGATCCCGAACGGCTCGTACTGCGACGGCATCGTGAAGGCAGTTGCCTCCGAGTAGATCTCGCCCAGGCGACGATCGCCCTCGGGAGTCGCGCGTGAGATGCGGCCGAGGAAGCGCACGCCGGCTTCCGTCGCCGGAGCCCCTTCGGGGCCGACGATCCACAGCTCGGCGTCCGGCCGCTCGGCTCGCGCCAGGCGGAACGCCTCGAGCAGCTGCGGCCCTCCCTTGCGCTCCCACTGCTTGCCGACGAAGAGGAACCGCGGCGTCGCGTAGTCGCGTTCCGGGGGCGGGGGGACGCTGCGCAGGTTCGCGCCGGCTCCGACCGTGACCACCTTCGCGGGGTCCTGGCCGAAGTCGTCGATGAACGAGCGGCGCAGCCAGTCGCTCATCGGCAGCAGCGCGTCCATCCGCTCGTAGAAGCGCCGGTCAGCCTCGAGCGCGCGCCGGACCGAGCGGCTGCGGGGGTCGAGCAGCGGCTCCTCGCGGGCAAGCGAGACCGCCAGGTTGCCGTCGTGGTAGGAACCGCGCACCCGCCCCGGGAGCTCGGTCCAGGCGCCGACGTGGAGCACGATGTCCGCCTCGGTCGCGAGTCGCCGGCGCGCGACGCGGCCTCTCACAGTTCGCAGCAGCGGGCTCACAAGCGAGCTTCGCGAGTGGAAGCGCTGCCGCCACCGGGTGCGCTGCGGCGAGAACGAGGCGAGCTGCTCGATGCGGTCGAGCGCCCCGGAGCTTGCGTCGACCGCGCCCGCGAGCACGCCGGCCCGCTCCAGCGCGCGCACCAGGAACGCCGCCGACCCCGACCAGGTGCCGGGATCGAGCGGGTCGCCGGGGGTCGCCACGACGACCCGCGGCCGGTCAGTCGCGGCCAACCGCCGCCTCGAGATACGGCGCCATCCGTTCGGCGACCGCACGCCACGTCAGGCGCTCGGCCACCTTTCTCTGCCCGGCTCGTCCCATCGCCTCCGAGCGCGCCGGGTCGGAGAGCAGCGCGATCAGCGCCTCTGCGAGCGCCGCCGGGTCGCGCGGCGAGACGAGCAGCCCGGTGACGCCGTCGTCGACCAGCTCGGGGAGGGCGCCGACGTTCGTGGTCACGCACGGCAGTCCGCTGCCCATGGCCTCGACGACGACGTGGCCGTACGCCTCGAACTGGGTCGGCAGCACGAAGACGGACGCGTCAGCGTAGAGCTCGTCGAGCTGCGTCCGGTCGGAGACGTATCCGAACCACTGGATCGAAGGCAGGCGCTCGCGCACCCCGCGGGGCGGGTCTACGCCGGCGATCCAGAGCAGCGCCTCCGGCAGGCGCTCGCGCACGATCTCCCAGGCGTCGAGCAGCGTCGGCACGCCCTTGAGCTCGTACTTGTTGCCGACGAAGAGGGCGATCCGCCGCGCGTACGACTTCCGTTCG
>Ga0105245_10006485_pt1 | contig 10287 bp, 6 predicted proteins | sample KBSM54metaG_FD_81523 | JGI IMG/M metagenome (GOLD analysis project Ga0105245, IMG submission 81523) | Miscanthus rhizosphere microbial communities from Kellogg Biological Station, Michigan, USA - KBS M5-4 metaG | ecosystem: Host-associated > Plants > Roots > Rhizosphere > Soil | place: Michigan... | reverse complement strand
TCCGCAACCTCGCCGGCGCGCTCAACGCGATGTGCGAGAACATCGGCGCCGTCCTGGACGATAACGTGCGGATGATGACGTCGTTGGCGGACGGCGACCTGACTCGCCGCATCACGGCCGAATACCACGGCACCTTCGCTACGTTGAAGGACAGCGCCAACACGACGGCCGAGCGGCTCGCGCAGATCGTATCCGACATCAAGGGTGCGGCGGCGGAAGTGTCGAACGCGGCCGCCGAGATCTCGACCTCGACCACCGACCTGTCGCAGCGCACGGAAGAGCAGGCGGCGGGCCTGGAAGAGACCTCCGCTTCGATGGAAGAGATCGCGGCGACAGTGAAGAAGAACGCCGAGAACGCCCAGGAAGCCAATCAACTCACGGCGGGAACACGCGAAGTTGCCGACAAGGGCGGCCAGGTTGTGGCCAACGCCGTCCAGGCAATGTCCCGCATCGAGGAATCGTCGCGCAAGATTTCGGACATCATCGGGGTCATCGACGAGATCGCGCGCCAGACCAATCTCCTGGCGCTCAACGCCGCGGTCGAAGCGGCCCGCGCCGGAGACGCCGGCCGCGGCTTCGCGGTTGTCGCGTCGGAAGTGCGCAGCCTGGCGCAGCGCTCCTCACAAGCCGCCAAGGACATCAAGGACCTGATCACAAACTCGAATTCGCAGGTTCAGGAGGGGGTGGAACTGGTGAACCAGGCCGGCACCTCGCTCAACGAGATCGTAGAGTCGATCAAGAGCGTGGCCAATATCGTCGCCGACATCGCCAATGCCTCGACTGAACAGTCGACCGGTATCGAGCAGGTCAACAAGGCGCTCACCCAGATGGATGAGGTGACGCAGCAAAATTCGGCGCTGGTCGAGGAGAATGCCGCAACGGCGAAGACGCTGGAGACGCAGTCGGGCGCAATGAACCAGCGGGTGAGCTTCTTCCGGCTGGAGCAAGGCGCAGCGGGCGTGCACGCGGTGAAATCGGAACCCAAGCCCGAGCCGAAGTCCGAAGCGAAGCCTGTGCCGGTCGCGAAGCCGATTGCCCCCCGACCGGCGGCCGCGCCGCGGCGTGCGGCCGGGGGGCCTGTTGGCCGCATGCAGTCCCAGATCGCAACCGCGATCAAGCAGGACCACGACTGGGAGGAATTCTAGGGGCGAGGGGCCACAGGACCCGGACGGATCCGGCGGCGGCGCGCAGGTATCGCGGCCAATTCCCTATGCTTAACAGTATTTAAAGCAGTCTCGCCCAACATACGGTTGCGGGCGCAACCTTTCGTTCACCACTCCGGCCCCCGGAATGGCGCGCCCGGATTGCAACCCGGAGCCAAGCGAGAGCCCCCGGTGACAAACGCCAGCCCGCAAATTGCCGCCGCGCCGCGTGCCTCGAGCGCGGTCGGATCCGGCCCTGACGCCGGCTTGTTCGGGGAAGTCTCGACTCTCGATGTCATCAGCTTCGGGATCGGTGTCAACCAATACGGCGTGCCGATCATGTCGGTGCGCGAAATCAGGGGCTGGTCGGGCGCAACCCAGCTTCCCCACCAGCCGGAGTACGTGCGCGGCGTCGTCGACCTGCGTGGAGTCATGGTGCCGATCATCGATCTTCGGCGCCGACTCGGGCAGGGCACAACGGAAGCGACGCCGACGCACATCGTGATCATCGTTGCGATTGGAGAACGCCTTGTCGGTCTGCTCGCCGACCGCGTGCTCGACATTGTCACGTTCGAGAAGACGTCCATTCAACCGGTGCCGCGCGTAGCCCAAGGCTCCGGGGCTGACTGTTTGTCGGGCCTCGTGTCGACCAACGACGCGATGATCGCGATCGTCGATCTCTCGCAACTGTTCTCCAAGGAACATGCCGCTGCAACAGCGGTGACTGTCAACAATTCCTGATTGGCGCCAAGCCAACTGAAATGAGGAAGTCCGTAATGCTGCGACTGCTCAAGAAGCTCGTCCCCCGTCCGTCCGGAGTTTCGATCGTCTCGCAGGTACGGAAAGCGTTTTCACGCATCAGCGGCAGACTGGCAGCGATTTCGGGCGTCAGCATCCTGCTCGTGCTCGGCATCATCGCCTGCCAGCTTCTCTATGACCAGGCGGTGCGCGAGGCGAACGACAATGGCGCGCGCAACAAGGCGCTCGTCGAAAGCGTCCTCAAGATCAAGGCCGACGTGCGCGGGATCCAGCTCGGCATGAACGAACTGCGCGCGGCTGGCAACGCCGACGACATCAAGCGCGCCAAGGACTTTTTCGGCGGCCAGCAGGAGGTTCTCGAACGCGACATCGCGACCGCAATCAAGTTCGTGCGCACAACGCAGGATCGCGCGCGCATCCAGAAGATCAACGGGCAAGTGGACGTCTATCTCGCCCACACCATGACCGTCGAAGCGTTCAAGACTGAGATTTTCGAATTGCAGCCCAAGATCAACGGGCCGGAAGGTACGGAATCGCTCAAGCGGATTGACCAGCTCAACAATGAGATCGCCAAGGTTGCGCGTGAACGCGCGTTGCCGGTCGCCAAGGAGATGGACGATCTTGGCGAAAAGATCATCGAATTTGCGGCAGCGCGCGAGAAGCAGGATGCCGCGGCATCCGACGAGCAGATTGCATTTCTGCGGCTCGTCGCGCTGTCGTTCGGAGGAGCCGCCATTTTCCTGCTGATCGGCTCCTGCCTGTTTGCGATGTACACGATCGCTCGCCCGATGCACAAACTTACCGGCGGCATGCTGGAACTGGCCAACGGTAACTTCGACGTGGTGCTTCCAGGGCTGGGTCGCAGGGACGAGATCGGTGATGTGGCTGCAGCTGTCGAGGCCTTCAAGACCAAGTCGGCAGAGAAGGCGCGGCACGAGGCCGAGGCCAAGGCCGAGATGGATCGCAAGGCCGTCGCCGAACGTACCGAGCATGATCGTATTGCAGCCGAGGAGCGAGCCGAGGCCGATCGCCGTGCTGCCGTCGAACGCGAAGCGGCGACGAACAAGGTGATGAACGACTTCGATGCCGCGGTCGGAGGGATCGTGAATGCTGCAATCGAAGGCGACTTCTCACAGCGTGTACCGCTGGAGGGGAAGGAGGGCGTGATCCGCAATCTTGCAGGTGCGCTCAATACCATGTGCGAGAACATCGGCACCGTCATGGACGACATGGTTCGTATGATGAGTGCACTGGCAGATGGCGATCTGACGCGCCGGATCACGGCCGAGTATCGCGGCACCTTTGGCACGCTGCGCGACAGCGCAAACACGACCGCCGAGCGCCTTTCGCAAATCGTCGCCGATATCAAGAACGCAGCGTCGGAAGTGTCGAACGCCGCGCATGAGATCACTACTTCGACGACGGACCTGTCGCAGCGCACGGAAGAGCAGGCGGCGGGTCTGGAACAGACTTCGGCCTCGATGGAGCAAATCGGCGCAACGGTGAAGAAGAACGCCGAAAACGCGCAGCAGGCCAATCAGCTTACGGCGGGAACCCGCGACGTTGCCGACAAGGGCGGGCACGTGGTCTCCGATGCTGTGCAGGCGATGTCGCGCATCGAAGAAAGCTCGCGCAAGATCTCGGACATTATTGGCGTGATCGACGAGATTGCCCGTCAGACGAACCTGCTCGCGCTTAACGCGGCGGTCGAGGCCGCGCGCGCCGGCGACGCCGGACGCGGGTTCGCGGTTGTCGCGTCGGAAGTGCGTAGCCTGGCGCAGCGCTCGTCGCAGGCAGCGAAGGACATCAAGGACCTGATTACCAAATCCAACCTGCAGGTGCAGGAAGGCGTGCAACTGGTGAACAAGGCCGGCACTTCGCTCACTGAAATCGTAGAGTCGATCAAGAGCGTGGCCAACATCGTGGCCGATATCGCCAATGCCAGCCACGAACAATCGACCGACATCGAGCAGGTCAACAAGGCGCTCACCCAGATGGATGAGGTGACGCAGCAGAACTCGGCGCTGGTCGAAGAGAATGCCGCGACCGCCAAGACCCTGGAGACGCAATCGGGCGCGATGAACCAGCGGGTGAGCTTCTTCCGGCTGGAGGAGGGGGCTGTGGCGCGCGGCCCGGAGAAACCGCAACCCAAACCGGCATCGGCTCCTGCGGCGAAGCCCGTGGTCCCCGCCGCCAAGCCTGCAGCGAGCGCGGCGAAGCCCCCCGCGACCGCTGCCACGAAGGCCGCCTCAGCGCCGCGGCGTGCCGCTGCCGGGCCTGTGGCGCGTATGCAGTCTCAGATCGCCAGTGCGCTCAAGCAGGACGACTGGGAAGAGTTCTAGCCGCGTCGTCGCTGTGCGCGACCCGCGCGCAGCGAGGCCGGACATGCGATCTCGCTAGGTATGTCCACGAATTGACAGGGCATGCGACCGCGATCACCATGCCGCGCGGCAAGGTGTCTGCATGCGCGAACCAAACCACAGCCTCGATCCTCCCGACAGCTACGTCTACACCGGGCCGATGTCGACGGCTGGGCGGGACATCAACCGCTTTGCGCTAAGCCTTAAGGTTCCGGCCAACCGCGCGACGTTCTTGCGCGATGAGGACGCTTACATGCGCACGTTCAACTTGGCCACGGGAACGATCCAACTCGTTCGTGCGCGCGACTGGACTGCGTTGATCAAGGCGGGCGGGCATTTGCAGGCCGTCCTGAAGATCGCTGCGACCGTCGGGCAGAATCTCTGGCATATCGGCGCGCACAACGCCGGCGTGCCTGTGGGCGACCTGGTGGAGGCATGCCCACGTCGCGTGGGCGGCCTGCCGAAGGGTTTGTAACGTGGCACGCGTCATCGGCGGCTTTGCGATCTCGCACTCGCCCTCGATGGGATACGAGTACGACAAGGGCATCGCAAGCACGTTCGACCCCCGCTGGAAGGTTTGGTACGACGGCCTGCAGCCGGTGAAGCGTTGGCTGGCGGCTGCGAGACCCGATCACATCGTGATCGTTTACAATGACCATCTCAATCACTTCACCTTCGATGCCTATCCGACCTTCGCGCTTGGGGTAGCGCCGGAATATCCGCAGGCCGACGAAGGTTTTGGCCTGCGCAACTTTCCGGGGCTCACCGGCGACACGGATTTCGGATGGCATGTCGCCAATCTTCTCGTACGCAACGAGTTCGACCTCACGATCTGCGAGGATATGAAGATCGATCACGGCATCTATTCGTGGCTGCCGTATGTAACCGCGCCGCCTTGGCCAGCACGGATTCTGCCGCTCGCGGTCAACATGATCCGCCACCCAATTCCCACGTCGGAGCGGCTGCGCAAGCTCGGGCAGGCGATCCGCAACGCCATTCAATCCTATCCAAGCGACGCGCGCATCGCAGTGATTGCTACCGGCGGCATGTCGCACCAGATCAGCGGCGCGCGCTTCGGGATGGCGAATGAGGAGTGGGACCGCGAATTCCTGCGCCGGATCGAGAGCGACATGGAGGCGCTGGTCGCCATCCCGCAAGAAGAGATCATGCGGATCGGCGGCACCGAGGCCTCGGAACTCGCGATCTGGTTCGCGATGCGTGGAGCGCTGTCGGAGAAAGTCCGGCGGCACTACGACTTCTATACTTTTCCGCAAATTACCGGTTGTGGCGTCGTGGTTTTCGACGATCTGGCGGCGTAAGCTATTCTGCCGACATGTGATTTTGCTCACACAGTCGTCGTCGCAGCCAGCCCTATGATCGAGCCGAATCCGGCTGTTCCGGTGATATCATCGCCCTAAACCGGGGGGACTGCCATGACCCGCATTTCATTCGCCATCCGCAAGGCTGTTGTCGCCAACGCACTCGGCCTGTGTGCCGTGCTCGCGCTCGCGGATGCCGCGCTGGCGCAGAGCCACGAGCAAATTCTGGAAGGCTGCCGGCAGTCGGTCGGTCGCCCGATCGTGCAGGCGTGCATGAATTATCAGAAGGGGCCGCCGTCCGAGGCGTGCCGTGCCAAGGCGTCCCCGGCCGTGCGGTCGTGCTATCAGGCCGCCGCTGCGCGAATTGGCGCGAGCAAGGGTGCACCGGCCGCCCCGAAGGATGATAGCGAAGTCGCGGCGAAAGGCGCCGGCCCGGTCGCGACGACATTCGTCGCGCCACCGCGCACCATTGCCGACATCACAGCCATTCTCGACAACGAGAAGCCGGACGCCGCCAAGCTTGCCGAGCGGAAGGCTGATGCTGACGCAACCCCGCCGAAGAGCGGATCGTCCGAAGACATCGGGCAGTTCTATTACGATCGCGGTAACGCCCGCGCGCTGCTTGCGCGCAACAAGGAAGCGCTCGCCGACGCACTGGAAGCGCTGAAGTACTCCAAGTCGAGCGGCCAAAAGCGCTTCATCACGCGCGCCACGCAGTTCGTGTCGTTGCAATATCAGGCGGTTGGTGATCCCAAGCAGGCGCTCGCTTACGCCCAGGGTCTTGTCAAGGAATGGCAAGGGCAGGGTAGCCGAGGCGCCGCCATCAATGCAGCGCGCTCCAGCGCGCAGATGTTGTTGCAGATGGGCGACGTATCGCAAGCCGACGCGCTTGCGCGCCGCGTCGCATCGATGATCCAGGAAGCACGCGGCAGCCCGCACCCGAACTGGCGGACATCTTACCGCGTCTATGGGTCATCCTGGGAAGCTGATGCCGATACGGCGCGGGCGTTGATCTTCGAGGCACGCGGCCAGTATCGGGACGCCGAAGGAGCGCAGCGCCGCGCCGAGGCCTTCCGCCGCAATTCGCTCAAGACCCTCGACGAGTTCGACTACCCCCCGCCACCCGAGCAGATCATCCTCGGCGCCGACGGCACACGTCTGGCGATTGCCCGGCTCGAGGCCAAGCAGGGCCGGCTCAATGAGGCTGAGGCCGACGCGCGCCGGGCGCTGCTCAGCGTCCTGAAGAATCAGGGCAAATACCATCCATCAACCCCGAACTTCGTGGTTGGGCTCGCGGCGATCCTGGTGGAGCAGGGCCGTTACGACGAGGCGGAGAAGCTCACGCGTGCGGCGTTCGAGATCCAACGGACACTCGGCGTCTCCGACGACTCGCCGGCCGCGGTGAACGTTCTTTCCCAACTCGGCGGCGTGCTCGTGCTTCAGCGCAAGTCGAAGGAAGCCGCGGAGGTCTATGCCGCGCTCGAGAAGGGCGTGGAAAACTGGGAACCGCAGCGACGCAACGTGTTCCTGCTCAACGGCTCGCGCATCCAGGCGCTCTATGCCGCGGGCCAGGTCGACGCCGGCATTGCCGCTGCGCAGGAACTGCTGAAGCGCCAGATTGGGCGCGTCGGCGAGAACCATTTCGACGCCGCGGCCGCGCGCGGCACGCTGGCGCTTGGCTATGCCAAGGCCGGACGTGACGCCGATGCCGCCCGCGAGTTCAAGGCGGCAATTCCGATCATGATGGCCGCCTCGCGCGACAATGCAGAGGACGAGGACCCGACGGTCGTGGCAGCGCGCAGCCAGCGCATGCAGGTCGTGGTCGAGGCCTATATCAGCCTGCTGGCGCGTGGTTCCAAGTCCAGCGACATGGCGGTTGAAACGTTTACGCTTGCCGACTCGATTCGTGGCCGCTCGGTGCAACAAGCGTTGGCCGCCTCTAGCGCCCGCATGATTGCCAAGGATCCGGCCCTGCAGGAACTCGTTCGGCAGGAGCAGGATCTCGCCAAGCAGATCAGCGGTCAGCTCGGCATGCTCAACAACGTTCTATCGCTCCCCTCGAGTGAACGCGACGAAAAGGGCGTCGCCGCGATCAACGCCGCGATCCACAAACTGCGCGCCGACCGCGACAAGGCGCGTGCCGACATCAACCGGCGCTTTCCGTCCTATGCGGATCTGGTCGATCCGAAGCCCCCAACGGTCGATCAGATCAAGGCGACGCTGCAGCCGGGCGAAGCCCTGCTGTCGTTCTATTTCGGTCAGGACGGCAGTTTCGTCTGGGCCGTTCCCAAGGATGGCGCGGTGGCCTTCGCCGAGGTGAAGGCGACCGCGCTCACGCTCGAAGCCAAGGTGCGCAAGCTGCGCGAGGCGCTCGAGCCGCAGGCGCAGATGATCACCGACATCCCGCCGTTTGATCTGGCGCTCGGCTACGAGCTCTACTCGCTGCTGCTGCAGCCGGTGGAAGGCGGGTGGAAGTCGGCCAAGGACCTGGTCGTCGTCACCAACGGCGCCCTCGGCCTGCTACCGCTCTCGCTGCTGCCGACGGCGGCGACGCAGATCAAAGACGGCGAGCCGATGTTCGCGGCCTACCGGACCGTGCCATGGCTTGCGCGTACCCATGCGGTGACCATGGTGCCGTCCGTGGCCGCGCTGCGTACGTTGCGCGCACTGCCACCCGGCAAACCCTCGCGTGAAAAGCTGATCGCGTTCGGGGACCCTCTGTTCTCCAAGCAGCAGGCCGAAGACGCGGAGAAGCCGGTCGTGGTTGCCGACGCGACAGCGATCACCACCCGCGGGATTCCGCTGCGGCGCCGCAGCAGCCCGCAGCTCGAAGGCGTCGACAGCGCCGAGCTGGCGATGCTGCCGCGGTTGCCCGACACGGCAGACGAGCTCAAGGCCATCGCCGCGGCGCTCGAAGCCGACCCGTCGAAGGTGCTCAACCTCGGCAAGGAGGCGAACGAGAAGAAGGTCAAGGCGCTCGATCTGTCGGGCTACAAGATCCTGGCGTTCGCGACCCACGGCTTGGTGCCGGGCGACCTCAACGGCCTGCGTCAGCCTGCGCTCGCACTCTCGGCGCCCGACGTGTCCGGATCGGATGGCGACGGGCTATTGACCATGGAAGAAATTCTCGCGCTCAAGCTCGACGCCGATTGGGTCGTGCTATCGGCCTGTAACACCGGATCGGGTGCGGGTGCGGGCGCGGAAGCAGCGTCGGGCCTCGGCCGCGCGTTCTTCTATGCCGGCACGCGTGCGTTGCTGGTGACCAACTGGTCGGTGCACTCGGCCTCGGCGCGTGAACTCGTGAGCGACTTGTTCCGCCGCCAGGCACAGGACCCCAAGATCAGCCGCGGTGAAGCGTTGCGGCAGGCGATGACCGCGCTGATCGACGGCAACGGCTACACGGACGACAAGGGCAAGACGCTGTTTGCCTACGCGCATCCGCTGTTCTGGGCGCCGTACTCGATCATCGGCGACGGCGGCGGGGTGCGCTGATCTCGGCGACTGTGTTGTCTTGAGATGCGGGCCCTGTGCCCGCATCTGTTTTATTGGGGCTCGATCTTGGCGACCTTCGCCATCTCGCCCCACTTCCTGATGTCGTCGATCATGTACTGGCGCAGCTCGTCACCGCGTACACCGAGCCAGGGCTGCGCACCGATACTGGTGTAATACGTGCGTGAGTCTTCGCCATCGACACCGGCCTCAATCCAACCAGCAAGCTTGTCGACGATGTCCTTTGGCGCATTGGCTGGGAGCCAGACTGCCCACCAGGCCCCGACATCATAGTCGACGAGCCCCGCTTCCTTGGCGCTTGGCGTATCCGGCATCAGTGGAGATCGTTCGGCGATCGTCAGCGCCAGGATCTTCGCGCGCGACTTGAACGTCATGTCGGCGAGGAAGAAGTCCACTTCGCCGGCGGCGAGCGCGGCATGACTGTCCACGATCGACTTGTACGACACGCCGACGCTCTCGAGCCCGGCTTTGTATTTGTACACTTCCGCGCCGATCATCGAGATGCTGTTGGCATACGCGTATTTCCCGCGCGCGCCCTTACTCTTGAGCACGCCGGTCAGTTCGGCGACCGAGTTGATCGGCGAGCCTTGCGTCACGGCGAACGCAAATGGCGTGCGGAACAAGGACGTCACCGGCGTGAAATCCTTCACCGGATCGTAGGGCAGGTTCTTGAACAGCCATGGGTTAATCCCGAAGGTCGAATTGCCCGCGGTGACGAACACGGTGTAGCCGTCGGGCTTCGCCATCGCGACGCTTTGCGCGGCGATGTTGGTCAGTGCGCCCGGCTTGTTCTCGACGATGACGGTCTGGCCGGAGCGTCTGCGGATCGCCTCGGCGACGCGGCGCGCCGTGATATCTGGGCCGCTGCCGGGCGAGAAGCCGACGATGACCTTGATTTCGCGGCTGGGGTAGGGCGCTTGCCCCGCGGCGAACTGGGGCGCGAGGCTGGCGATCGCCAGCGCGGCGATGGCAGTGAACGGCAGTCTTGGCATTGCATCCTCCCGTCACTTCTTATTGTGAAACAGTCTACCTGCGCCCGGTGACCCTTTCCATGAGCGCATCGGCGGCGCCGGTGAGCCGGTCCCCAGTCCATACGACATACTGGTCGGGCCGCACGAGGATCAGCCGCGCCTGGTAGGCTTCGCGCCCGCCGTCGAAACGGTCGCGCACGATCTTCAACGGCATCTTCGTTTTCTG